>ERZ1066135.1081-NODE-1081-length-11344-cov-5.705997_pt1 | contig 11344 bp, 8 predicted proteins | sample MGYA00382782_ERZ1066135 | MGnify/ENA primary metagenome ERZ1066135 (study PRJEB33369, sample SAMEA5778365) | biofilm metagenome | biome: Industrial cooling water; feature: Water cooling tower basin; material: Biofilm | place: United Arab Emirates | collected...
GTCTTCACATTATACGACGCAAAGCTCGACCTCTCGCGTGCACTTGTTGTTGGCGTCTCGCAGTCGGGCGAAGGCACGGACATCAATCTTGTTTTGGAAAAGGCGAAGGCCTCGGGAGCGTTCACGCTGGCGGTCACGAACGAGGCAGGTTCGACGATGGCATCGCTGGCCGATGAAACGCTTCTCATCCGGGCCGGACGCGAACGCTCTGTCGCCGCGACCAAGACCTACACCGGACAGATGCTTCTCTTCTACCTGCTTGCAGAGAGCCTCGGCGGGCGGAAACTCGGCATTGAGGCCATTCCGGAGCTTACTTTCAAAAGCCTTGAGACGGCAGAGACCATCCGCGGGTACGTTGAACGTTACGCGTTCATGGAGCAATGTGTCGTCGTCGGCCGCGGGCTTAACTACGGTAATGCCTACGAGCTTGCCTTGAAGCTAATGGAGACGTGCTACGTTGTGGCCGAACGGTTCTCGTCAGCAGATTTTTTCCACGGGCCGCTGGCCATTGTCGAACGCCGATTCCCGGTGCTGATGTTTGCACCGGAAGGGGCTGTAAAGCAGGGCAACGTCGATCTGCTCGAGCGTCTAGGCGAACTGCGTGCGGATTCACTTTCGATAACGAACAGCCGCCGTATCGCCGAGCTTTCCTCGCGGGCGGTGATGCTTGACGAGTCGATCGACGAGTTCCTCTCGCCTATCCCGTTCGTAGTTCCGGGACAGCTTTTCGCAGCGTATCTTTCGGCGGCAAAGGGCTTGGATGCCGACGCTCCGAGGTCTCTTAAGAAAGTTACACAAACCATCTGATGACAGATATCAGCGAAAGCGATGAGGTCTCGTTCGCCCGATCGGGGCTCGAGACCGTCGTTTTCGCTTTGTTTCTCCTGCTCATTTTTTCGCTGGGATTCATGCAGCCGAATATCCGGTTTTCCGGAATGCGGCTGCAGGCGACGGACATTCTCTTTCTCCTTTTTTTCGTCGGTTGTATTGCCGTTGCGATCAAGGAACGGTTTGCGGTGCGGCCTGATCGCACATTCGTTCTCATTGCGGTCTATTTTCTGACACTCGCGTCAGCGGCGGTATTTTCGGTTCGTCCGGAGGCGAGTTTTCCGCGTCTTGCGGGTGAGCTTTTTCTTGTGCTGCTTGCCCTTGGCACCGCGTTGATCGTCCGGTCGGAAAAGGATATTCGATTAGCGGTCTTTGCGTGGATCGCGGCGAGTTCGGTGGTGTGCCTTGTCGCCGTCCTGACGGCTGCCTTATTCTTCATCGACCGCGATAACCTTGTGTTGAACTACACGCTCCATCATTACGGCTCGCTGCCGCCCGGTAATTATCCGCGTGTTCATAGTACGTTCGTGTACCCTGCAATGCTCGCAAATTACCTGACCGTGTCGATCGTCTTCCTCTTGTTCGGGAAGGTGAAGGAATGGTTCCGGCACTCGTTCTGGCCGCTATTCGTTTTGCATCTTGCGGCTGCGGGCTTTACGGTAACGCCCGGCCTCGGCGGGCTGATTCTCGGAATTGGGCTTTTCGTTTGGGTATTTCGGGTTTCGGCGAATTCGTCGCGGCGGGCGTTCGTGGCTCTGACTATCGGCATTCTGGCGGCGATCGGCTCGGTCGTCGTATCTGCCGTCACGACACGCCCAATATCGAGTTCGCCGTTCTGGTTCGAGCCGTTCGGTTATCGAATCGACCCGACGCAGCGATTGCTCACATGGGTCGGTGCATGGCAGACGATGCTTGAGTACCCGCTTACCGGCCGCGGCCTTGGGCTTGATGTTGCTCGTGTTTATTTCGAGGCACCGTCGGGCCAGAAGCAGATGCTGACCGATGCCCATAACACCTGGCTAAACATAGGCGGACAGGCCGGCATTCCCGGCTTTCTTGCATCGATTATCCTGACCTTGGCGCTTATCAAACGCAGCCTGCCGCTGCGGATATCCGAAGCTGCGTCTTCTTCGCGTGCGATGCTTGGTGTTGCCTTCATTGCCGCGTTTGTTGCTCAGAGTTTCGTCGGGTCGTTCGAAAACGCACGGCATCTATGGGTTCTGATCGGCCTTCTGCTCGCTTCCGCACGAATCAGCGAAGCCTCGGAAAAGGTTTAATTTCTCTCGAAAACTGCTATACTTCTCGAGTCCTGCCTAGAGTACGATTTTTTTTAACTAAGTCTGGAGGTAGCCGTTGAAGAGCTATTTACGTTTTCTTCTGATAGCGGTGTGTGTATTCACCGCGGCCGGGATCGCATATTTGACCATCGCCCCGAATGGCGGGGCAATTGCAGATAAACCGATATATTGGATCACCGTGGACGAATCTGAGATCGGCCACTTGATCGAGAAAGACCTTTCGCTTTCGGGCACCTCCAAATTCGAGGTCGTCGAGAGCCGCGGCGGCCTAGCGATCATCAAACTCGACGAACTTGGCTCGCAATATCTTAGCGGCCGGATGCACGAGGAGTATCACAAGTGTGCCGGCTTTCTGCGGCACGAGACCTACGAAGAAGCTCAGCGGTCGATCGATGCCTCGCTAAATTCAAACGCCGCGGCCGCGGAATTCGTCACATATACGATCAACAACCAATCTTCGGTCGTGCCAATGCTGGCCGAGGCGGCCGAGCCGAAAATTCGCCAAACGATCACCGACCTTTCGTCGCTCTTCACGCGCCGCCACGACCAGCAAGGCGGGCTCGACGGCGCGAACATGATCCTGTCGAAATGGCGGCAGCTTGCCCTCGCTTCTGGCCGCACGGACGTTTCTGTGATGCCTTACGCTCACCTTTCGCCGACGAACCCCGACACGTTTTTGACGCCGCAGCCCTCGATCATCTTGACCATCAACGGGACGGAATTTCCGGACGAGATCATTGTCGTTGGCGGCCACCAAGATTCGATACGCTCGGGCCAGACGACGGGTGCTGCTCCCGGCGCCGACGATGACGCCTCGGGTATCGCAAGCATGACGGAGACGATCCGTGTGCTGCTTGCCAAAGGCTTCCGGCCAAAGCGCACACTGCAGTTCATGGCTTATGCCGCCGAAGAGGTCGGGCTCGTTGGCTCAAAGAATATCGCCCAGAACTATCGGGCACAGAACAAGAACGTGATCGGTGCTCTTCAGCTCGATATGACGAACTACGGCGGCAACTGGGCCGACATCGTCATCATTACCGATAACACGAACGCCGCACAGAACCAGTTTCTCCGCGACCTGGTCACCGAATACCAGCCGACGCTCGTGGTCAAGAACGATCAGTGCGGCTACGGCTGCTCGGACCATAAATCTTGGTTCGATCAGAACTACCCGGCATCAATGCCCTTCGAGGCAAAGTTCAGCGGCACCTCGCTCGACGGCATCGCCGCTCAATACAACACGGCACTCCACACGGCGAACGATACGCTTACGCGCAGCAACGGCAACGCGAATCATGCTCTGAAGTTCACCAAACTTGCTATCTCTTATGTTGGCGAGCTGGCAAAAGGAAACATTGCTCAGCCGGCACCAAACCGGACGCCCTTCGACTTTGATGCGGACGGCCGTGCGGACATCTCGGTCTTCCGGCCGGCAGATGGCGTATGGCATACCGACGCTTCGACGGGCGGATATTCGGCTTCTCAGTTCGGTATCGCAAGCGACACGATCGTCCCGGCTGACTTTGACGGCGATGGTAAGACAGATCTGGCCGTTTATCGTGACGGTGTTTGGCACATAATGCGAAGCCAAGCCGGTTATTCGGCGATCCAATGGGGCGTGGCGGGCGACATTCCGCAGCCGCAGGATTTCGACGACGACGGAAAGGCCGATATTGCGGTTTTCCGGCCTTCAAACGGCGTCTGGTACGTGCTGAACAGCAACGGCGGAAACTCGATCGTCCAGTTCGGCCAGCAAGGCGATGAGCCGATCGCCGGCGATTTTGACGGCGATGGTGAAGCCGACCTTGCCGTCTTCCGCGATGGAGTTTGGCACATCAAGGGCTCGGCGAACGGCTACACCGCGTACCAGTTCGGCATCGCGACCGATACCGCGATCGCGGCGGATTTTGACGGCGACGGCAAGGCCGACTCGGCTATCTTCCGTGACGGGGTGTGGTATGTACTTCGTTCCGGCGGCGGTGTCACTGTTTTCCAATGGGGCGTTGCCGGCGATGTTCCGGCGGCGGCAGACTACGACGGCGACGGCAAGGCCGACCTGGCGGTCTATCGCGGCGGCACCTGGTACATTTACAACAGCAGCAATTCGAGCATTAGTTATCGCTCGTTCGGAATCACCGGCGACCGGCCCGCTGCAAATGCCTTCGTGAAATGATGCCTTTTGAATAACGAAATAAGGCCGTGATCGAAATGGTCACGGCCTTTTTTATTGAATATTTTAAGGATCAGGAGAACTCTGAGGCGGCTCGAAGCAAGGCTTCGCGCATCTCGCCGGCCGACCGCCAGCGAAGCTCGACCTGCTTTGCAAGTGCGGTTTCGAAAACGGCAGAGATCCGAAGCGGCACCTCGGGGACACGGTTCGCGATCGGAATGATCGGTTTTTCGAAGATGGCCTTCACGGTTTCCGAAATTCCCGCCTTCGGGCTGATGTCCAAGGCGTGGGCACCGGTAAGCAAGCTGTAGGCCGTCATCCCGAGTGCGTAGATATCCGAAGGCGGCCGCACTTCTTTGAAATCTTTCACCTGTTCGGGCGGCATGTAAGCGATAGTTCCGGCCACGTCGCCGACCATCGTAACGCCGCTCATACCAGTTTGCTTGTAGCTCTTCGATAGCCCAAAGTCGGTGAGCTTCGCAAGGTAATTAGGAAACGCACCATCGACCAGAATGTTCTGTTCCTTGATGTCGCGGTGGACGAAGCCTTTTCCGTGAGCAAACTCTAACGCCGAAAGCGTTTGTTCGATTATCTTGACGACCTCTTTATAGCTCAGCTTGCCGCCGCGTGACTTGGCGAGCTTTGCCGCATCCGGCCCGCCAACGTATTCTGAGACCAGATAAACGATACCGTTGTGCGTGCCGTGGTCGATGTAGCTAACGACGTTCGGGTGCTGAAGCGAAGCCGCGACCTCGATCTCGCGCATGAAGCGCTTAAGCGATTGATCGCTGACCGCGACCTCGGGCAAAAGGGTCTTGATCGCGACCGCACGGCCGTCCTTGGTCGAGCGGGCAAGCATAACGCTTCCCATGCCGCCCTGGCCGAGTATCTTGATCATCTGGTACCCAGGTATCGGCTGCGGATTGTTGCGGAGCACCTCGCGGCACTCCTCGCAAACATAGGAATACTTAGCGTCCGGCCGTGAGCTCTCGGCCTTTGCCAACTTGCCGCAATTGAGGCAGGCGACGGTGATGATCGAGGGTTCCGTGTTCTCCGCCTGATAGGACGGGGTCGGAGCGCTTGCGGAATCGGCCGAGACCGAAACCTCAAGGACCGTCTCGCCGCCTTGTATACGGTCGCCGTGTTTCAAATAAGCAGTTTCGACCCTCAGGCCGTTTACGAATGTGCCGTTCGTGGAGCCAAGGTCACGTAGAAAGCACTGCGGCGGAGCGATCTCGATGATGCAGTGATGGCGTGAGAAGAACCGGTCCTGCGGGAGGCAGAAATGCGCATCTTCGCTCCGCCCGATCATAAATGTATCGTGCTGATCGAAGGTGAACTTTCTTCCGGTCTGTGGCCCGGCCACGACATTCAGAGTAACCCGCATCGCTTAGAGTATAAGTAATTTACGATACCTGTGCCACTAGACCGAGAAAGATGAAAAGGATCGAGAGGACAAATGTGATGATTCCGATGACGAGCCCGGCGGTTGCGAGCCCCTTGCCGCCGTAGCGCGAAGGGTCGCGGTCGGCATTGCGCATCGCCAGAAAGCCGACGACCGCTGCCGGGGCACCAAGCCAGATGCCGCCGTAGCAGCAAACAAAAATAAGCGACGCAATGCCGAGAGCCATCGAAACTATCGGAAGGGTTTGATCTTTGCTCTGCGAGACCGGCGAAAGCATCGACTGGTTCGGAAACTGGACCACCGGCGAACTGTACGGCATGATCGGGTCCATCGTCGGCCAGTTCGTTTCGCGGGTCGCCCGCGTCGAATCCATTATCACCGTCGGCGGCTGATCATCGGCAAAGAGCGACGGATCGCGGCTTTCCTGAAGGTGCGATAGCAGTTCGCCGTCCTCAAGACAGAAATTGATGCCGGGCTCTGTGTATTGTTTGCCGCAACGCGGACAGGTCTTCATTCGCAGTAGTTTCGGCTATCGCCTGATCTCGAGGTCCTTAAAAGCTATCCGGACGCCGTCGCCCGAATAAAGCCCGACGACGCCGCCCTGATACCCATGCACGTTGCGGATCGATGTCGCCTTCTGGCCGTTTATGTAAAGGTCGATATTGTCGCCGCGGTGGTCGGCCTCAAGAGTATTTTCGGCCGTTCCGGGGCGGATGAGGTCGGACTTTGCCCAATTTACGACAGGCAGTTCTTTGCTCGGCTCGTGCCGGACGACCCTGTACCGCCGCGTCTTCGTATCGATCAGGAACGCATAGCCCTTCACCAATGGCGTCGGGTTACTTAAGAAGATCAACCCGTAGCCAAGGTTCGACGGGGCGTCGTTCATATTGCGAAGCGTGACCGAGGCCCTGGCATTCTCCGAAGTGCTCTCAGCCGGGGCGACCAAAACGTAGTAATAGCCACGCTGCCGGGCCGCCATTAGGAACTCGCCGCCGGTGAACTCCGTTGTGCCGAACGAGGACGAGTCTCTGACCCATTTTGAAAGATCAAGCTTTTCAACATTTGCCCGGTCATTCCTCGCCGGCGAACCGGTCGGGGCGGGCGTCGGGTCTGTCGAAATGACCGTATTCCCCTGCGGCTCGTTCATTATCCCGATGACAAAAAGGCCGGCGATACCACCGCCGCAAAGCAGCAGGCCGATGCCGAGCACGCCAACCACCCAAAGCCACGCTCGCGATTTTTTGGGCTGAAGCGAGTAGTTCGGCTTTGCGTCCCAGCTCGTCTGCATCGTTGGCGGTGCGGCCATCTGCCCGCCGGGATTGGTAGGCGGTGTGTTCATCACCATTGTCGCGGGCGGCTCATCGGACGCAGTCACGAGCGGCGTTCCATCCTCAAGACAGAAATTGAGGCCGTGGTCCGGGTATGTTCGTCGGCAAGTCGGGCAGCTCTTCATTCTTTTCTTCCTGAATGGAGGCAAAGCCTCCGGAGTTGGGTAATTATACGCAATTTCCCCCGGAAACAGAATTTACGACAGATGGATGGAAAAGTTCGGAGGCTATGGAAACGCGGAAAGGCTGGTTCAGGCCATGCTTCCGCCGCACTTTCCGCAGAAGCGGATCTCGGGCGGGAAGGCCGAACCGCAGTTGCGGCAAGCGCGGAGACTCGGCTGCGGCATCGCCGCAATTCCAACGGTTCGAAGCGGTGAGGTTGCCGATGTCTGGCTGATGCTCAAACCGCAGCGGCCGCAGAATCGCGACCCCTCGGCGAGCATATTGGAACATCGCGGACATGGGAAACCGCTCGGTGCATCGCCCGGCGAAACGAGCACGAAAGACCGATTGCCGCATCGGCCGCAGAACTTGACGCCCTCGGCAAAGCGGGCCTGGCACTGCGTACACGCAACGATGCCCGGCATCAAGCTCGAGTCGCCGCTACTGCTCGCTCCCTGCGAGGGTGATGGCTGACTGCCGGCTTCACGCGGTGCCCGAAGCTGCGCCTGGATGACCTGTTCATCGCCGCCTTCGCGGACCTCGATGACGCGTTCGTCGTCGCGTTCGCCGGGCTTCGAGACGCGGAGAATGTGCTGGCCGGGCGGAACTCCCGAAAGTATCACGCGGCCCGAGCGGCCGACGCTTCCCTTTCGCTCGTCGTCGATATAGACCTCGGCACCGGCCGGAGCCATAACGATAACGCGGCTGCCGCCATCGGCACGGCTTTCGCCGACGGCGAGTGCCGCACTCTCAAGGTCCTCGATCCATTCGCCGACCGTCGCATGCCGTTCGGCCGCTTCGATCGCCAGCGAACGCATGATCACCGACTCGACCGAAGTGGGCAGATCGGTCCGCAGGGTCGAAAGTGCCGGCGGCTTGTGCATTATTTTTTGCATCACAAGCTGCATCATGTCGCCGGCGAAGGGCGTCCGCCCGCCGAGCATAAGGTAGGCGATGGTCGAGAGCGCGTAGATATCAGCCCGGACGTCCACGCCCGTTTCAGGCTGCATCTGCTCGGGAGCCATGAATTCCGGCGTGCCGATGATGCCGCGTGAAGAGGGCGTTGCCTGTGAGCTGAGGTCGGTGACCGTTTGATTGACTATCTTCGCGAGGCCGAAGTCGCCGACCTTGATAAAGCCGTCGCCCTTGCCGCGCTGCATAATGAAGATGTTTGCCGGTTTGAGGTCGCGGTGGAGAATGCCGATCTCGTGGGCCGCCTCGACACCGTCGGCGATCTGTCGCAGGATCTTCACGCTCCGCTTGACCGGCAGCGTGCCCTCGCGGCGGAGCAGGCGATGGAGCGTTTCGCCCTCGACATATTCCATCACGAGATAAAAAATGCCTTCGCTTGATTCGCCAAAGTCGGTAACGCTGACCGTGTTCGGATGCTGGATCGAGGCCGCGGCCTGTGCCTCGCGTTCGAAGCGGGCGATCGCCTCGCCTTCCTGCAGGTCTTCGCTGCTGAGGATGTCTTGCCGGACCGTTTTAACGGCGACCTTGCGGGCCGCGAACTTGTTGTCGTTCGCCAGATAGACCTGCCCCATCGCACCGCGGCCGAGCCGCTTCATCAGCAAATAGCGGTCGGCGAGGAGCTGCGTTCCCGGCAGGCTGTATTTCGTCGGCGTCTCGTCCTGCGGACAAACGGCGACGGCGTCCGGGTAACACTGTTCACATTTTGGGCACTCTCTCATTCGGCGGCAAAGCCCGCGGGCTTCGGGGAAAAGGTCTCGCGACCGCAAACCTTAATTCTACGCCAGAACGGCCTTAATTGGAAAAATCCTCGAAAGCAGTTGTGTTTCTATAGGGTTAACGCCGGGCTTTGCAAGACGAATTTCGAGTTGCTATACTTCAGGCTTTGGGTCGATAGCTCAGTCGGTAGAGCAGCGGACTCTTAATCCGCGGGTCGCAGGTTCGATCCCTGCTCGGCCTACCATTTTCAAAACCGCACAAACCGAATGTGCTACAACAAAAGGCGTGATCGAAAAGCTCGGTCACGCCCTTTTCTTTTCAAAAACCCGCTCGGGTCGGTGTAGTTGACCGGGTCATTGCCGCAGTAGGTGTACATGTTGAGCGTCTGCGGCGAGACGAGCGAGACGGCCTGCATTCCGATCGGATCGACGGTCGTGAAACGGCCTTGTTTTGAGTCATACGTCCTGTTGATCGCATAGTCGAGGCCCGTCGCGGAGCTTCGGTCGTAGCTCGTGAAGCGTTTGTTATTATTCTGGAGCGTTGATTCAGCGTTAAGTGCCGTGCCGAACGGCAGATGAACCTGCTCATACGCCGTCCCGCCCTGCTGGTTCGTCACGAGCCGCGTTCCAAGCCTGTCCGGATGGTTGAACTCTGTATATTCCCCACCGCTGCCATTCGGCGTGATGGTTGCAAGCTGCGAACTACCGAAATACGTATAGCTCTTCGTCCAGGTCGGGACGGAGGCGGTGAATTCGGCGTATTCGGCGAGGGTCGTTCCGCCGGTCGAGGCGAAGAGCTTCAGGTAGCCGAAGCCATAGTTTGTGTCCATCAGCCGGGCGTTGGTCGAACCGTACTGGAAGGCCTGCACGAGGCTATTGTCGCTCTCCTTCCTGATCACCGAGATGCGGCCCGCAGCGTCGTCGCTCGTAAATCGCTAGATGTTCGTTGTCAAAGAGCTCTCGGCGCTAAATGCGCACGAGAAGACGGGATTTAGCTGCTCATGCTAGTATTCAAAATCCGGGTCTACTGCGACTTCGAGAACATATATAGAACAGTTGGAAATGCTGAATTATCGGATTTTAATCGTGCGACTATCCCAAGGTTCACCTTTGCGTGATGAGTACTTTAGAAACTCCTCATTACCAGGGCTAGAATAATATATACCACGAATAATCGACGTCATTTCCTTGTAATCATGGGATCTCCCACTCGCATAAAGCTTTGCTTGGACTGAATCATCATAAAGAAAAACCTTTGATCGCTTTTTCCTAGTTTTTCTTTGCAGAATTTTAACTACACATTCAATGTTCAACTCTCTAAAGGCGATTTCCGAAAAGCTAACATGATAAAGATCATATTTTCCTATGTCGTCGCCGGAAAGTAATTTTTTTGCAAAGGTAATTTTAATTTTGGAGCAGTCGGGTTTTTCTTCTCGTAGTTCAATATTGGTTTGGGAAAACACCTTTTGTGCGAAGTCGAGAATTGCCATCTGCTGCAGTAAGCAAAACATCAGAAGAAACGACACAGTAGCAAAAGTAATACTAAGACAATTACTTGCAACCATTATTAGCCAATATTTCATCATTGATTTCTGACCCCCTACCTCTTCCATAATATTCATCTTTAGTACCCCCAAGTCTCACGTAAAGATCAACATCACTCACTTCCGGCTCAAGCCTATGGAGAGCTTCGTGAAGAACGATGGTGCTCCGAATGCCTTTCCTCGTGAAAAATGTTCGACCTTCGTTTGAAGTTGCAGCATTAGGCTTGTGAGCCTTAACGTCTTTGATGTTCAGCAAACCGAAGGTGTCTTTTCCATTTGACCTATTCAGATCGTAAACCGTCGCTGATTCCAATTCTTTCGCCACTTTTTCTGGATCAAAGCCAGCCTTTTCTAGAAATTTGTAGCACTGTGATTCAGGGTTTCTCAGCAAGGCGATGATAGTGTCTCGTGCAGCGGTGTACAGTCGAGAATATCGTGGACCTAGCGGTGCATTTTTTTCATTTTGGAAGCTATTGGCGATTGCCCCTACGGTTGCAAGAGCCCCGATGAGTTTTCCTGAAAGTCCTATCGCAATAGAGAATTTCCAGCCAACACCAACTGCCGTGCCTGCCAGGTTAGTTATGATGTACGGCGTGGCAATCGCTTTTATCCCGAGTATCTTACCTACTAATCCCAGAATCTTCGATAAGAAGGCGCTTGCTGCACCGCCAGATTTGATTATCGCGATTGCAACGGTAACTACGATTACAGCCACCACTACCCATTTTAGAACCTTCATGACGGCATTGAAGATCTTCCCGATCCACTTGAACAGCTTGCCGAAGAAGAGACCCATCGGGTCAGTAAAATTGATAGGGTCGTTGGCGCAGTAGGTGTACATGTTAAGCGTCTGCGGCGAGACGAGGGAGACGGCCTGCATTCCGATCGGATCGACGGTCGTGAAACGGCCTTGTTTTGAGT
>ERZ1066135.1082-NODE-1082-length-11343-cov-8.301382_pt1 | contig 11343 bp, 11 predicted proteins | sample MGYA00382782_ERZ1066135 | MGnify/ENA primary metagenome ERZ1066135 (study PRJEB33369, sample SAMEA5778365) | biofilm metagenome | biome: Industrial cooling water; feature: Water cooling tower basin; material: Biofilm | place: United Arab Emirates | collected...
AAGGGCGTGTCGGGCAGGTTCAGCGTGGCGCGGTAGTCGGTGGTGCTCATGAGGCTTTCGGCACGGCCGCGCGGCAGGGCGGCGGCGGGGGAACGCGGGGCCGGCGCGCGGGTGCGCGCCGGTGAGGGCGGCTCAGGCGCCCTGAATTCGGTCGCGGGTGGTCTGGCGCCGTTCGGCGGCGTGGGCAGCGAGCCAGGCGCGCGCGTCGGACACGTCCTGCGCGATCGCGGCGGCCAGCGCGTCGAGCCCGTCGTAGCGGGCTTCGTCGCGCAGCTTGTGCAGCAGTTCCACGCCGACGAGTTTACCGTAGCCCCCCTCGGCGCCCAGGCTCGCAGGCCAGTCGAGGCAGTGCACCTCCAGCAGCACGCGGCCGGCGTCGTCGACGGTCGGCCGCACGCCGAGGCTGGCCACGCCGTCGAGCGGCGCCGGCCCGAGGCCGTGGGTGCGCACGACGAAGATGCCCTGCGCGGCCGGCCGTGGGTGCGGGAAGCGCAGGTTCAGCGTCGGGAAGCCGGGGCCGAGCTTGCGGCCGAGCTTGCGGCCATGCACCACATGGCCGCTGATGCCGTAGGGCCGGCCGAGCAGGCCTGCGGCCAGGGCCATGTCGCCGGCGGCCAGCGCCTCGCGCACCGCCGAGCTGCTGACGCGCAGGCCGTGGACCTCGTAGCTCATCATCCGCGCGACGTCGAAGCCGCCGGCCTCGCCGGCCGCGTCGAGCATCGCGTAGTCGCCGGCGCGCCGCGCGCCGAAGCGGAAGTCGTCGCCGACGAGCACGTAGCGCGCCTGCAGGCCGCGCCGCAGCACGTCGTCGACGAAGGCCTGCGGGCTCTGCGCCGCGAAGCGTTCATCAAAGCGCAGCACCACGGCGCGTTCGATGCCGCAGCGCTCCAGCTCGACCAGCTTGTCGCGCAGCGTCGCGATGCGCGCCGGCGCCTTCTCGGGCGTGCCGGCGCGCGCGGCGAAGAAGTCGCGCGGGTGCGGCTCGAAGCTCAGCACCGTCGGCACGAGGCCGCGGTGGCGCGCCTCGCTGGTCAGCAGCGCCAGCATGGCCTGGTGGCCGCGGTGCACGCCGTCGAAGTTGCCGACCGTGACGGCCGACGGCCCGGCCTCGAGCAGGCGCGCGTGCTGCAGACCGCGGAAGACTTGCATCGAAGGATTATCGGCGTGGCGCGCACGGGGCCCCGCGCCGCGCGGCCACGAAAAAGCCCGCACGAGGCGGGCTTCTTCGATCCGTCGCGGCCGAGGCCGCGAGCGGATGGGGCCGATCAGCGGGCCGAGATGTACATCGTGATCTCGAAGCCGAAACGCAGGTCGGTCGCTTGGGGCTTTTGCCAGGCCATGGAAGTCTCCTTAGAAGTGGCACGGTGGCCGTGTGGCACCGCGGAGTGGTCGTCGCAGGACGTGTTCAACTCGAAGCGGACTGTGCCTGTGCACCGACCGGCCGTGCAGTGCCGGCGCCATGAATCGCGGGTCATGATTTTCATGATTCGCCGCGGCGTCCGGCCGGCGCGGGCCGATACCATCGGCCGCGGAGGACGCATGAGCCTGAGGCTGAAGATCCACTTGATCGTCGGGGTGCTGGTCACGCTGTTCGTCGGCGCGGTGATCGCGCTGCAGGTCGGCAACATGCGCGACTCGGTGCGCGAGGAGGTCGTCGCCGCCAACCGCGTGGCTTCGCAGCTGCTCAACCGCACCGTCTGGCTGCAGGCGGCGCAGGGCACGCAGGCGATGGTCGGCTACCTGCAGGACCTCGGCCGCGTGCGCTCCAACGAGATCGTGCTCTACGACGGCAAGGGCCTCGAGCTCTACCGCTCGCCGCCGTCGCCCTACAAGGCCGGGCGTGACGCGCCGGCGTGGTTCGCCGACCTGGTGTCGCCGCCGCCGTCGGTGCAGGAGCTGGCTTTCCCCGACGGCCGGCTGGTGATCGAGGCCAACGCCTCGCGCGCCGCGATCGACGCCTGGGACCAGTTCCTCTTCCTCTGCCTCACGGGTCTGGCGATGCTGGTCGGGCTGAACCTGATCGTCTTCCGGGTCGTCGGCCGCACCGTCGCGCCCTTCGGTGAGATCGTCAAGGCGCTCGGCCGCGTCGAGGCCGGTCAGATGGACGTGCGGCTCAAGCCGCTGCCCGGTACCGAGGCGGCGGCGATCGGCGCGGCCTTCAACCGCATGATCGGCGGCCTGAACGCGCGGCTCGAAGCCGAGCGCCGCGCGGCCCAGGCCGAGCGCGAGCTGTCGGACCGCCGCGACCTCGGCCGCTGGATCGACCGCCACCTCGAGCAGGAGCGCAAGCTGATCGCCCGCGAGCTGCACGACGAGCTCGGCCAGTCGGTCACCGCGATCCGCAGCCTGGCGCTGTCGGTGGCGCAGCGCGTCGCGCCGCACGATGCCCAGGCCGAGCAGGCCGCGCGCGTGATCGCCGAGGAGAGCTCGCGGCTGTACGACGCGATGCACGGGCTGATCCCACGCTTGGCGCCGCTGGTGCTCGACGCCTTCGGCCTGGCCGACGCGCTGCGCGACCTGGCCGAGCGCACGCGGCGCAGCCAGCCGCAGGCCAGCGTCGAGCTGCAGGTCGACCTCGGCGACGTGCGGCTCGGCAACGAGGCCACGCTGGCGCTGTACCGCGCTGCCCAGGAAGGCATGACGAACGCGCTGCGCCACGGCCAGGCGAGCCGGCTGCAGGTCAGCCTGCACGCCGAGGCCGGCGGCGCACAGCTCGAGGTCCGCGACGACGGCGTCGGCCTGGCGCCCGGCTGGCGCGAGAAGGCGGCCGAGGATGGCGGCCACTTCGGTCTGCGCTGGCTGACCGAGCGCGTCGAGGCGCTCGGCGGCCGCATGCGCATCGCCGATGCCGCACCGCGCGGCGTGGAGCTGCTGGTGTGGGTGCCGTTCACCGCGGCCGAAGGGGAGGAACCATGATCCGGGTGATGCTGGTCGACGACCACACGATCGTGCGGATGGGTTTCCGCATGCTGCTGAGCAACGCCGACATCGAGGTCGTTGCCGAGGCCCAGACCGGCGAGGAGGCCTGCCAGCAGGTGCCCAAGGTCAAGCCCGACGTGGTGGTGATGGACCTCACCATGCCCGGCATGGGCGGCCTCGAGGCGGTGCGGCGGCTGCTCGCGCAGGACGCCAAGCTCAGGATCCTGGTGCTGTCGGCCCACGAGGACACCGCGCATCCGCAGCGCGTGCTGCGCGCCGGCGCGCTCGGCTACCTGGCCAAGCGCAGCGCGCCCGAGGCGCTGATCGCCGCGGTGACGGCGGTGGCGCGCGGCGAACGCTACGTCGACGCGCAGACCGCCCAGGCGCTGGCGGTGGCGCAGATCGGCGGCGAGACCAACCCGGCCGACACGCTGAGCGAGCGCGAGTTCTCGGTCTTCATGCAGCTCGCACGCGGCGCGACGGTGGCGCAGATCGCCGAGAACCTCAAGCTCTCACCGAGCACCGTCGGCACCCACCTCTACCACGTCAAGCAGAAGCTCGGCGCCAGCAACCAGAGCGAGATCACGCTGGTGGCGTTGCGCTGGGGGTTGATCCAGGCCTGAGCGGCGCGCGGCGTCACGGCAGGCCGAAGGCCACCACGCTGTCGCCCTGCTTGAAGCCGAGCAGGCCGTTGCCGCCGGCGGCAACGGCGACGAACTGCCGGCCGTCGACCATGTAGCTGATCGGTGGCGCGTTGACGCCGGCGTCGCAGCGGTGCTGCCACAGGCGCTGGCCGCTGCCGCTGTCGAAGGCCGCGAACACGCCACCGCCGGCGCCGGTGAACACCAGCCCGCCGGCGGTGGCGAGCACGCCGCCGATCAGCGGCTCGTCGGTCTTCACCTGCCAGGCCATGCGGCCGCCGCGCCGCAGGTCGAGTGCGCTCAGCGTGCCCCAGGAGGCGTCGGCGTCCTGGGCGCTGGTGTACTCGAGCACGCTGCCGTCGGGGCGGGTGGCGCGCTGCGTGGTGTAGCGCGTCGGCCGGTGCAGCGCGGCGACGAAGAACAGGCCGCGCCGGGCGTCCCAGGCCGCCGGCGACCAGTTCGCGCCGCCGGCGATGCCGGGGGCGACCACCACGCCGTCGCCGGGCTGCGGCGGCGTGAACAGGTTCTTCTGCGGCACGAAAGCGTCGGACTTGAACAGCAGCCGGCCGTCGCGGCGGTCGTGCACGTAGACCCAGCCGAGCTTGCTGGCCTGCGCGACCGCCGGCACGTTCGTGCCGGCATGCTCGATGTCGATCAACACCGGCGCGCTGGCGACGTCGTAGCCCCAGCGGTCGTGCGGCACCTGCTGGTGGTGCCAGACGCGCCGGCCGGTCTTCAGGTCGAGCGCGATCAGCGAGGAGGTGTAGAGGTTGTCGCCGGGCCGCGAGGTGTCGGCCATCTGCGGACTGGGGTTGCCGCTGCCGAAGATCAGCAGGCCGCGCTCGGCGTCGATCGCCGGGGTCGTGTAGACCGAGCCGCCGCCGAACTTCCAGGCGTCGGCGGCGCCGGCCGCGGCGTTGCGCTCGGCGGCCAGGTCGCGCGGCAGCGGCAGGCCGTCGGGCGTGGTGGCGCTGAAGCCGCCCTCCCAACCGGGGCCGGTGATGTCGAAGCGCCAGACCGGCTGGCCGGTCTCGGCGTCGAAGGCGGCCATCAGCCCGGGCCGGCCGTACCGGCCGGTAACGCCGACCACCGACAGGCCGCTGTCCGGGTGCAGCCCGAAGCCGACGCCGCTGATGCCGATGTAGACCTTGCCGTCGTGCAGCAGCGGGGCGGCGCCGATGCCGACGCCGGTCGAGCCGGTCGCGGCGACCTTCGACAGCGGGTCGGCCTGGTTCAGCTGGGCGATCGCCTCGGTGCCGCCGCCGTAGTCGGCCACGGTCACGTCCCACAGCGGCTTGCCGGTCCTGGCGTCGAGCGCCAGCAGCCGGCCGTCGACCGTGCCGACGTAGACCTTGCCGCCGGCGACTGCGACGCCGCGGTTGGCCGGGCCGCAGCACAGCCGTGCGCCGCGGCTGTCGTGACGGTAGCGCCAGAGCTCGCGGCCGCTGGCGGCGTCGAGTGCCGCCACGCTGCTGAACGGCAGCGAGACGAACATGACGCGGCCGACGACGATCGGCGTGGCCTGGAAGGTCGCGACGACACCGCTCTTCCAGGTCCATTGCGGCACCAGCCGGGCGACGTTGGCGGGCTCGATCTGCTTCAGCGGCGACAGGCGCTGGGCGCCGAGGTCGTGGCCGTGCAGCGCCCAGTCGGCCGCAGGGCCGGCCAGCGCGGCCGCGGCCGCGAGCATCAGGGCGAACGAGCCGACGGTACGGCGACAACGGCGCACGGGGCCTCCCAGCCACTTGCTTGTTGCGCGACAGCATAGCGGCAAGCCGCGCCGCCGGATCGTCAGCGGCCCGCCGCCTCCAGCGCGGCGCGCTCGGCGGCGCCGACCCAGCGCCACTGGCCCGGCGGCAGGTCGGCAGGCAGCGCCAGCGGGCCGATCGCGCTGCGGTGCAGGGCCTCGCAGCGGTTGCCGACCGCCGCGAGCATGCGCTTGACCTGGTGGTACTTGCCTTCGGTCAGCGTCAGCCGCAGCGTCGCGGCGCCGGTGCGCTCGGCCGCGGCGGCGCGCACCGGGGTCGGGCTGTCGCGCGGCTCGTCGTTCAGCACCACGCCGGCGAGCAGCCGCGCGATCTGGGCGTCGTCGACCGGGTGCCTGGCCGTCACCTCGTAGACTTTCGGCACATGGTGCTTCGGCGAGGTCAGGCGGTGCAGCAGCGCGCCGTCGTCGGTCAGCAGCAGCAGGCCGGTGGTGTCGACGTCGAGCCGGCCGACCGCCTGCACGCCGCCCTTGCCGCGGCGGCGCAGCGGCCAGGGCAGCAGCGTCATCACCGACGGCGAGGCACCGGGGCGCTGCGAGCATTCGTAGCCGGCCGGCTTGTGCAGCAGGATCAGCGCCTGCGCGGCATAGGGCCAGGGCCGGCCTTCGACCTCGAAGACCAGGCCGCAGGCGGCGTCGACCGCTTCGTCGGGGTCGTCGACCGTGCGGCCGGCGTGGCGCACCCGGCCGGCCAGCAGCAGCGCTTCGCACTCGCGGCGCGTGCCGAAGCCCTGGCTGAACAGCAGCTGCGACCAGCGCAAGGCGGGCCGGCGCTCAGTAGCGCCGCAACAGCGTCAGCGTGTCGTTCTCGCGCTTCATCTGGAAGCGCGTGAGGAAGCTGTTGCCGAGCAGCACGAAGGGCAGCGCGCTGCCGTGCACCACCGCCTCGACGTCGTAGACCTCGACGTCGCCGATGCGCACGGTGTTGAGCCGCACGCGGTAACCCGCGGTGTCGCCGTTGGCGGTGCGCAGGCTCACGCGCTGGCCGTCCTTGTATGGCAGCCGCAGGCGGTCGGCGTCGGGCTGGCCGATCGCGATCAGCGTGGCGCCGGTGTCGACCAGGAAGGTGACGCTGCCGCCGTTGATCGTGCCCTGGGTCTGGAAGTGGCCTGCGGCATCGCTGGCGAGCTTGATCTCGGTGCCGCTGCCGGGGCTGGGCACGCCGCCGAGGTTGACCGCCGCGGCGCCGAGCACGATGGCCTGGCGATGGCCGTCCACTTCGATCAGCGCCTGGCCGTTGCCGACGCTCAGCAGCCTGACGCCGCGCAGCGTGCTGCCGACCGCGACCGCGCGCGGCGCCGCGCCGTCGATCACCAGCAGCGCCTGGTTGCCCATGCTGCCGGCCAGCGCGACGCGCTGCGCCGTCACCGGCGCGAGCCGCGGCGCCGAGGCGGCCGGGGCCTTCAGGATGGGGACGAAGTTCTCCTGTGCCGCGGCCGCCGCGGCCAGCAGGGCCAGGCTCGTCGGCAGCAGATGGCGCATGCGGGGGCCCTTCAGTCGCGGAAGTTGTCGAAGCTCAGCGGCGCTTCGCTGGCTTCCTTGCGGATCAGCGCCATCGCCGCCTGCAGGTCGTCGCGCTTGGCGCCGGTGACGCGCACCGTGTCGCCCTGGATCGCGGCCTGCACCTTGAGCTTGCTGGCCTTGACGGCCTGCTGGATCTTCTTGGCCGTGTCGCCGTCGATGCCGGCCTTGACCTTGACGAGCTGCTTGACCTTGTCGCCGCCGATCTTCTCGACCTTGGCGCTGGTGTCGAGGAAGCGCGCGTCGACGCTGCGCTTGGTGAGCTTGGCCGTCAGCACGTCCATCACCTGGCCGAGCTGGAAGTCGCTGTCGCCGTAGAGGGTGATGTCCTTGTCCTTCAGCTCGACCCGGGCCGACGAGCCTTTGAAGTCGAAGCGCGTGCCGATCTCCTTGCCGGCCTGGTCGCAGGCGTTGCGGACCTCGACGAGGTCGGGCTCGAGCACGGTGTCGAAGCTGGGCATGGCGGGCGGGGGCGGGCGTGAGGGCCGATCGGCGAAAATTCTGCCATGCCTGCCCTCGCCGTCGAGCACAAAGTCAGCCTGAGGCCCTACAACAGCTTCGGGCTGCCGGCGCTGGCCGAGCGCCTGCTGCGCGTGCGCGGCGGGGACGACGTGCGCGCGATGCTCGCCGACCCCGAACTCGCCGCGGCGCCGAAGTTCGTGCTCGGCGGCGGCAGCAACATCGTGCTGACCCACGACCTGCGCGGCCTGGTGCTGAAGGTCGAGGTGATGGGCCGGCGCATCGTGTCGCGCGACGAGGAGGCGGTGGTCGTCGAGGCCGGCGCCGGCGAGAACTGGCACGAGTTCGTCGCCTGGACGCTCGACCAGGGCCTGCCGGGGCTGGAGAACCTGGCGCTGATCCCGGGCCGCTGCGGCGCCGCGCCGGTGCAGAACATCGGCGCCTACGGTGTCGAGCTGAAGGACCGCTTCGAGTCGCTCGACGCGGTCGACCTCGAGACCGGCGCGACGATGACGCTGCACGCGGCGGACTGCCGCTTCGGCTACCGCGACAGCGTGTTCAAGCACGCCGGCCCCGACGGATGGGCGGGCCGGGTGCTGATCACCCGCTTGCGGCTGCGCCTGCCGCAGCCGCCGACCGCGGTGCTCGGCTACCTGGACCTGGAGCGCAAGATCGCCGAGACCGGCATCACCCACCCCAGCCCGCGCCAGGTGTTCGACTGGGTCTGCGCGATCCGCCGCGCCAAGCTGCCCGACCCGGCCGTGATCGGCAACGCCGGCAGCTTCTTCAAGAACCCGGTGGTCACGCCCGAGCAATGCCGCGACATCATCGGCCGCGACCCGCACGTGGTCCACTATCCGCTGCCCGACGGCAGCTTCAAGCTGGCGGCGGGATGGCTGATCGACGCCTGCGGCTGGAAGGGCAAGTCGATCGGTCAGGCCGGGGTCTACGAGAAGCAGGCGCTGGTGCTGGTCAACCGCGGGCAGGCGATCGGCGGCGAGATCGTGACGCTGGCCCGGGCGATCCAGGAGAGCGTCTACGGCCGCTTCGGCATCCGGCTCGAGCCCGAGCCGGTGGTTCTTTGACGACGACGAGGAGACGACCATGACGCAATGGCGCAGGAAGGGGGCCGACGAGGTCTACACCCCGGAGGAGATCGCGGCCCGGCTGGCCGCCGAGCTGCCGCACTGGACCTATGAAGACGGCTGGATCCGCCGCAAGTACAAGACCAGCGGCTGGAAGGCCACGCTGATGGTCGTGGGCACCGTCGGCCATCTCGCCGAGGCGGCCTGGCACCACCCGGACCTGACCGTCAGCTACGCCTTCGTGATCGTCAAGCTGGTCAACCACGCCGCCAAGGGCGTGACCGAGAAGGATTTCGCGCTGGCCCGGAAGATCGAGGACGTGGTCCAGTGGCAGCCCGCCAAGGAGGAGGGCGCGGTGCTCGAAGGCACGCCGAACGAGGACGCGCGATTCAAGTAGCTGAAGTACGACTGAAGCCGAGGCGCCGACGCTGCGGGTCGAACCGATGCACCTGCACGTCTGGCGTCTGCTCGCGCTGCTGCCGGCGGCGGCCGGCTGGGCCTGGGCCGCGCAGGGTGGCGACGCCGGCGTCGCGGTCGCGGCGAGCGTCGGCTCGCTGTTCGCACTGATGATCGTCTCGCGCCGCCGCAGGCTGGACCGCGAGCGCGTGATCGACACCGCGCCGCTGCCGCCGCACCTGCACGCCGAGCTGCGGCAGCGCTACCCCGGCCTCGACGCCGCGGCCTGCGGCGAGGTCGAGCGCGGGCTGCGGCAATTCTTCCAGTGCCACCTGCGCTCGCGCGGCCTGGTGGCGATGCCGTCGCAGGCGGTCGACGCGCTCTGGCACGCCTTCATCCTCGACACCCGGGCCTACGCGAGCTTCTGCGCGCAGGCCTTCGGCCGCTTCCTGCACCACCGGCCGGCGCAGACGCTGGGCCAGGACGCGGCCCGCAACGACGGCCTGCGCCGCACCTGGTACCACGCCTGCAAGCTCGAAGGCATCGACCCGCGCGCGCCGGCGGCGCTGCCGCTGCTGTTCGCCCTCGACGCCCGGCTGGCGATCCCCGGCGGCTTCCACTACCTGCCCGACTGCCGCCTCGTCGCCGCCGCCGGCGCGACCGGCGTGCACTGCGGCGCCAGCTTCGGCGACGGTGGCGGCGGACCGGGCGATGCCGAAGGCTTCGGCGGCGAGGCCGGCTCGTCGGACGGGGACGGGGGCGACGGGGGGAATGGGGGCGGCTGCGGCGGCGATTGAGTCCGGCCGCAGCTCAGGGCTCCGCCCGCTTTTCATGCAACCGCCACGCCAGCGGCAGCCGCTCCATCAAGCGCTCCAGGCGCTCGGTCGGCGCCGGGTGGGTCGCGGCCAGCCCGCGGCGGCCGCTGTCCTCGGCCACCTCGTTCTGCATGAACTCGAGCTGGCGGTTCGGCGCGTAGCCGGCGCTGGCGGCCAGCAGCAGGCCGAGTTCGTCGGCTTCGAGCTCGCCCTGCTGCAGCACCGGCTCCAGGGTCTTGAGCAGGCCGAGGTTGTGGTCGAGCTCGACGTACATGTCGCGCACGCTGCGCTCGACCTGGCGCGGCAGCAGCAGGCGGCCGGCGGTGAGCAGCTGGCGCTCGTGTTCGAGGATGCTGTGCGCCATTTCGTGCGCGATCACGAAGGCCAGCGCCTCGTCGGACAGGCCGCGCGCGTCGATCAGCGCTTCGGAGATGACGATCTGGCCGTCGGGCAGCGCGAAGGCGGCCTCGTCCGGCAGCCGCACGACGGTCAGCGACCACGGCAGCTGGGCCGCGCGGCGCGTCTGCGCGCGCGCCTCGACGACCAGACGCTGGAAGACGCGGCCGAGCTGCCCGCAGTGCTGCGCGCAGCCCAGCGCGTCGGCGCGCGCGGCACGCTCGACCACCTGCTGCAGGCTCGCGCTGCTGGCGCTCGCGACCTCGGCGGCGCTCCAGCCCAGCCCGCGCGGCTCGTCGACCAGCTGCACCGCGGCGCTGCCGCCGCACAGCGCGGCGGCGACGACCAGGGCAGCCAGACGGGACACGACGGCCATGCGGAACCTCCTGAACGGAGGCTACGCTTCATGACAGGATCGTGAAAGCCCCTTCAGGTCGTGGATACGGTGCCAAATCGCACGCTGGCCGAGTGCGCGGCGGTCAGCCCTCGCCGTCGTTCTTCAGCCGCGCCAGCGCCGCACCGCCGCCCAGCGACAGCAGCCCGGCCCGCGCGTAGACGCCGAGCTTGTCGCGCGTGTCGGCGATGTCGAGGTTGCGCATGGTCAGCTGGCCGATGCGATCGGCCGGCGAGAACGGCGCGTCTTCCACCTTCTCCATGCTCAGCCGCTCGGGCGCGTAGGTGAGATTCGGCGACTCGGTGTCAAGGATCGAGTAGTCGTTGCCGCGCCGCAGCTCCAGCGTCACCGTGCCGGTGACGGCGCGCGCGACCCAGCGCTGCGCCGCCTCGCGCAGCATGATGGCCTGCGGGTCGAACCAGCGGCCCTGGTAGAGCAGGCGGCCGAGCTTGCGGCCGCTGTCGCGGTACTGCTCGATCGTGTCCTCGTTGTGGATGCCGGTCACCAGCCGCTCGTAGGCGATGAACAGCAGCGCCAGGCCCGGCGCCTCGTAGATGCCGCGGCTCTTGGCCTCGATGATGCGGTTCTCGATCTGGTCGCTCATGCCCAGGCCGTGGCGGCCGCCGATGCGGTTGGCCTCGAGCAACAGCGCCACCGGGTCGGCGTAGTCCACGCCGTTCAGCGCCACCGGCCGGCCTTCCTCGAAGCGCACCGAGACCTCCTCGCGCTTCACGTCCACCTCGTCGCGCCAGAAGGCCACGCCCATGATCGGGTTGACGATCTTGATGCTGCTGGAGAGCAGCTCGAGGTCCTTGGCCTCGTGGGTGGCGCCGAGCAGGTTGGAGTCGGTCGAGTAGGCTTTCTCGGCACTCATCTTGTAGCCGAAGCCCGCCTTCGTCATGAAGGCGCTCATCTCGGCGCGGCCGCCCAGCTCGTCGATGAAGGCCTGGTC
>ERZ1066135.1083-NODE-1083-length-11328-cov-7.273751_pt1 | contig 11328 bp, 8 predicted proteins | sample MGYA00382782_ERZ1066135 | MGnify/ENA primary metagenome ERZ1066135 (study PRJEB33369, sample SAMEA5778365) | biofilm metagenome | biome: Industrial cooling water; feature: Water cooling tower basin; material: Biofilm | place: United Arab Emirates | collected...
CGCTCCGTCGAGAGCTTCTTGCCGCACATCGAGCCTGCGCCGTGCGCCGGGAACACCAGCGTCTCGTCGGGCAGCTTGAGCAGCTTGTGGTGCAGCGAGTCGTACAGCATCGCCCCGAGCTCGTTCGCGGTGACGCCGATCGAGGCGAGCAGGTCCGGCCGCCCGACGTCGCCGATGAACAGCGTGTCGCCGGTGAGCACCGCGTGCGGCGTGCGGTCGCTCTGCGCGAGGTCGTACACCACGACCGAGATGCCCTCCGGCGTGTGGCCGGGCGTTTCGAGGATCGACAGGCGCACGTCGCCGAACTCGATCACGTCGCCGTCCTTGAGCGCGCTGAACTCGTACTCGGCCTTGGCGCGCGCGCCGAGGTAGATCCGCGCGCCGGTGCGGCGGCGCAGCTCGAGGTGGCCCGCGACGAAGTCGGCGTGGAAGTGCGTGAGGATCACGTGGCGGATCTCGACGCCGAGCTTGCGCGCGTCCGCCAGGTACTGATCGACGTCGCGCTGCGGATCGATCACCGCCGCGACCTTCGAGCGTTCGTCGGCGACCAGATACGAAGCGTGGGCGAGGCAACCGAGGTAGTACTGCTGGAACTTCATGGCGCGTGCGGTGCTGTGGTTGGAGGAGCGCGATCCCGAGCGAGCCATCGCCCGGTGTCGCTCCCCGCAACACAAGCGCCGTGCCAGGCGCCGAACCCGCCTCTGGCGCCCGCGGCGGCCGCTTCGCGCGACCGAGTTGACAACCTGTCAACCGGCCGACTTGACGCCGTGTCAGCCCAGCGGCGCGTCGGCGTCCGCGAGCAGTCCGAAGCGCTTCATCTTCTTCCACAGCGTCATGCGGCTCACGCCGAGCGCCTGCGCGGCGAGCGTGCGGTTCCAGCGTGTGCGCTCGAGCGTCGAGACGATCGACGCGCGCTCGGCGGCCTGCTCGGGCGGCAGCGGGGGACCGCTGTAGCGCGCGCTGGCGCCGTCGCGCGCTTCGCGCACCTCGTTCGGCAGGTCGAGCAGCGTGAGCTTGTCGCCGCTCGCCAGCACGAGCGCGTGTTCGATCGCGTTGCGCAGCTCGCGCACGTTGCCGGGCCACGGCGCCTCGACCAGGCACTCGAGCGCTTCGCGCGTCACGGAGCGCACGGGCTTCTTGTAGCGCGGCGCGAGCTCGTCGATGAAGTGCTGCACGAGCAGCGGGATGTCGAGGCGGCGTTCGCGCAGCGGCGGCAGCTCGATCTCGAACACGCGCACGCGGTAGTAGAAGTCCTCGCGGAACGCGCCCTGTTCGATGCGTTGTTTCAGGTCGCGGTGCGTCGCGCAGACCAGGCGCACGTCGACCTCGAACTCGCGCGCGGCGCCGACCGCGCGCACGCGGCGCTCCTGGAGCACGCGCAGCAACTTGGCTTGCAGCGCGGCGGGCAGCTCGCCGATCTCGTCGAGGAACAGCGTGCCGCCGTGCGCCTGTTCGAACACACCCTTGTGGTCGCGCACCGCGCCGGTGAAGGCGCCGCGCACGTGGCCGAACAGCTCGCTCTCGAGCAGCGACTCGGGGACGGCGGCGACGTTGATGGCGACGAACGGCGCGGACTTGCGCGCCGACAGATCGTGGATCGCGCGCGCGGCCAGTTCCTTGCCCGTGCCCGATTCGCCGCGCACGAGCGTGCTCACGTCGCTCTGCGCCGCGAGGTCGATGCGGCGCAGGACTTCGAGCATCGACTTCGAGCGACCGACCAGGCCCGCGTACTGCGCTTGGCCAACGTGCGCCGGCGTCGGCGCGCTCGACTGCTGCACGATCCAGGCGCTGAGGTCGGCGAAGGTGCCGACCGCGCCCTGGACCTTGGCGCTCGCATCGCGCAGGAGCCGCAAGTTGCCGAGCAGGTGCAGCGGCCGTCCGTCCTTCGAGACGATGCGGCACTCTTCGTCGCTGATGCCCTCGCTGCCGCCCGGCGCCGCGAGCAAGTCGGCGATCTTGCCGAAGCCCCTGCAGCCCGGACCTTCGAGCGTCGCCGCCGGCTGGCCGACGAGTTCGTCGCGCTTCCAGCCCGTGATGCGCTCCGCGCCGGCGCTCCACGACGCGAAGCGGCCCTGCATGTCGACCGTGAACACGCCGTCGGCCATGGCGTCGATCACCTGCGCGAGCAGGGCGGGGTTCTTGCGGAAGTCGAGTTCCATGTTGTTCGCGCGCGCTTCGAGCGCCGTCGATACATACCAAACCGCGTTGCTCCGCGGCCCTTTGAGCTACTCTCGCGCCGCTTGAACTCCCGCTGCTCTCCTGCGCCGTGGCTCCTCGCACTGGCGTTGACGTTCGGCGCCTGCGCAGCGCCGCCGCCGCCGCCCGCGAGCGACGTCGCGGCCGTGCGGGCGAGCATCGACGCGCTCTACCGCGCCTTCGGTTTCGCGCCGCGCGGCGAACCTGATTGGCGCGCCATGACCGAGCTGTTCGTCGACGGCGCCGTGTTCGTCGCGCCCTTCGAGCCCGGCCAGACGCCGCGCCCCGCCGCACAGCCCGAATTCTTCGAGGATTTCCGCCGTTTCGCCGCCTCGGACTCCGTGCGCGAGAGCGGCCTGCACGAGCGCATCCTCGGCGCGCGCATCGACCTCTACGGCGTCGTCGCCCACGCCTACGTCTCCTTCGAAGGCTTCGAACCGCTCACCGGCCGCGCGCGCACCCGCGGCCTCGACAGCATCCAACTGCTGCTCGACCGCGGCCGCTGGCGCGTCGTGTCGTTCACGACGCAGTACGCCTCGCCGAACGCGCCGCTGCCCGCGCGTTTCGTCGAGTCCGCTCCCGCGCGCTGACCCGCTACTGCGGCCGCACGGTCGACAGCCGGAACGGAACTGCCGGCAAATTCGAGCCGATCAGGCGCAGGGTCAGGTTGCGTGGAGCGTCCGTCGCTGTGAGGGCCGCGACGGGTGGCATGGCGTCGGGTTCGCTGCGGGCGATGACTTCGCCGCCGAGGAGGACCTCGATGGCGAGCGGTTCGCCGGTGGGCGAGAGGGCGACGAAGACGGGGACGAGGTTGGCTGGGACCTCGAGGGCGATGTCGGTGGAGGTCTCGACGAAGACCACGTCCTCGACGACGGTTTGGCCCTCCATCTTGGTCGTGCGCCAGACCTCGGCCATGAAGCGTTCGAGGTCGGCGAGCAGGTCGGCGCGCGACTTGGGCGGGCCGGCGACGAGGGTGGGCGGGGCGCCGGCGAGCGTCAGGCCCTTGAGCGCGATCGCGGCGCCCGTCGCGGCGCCGGAGGGCACACGCAGGCGCATTTCGTAGCGACCGCCGACCTCGGCCTTGAAGACGATCATCGGCACCGCGTCGCCGGACTCGTCGGAGGCCACGATCTCGCCGTTGCGCAGCAGCACGAGGTCGATGTCGAGGTTGTCGGGCGACTCGCCGGAGAGCATGAACTGCGCGCCCTCTTCGACTTCGAAGAACCAAGCCGGGTTGGGCGCGAGGCCGGAGTGTTCGTAGGTGCGGTCGAGGAACAGCGAGCTGTCGGCGGATTCCGGGGCGACCGCCTGCGGCTCGTACTTGTAGACGTGCACGGTGCAGGCCGTGTCGCCGAGCAGGCGCTCCGAGGCCACGATCTCGAACGTCACGGCGACGCGTTCGTCGACCGGCCCGACCCACAGGCACGGGAAGTAGTCGATCTGCGTGTCGAGGGCGATCTGCTCGCCGTTGTCGCGCCGCAGCAGCTGCGCGTCGACGTCCGAGCCGTCGTGCGCCGCGGCGAGGAAGCCGTAGCGCAAGCCCGGCTCGAGCGTGACCTGCAGCTTGGCCGACTCGCTCTGCTTCACGACCACTTGCTTGCGCGTGACGGTGTTCGTGCTCGCGAGCTGAGCGACGCCGTCCTTGGAGGCCTGGCCGAGCGCGAGCTGCTCGAGCACCGCGTCCGGGGCGATCAGCAGGTTCGTCAGGCGCTGCGACCACGCGCCGTTGCGCTGCGCTTGCACGTTGTCGAAGTCGTCGCGCAGCAGCTCGAGCGCGAGGTCCGCACGCTGTCCGTACGCAAAACCGAAGCTCGTGCGCTCGTTGTTGGCCGAGAGGTTGTTTTCCGCGGCCGAAATCAGGCCGATCACCTGTCCGGCGCGGTTGAGCATCGGGCTGCCGCTCGCGCCGCCGACCACCGGGCCGCAGTAGTGGATCAGGTACGAATCACTCCACGGCGCACGCTGGAAGAAGAAGTCGGTCTTGGCGGTGACGTGGCCGGGCACCGCGTGCAACGTCGGGAAGCCCGAGATGTTCTCGTGCGGGAAACCCAGGTACACGACTGCTTCGGAGAGCAGCGGCTCGACCTTCGTCGGATCGGCGAGCACCAGCGGCGCCGCGGTTTCGCCGGCTTCGACCTCGACGATCGCCACGTCGGCGATCGGGATGAAGTTCATCGAGCGCGCGCCGTTCGGGTCGTTCTCGTTGCGCACGACGACGCGCTTGAGGCGCGCGTTCCACGGACCGTACGCGGGATGGATGCGGATCGACGAAGCGCTGAGCGCGAGCTCGTCGCGATCGCTCCACGAGCGCTTGGCCACGAGTCGGCCCTGGCTCGCGGTTTCGAGCAGCGATTCCGCGACGTGCGCGTTGGTCGCGAGCTTGCCCTCGGCGATCACCCAGCCGGTCCCAATCAGCTGGAACACCTCGGGCCCGCCGCCGCCGCGGCGCGCGACGCCGAGCATGTACACGGAGTCGAGCGAGCTCGCGATGGCGCGCTCGAACTCGGCTTGGCCGGTCTGCGCGGTGCTGGGTTGGAGGAGCGAAAGCGCGAGAAGACCGGCGACGAGCAATCGGCGCATGGGCGTGGGACAGGGGTGCGGGGGCGGAGACGGGGCTGGCGAGTGTGCGACGCGGGCGTGGCGCGCGCGACCGGCCTTCGGCGTAGCTCATCGACGCCCCTCCGCCGACGCTGAAGCCGCGAGGCGCGCGCTTCAGCGCGCGTTCACACGTTTCTGGGACTCCGCGCAGCCGCTGCTGCGTTCCGCGCCGTAGGATCTTCGCCCCTTCAAGACCACCCCGACGGAGCGCTCCCATCCACTTCAACGTGCGAGTCGATCGGTCCTCCCCGTCACCTTTCTCCAAGGACCTTTCGAACTCATGTCGCGCATCTACGTCGGCAACCTCGCCAAGAACACTACGGAAGACTCGGTCCGCAGCCTCGTCGCCCAGGGCGGACGCACCGTCACCAAAGTTCAGCTGAAGATGGACGCCGAGACCGGCCGTTCGCGCGGTTTCGCCTTCGTCGACCTCGGCTCGCCGGAAGAAGCGACCGCCGCGATCGCCGCCCTCAACGGCGCGACGCTCGACGGCGCCACGCTCAAGGTCAACGTCGCCAAGGACCTGCCGGTGCCGCGCCGTCCCGCCAGCCCGGGCATGGGCTACGGCGGTCGCCCGGGCGGCGGCAAGCGCTGGTAAGCGTCGACCCGCGCTGCGAGCGCGGGCCGGAGCAGCTCACGGCGCGCGAAAACGCGCCGGCGGCAACGTGATCGACTGGCTGGCGACGGTTTCGCCGGCGAGAAAGCGCACGAGCAGTTCGCGGTACTCGCCGGACAGCATTTCCAGCGACTCGTGCCCGGCGTTCTCCGCGAGCAGGTGCGTGTGGTTGGGAAAACCCGCGCGCAGCTCGTCGACATTCGAAGGCGGCGTGCGCGCGTCGAGCGAGCCGCTGACGAACAGTACGCGCGCGTCGCTGCGCAGTGGCTTGCGCAGCTGCTCGCCGACAGGCGTCGGACCACACGCCGCCCAGGCCGCCGGATAGGGCGCGTTCACGGCGTCGGAGAGCAGATTGGCCGCATCGGCGCGCTCTTTGGTGATGCGCTCCAAACGCGCGGGCGACGCGCCGGACGAACAGTCCATCATCAGCGCCATCGCCGAGCCCACGTCGCCGCGCCGCAGCATCAACGCGCTGTCCGCGAGCGCGCTCCACTCGCCGCGCTGCATCGCCGCCAGTTGCGCGGGCAAGTCGCGGAACTCGAACGCCAGTCCGAGCACGTTGGCGATGTGGAACTGCAGGTCGAATGGGCCGAGCACGAACTCGAGCTCGTCGCCCTCGTGCTGCGCGCGCACCTTCACGGGCTTCTCGGCCAGCTGCTTCAGCAGCGCTCGCACCGTCCCGAGCGTGTCCGGCAGGAACTTCGCCGCCGCCGGGTCCGCCGCGACGAGCCCGTGGAACTGCTCGAGGTAGCGCTGCGTGGTGCTCGGCAGTTTGAGCGTGTGATCGGGGCCTTCGGTGCGGACCAACACGGCGCCTGCGACGCGCTTGGAGTGCCGCCGCAGGTACTCGAGCGCCAGGTGTGTGCCGTAGCTCTCGCCCCACAGCAGGATCTGCTCGAGCCCGAGCGCCGCGCGCAGCGCCTCGAGATCCTCGGCGTTTTCCGCGGTGTTGTACGCGCTCGGATCGACGCCCTGTTCGCGCCAGTACGCGAGACAACGCTCGGCCGCCGCGCGGTACGCCGCGTCGTAGGCCTCGCGCGTCGCGGGGCGATCGAGCGGGAGCTCGTAGCGGAACTGCGGGCCCTCCGCGAGGTTGGGCCGGCTCGCACCCGTGCCGCGTTGATCGATGCCGATCACGTCGCGCGTGTCGAGCAGGCGCAGGTGGCGTCCCGCGGCCGGACGCACGCAGTACTCGATCCCGGACGGCCCGGGACCGCCGACGAGGTAGAAGCACGGCGGCGCTGGATTGGGGTTCTTGGTGCGCAGCCGCACGAAGGCGAGCTCGATCTGCGCGCCGTCGGGCTTGGCGCGATTTTCGGGCACACGCAGCCGGCCGAGTTCACACGCAAGCGTCTTGCCGTCCGGGCTGGTCACTTCGTGCGGCGTCCATTGCACCTGCGCCTTTGCGCTGGAAAACGCCGAGAACAGCAGGCCCACGACGAGAGCGAACAGCGGACGGTTCATGGCGACTCCTAGTTGGTGGAACGGCGCGCCGCGGTCAGCCACGCAGCGCAGAAGGCGAGCAGGGGGAGCCCGAGCGCACACACGAGCAGCTGCGGCCACGGCGTGTGAAACTCCAGGCGTGCGTCGGCGAACTTGACCAGTCCCCAGCTCGGTACGAGACCCGCCGGCGCGGACAGCAGCGCACCCAGCAACGCGAGGTAAGCCGCGCGGGCGCCGGCCAGGTTGCGCTGCGTGCGCGGATCGGCGCCCACCGCGTCGAGCACGCGTGCGTCGGCCTCGGACTCGACGTCGGCTAGCGCGGTCGCGAGCAAGACGACGAGCAAGCTCGTGACGAGGCTGAGCGCTAGGCCCAGATGCACGAGGCCCAACTCGGGACCCACGCTCACGGGCTCGTTCTGCTCGGCGACGAATCCATCGACGCTGCCCGCGAGCGACGCGAGCAACACGCTGAGCGCAAGCGCCGCGAGCACCGCGGTCACCACCGGGCCGTTGCGGGCGCCGAACCGACCGGCGTCGCGTGCGGCGAGCCGCCACGCCAGCGGCAGCGCGCCGGCACGACGCGCCAGAGCGGCGAGTATCCACGGCGAGCACGCGCCCAAACCCAGCACGCACGCAATCGAAGCGCCGAGCACACTCGCTGCGGCGGTTGCGTCGTCGGCGCGCACGCCGAGTACGAGCCACACGCTGCCGAGCGTGATCAACACGAGGCCGAGCGCGAGCCAGGCGCGTGTCGCGACCAGCGCGGGTCGGCGGCCGCTCAGCGCAACGCTCACCGGCAGTCGCGCGGCGCCGAGCGCGGGCAGCAGCGTCGCGGCGAGCGCGCTCGCGGGACCGAGGAGCGCCGCGGCGACGATGTGGGGGAGCGAGATCTCGAGCGGTCCGTTCCAGCGCCCGTTCCACGCATCGAGCCACGGCGCGACGGCGAACGCGACGCCCAGGCCGAGCGCCGTGCCGAGCACGACGCCGACGCTCGCTAAGGCCCCGGCGCCCAGGCACAGGGCACGCAGCACGTCGAGCACCGTCGCGCCGTTCGCGCTGACGAGGCCGATCTCGCGCTGGCGGCGGCGCACGCCGACAGCGAAGGTCGCAGCCATCACGAGCGCCGCTTCGAAGAACGCGAAGCCGCCGAGCACGAACGTCACGAGCTCCTCGAAGATGTCGCGCTCGCTGAACTCCTCGCCGTGCCCCACCGGCGGGTCGGCTACATACAGTTCGCGGCTCCACGTCCGGTGGCCGGCTTCGAACCACGCGTCGGCGTCTAGGGCGGGGTGCTCCGATTGTGTGTCGACCAGCCACAACCTCGTTCCGCTCCCCGGCGCGAGTTCGGTCCACGCGAGGGCGCTTTCAAGTTCCTCGGGACGCACGGCGAGGCCCACGACCGTGTGTGGCTTGCCCTCCAGCTGAAGTCGCTCGCCCAAGGCGACGCCGAGCTCCCGCGCAGCGCTCGGCGACAACGCGCATTCGTCGACTCCGCTCGGCGCGCGTCCGTCGACCAAGCGCAACAGGCCGCGCGCGAGCCCGTCGCCGTTGAGGGCGCCGCGCTCGAACCCCCATAGTTCGAGCTCCGTTGTCTTCGAACCGAACGCCGCGGTCGCTTCGGCTCGCGTGTAGCCCGTGAAGCGTGCCTCGGGCGGCACGAGCGCCGCGAACGCGTTCGGCTCGAGCGCGTCGTAGGTTCGCACGCCCAGCGCTGCGGCGCCGAGCCAATTGGCGCACATCTCGTCCGTCGTCACGCTTGCCGTCTTGAACAGCGCCCCGCCGCCGCACATCGCCGCGACGCTCAACGTCACCAGCCCGATCACCAGCCACGAACGCCGTGCGTTGCGCCGCGCAGCGCGCAGCTCGACACGCAGCAGCGCGCGCAGTGCGCCGAGGGCTCTCACGCGCCGCGCCCCGCTGCGCCGCTGAGCGAAACTTCGCCGCCCGCGCCGAGCCGTCCGTCGCGCAGGTACAGCACACGATCGGCCCACGCCGCGTGCGTCGCGTCGTGCGTGACGAGCACCGCGCTGCGGCCGCCGTCGCACTGCTCGCGCAGCATCCGCATCACCAGCTCGCCGTTCAGCGAATCGAGCGCGCCGGTCGGCTCGTCGGCGAGCAGCAGCGAACGTTCCCCGACGAAGGCGCGCGCGATGGCCACGCGCTGCTGTTCGCCGCCCGAGAGCTCGTCGGGGAAACGCTCGGCGAGCGCCGTGAGGCGAACGCGTTGCAGCGCGGCTTGCGCCTGGTCGCGCGCTCGCGCGATCGACAGGCCGTCGAGCTCGAGCGGCAACGCGACGTTCTCGAGCGCCGTCAGCCCCGGCAGCAGGTTCAGCTCCTGGAACACATACCCGACCACGCGGCGACGCAGCCGGGCGAGTTGAGCGTGCGTGCGCGTTGCGAGGTCCTCGCCGGCGAGCAGCACGCGGCCTTCGCTCGGGCGGTCGAGCGCGCCGGCGATGGCAAGCAACGTCGACTTGCCGGCGCCGGAGGGGCCCATGACCGCCACGAGTTCGCCCGCGCTGACCGCGAACGACACGGGGCCGAGCGCGCGGACGGCGTTCGGGCCGGCGCCGTGGACGCGTGTCACAGCGTCGAAGGCGAGGATCGGCTGCGCGCTCAACGCTTGCCCCGCTGCGCCAGGCGCGCCTCGCACAGGGCGAGCCACTTGAGCTCGGCGTCGGCCTTCAGGATCAGCGCGTCGAGCAGCAGCACCCAGGGCAGCTCGCGCTCGGGATCGGCGCGTTGCTTCTGGCGCGTCCACTCGCCCATGCGCTCGAGCGTGGCGGCGCGCTGGCGTTCGAGGATCGTGGCCACGTCGTCGCGGTCCGCGGCGACGGCGAGCAGGACCTTGATCGCCAGCTCGTCGCGCGCCGGCGGGTCGCCGGGCACGGGCTCGGCGAACCACCGCGCCAACTCGTGCCGACCGCCGTCGGTGATGCGCCAGGTCTGGCGCGGCCCGTCTTCGCCGACGCTCGCCGGCTCGACCAGGCCGTCGCGCTCCAGGCGCGCGAGCGTCGTGTAGACCTGCCCGATGTTGAGCGACCAGGCGCCGGCGGTGCTGCGCTCGAAGTCGGACTTGAGTCCGTAGCCGTGGGTCGGCTGGGCGGCCAGCATCGCGAGCAGACTGTTGCGGACGGACATGGGCGGGGCTCCTGGCCAACCGGGCGGCGCTACCATGCCTAGTATACATACTGAGTATGTATCTACAACCCCTTCGGAGGGCACGCAGGGCGGTTCGCGGGCGCGGCCCCCCCGGGGAGAGCTCGATCGCGGCGTGCGTCGTTCGTGAAGTGGGTCGCCCGGCCCGAGGGCGCCGACGGGGCGGCCAAGGTCGGCGCCGACGACCCGACCGGGCGAACGCGGGTTCGCCGCGCCGCGGCTACCGATCCGAATCCAGCGCGGGCGTCGTCACGGGCTTGGCGCGCGGCGCGTTGAAGTCGGCCTTGAAGCGCGCGACTTCGCCGTGGGCCGACGGCGACGGAGCGTCGACGGTGATGAACGACGGGCTGTCCGCGCGGCGCACGACGAGTTGCTCGCCGATGCCCACGCACGGAAACAAAGCGGCGCCGTGTTCGACCGCCGCCGTCGGCCACGGGATGCGCTGGCCCAGGAGCGAGCGATCGGGAAGGAGTTCGATGCGCGTCGCGACGGAATCCGAGCCATCTGCCGACGACACGGGCTCGACGCGCAGGCTGCCGTACGAAGCGACGCGGAACACGACGGCTTTGTTCTGTGCGAGCAGTGGCGGCGTGACCTCGACGAGCTCCGGCTCGCTCTGCACGAACAGGACGTCCAGCCAAGTCTCAAAGCGCAGGTCGTGCTGACCCTCGACGTCCCGCAACACGGCTCGTCCGGTTTGGTCCGTGCGAGCGGTGATGCTCGGCGCGCCGAGCACGGGAGGTCGCGCCTTGGCTGTGATTTCGACCCGATCCCAGTCCTCGCTCCGCAGCGCGATGAACGCGCCTGCGACGGGTCGATCGCCGGGTCCGAGCACGAACACCTCGAGGTCGTGCGAAGGCGTGAGCGTGAGCGCGCACTCGCGGTCGCCGCGCGCCACGACCGTGCAGCCCGCCAGACCCGGCGCGCGAGCCGCGACGCGCACCGCGCGCAGCGGGCCGTCGAACTGCGCGGACGCCTCGGCGTCGAGCGGGATCGCGCGGCCGAGGCCGGATTCGAGCTCGTGCACGTCCGAGCGGTAGAGCTTGGCGAAGAGTGCGATCTTGTCCGGCGGCGCGTTCTCGTCTTCGATCCAGGCGCGTGCGCCGAGCACAGGTGAGCCCGCGGAGTCGACGACGCGCAGCGTCAGCGGCGCACGCAATTCGCTCAACGCGATCGCGACGGCTTCGCGTTCGACCGGCGCAGTGGAGTCGAGGTTTGGATGGCTCTCGGGTGTCTCGACGGACGCTTCGACGGCGGTGGTCGCTGCGTTCGAAGGCTCGGAGTGCGCCGGCGCGGACGCGGCGGCGCCGCTGTGC
>ERZ1066135.1084-NODE-1084-length-11307-cov-6.367401_pt1 | contig 11307 bp, 13 predicted proteins | sample MGYA00382782_ERZ1066135 | MGnify/ENA primary metagenome ERZ1066135 (study PRJEB33369, sample SAMEA5778365) | biofilm metagenome | biome: Industrial cooling water; feature: Water cooling tower basin; material: Biofilm | place: United Arab Emirates | collected...
GGCCAAGTACATCGACCACACGCTGCTCTAGCCCGAGGCGACGATCCAGGAGATCGACAAGCTGTGCGCCGAGGCGCTCGCGAACAAGTTCGCCAGCGTGTGCGTGAACGGCAGCTACGTGAAGCGCTGCGCCGAGATCCTCGCCGGCTCGGGCGTGCTGGTGTGCTCGGTGATCGGCTTCCCGCTCGGCGCGATGTCGACCGAGGCCAAGTGCTACGAAGCGCGCACCGCGATCGAGGACGGCGCCTGCGAGATCGACATGGTGCTCAACGTCGGCTGGCTGAAGTCAGGCGCCGACGACAAGGTCGAGCGCGACATCGCGGCCGTCGCCGACGTGTGCCACCGCCATGGCGCGCGGCTCAAGGTGATCCTCGAGACGTGCCTCCTGAACGACGACGAGAAGGTGCGCGCCTGCAACGCGTCCAAACGCGCCGGCGCGGACTTCGTGAAGACCTCGACGGGCTTCAACAAGGGCGGCGCGACGGCGCACGACATCGCGCTCATGCGCCAGACGGTCGGCGACGTGATGGGCGTCAAGGCCTCGGGCGGCGTGCGCGACGCGAAGACCGCCAAGGAGATGATCGCCGCCGGCGCCACGCGCATCGGCGCCTCGGCTTCGGTCGCGATCGTGCGCGGCGGCGCGTCGACGAGCACGTACTGAGCGAGCAGGTGCGGAGTGCGTTCGCCGAAGACACGCGCGCGCCGCAACATCGCGCGCTGAACGGCCGCGCAGTTCGCGCCGCAGCTCAAGTGCGCCGCGGCGTCAGGTGGAGCTGTGCGAGCGGGCTGGTGTGGAGCTTGGCCTGCAGGGCGCGCACGGCTGGAGCGCGAAGTGCTCGGGCACGAGCAGCATCGGTGCGGATCGCGCGAGCACGAGCTACGCGACCACGCGCGGCGTTCGCAGGCGTGGAAGGGCGCGTCGTGCGCGCCGCAGCTCACGTACGCCGCGGCGGCAGGTGGAGCTGTGCGAGCGGGCTGGTGTGGAGCTTGGCCTGCAGGGCGCGCACTGCAGGAGCGCGAAGCGCTCGGGCACGAGCAGCATCGGTGCAGATCACGCGACCACGCGCGGCGTTCGCAGGCGTGGATGGGCGCGTCGTGCGCGCCGCAGCTCAAGTACGCCGCGGCGGCAGTTCGAGCCGTGCACGCAAGCGCTCGCGCACAGCGGGCGCGAGCGGGCTGGTGCGGAGCTTGGCGTGCAGCGCACGTACCGCAGCTGCGAACACGCCGCCGAAACGCGCGCAGTGGTCGCACTCGCGCACGTGCGCTTCGAGGCGGGCGCGCTCGGGCGCGTTGAGCTCGCCGTCGAAGTACTCCGACAACTTGGCCAGCACCTCGCCGCAGCGCAGGCCGCCGATTTCGCGCTCTCCCCTCATGCTTGCTGCTCCAATCCGCTGTGCCGGCGCAGTTGCGCCGCGAGCCGCAGGCGCGCGCGGTGCAGGCGACTCTTCTGGGCTGCGAGGCTGAGCCCGAGCAGTTCGGCCACGCTCGCTCCAGACAGTTCTTCGATGTCGCGCAAGACCAGGATTTCGCGCTCCTCGGGCTCGAGTGCGGCGAGCGCAGCTTCGACGAGACCTCGCTCCTCGGCGGCGCGCGCGACTCGCTCGGGAGTGTGCTCAAGGTCGCCGAACCCGGCGAGTTCACCGAGCTCTTCGAGCGATTGTTCTCGCTCGCGCGCGGCGCCGCGCCGACTCGAGACCCGCAGCGCGTTGCGCCGCGCGATGGACAGCAGCCAAGCGCGCGCGCCGCTTTCGGCCCGCGCTTCGCCCGCCGCGTTCCAGGCGTCGAGGAAGGTCTGCTGCAGCACGTCTTCGGCGTCCGTCTCGTCGCCCGCGACCCAGCGCGCGTAGCGGAACACGTCGGCGCCGTGGCGCTCGACGAATGCGTCGAACGCCGATCGGTCTCCGCTCGCGCTGCGCTGCAGCAGCTCTCGGTCGCTTGCGCTCACGCAGTTCGCGCTCAGCGTTTCGCGCCGCTGAGCGGGCAAGTCGAGAAGCCCAGCACGGTGTACAGCGGGCAACTGCCGATGAGGCCGGTGAGCACCGGAATCGCGCCGAGGTAGGCCCACGGTGTCTGCGGTCCGACGAAGGCGAGCGAAAGGACGGCGAGGCCGCCGACGACGCGCACGACGCGTTCGGCGGGATGTTCGTTGACGGGCAGCAGCTTGGACATGGCGAGTTCTCGGGGGGGGAGGGCGATGCGGTAGTTGGATGGCGGGCCGCGCGCGGAGCGCTTGGGCGCCGGAGCGGCGGCGCGTGTCGCGACGCCGATGGAGCAGAGGCGGCGAGCGCCGCGGAGGATTCGCGAAATCTGGCTCGTTTCCCGTACCCACTTGTGCGCAGGGCCCGGCGCACCCGCGCAACTCACTGCGCAGTCGAGCCGATTGCGCCGCGCCGCGCGTCGGGCGAAATGACGCAGATGCGCTCGGTCGCGTGGTTCGCCGTGTACGCCCTCGCCGTGCTCGCGCCGTTGCTGGTCGCGTGCGTGGTCCGCGGCCCGTCGTGGAGCGACTTTCGCACCGGCTTCGGCGCGGCGAGTGGCTGGCTGGCCTTCGCGCTGTTCGCGCTCGAGTTCGGACTCGTGACGCACGTGCGCGCCGCCGCCGCCGCGTTTGGCTCCGACGCGCTGCTCTTGTTCCACCGCGCCATGGGGTTCGCGGCGCTCGGTTTCTGTGCGCTGCACGTGCTCGCGCTCTCGCCCGAGCCGCGCAGCTGGTTCGCGAGCTCCTCGCTCCAACGCTCGGGACTGTTCGCCGTGCTCGCGGCGCTCGCGTTGATCGTCACTTCGGTCTGGCGCCGCGAACTGCGTTGGTCGTACGAGCTGTGGCTCGTCGCACACCGCGCGCTGGCGGTCGCGCTCGTCGTGTTCCTGGCTTGGCACCTCGCGCCCTTCGCGGGCGAGGGTTCGCTGCTCGCGCTGGTGGCGACCTACAGCGCGCTCGCGCTCGGCGCGTTGCTCGTGCAACGCTTCGTGCGGCCCGCCGTGCTCGCGCAGCGCGCGTGGGAAGTCGTCGAGAACCGCGACGAAGGCGCGCGCACCCGCACGCTCGTGCTGCGCGCCGTCGGCCACGACGGACTGCGCTTCGCGCCCGGACAGTTCGTGTGGCTGGCGACCGAACGCACAGGTTGGGTCGCGCAGGAGCACCCGATCTCGATCGCTTCGTCGCCCGAGCTCGACGGTGGGCGCACGCTGGAGCTGGCGATCAAGGCGCTGGGCGACTGGTCGAGTGCGACCGTGCCCGCGCTTCAACCCGGTGCGCGCGTGCGCGTCGACGGCCCGTTCGGCGCGTTCACGCCGGACAACTGCGCGGCGGCGCGGCTCGTGCTCGTCGCGGGCGGCATCGGAGTCACGCCGATGCGCTCGATCCTGCTCGCGATGCGCGACCGCGGCGACCGCCGGCCGGTGACGCTGTTCTTCGCGGCGCGTTGCCGCGCGACGGCGATGTTCGCCGACGAACTCGAGCGGCTGCAGGACGAACTGGCGCTCGAGGTGGTGTTCGTGTTCGAGGAGCCCGAGCCCGGCGAACGCTGTGAGACGGGCTTGCTCTCAGCCGAGCTGCTGCGCCGCCGTCTGCCCGCGGATCTGCGCTTCGCGCACGTCTTCGTGTGCGGCCCGGCGCCGATGATGGAGCTCTTCGAGCGCCTCGCGCAGGAGCTCGGGCTCCCGCCGGCGCAGGTCCACACCGAACGCTTCGACATGGTGTAGGGGAGTCGGCAACGATGCGTGTGACCACAGTGCGACGGACGGCGGCCGGTTTCGGCCTCGCGCTGCTCGCGTGCGCCGTCCTGGTTGGTGGGCTGGCACAGACGCGACGCCGCAGCGCGCCGGCGGAGGCGCCGTCGACCGAGGCAACGCCGCCGCCGACCGCGCCGTCGGGCGCCGAGCTGTGGGCCGCGCATTGCGCCGCGTGCCACGAGGTCGAGGAGCTCGCGCCCCAGCTGCGGGGCGAGCGGGGGGCGGCGCGGGCGCTCGAGTGGATCGAGTTCCTCGAGGACCACGGCGAGGGCGACACGCGCGAGGACCGCGCGGTCCTGGCGTTCCTGGCCGGTCAGAAGGACTGACGGGCGGCCGCGGCCGGCTCGCAGTCACGCGCGCAAACGACTGCGGAGCAACGACTTAAGTCGCCGGCGTGCGTCAAACGTTGAACAACTTCTGAACTGCGCCCTTGCGCTAAACCGTGTTTAGCCGATAAACGATGCTCACCATGACGTCCGCCGATCGCCGCGCCCGGGAGCGCCAAGAGCTGCACGACAAGATCCTCGACGCCGCGCGCGAGCTGTTCGCCACGCACGGCTATGAGGCGGTGACCCTGCGCAAGATCGCCGAGGCGATCGAGTACACGCCGGCGGCGATCTACGGGCACTTCCAGGACAAGGACGACCTGATCCGCACGCTGTGCAAGCGCGACTTCGATGTCTTCAGCGCACAGCTGTCGACGTTGCAGTCGGTCGCGGATCCGGTCGAACGCGTTCGCCAACTCGGGCACGCCTACGTGCGCTTCGCGGTGGAGCATCCGCAGCACTACCGGCTGATGTTCATGTCGCCGAACGATCTCGAATACGACGACGATGCGCTCGAGCGCCGCGGCGATCCGCACCGTGACGGGTACGCGTTCCTGCGGCTGAGCGTGCAGGAGGCGATCGAACTCGGACGCATGCGCGAGTCGTACCGCGACGCCGACCTCGCCGCGCAGACCTTCTGGGCGGGCGTGCACGGCGTGGCGTCGTTGCAGATCACGCACGCCAGCGACGACTGGGTCGAGTGGCGCGACATCGCCGCTCGCACACGAGCCATGATCGACGGACTCCTCGACGGAATGACGAAGCCGGCGCCCGTGGGCCGCGGCAAGAAGGCGGTGCAGCCGTGATCCGCATCGCGTTGCGCATGCTGCTGGGCGACAAGCTCAAGTACGCGGGACTGGTCGCGGGCCTCGCCTTCGCGACGTTGCTCATCACGCAGCAAGGTTCGATCTTCGCGGGCTTCGTGCTGCGCACGGGCGCGTGGATCCGCGACACCGGCCAGGCCGACCTGTGGGTGATGGACAAGCAGGTCGAGTTCACCGAGGACCGCAAGACGATGCTCGACAGCTCGCTGCTGCGCGTGCGCGGCGTCGAAGGCGTCGAGTGGGCGGTGCCGATGTACAAGGCGTACATGCCGTGCCGCTTGAGCGACGGCACGCGCGTGGTGGTGCGCGTGATCGGGCTCGACGATGCGACGTTGCTCGGCGCGCCGCCGATCATCGAGAGCGGCGCGCTCGAGGCGCTGCGGCAAGATCGCGCCGTGTTGATCGACGCAGCGGACGCGCAGGACGAGCTCGCCATCCGCGAGGCGTTGGGCGACACGAGCAAGCGACCAATGCAGGTCGGCGACCGGCTCGATCTGAACGACCACGAGATGGTCGTCGTCGGGCGCTACCGTCGCACGACGGAGTTCTTCTGGGATCCGCTGATCTACACGACGTACACGCGCGCACTTGCGATCGCGCCGCCGGAACGTCGCATGCTCAACTTCGTGCTCGCCCGCGTGAAGCCGGGTTACGACCACGACGCGGTGGCGGCGAAGATCAGCGAGCTGAGCGGACTGCAGGCGTACACCGAAGCGGGCTTCGAAGCGCGCTCGGAGGAATTCATCCTGCGCAAGACCGGCATCCTCGCGAACTTCGGCATCACGATCGCACTGGGCTTTGTGATCGGCGTGCTGATCTCCGGACAGCTGCTCTACAACTTCATCCTCGACAACCAGCGCTCGTTCGCGGCGATGAAGGCCATGGGCGCGAGCAACTTCATGTTGCTGCGCATGGTCGCCGCGCAGGTGCTGTTCGCCGCGTTCGTGGGCTTTGGCATCGGCGTCGGACTCACCGCGCTGAGCGGCAACTTCCTCGAGAAGTCCGAGCTCGCCTTCAACATGGCCTGGCAGGTGCCGGTGTTCGGCGGCATCGCGATCCTCATCTGCTGTTTGTTCGCGGCCGCGCTGTCGATCTCGCGTGTGCTGCGGCTGGAGCCCGCCGTGGTCTTCAAGGGTTGATGCGATGAACACCACCACGCGCCACGCGCTCGCGGTCGACTGCCGCGCGCTCACCAAGCAGTACGGACAGGGCGAAAACGCCGTCCAGGCCCTGCGCGGCGTCGATCTCGACGTGCGCACGGGCGAGATGACCTACCTCGTCGGCCCGTCGGGCTGCGGCAAGACCACGCTGATCAGCGTGATCGCCGGCACGCTCGACCGCACGGGCGGTTCGTGCCACGTGTTCGGCGACGACGTCGCGAGCTGGGGCGAACGCAAGCGCGCCGCGTGGCGCGGCCGCAACGTCGGCTTCGTGTTCCAGGCGCTCAACCTGGTGCCGACGCTGACCGCGGCCGAGAACGTCGCCGTGCCGCTGATGATCCTCGGCGAAGGGCACGACGCGGCGCTCAAGCGCGCGGCGGCGATGCTCGAGCGCGTGGACCTCGGCGCGCGCACGCGCTCGCTCCCCGCGCAGCTCTCCGGTGGACAGCAGCAGCGCGTTGCGATCGCCCGCGCGCTCGTGCACGAGCCGCGCCTGGTCGTGTGCGACGAGCCGACCAGCGCGCTCGACCACGAAACCGGCCAGCGCGTGATGGAGCTGCTGCGCTCCGTCGCCTCGCGCGACGACCGCGCGCTGCTGGTCGTCACGCACGACTCGCGCATCTTCGCCCTCGCCGATCGCATCGCCCACATGGACGACGGACGTGTCCAACGCGTCGAGTCCGCACCTTCGAGCCACTGACCATGTTCATTCGCAAATACGTGCTTCCTGTGCTGAGCCTCGCCGGCCTCGTCGCGGCGGCCTACACCGTCACCAACAGCAACCAGCGCCTCGCCGCGATGCCGCCGATCGCCGAGCCGGCGGCCTCTCCGTTCCGCGCGCAGATCGCCGGCGCCGGCTTGATCGAAGCCGCGAGCGAGAACATCGCCGTGAGCACGCCGCTGAGCGGCCTGGTGCTCGAAGCGCCGGCCGTGCGTGGACAACGCGTGAAGCGCGGCGACGTGCTGCTGCGCCTGGACGATCGCGATCGACGTGCGCTCGCCGCGGTGCGCCGCGCCGAGGTCGAAGCTGCACGCGCGGAAGTTGCGCGTCTGGAGGCCTTGCCGCGCGCCGAAGATCTGCCGCCGGCTCGCGCCGCGGTGCGTGCGGCTCAGACCGCGCTCGACGACGCGCGCGCGAAGCTGGCGCTCGCCGATGCCGTCACCGACAAGCGTGCCGTGAGCGCGGAGGAGCTCACGCGGCGGCGCTACGCGGTCGAGAGCGCCGAGGCCAACCTCGAAGCGTTCACGGCGCAGCTCGCCAAGCTCGAAGCCGGCGCCTGGAAGCCGGAGATCGACGTGGCGCGGGCGCAGCTCGCCGCGGCGGAGGCGATGCTCGAACAGGTCGAGGTCGAACTCGAGCGTCTGGTCGTGCGCGCGCCGATCGACGGCAGCGTGCTGCAGGTCAACGTGCGCGTGGGCGAATACGCCGACGCCGGCTCGCGCACCGCGCCGATCCTGATGGGCGATCTCACGCGCTTGCACGTGCGCGTCGACGTCGACGAGAGCGATGCGTGGCGCGTGCAGCGCGGCGCGCCTGGCAAGGGCTTCGTGCGCGGCAACCCGCAGCTCTCCACGCCGCTCGAGTTCGTGCGCGTCGATCCGTACGTCGTGCCCAAGCGTTCGCTCACCGGCGATCCGGTCGAGCGCGTCGACACACGCGTGCTGCAGGTGATCTACAGCTTCCCGGCCGACGCGCTGCCGGTGTTCCCCGGCCAACAGATGGACGTGTTCCTCGACGCCGCGGACGCGACGGCCGGAGGCGCGAAGTGAAGCGCGCACTGATGCTCGCGGCGCTGGCGCTCGCGGGATGCAAGGTCGGAGACGACTACCGCCGGCCGCAGCTCGAGGCGCCCGCGCGTTTCGAGCTCGCGCAAGGCGAAACGCAGCTCCAGACGCGCTGGTGGAGCGTGTTCCAAGATCCGGCGCTCGATGCGCTCGTGGAGCGTGCGCTCGCTTCGAACCTCGACCTCAAGCTCGCCGCGTCGCGGCTGCGCGAGGCGCGCGCGGTGATCACCATCGCAGGCGGTGAAGCGCGGCCGCAGGCGGACGCCGGCGGTTCGTTCGCGCGTCGCGAAGCGAGCACGGAGGTCGCCTTCGGCCAGTTCTTCCCGCCCGACCCGAACAGTTTCCACTCGCTGGGTTTCCGCGCGAGCTGGGAGCTCGACGTCTTCGGACGCGTCGCTCGCGGCGTCGAGGCCGCGGCCGCGGAGTACGACATGGTGCGCGAGGACGCGCGCGCCACGCTGGTGATGGTGTGCGCCGAAGTCGCGCGCAACTACGTCGAACTGCGCGGCTTCGAGCAGCAGCTCGAGGTGTTGCGCGCCGATCTGGCGGTGCAAGTCGACACGGCCGGGCTCGTGCGCTCGCGCGTGCAAGGCGGGCTCGAGGACGAGCTCGCCCTCGCGCGCATCGAAGGCCTCATCGCCCAGACGCGCGCGCAGTTGCCGCAGCTCGAGCGCGAACGCACGGCGCGCGAGAACGCGCTCGCCACGCTGCTCGGCGAGTGGCCGCGCGAGCTCGTCGAGCTGCTCGCCCGCGAACGCCGACCGCTCGCGTTGCCCTCGAGCGTGGCCGCGGGCCTTCCGACGGAGCTGCTCGAGCGCCGTCCGGACGTCCGCCGCGCCGAGCGCGAGCTCGCGCGCGCCTGCGCCCTGAGCGCGCAGGCCGAGGCCGAGCTCTATCCGCGCCTGTCGCTCGTCGGCGCACTGGGCCTCGAGAGCCAGCGCCTCGACGACCTGTTCCAGTCGGGCGCGCGCACTTGGACCCTCGGCCCTTCCGTCACCACGCCGCTGTTCCGCGGCGGGTTGCTGCGCGCGGGCATCGAAGTGCGCAGCGCCCAGGAAGAACAGGCGCTGCTGCGCTACCAGCGCGCCGCTTTGGAAGCGCTGCGCGACGCGGAGACCACGCTCGCCGCTTGGAAGCGTGCGAACGAACGCGTCGACGAACTCGAGCAGGCGCTCGTCGCCAACCGCCGCGCGGAAGAGCTCGCGCGCCAGCGCTACGCGAGCGGGCTGGAGAACTTCCTGTCGGTGCTCGACGCGCGGCGTCAGTTGCTCGCGACCGAGAACGAGCACGCGGCAGCCAATCTGCAGCGCGCCTCGGCGCTGGTGGCGGTGTACCGCGCGCTGGGCGGCGGCTGGGACGTCGAAGCGGACGCGCCCGCCTTGGCGCGCCGCGACTGAGCCGCGGGGCTCAGAACATCGTCATCGAGCCGGCTTCCAGGCTTTCCGTGCGCCCACCGAGGGTCTCCGAAAGGAAACGATCGGTGGCGTCGCCGTTATCGATCTGCTCGCGCGTCGACGGCCCGCCCTTGCGCGCGTGTTCGAGCAGCGGCTTGGACGTGTCCTCGACGGTCCCTTCGCTGTTGAGCCGCAACACACGTCGCAGACGCTGCGAGATGATGTCCTGACTCTGCAGGTCGACCAGCGACTGGTTGGAGAGCGCCAGGATGTTCGCCAGACGCTGGTCGCCGGCCGAGAGCGTCTCGCGCACCGTGCCTTCCAGCGAGCGCGTCGCCGCGCCGATGTTCTCGCGCTCGGTTTCGAAGCGCTTGGTGAAGTCGCCCGTCTGCTGCCGCAGGGCGCCGATGTTGTGCTTCACCTGGTCGAGGAGCGGCACGAGCTCGGTCGCAAGGCGCGTGATCTCTTGGTTGGAGGCCGAGATGTTCTCGCTCAGCTCGCGCATCTCCTGCGCGATCACCATCACAGGGCGGCCCTGCTCGCCCAGCCGCTCGGCCTCGATCATCGTGTTGAGCGCGAGCATGCGCGACTGCATCGAGATGGCCTGAACGGACTGCGCCGCCTGCGCGACGGTTCGCGAAGTTTCGAGCACCCGTTCGGCGGCCGAGTCCTGGGCGCCGACCGTGTCGCCCAGCAGCGTCACGAACTTGTTGACCGTGCGGACCTGGCTGTCGAGCACGGCGCCGACGCTGGAGTCGCCTTGGGCGCCCAGCGCGCCGATCCGCGACTTCAGTCCCTCGATCAATTGCTCGGCCTCGCGCACCACCTTCCCCAGGTTTTCGCCCAGGGAAAGCGTGGCGGACTCGGTCTCGCGCAGGACCTTCTCGATCTCGGACTCGATTTCGACGCGCGGATCGCTGGCGGTGACTTGAGGCATGGAGGGGACCTTTCGGCCCCTCCCCATCGACTCAAGCCGCCATCTTCTTGACTGCCGCGAGCAGCAGGTCGGGCTTGAAGGGCTTCACAATCCAACCTTTGGCGCCGGCGGCCTTGGCCCGCGCGATCAGCTCGGCGTGCCCTTCGGTGGTCAGCATCACCACGTTCAGCCCGGCCGCCATGCGCCCGTTGGCGTGCAGGGCCTCGGCCAGCTCGATGCCGTTCATGCGCGGCATGTTGACGTCGAGGATCATCACCTTGACGTCCTTGTCGGCGGTCACCTTGGCCAGTCCGTCCTGGCCGTCCACGGCCTCGAGCACTTCGAAGCCGCCGCCGGTGAGCACCTGGCGAACTTGTTGACGCATGGTTGCGGAATCGTCGACGACGAGAATCTTGGTCATGGGAGTGTCTCCGGTTCGGGAATCAGTTCTTGGAGCTGGTGAGGAGTGGATGGGCGGCGACCGCAGTCAGCGGGAAGCGGAACTGCATCACCGTTCCGCGACCTGATTCGGAGCGCACGTCGATCGCGCCGCCGAGGTGGGCGCACGAGTCCTTCACGGCCGCGAGGCCCACGCCTCGGCCGGAGACTTCGGAGACTTGCGCGGCCGTGCTGACGCCGGCGCAGAACAGGGCCTCGCGCAGTTGTTCCTGCGTCTGGGCGGAAAGGCCCTGCTCCTCGGCCTTCTTGCGCACCGCTTCCCAGTCGATGCCGCGGCCGTCGTCGCGCACTTCGACCACGAACTCGCCGGCGTGTTCGAAGGTGCGCAGCTCCAGGCGTCCGCGCGCAGGCTTGCCGGACTGCTCGCGCTGCGCGGGCGGTTCGATGCCGTGGTCGATCGCGTTGCGGAGCACGTGCGAGAACGAGCTCCAGAAGTCCGCGAAGCGCTCGCGCTCCAGGCGCAGGCCATTGCCGTCGACGGCGACGTCGATGTCGCCCTTCTCGAGCCGCTGCGCGAGCGCGCGGGCCTGCTCGGCGAAACGCCCCAGACGCTGCTCGGTCGGCTCGAGCTTGAGGTCGACCAGCTTGCGCGCGATGTCCGCGTGCTCTGCGCCGTCGACGACGGCGCGCAGGATGCCGTCGTATTCCTCGCCGGTCATCGTGACGACGTCGCGGCCCTGCTGGCCCAGCAGGTGGTCGATCGTCGTGCTG
>ERZ1066135.1085-NODE-1085-length-11304-cov-7.089786_pt1 | contig 11304 bp, 11 predicted proteins | sample MGYA00382782_ERZ1066135 | MGnify/ENA primary metagenome ERZ1066135 (study PRJEB33369, sample SAMEA5778365) | biofilm metagenome | biome: Industrial cooling water; feature: Water cooling tower basin; material: Biofilm | place: United Arab Emirates | collected...
TGTGTTTCTTCTGCTTCTTCTGCTTGGCTCAGAAAGAACACAAGAGCCACGGAGCCGCGGAGAACGGATCCCAGCCTTTGCGTCCCGCGCTCTCACCGAGAGCCAGGCGGGGACGTCCGCGATCCAACGGAGCACTCAAGGCGCCCCCGAACTCAACCCACTCAGAACGACAAGTTCAGCGCCAGCGCCACGAACGGCGCGGTTTCGAGCTCGCGCTCGGTGACGTCGCCGCCGTTGCGGTCGAGCGTCGAGAGTTCGCGCCACAGGTTGAGTCCGCCGAGCAGCTGGAAGCCCAGGCCGTTCTCGGCGCGGTAGTCCACGCCCAGGCCGGCGCGGATCTCTTCGTCGCGCAGCACGCCCGCGGCCAGCGGGTTGTCGTCGTTGAGGCGGAACTGCTGCAGGGCGTACTCGGCGCGGCCGAACACGCTCCAGTCGGAGTTGAGGTGCACGCGCGCTTCGAGCTGCGTGCCCTGCGCCGAGAACTCCAGGCGCTCGGTCGGCCGCCAGCGGAAACCCAGGTACGGCCAGATCCAGGTGTCGTCCTCCAGGCGCGAGAGCGCCGCGACGCCCAGTTCGACCTCCAACGTGTCGCTCGCGCTGTAGCGCAGGCCGCTGGCGCCGCCGACGACGATCGAGTCGCCCGCGTCGGCCTCGTCCTCGCCGCACAGCGACACCTGGAAGCCGCTGAACCAACCCGGTCCGTCGCGCTCGGCGGAACGCACCACGCCCGCGAAGGTCGCGCGGTACAGGTCGTTGAACGGCTCGTCGTTGCCCGGCACGAGCCCGTTGGCGCCGCCCAGGTTGTAGAAGAAGGCCTCGGTCTTGACCGATAGCGCCGCCAGGCGCTCGCCGTCGAGTTCGGTCCCGATCGTCGCCACCCAGCCGCCGCGCTGCGAAGCGAGCGAGCCGGGCGAGCCGTCGAAGTTGGCGCCGCTCGCCACGTCGGCCAGAGCCCGGACCTCGACGAAGGTGCGCTCGCGCGGACCCTGGGCCTGCTGCTCGAGCTCCTCGAAACGCGCCTCGGCGGGCGAGAGCGCCGCCGACGGGCCGCGGCCAGGCCACTCGGCCAGCGTCGGCAGCTCGGGCAGCGGGCGGAAGGCGTTCTGGGCGCTGGCCGTCGCGCCGAGCGCGAACAGGGCCGCCAAAGTGTGGATTCGCAGGTTCACCGGGCCGTCGCGGCGCTCGCGCGTCGCGCTTGGGTTGCGGCCCGAGGCGCGCGGGCCTACCGCCCCGCGCGCATCCCCCGAACTCGGGCCAACGAACCCTACCCCGACTTGAGCTGCGCGGCGGATTTCCAGCGGCCCGCCCGCACGAACTAGGAAATTGCTTCCAGGTCGAGCCGGCCGCTCAGGTCGGTCGGCTGGGCGGCTGGGGGCGCTCGACCCCGCTCGGCAGCAGGCTCGGCGCGGCCAGCGCCCGCGGGTTGTAGTGCGCGCACGTCGGGCACTTGTGGAAGTGCTCGCGCTGACGCTTCTGGCACTGCGGAACGGTGATCTGGTGCGCGATCAAGGAGCTCTCGCCGTCCGTCCGCGTGGGACACATCCGCATCCCTTCAGGGTGTTGCATCGTTGCACTCCCATTCCCGCACAGCGGCGGGCGTAGCGGTTGGAACTGGACCGAAGAACGCCGCGCGGGTGGCGGCCCGCGCGGAGAGGTCATTTTGAGAAGCAACGGTCGGCCGGCGCAAGGCGTAGGGACGTTCGAAGCGCGCTAGCCCGGCCGATTCCCGCGCCTGAACTGCCCGCGAGCCGCAGCTGGGACGTCGAGAAGAGCCACGGGCCCTCAAACCCGCGCCGAGCTCGCCTCAGCGCCCGCCGAGCGCCGCGCGCAGCTTGCCCAGCGCTTCCTCGGCCGCCGCGGCCCCGCGGTGGCTGTCGCGCGAGAGCTCGACCGCCGCGAGCCCGTCGAAACCCGTCTCGACCAGCGCCGACAGCGTGCCGCGCAGGTCCAGGTCGCCCAGGCCGAACATCATGTGCTCGTGCACGCCGGCGCGGATGTCGTCGAGGTGCACGTGCACCAGGCGCGGCCGCAGCGCGCGGATCTGGTCGGGCACCGGCAGGTCGCCGGTCACGAGCAGGTGCCCGACGTCGAGCGTGAGGCCCAGCTCGTCGCCGTCGCGCCCGAGGCGCTCGAGCAGCTCGAGGTACCCGGCCGGCCGCTCGACGAACATGCCCGGCTCGGGCTCGAAGGCCAGCGTGACGCCGCGCTCGTGGGCGCGCTCGAGCACCGGCCGCAGGCCGTCGCACAGGCGCTGCCACAGCTCGTCGGGCGCGCGCGGCCCGTCGCGCCGGTCCCCCACGACCGCGCCCGGCGCCGCGCCGGCCCAGATCGAGCAGATCGGCGCGCCCAGGTCGGCCGCGAGGTCGACGCAGGCCTTCAGCATGCTCACGCGGCGCTCGCGGTCGGCGGGCGCGTGCTCGAGCAGGGTCGGAAAGTGCTTGCGGCGCGGGTCGAGCACGAAGCGCGCGCCGGTTTCGATGGCGAGCTCCAGGCCCAGCTCCTCGGACCAGCGCCGCGTGTCGTCGACCAGGCGCCGGTCGAGCTGCAGCGGGTCGAGCTGACCGACGTCCGGCGTGATCGCCACGCCCTCGTAGCCGAGGTCGGCGAGCAGCCGCAGCGCGTCCAGCAACCGGTGGTGCGCCAGTCCGTTGGTGTTGTAGGCGAGGCGGAACACGCGGGGAGTCTACGCACGGCGGGCAATCCAGCCGCCGATCCGGGCCCGTAAGCGAGCCTGACCATGCTCCCGCTGCAAGCCCCGCCCCCGTCCGCCCCCCAAGAACCCGCCGTCCGTCTGGAGGCGACCGTCGTCGAAGGCCGCGACGACAGCCTGATCGGGCTCGCGCAGGCCGCTTCCGCGGGCCTGATCGGCGCGGAAGAGCTCGCCCGGCGGCCGCTGCTGCGCCCCGGCGAAGTGCTCGAGGCCGTGCCGGGCGTGATCGTCACCCAGCACTCCGGCGCCGGCAAAGCCAACCAGTTCTTCCTGCGCGGCTTCAACCTCGACCACGGCACGGACCTGGCGACCTTCGTCGACGGCGCGCCCATCAACCTGCCCTCGCACGGGCACGGCCAGGGCTACACGGACCTCAACTTCCTAATTCCGGAGATCGTGAAGTCCGTCGGCTACCGCAAGGGCCCCTACTTCGCGGACCTGGGCGACTTCGCGTCGGCCGGCGCCGTCGAAATCGAGTACGTCGAGCGGCTCGAGCGGGGCGTCGCCGGCCTGACGTTGGGCTCGTACGACTTCCTACGCGCCGTCGTCGCCGACTCGCTGCAGCTCGGCGGCGGAGACCTCGTGTTCGCGGCGGAGTCGCAGTACTACGACGGCCCCTGGCGCGTCGGGAACGACAACGAGCGCTTCAACGGGTTGCTCAAGTGGACGCGCGGCAGCGGCGACGACTCGCTGAGCTTCACGCTGAGCGGCATGGAGTCGGACTGGAACGCGACCGACCAGATTCCGCTGCGCGCCGTGCAGAGCGGGGCCTTGGGGCGCTTCGACGCCGTCGATCCGACCGACGGCGGGCAGAGCGAACGGCTCGCCTTCAGCGGCGCCTGGCGCACGAGCACGGCGAGCTCGCGCTCCTCGGCGCGCGTCACGCTCGCGCGCACCGACCTCGATCTGTGGTCGAACTTCACCTACTTCCTCGACGATCCGGTCAACGGGGACCAGTTCCAGCAGACCGACACGCGCACCACGAGCTACCTCGACGTGCGCCACAGCTGGCAGACGGACCTCGCGTCGCTGCCCGTCGAACACAGCCTGGGCGTGCAGGCGCGCTCGGACAGCATCGACAACTCGCTCGCCCGCACGCGCGCGCGGCAGTTGCTCTCGACGACCCGCGCGGACGACATCCAGCAGACCTCGGCCGCAGCGTGGTGGCAGAGTGAAGTGCGCTGGAACGACGCCTGGCGCACGAGCGTGGGCCTGCGCGGCGATGTGTACGACTTCGACGTCGCCAGCGACAACCCCGCGAACAGCGGCGACGAGCAGGACTCGATCCTCTCGGTGAAGTTCGGAACGGCCTGGGCGCCGTGGTCGAACGGCGAGCTGTACGTCAACGCGGGCAGCGGCTTCCACTCGAACGACGCGCGCGGCGTGCTCACCACCGACGATCCCGCGACGCCCGCGCCCGGCGATGCGACGCCGGTCGATCCGCTGGTGCGCACGGTCGGCGGAGAGCTCGGCGCGCGCGCGAGCTTCGCGGACGGCCAACAGTCGACGCTCTCGCTGTGGTGGCTCAATAGCGACAACGAGATCCTGTTCATCGGCGACGCGGGCACGACCGAGCCCTCGCGGCCGAGCCGGCGCTACGGCGTCGAGTTCGCGAACTTCCTTCGCCTCGACGACACGTGGACGGCGGATCTCGACGTGTCGTGGTCGCACGCGCGCTTCCGCGACGACGATCCGGCCGGCGACTTCATTCCCGGCGCGGTCGAGACCGTCATCGCCGCGGGGCTGACCTACGCGGATCCCTCGGGCTTCTTCGGCGGCGTGCGCGTGCGCCACTTCGGACCGCGGCCGCTGATCGAGGACGACAGCGTGCGCTCGCAGGAATCGACGCTCGTTTACCTGCAGCTCGGCCAACGCTTGAACGAGCACGTCACGCTGTCCCTCGACGTGTTCAACCTGTTCGACGAAGACGCGCGCGACATCGAGTACTTCTACGCCTCGCAACTCGCCGGCGAAGCCGCGCCGGTCGACGACGTGCACTTCCACCCCGCCGAACCGCTCCAAGCGCGCCTGTCGCTGCGCGCGAGCTTCTGAACATGCAGCCGCTGCCGCTCGACCTGCGCCGCCGCGCGCTAGCACTGCGCCTCGCGCGTCCGACGCGGACGTGGCGCGCGCCGCGCTGGCTGGTGGTGTCGCTCGGCGCGCACGCGCTGGCGATCAGCGCCTATGCGGCGTGGAGCATCGCGGCGCCGGCCGCGCCGCACGCTTCGCAGGCGCCGCTGGTCGCTGCGCTCGAGTGGCACGAACGCGCGGAGGTGTTCGAGCCGGCCGAGTGGAGCGACGCATCCGCTGCGGAGGCGCTCGAGCCGTTCGAAGTTGTCGAAGAAGCGTCGCTCGTCGAAGCCGACCTGCCGTCGACGCCGGAGGCCGAACTCCCGGCGCCGCAACAACCGACGCTCGAGCCGCACGACGTGCGCGCGTCGCGCATTCCAGCGCGCTTCGCCTCGCTCGAACGCGCCGCGGCCGCGAGCACGGCGCCGGTTGCGAGCGACGCTCCGCCGACGACGCTCGCGACGCCGACGCCCGCGCCCGCGCCGCTGTTCGTCGCAGCCACGCCCCGCGTCGAACTCAACGAGCTGCCGGAGTACCCCAGGCGCGCGCGCGCGCGTGGCTGGGAGGGAACCACGCTGATCCAGCTCCACATCGACGTCGAGGGGCGCGTGACGAGCGGCGTGGTGCTCACTTCATCGGGCCACGAAGAGCTCGACCGCGCGGCGCTCCTCGCGGCGGGCCGCTGGCGCTTCACGGCCGCGCGCCGCGGCGACACGCCGGTCGAGTCGATCGTGGAGGCGCCGATCGTTTGGCGCCTCGCCAAGCGCTGAGGCTTTCGCCACACTGCGCCGCCGGGCGCGCAGGTGCGGCCGGCAGACCTCGACGCGAGCCTCACCATGGATGGATTTTCGGACTCGGACTTTCTGCGCGGCCTGAGCGACGGCATGAGCGTCGTCCGGCGCTGGGTGCAGCGCAACGAGATCGTCGCGGAGTACTCCGACGACGAGCGCGAGTGCGCGATGCAGTTCGGCTCCGATTCGGCGGATCTGCTCGTGCGCATCGTGCTCGACAAGGACACGGACGCGTCGCTCTCGGTGTTCGTGCACCCGGACTTCGAAGTGCCCGACGAGCGGCGCGCGGTCGTGCTCGAAACCTGCAACCTGCTGAACGTCGCGATGCTGCTGGGCAACGTCGAGTTCGATCCGGATGAACGGCGCGTGCGCTACCGCTACTTGCTCGCCTACCCGTCGGGTCAGCTCGACGCCGAGTTGTTCGAAGGCGTGTTCGACGGCTGCCTCGACAGTGCGAACCGCTCGGTGAAGGCGCTGATGGGCGTGACCACGGGCAAACTCACGCCGAGCGAGGCGCTCGCTTCGTTGTCCGACTCCGAGTGACGCTCGCGCTCAGCGCGTGGGCGCGCGCCAGCCGCCGCCCAGCTTGCGCACGAGCAAGCGGTCGGCGAGGCGCGGCGCGAGCACGTTCGCGATCGCGAGCAGACGCCACTTCGTCGAGAGCCACAACTCGGGCCGCGGCGCACGCGCGAGCTCGGCGATCGCCGCCGCGACACGCGCCGGGTCGTCGGCGCCCGCGAGGTTCGGGCCGGAGAGCTTGCGCGGATTGGGTTGGTGCTGGAAGAACGGCGTGCGCGTGAGCCCCACGTCGAGGATGCTCACCGCGATGCCGTCGGTGGCCCACTCCACGCGCAGCGCTTCGCCGAGCGAGTTGAGCGCCGCTTTGCTCGCCGCATAAACCGCCTGACCGGGAATGCCGCGCCGGCCGACGATCGACGACACGAGCACCATCGCGGGTGCGTCGCCGGCGCGCAGCAGCGGGTGCGAGAGGCGCGCGAGCGAGACCACGGCCGCGACGTTGAGCTCGAGCAGCGCGCGCACTTCGTGCGGCTCCGTCTCTTCGACGCGCGCGAGGTAGCCCTGGCCGGCGTTCTGCACGACCAGTTCGAGCGCGCCGAAGCGCTCGCGCACACGCTCGACCGCGCGTGCGAGCTCGCCGTCGTCGCGCAAGTCGCAGACGAGTGCGAGGTGCTCGTCGGGGCGCGGCAGCGACGCCCGCACACGCTCGAGTTCGTCCGCGCGCCGTGCAAGCAGCGCGACGCGGTAACCGTCCTGCGCCAGGCGCCGCGCCGTCGCCTCGCCGATGCCCGACGAGGCGCCCGTGACCAGCGCGCGCCGCGGCGGCATCAGATCGAAATGGTCTTGTGGAGCCACGTCATGCGTTGGATCCACTTCGAGCGCTGCTTGACGATCTCACGCACGGAGGCGTTGCCGTCGCCGTACTTGGCGAGCAGCTCCTCCTCCCACTCGGCGGTCATCTCCACCGCGCTGACGAACTTGTCGCGCGCTTGTTTGCCCTTGTCGTTGAGCGTCGTGCGATCGCTCGCCGCGTGGGCCTGCGCCGCAAGCTGGAAGATCTCCTCACCTTCCTGACCCAGCACCACGGCCTTCTTCCAGGTCGGGTTCTCGTGCAGGTCGTCCGGCGCCTTGGCGATGAAGGTGTACTTCGAGCCGCCGGTGGCGCCGCGCTCCGGCGGTTTTTCGGGCGGCAGGTCCGCGAAGGGATCGCGCGCCGGCTCGGTCTTGGCCGCCGGCTGCTCAGCCTTCTTGGGGCCGTCCGTCATCATCGCCAGACCGACGCCGCACACGATCACCGCGCCGAGCAGGATCGGGATGTACATGCCCAGGCTCGCTTTGGGAGCCGGGGCGCGGCGGTCGTTGGTGCGTTCGTTGCGTTCGTTGGGTCGGGGCATGGTTGGAACTTCGCGGCGAGCGCGGGGAGGGACGATTCTATCCGCGCCGCGCGAGCGGTTGCGGGCCAGCGCCGAACACGCGCCAAAGTTCAGCGCGTGCGGCGCAGCCGCGCGAAATAGCCGCCGTCGATCGGGCCCGCGCCGGCGCTCTGCGTGGTCTCGAGGTCGGGCAACGCTTCGGCGTCGAGCTCGAGCTGGAACTCGCCGTGCTGCGCCAAAAACGTGTCGACCGCGCGACGGTTCTCGTCGGGTTCGAGCGCGCAGGTCGACCACACCAGGCGACCGCCGGGGCGCACGAGCTGCGCGGCGCGCTCGAACAAGCGCGCTTGGATCGCTGTGAGCTCCGCCTTGCTCGCCGGCCCGAAGCGCCAGCGCGCTTCCGGTCGCTGGGCGAGCACGCCGGTGTTCGTGCACGGCGCGTCGACGAGCACGGCGTCGAACGTGCGCTCGCCGAGCGCTTCGCCCGCGCTCGTTTCGAGCAGCTCCACGCGTTCGCGCAGCTGCAGGCGCTCGAGCGTGCTCGCCACGCGCGCGAGTTTGTCAGCGCTCACATCGCAGGCGGTGACGCGCGCACCCGACTGAGCGAGCACCGCGGTTTTCCCGCCGGGCGCCGCGCACAGGTCGAGGATCTCCTCACCTTCGCGCGCCTGCACGGCCTCCGCGGCGCGCAGCGCGCTCTCGCCCTGGATCGTGATGCGGCCGGCGGTGAAGGCGTCGCTGGCGGCGACAGCGCCGGCCTGGTCCGCGCTTGCGAGCAACATCGCTTCATGCGCGCCTTCGCGCGTGCTCACGCCGAGCGCCGCGAGTTCCGCAGCGAGCTCCGCGCGCGCGCCGCGCACGACGCGGATCGACAGCGGCGCTTCGTCGAGCGCTTTGCGTGCGAGCGCGAGCGCCTGGCTCTCGCCGTAGCGCGCGCTCCAACGCTTGAGCAGCGGCGCCGGCATCGACAGCGCTTCTTCAGCCCACAGCAGCGGATGTTCGACGGGGTCGTGGAACACCGGCTCCTTCAGATGCAGGTTGCGTAGCTCCAAGTCGCGGCGCGGATCGTCGACGCGGCCGGGTTGGCGCAGCTCCAGCGCTGCGAGGATCGCCTGTTGCGCGCTGCGCACCTTCGAGGGCCCGAGCGTGCGCCGCACGGCGTCGAGCGCCTCCGCGCGGATGGCGTGGTCGGGGATGCGATCGAGAAAGAAGATCTGCGCGAACGCGACGTGCAGGTGCGCCGCTAAGTCGACGTTCGCGCGACCTTGCGTGAGATGCCGCACGATCGCGCGCAACGTCGCGCGGCGGCGCACTTCGACGCCGATCAGCTTGCGCAGCAGTGCGCCATCGCGCTCGTCGATCTCGCGGGCCGCGATGACGCGGTCCACATCGCGCAACGGAGTGTTCGAACCCGAGCGCAGAATTCTCCAGGCGACGTAACGCAACATCGAGCTATCCGTGGGTCGCCGGCGGCGGCGTGGTCAGGCGTTCGCCGGCGCCCACGCGGGCGCCGCGCAGGTAGTCGGCGCCCGACATCGGGCGTTTTCCGGCGGGCGTGAGCTGCACGAGTTCGAGCGCGTTCTCGCCGCAGGCCACGACGAAACGCTCACTCGCTTCGAGCACCGCTCCGGGCTCGCCGCGCGCCGCGATCTCTCGCGCGCGCAGCACGGTCAGGTCGCGGCCCTTGGGATCGAGCGCACGCGCGCCGGGCCACGGATTCATCGCGCGCACGTGCCGCACGAGCTCGTTGGCGGGCCGCGTCCAATCGAGTGCACCGCGCTCCTTCTTCAACTTGCGCGCGTACGTCGCGCGGCTCGCGTCCTGGGGCGTGAAGCGCGCCGCGCCGCTCTCGAGCAGATCGAGCGCTTCGACGATCGCCGCACCGCCGAGCTCCGCCAACGCCGCGAGCAACTCGCCGGAGGTCTCTTCCGCGCCGATCGCGCGCTCCTTCGAGAGCAGCACGTCGCCCTCGTCGAGCGCGCGCACGATGCGCTGGATCGAGACGCCGGTGCGCTCGTCGCCCGCGGCGATCGCCGCTTGGATCGGCGACGCTCCGCGCCAGCGCGGCAGCAGCGAAGCGTGCACGTTGAGCGAACCGTGCGGCGCGAAGTCGATCAGCGAGGACTTGAGGATCACGCCGTAGCTCGCGACGACGAGCACGTCCGGCGCCAGCTCGCGCAGTTTGGCGAGCACGTCGTCCGCATGCGGATCGGCGGGTTGGATCTGCTCGACGCCCAGCTCACGCGCCGCGAGCACGAGTTCGGTCGGCTCGACCTCGCGGCCGCGGCCGCGCGGCTTGTCGGGAGCGGTCACCAAAGCGAGCGGCCGGTGCCGCGAGCGCGCGAGCGCTCGAAACACCGGCAACGCAAAGGGCGGCGAACCGAGGAAGACCGTCTTCAACCGTCAGCGCCGTGCGCGCAACAGCGCGTTCAGATCTTCGCCAGGACTTCGCTCTTGAACTTGTCGTAGGCCTTGCTGCCCACGATCTGATGCACGACTTCGCCCTTCTTGATGATCAAGAAGGTCGGGATCGCGGTGATGCCGTAGCGCGCCGGAACTTCCGGGTTGTTCTCGGTGTCGAGCTTGACGACCTTCAACTTGCCGGCGGTTTCGTCGGCCAGCTTGTCGACGTACGGCGACATGGCCTTGCACGGCCCGCACCACTGCGCCCAGAAATCGACCAGGACGGGCAGTTCGCTCTGCAGAACGGAGGTTTCCCAAAGGCTGTCGGTGACGTCGGCGGCTTTGCTCATGGCGGCGGAGGGGCGGCGGGTGGCGGCGGTGTGGTGGGGAAGGCTGGTGAGTCGCTCGTTTGGATGCACGAACGACCTGGAAGGGTCGTGAATATGGGCCGCGGCGCCTCGGTCGTCCACCCCAAGGGCGCGCGCCAGGCCTCTCAGGCGTCCGGCGGCGTACGGGTGAGGTCGTAGTCGGGGGCCTGCGGCGGCGGCAGCGGCTCGGGGAGCGCAACTTCGAGCTCCGCCGCGGGCGGCTCGTCCTCGGGGATGTCGTCGAACACCGAGCTGGCGAAGGTGCTCGGCTTGGCCGGCGCCGGAGTCGGGTTGGGCGCGTCCTGCGCCAGCGCAGCCTCGTCCGCGGCTTTTTCATCGTCGAACTCGGTGAGTCGAACGATGCTCTCGAGGTCGCTGCCGACCTCGTCGCGCAGCACGATGTCGATGTCGTCGCTGGCCGATCCCTGGCGCGCGGTGCACACGCCGATCTTTACGAGTTCGAGCAGCGCGCAGAACGTGCCGATCATCACGCGCTTGTCGACGCTCTCGCCCTCGGTCGCCTGTTCGACGATCTCGCGCAGCGACATGCGGCGGCGCGCCTGGATCGTGTGCACGAGGCGATCGACGTAGTAGCGCAGCGGCCGGTCATCCTTGGTGATGACCATCTGCTTGTTCGAGAGCGTCTCGCGCATCAGGCGCGAGAAGGCGCTGAGCAGGTCCCAGCTCGACAGCTCGGTGAGGTCGAGCCCGTCGCCCGCGTCCGGCGTGGCGTAGAACGTGCGCGGCTGGATCTTGGCGCGCGCGTCGAAACGGTCCTGCAGGTCCTTGGAGGCCTGCTTGAAGCGCCGGTACTCGATCAGACGCTGGATCAGCTCGTCGCGCGGGTCGAGCTCCTCGGCGAGGTCGACGTGTTCGGTCGGCAGCAGCGAACGCGACTTGATCGCCATCAGCGTCGCGGCCATCACCAAGAACTCCGCCGCGAGCTCGATGTCGATCTCGCGCAGCGCCTTGATGTGCGCCAGATACCCGTCGATCACGCGGTGGATGTCGACCTCGTGGATGTCGACCTCCTGCTCGCGCACCAGGTGCAGCAGCAGGTCCATCGGGCC
>ERZ1066135.1086-NODE-1086-length-11300-cov-7.166563_pt1 | contig 11300 bp, 12 predicted proteins | sample MGYA00382782_ERZ1066135 | MGnify/ENA primary metagenome ERZ1066135 (study PRJEB33369, sample SAMEA5778365) | biofilm metagenome | biome: Industrial cooling water; feature: Water cooling tower basin; material: Biofilm | place: United Arab Emirates | collected...
CCACCGGTCTGCATGAGGACGACGATCAGGCCGGCCAGCGGTTCGTCGAAGGCGATGGCCCCGAGGATCGCCAGCGAGGCCACGATGTCGGCCGCGAAGTCGCCGCGGGCCATGCCCCGCGCGGTCGCGAGGACGGTGCGCCCGCCGAGGAGCACGAGGCAGGCCATCCACACAGCCTCGCGCCATGGGCCGGCCGCGAAGCCGCCCAGCAGCGCGAGCAGGGCGATGATGGGAAGCAGGAGACGCATGGTGGTGGCAGAGAATACAGAAGGCACGGGAGACGGATGTCCCCCGTGCCTCAGGAGTATCGGCGCCGGACCTGCTTAGTGGGCTTCCTGACCCGCGGCGGCACTGTGGCCCTCGAACTTCGCGGTGGTCATGCGCGAGACCGTGAACGCGAAGACCACGAGGATGACGAGGCCGCCGAAGAAGCCGATCAGGGCGGGGACGAGATCGTTGTGCGACTTGCTCTCAGACACGGCAGGACACGGAAGAGGGCTCGGACGGTGGGTCGGCCACACGCGGACAGCCGGCGCGGGGCACCCGTATCTTGTGAAAGTTATCGGATTCCTACCCAAAGAGGTAGGGGGCGAGCCGGGTGCATCACTTCGCGGGGGTGCCCGTATCCAATACCGCGGACCACGACGGCAGCAGCACTCTCACCCCACGGCATGACCGACACAGCGAGCGCGACGGGCGATGGGGACGACGGGCGGGATGTCGCGCTGATGCGGGCGGGTGATCAGGCCGCGTTCGCGCGGGTGTACGCACGGCATGGCGGGCGCGTCGACCGGCTGGCGCAGTGGCTGGTGGGGCGGGACGATGCCGTCGATGCCGCGCAGGATGTGTGGGTGCGGGTGTGGGAGCAGTGTGGCTCGTTCCGCGGCGCCTCGGGTTTCGCGACCTGGCTGCATCAGGTGGCGGTGCGTGTGTTGCTGCGGTACCGGGAGCGGCGGGGGCGCCACGCGGAGCGGCATGTCGAGGCCGAGGGCATCGAGGAGCGCGCGACGGCGGGCGATGTGGTGTTGCGAATGGAGCTGGACGAGGCGGTGGCGGCATTGCCGCCGCGTTTGCGCGACGTGTTCGTGCTGCACGACGTGCTGGGGTTCCGGGCTCCGGAGATCGCTGGGTCGCTGGGGATCACGGAACTGACGGTGCGCAGTCATGTGGCGCGGGCGCGGCTCGCGCTGCGGCGGCGACTCGGCGACGACGCCGGTGGAGAGGAGCGATGAATCACGCGAGTTGGCAGGAGCTGAACGACTGGGTCGACGCGGTGTTGGCGCCGGAGGCGCATGCGCGGGTCGAGGCCCATGTGCGCGGGTGCGACGCCTGCCGGGCCGAGGTGGTCGCGATCGAGCGGATCCGTGCGGGAGCACGGCGGCTGTTGGATGAAGCAGCACCGGTGCGTGCGCCGGTCCCGCGGGTCGGCGGGCGGGCTCGTGTGCGGACGTGGCAGGTCGTGGCGCCGCTCGTGGGGCTCGGCGTGGCGGCGGGGGCGATGCTGTGGGTGAGGGCGCCCGCTGTGCCGGCGCCCGAGGTGCGGGCCATCGAGACGCTGCGCGATGATCGTGCGCAGGTCGAGGCACGGGTGGCGGAGCAGTTGGCGATCATCGATACCGCGATCGCCGAGTTGAAGGTGTTGTTGGAGTCGCAGCCGGCGAACGCCGAGTTGCGGGCGACGCTGGCGGTGGCGGAGCGGGACCGGTCGACCTTGAGCGCGATGGCGCGGCAGGTCTTGGAGGGGGCGTACCCCGGAGGTGGGATGTGATGCGAGCGATCGGCGGGACGATGGTGTTGCTGAGCGTGGCGACGGCGCTGGGTGCGCAGCAGGTGGATACGACGGTGTCGTTGCGGCGGGGCCGCGCGGTGGAGATGCTCGGCACGTCCGGATCTGTGGAGCTGCGCACCTGGTCGCGGCCCGAGGTGCGGGTGCAGGTGCGGGGTGCGGGAGCGTCGCGGGTGCAGTTCCGCGAGTCGGCGAGCCGCGTGTTCATCGAAGAGCGTGCGGTGCGCGCGGACTCGGTGATCTGGCGCTTCGTCGACTCGACGGGGGCCCTGCGCGCGACGGTCGGGGTGCGTGCGCCGGCGGTACAGGTGATGCCGGGCCGTGGGCCGATCGTGGAGCGGGGGACGGTGGGGCCGCCGCGGGGGGATTCGACGAGAGCGGTGCGGGTGGATAGCTCGGCCAGCGGCGTGAGCGCGTTCCGCGGCGCGATCAGCGGCCCAGTGGTTGAGCGGGGGCGGGTGGTGCAGGATAGCAGCGACCTTCCCCCGATCCGCCAGGGCCAGCGGGGCGCGGATTGGACGTTCCGCCCCCAGACGCCCGTCCCCGCCTCAGTCGATTACGTCATTACCGTTCCCGAGCGCGCACACGTGATCATCCGCGGCAACAACGTGGACATCGCGGTCGCCGGCCAGCTGGATACGCTCGAGGTGTCGAATGTGCGGGGCAGCATTCGCGCGTCGAAGATCAGCGGGCACACGACGCTGACCTCGCTCGATGGGCGCGTGCTCGTCGAAGGGAGCGACGGCGACCTGTTCGCCCGCACGCTCAGCGGCAGCGTCGTGGTGCGTGATGCGCTGGGAAGCGTCGAGGCACAGGGCATCGCCGGCAGCATCGAACTCGAAGACGTGCGCGCCCCGCGCATCAAGGCCAGCACCTACGATGGCGGGATCCGCTTGCAGGGCGCGCTGCCGCTGAACGGCAGCATCCAGCTCTCGACGTTCCGGGGGCCGCTGGGATTCCCGGCGAGCGGCGCCTGCGCCTCCCCGTTGGATCCAGCGGTCACGTTGCAGACGATCCGCCCGTCCAGTCGCGAGCGCTTCGATATCCAACTCACGACCACGACGCCCGCCGGGGTCAACAGCGGTCCGGCGACCTGCACACTGCGCCGCGAGTGAGGGCGGCGCAGTGCAGCCTCCGCCGCGACGTGCCGCGGCGGTAGGCGCAGTGCGGTGCTACTCGACCACCGACACCTTGACCATCACGTCGTTGCCCTGGATGCTGCGCATCACATCGAGCCCCTCGGTGATCTGGCCGAACACGGTGTGCACGCCATTCAGGTGCCGCGTGTTCTCCTTGCTGAGCACCATGAAGAACTGGCTGCCGCCGGTGTTCGGTCCGGCATGCGCCATCGACAGCGCCCCGACCTCGTGCGTCAACGGATTGCCCGCGGTCTCGCACTTGATCGTGTAGCCCGGGCCGCCGGTGCCGATACGTCGGTCGCCGGCCGGCAGGTCGCGGGAGTTGGGGCAGCCGCCCTGCACCACGAAGTCGGGGATCACGCGGTGGAACTTGATGCCGTCGTAGAAGCCCTTGCCGACGAGGTCCACGAAGTTCTGGACGGTCTTCGGCGCGTGCTCGGGCGAGAGGGTCGCGGTGATGTTGCCGCGGTTGGTCTCGAAGAGGACCTTGGTCATGTGCAGCGGGGGGTCAGAGAAGTGAGAAGGGCGATGCCGTCGAAGCCACCCCGGCTGGGGAAGCGCGCAACGGCAGCGCCCGGACCTTCCGAAAACTAATCGCCGATGCCCCGGCTGGGGCAGAGGTCGGCGACCACGCAATCCCCGCAGCGCGGCTTGCGTGCGTCGCAGGTCTTGCGGCCGTGCCAGATCAGCAGATGACTGAGCAACGTCCACTGCGCACGGTCGAACAGCGGCATCAGTGCGTGCTCGATCTTCACCGGGTCGGTCTCCTTGGTGAGCTTCATGCGCTGACTCAGCCGCGCCACATGCGTGTCGACCACCACCCCGGCGTCGATGCCGAAGGCGTTCCCGAGCACCACGTTCGCGGTCTTGCGTCCGACCCCGGGGAGGGCCACCAAGTCCTCCATGACGCGCGGGATCTCACCGCCGTAGTGCCGTACCACGACCTGCGCCATGCCGATCAGCGCCTTGGCCTTGTTGCGGTAGAAGCCGGTGCTCTGGATGATCGCCTCGACGTCCTCCTGCTTGGCGTGCGCCAAGTGCGCCGGCGTCGGGTAGCGTGCGAAGAGCACCGGCGTGACCATGTTCACGCGCTTGTCGGTGCACTGCGCGCTGAGGATGGTCGCCGCGGTCAGCTCGTACGCATTGCGGAAGTCCAGCTCGCAGTGCGCGTCGGGATACGCGGCCTGGAGTCGCGCGAAGATGGCGGCGGCCCGTTCGCGCAGAGCGGCCTTCGATTCGCGAGCCATCAGCGCCCCCCCGCCGAGAGCGCGACCTCGCGACGGCGGGCCGCGAAGGCCAGCACGTCGTCCGCGCTCCCGCAGTTCAGGACGTCGGCCGCGGTCAACCCGCCCTTGCGCGCCATCCCCACGCCCAGCGCCGTATGCTCGAGGGCCGCCGGGGTGTGCGCGTCGGGCCCGATCGAGATGCGCACGCCATGCGCCCGCGCCGCGCGCAGCGCACGCCAGTCCACATCGAGCCGATGCGGGTCCGAGTTGAGCTCGACCGCGACGCCGGCCGGCCCGGCCGCGGCGAAGATGGCGTCGAGGTCGATGGGGAAGCCCTCGCGCGTCAGCAGCAGGCGTCCGGTGGGGTGTCCGAGGATGGTCACGTGGGGGTCCTCCAGCGCCTTCAACACGCGCGTCGTCATCTGGGCCTCGTTCATGCCCATGCGCGTGTGCACCGACGCGATCACGAAGTCGAAGCGGTCCAGCACCGCCTCAGGGTAATCCACCCGGCCGCAGGGCAGGATGTCCGCCTCGACGCCCTTCAGGATGCGCACGCCGGGCCCGCCCGCGTTGACGGCGTCGATCTCGTCGTGCTGCCGCCGCACATCGTCGGCCGAGAGGCCGCCGGCCATGCGCGCACTCTGCGAATGATCGGTCACGCCGAGGTACGACCAGCCGCGGCGCTGTGCCTCGCGCGCCAGCTCGGCGATGCTCCCGGCGCCGTCGCTGAAGTGCGAGTGGCAGTGCAGTACGCCGCGGAGGTCGGCGAGCGTCACGAGCGAGGGGACCACTGCGCCGACCTCGTCGCCGGTCTCGCGCAATTCCGGTGGGATGAACGGAAGCCCCAGCGCGGCGTACACATCGGCCTCGGTCGGCGTGTGGACGATGTGTGCCGCCGCATCACGCAGCTCGGTGTCGGTCAGGACCCATCCGCGCTGCCGCGCGCGGGCCTCCAGCGCGCGCAGATGCGCCGCGCTCCCCGTGGCGCGGAGCACGGTCACCCCGAACTCCGCGGGCGCGACGCAGTGCACGCGGGCCCGGAGGCCATCGCTGTAGCGCAGGGCGAGTTCGCGCGTCCCGGCGCCGGTGGCCGCCTCGATCTCGGGCGCGTGCGCCAGCGCGGCCGCCGCGGCGCCGGGATCACCCGCGCAGGCGGCCACGACGACGACCTCGCGGACCAACTCGAGGTGACGCCGGAGCTCGCCCGCCACGACCACCTCGGTCACGCCGGGTCGGCTGCGCGCGGCCTCGACGACCCGTTGCGCCTCGGCCTGGGCGTGGGGAAGCAGGAGCGGGACCCCGTCGGCGCGGTACTGCGCGATGCTGCGGGCGACCTTCGACGCGAGCGTCGGCCCGAAGCGCGGCAGGGCCGCCAGCCGCCCGTCGCGCGCGGCCTGCTCCAGCTCCGCCATCGTCGTGATGCCCAGGCCTTCGTGCACGCGACGGATGCGTGCGGGGCCCAAGGTGGCCAGCCGCAACAGCTCGAAGAAGCCCTCGGGTGTCGCCTCGCGCAGCGCGTCGAGCATCACCGAGCCACCGGTCAGCGACACGTCCTCGATGACGCTGAGGATCTCGGGGTCGCGGACGGTGTCGGGGGCGCGCTGCGCGGCCCGGTAGCGGCGCGCTGCCGCGGGATCGCCGGCCAGCTCATGCAGGACGGCGATCTCTTCGAGGGTGCGCGACAGCGCCCGGTCGGTCGTCATCGCCTGGGTCGGTGCGGTGGGTCGACCTACGACTCGCCGCCCGCGTGGTGCCGCAGCTCATCGACGAGCGAGTGGAGCTGCTCCTCGACCGCGGCCATCTCGCCGCTCGCGCCATCGACGTCCAGCAGTCCGGAGCGCATCGACCGCGCCACGTGGTTGAGGTACTTGATCTTGGCGAGGATCTGCTCGGTGACGTTCCGCAACTCGTGATGCCGCCGCTTCTCGGCCACGGCGCGGGCCAGCCGCGCGGCGAGCTCGTCGGTGCTGAGCCGCTGGGCGAGGGCGAGGACTTCGTCGCGCGTGCGGCCGGGCAGCGCGCCCCGGTCAGGGAGGCCCGGCGTCGCCCCGGAGGTGTCGGTGAACCAGAGGCGGCCCACAAACTCGATGCCGTCCCACACGATGCGACACGACACCTGGACCGTCCGGTCGCCGACGGTGAGCGTGCTCAGGTCCTGCTGAACCACATCATCACGGTCGGTCACGGCGAGGCGGGGTGAACGGTGGTCGGCGCATTGCCGAGGAAGTCCCGGATGGCGCGGAACAGCAGGTCGGGCGCTTCAACGTACGGAACATGACCGCAGTCGTCCAGCACGAGTACCGGGGCGTGCAACGCGGTCGCGACCGCCTGGCTCGACGCGAGGGGGATGGGGTCCTCGCGTCCGTGCACCACGAGGGTGGGGACGTGGACACCCTGCAGCTCGGCGAGGACATCGACCCCGCGGAGCGAGTCCCACGTGGAACGCTGCACCCGCTCGGTCACGCGGAACGGCGTGAGGTCGCGGGCGCGGGCTGGGTCGGCGAAGTACCCCGCCACGCTGAGCTCGAATCGCCGCTGCTTGTACGCCTCGGGATCCTGCTCGCGCAGGCCCGACGCCGCCAGCGCCGCGCGCTCCGCCTGCACCCAGGCCGAGTTGTTGCGGGCGATCAGCGATTGCTCGAAGGCCTGACGCCACAGGGGCGACGCGGGCGCTGGACAGACGAGGACGAGCCGCCCGATGGGAGGCAGGGCCGCGTTGCGCGCGGCCGCCGCGAGGTAGCGCAGCGCGAGCATCCCGCCCCAGGAGTAGCCGATGACCGTGAGCGGGGGCGACAGCAGCTCCGCCGCGACCGCGGCCATGTCCGCCACGTGCGTGTCCGCGGTGATGGTGTCGGTGCCATCGGTGCGCGAGCGACCGCCGCCGCGCTGGTCGTAGGTCACGACGCCGTAGCGGTCGGTGAGGTCGAGGAACTGCGGCAGCAGGTACTCGTGATGCGCGCCGGGCCCGCCGTGCAGCAACAGCAGGGGCTCGGCGTCTGCCGGCCCCCAGCGCGCCCAGTACAGCGGCGCGCCGGTCGAGCGGGTCAGTCCATGCGTGGCGGGCGCGGGGATCGGCGGCGGGCTCAGTGGCTCGCCCCCGGCCCGACGTACACGACGCCGCCCTTCATCACGAAGGCCGGCGACTTCATGGCGCTGATGGTCCGCGTGGGGTCGCCGGGGACCGCGACGAGGTCGGCGAAGAGGCCGGCCTTGAGCGTGCCCACGCGATCCTCCCAGCCCAGCAGCTTCGCGGCGTGGGTGTGCGCCGTGGTGATGGCCTGCAGCGGTGTCATGCCGCCCCACTCCACGAGCAGCTCGAACTCGCGCGCGGAGGCGCCGTGGTCCCCGACGCCGGCATCGCTGCCGAAGGCGATCGGCACGTTGGCCCGGATCGCCGTCTTGATGCCGTTGCGCATCGCCTGCGCTGCGGCGCGCGACTTGGCCGCACGCAGTCCCGTGAGGCGGCCCGATGCGGCCGCGAGCTCGACGGTCTCGCCGGCCATCAGCGTCGGCACGAGGTAGGTGCCGCGCGCCGCCATCAACGCGGCCCCTTCGTCGTCGATGAACGAGCCATGCTCGATCGATGCGACGCCGGCGCGCACGGCGACCTTGATGCCGGAGGTGCCGTGGGCGTGCGCCGCGACCTTGCGCACCGCCTTGGCGGCTTCGTCGACGATGACCTTGAGTTCGTCGAACTCCAGCTGCTCCACCCCCACGGCCGCGCCTTCGGAGAGCACGCCGCCGGTCGCGCAGACCTTGATGACATCGGCACCGTACTTCATCTGGTAGCGCACGGCCGCGCGCGCCTGATCGTTGCCGTCGGCGATGCCGTTCTCGGGGGAGCCATCGAAGAGGCCGGGACGAAAGCCGTTCTCGTCGCAGTGGCCACCGGTGATGCCGATGGAGTGACCGGCGAGCTGCATGCGCGGCCCCTCGACGATGCCCTGATCCACCGCGGCCCGCAGCGCGATGTCCTCGAAGCGCTCGGCGCCCAGGTTGCGCACGGTGGTGAAGCCGGAGCGCAGTGTCTTGCGCGCGTTGGCGACGCCGACGATCGCGCTCATGCCGGGGTAGTCGCGCGTGGCCTGCTCCTGCGAACGCGGATCGTTGAGCTGCCGCCCGATCAGGTGCGTGTGCATATCGATCAGACCTGGCATCAGGGTCACATCGCCAAGGTCCACGATGCGGGCGCCGGCAGGCACGGTCACCGCGCTCGCGGCGCCAGCGGCGACGATACGCTCACCCTGCACGAGGACGATGCCGTTCGCGATCGCCGGTGCGCCGGTCCCATCGAGCAGGCGCGCGGCCTTGTACGCGACCGGGGCGGGGGCGCCCTGCGCAGCGGCGAGCGCGGGGACGAAGAGCAGCGAGCAGAGGAGTCGGCGCACGAGGGTCGGGGTCGGGGGTCAGGAGCGCGCGGCCAACGTGATGGTGAGCGAGACGCGCTCGCTGCCACGCTGGACGATGACGGTGATGGTGTCGCCGGGCTTCTTGCTGTAGAGCGCGGCCGTGTACGTGTCGAGGTCGGTCACGGGCTTGCCGTCGAGTTCGACGACGATGTCGCCGCCCTTCATGCCGCCCTTGTCGGCGGGCGAACCCGGGGTCACGCCGGTGACGCGGAGCCCCGGCGTCGATCCCGCGGCCATATCGGGCACCGAGCCAAGATAGGGCCGCGAGCCTGCGGCGGCGGGCGCGGCACGTACGGGCGGCGCCTGGCGCACGAAGGTCAGCGTGTCGGGCCGGTCGGCGAGGTGGCGCAGGACGCGTGCGGCGAGGTCCACCACGCGGGCGGTACCGGCCGCGTCGATCTTGTCGGCGTCGTCACTGGCGCGATGGTAATCCTCGTGCAGGTCCGTGAAGAAGTGCAGGACCGGCATGCCCTTGGCGTAGAACGACGAGTGGTCCGAGGGGCCGAACCCGTCGGGCACGGGGCTGATGCTCAGCGGGTCGGTGCGGTTGGCGGCCTCGAGGATCGCGGGCAACTCCGTGGCGGTGCCGGTGCCGTACACGATCACACGATCGTTCCGCAGGCGACCGATCATGTCGAAGTTGAGCATGGCCTGCGGCCGACCCGGCGGCATGGCCTCATCGGCGAACTTGGCCGATCCGAGCAAGCCGAGCTCTTCGCCGCTGAAGGTGACGAACAGCAGCGAGCGCTTGGCGGGGGCCGCCGCGAAGAGTCGCGCGAGCTCCAGCACGCCAGCGGTACCGGAGGCGTTGTCGTCGGCCCCGTTGCGGATCGCCTGCGCCGCGTCGGTGTCGAGTGCGCCCGGCAGGCCCCGCCCCAGGTGGTCGAAGTGCGCGCCGATCACGACGACCTGCCCGGCGAGCGCGGGGTCGGTGCCTGGGATCAGTGCCGCGACGTTCTGCGAGGGGAACGCTGCCGGTTCGTTGCTGTGGCTGAACGAGGCCGGTCGTGCGACGAAGCGGTGCAGATAGGCGTCGAGCCCGCTCGCGCCGGGGCTGCCGGCGGGCTTGAGCTTCAGGTCGGCGAAGCGCTTGGCGATGAAGGCCGCGGCCGAGTCATTGCCGGGCGTACCCGTGCCGCGGCCCTCCCAGCGGTCGTCGGCGAGGGTGGCGATGTCGCGCTGGAGCCGGGCGGCGTCGGCCCGGCCCTGCTGGGCGATGGCCGGCGACGTGACGAGCAGGGACGTGCAACAGACGGCAAGAACGAGGCGCATAGGAGCAGAGGAGGGAGAACCTAGAATCTTACTCCCTCCTCCGCCGCGTTGTTGTGTCCGCCGGGGAGTGCGGCGGCGTCGCGCGGCGTTGCTCAGCGGGCGGTGAAGTCCGTCGCGGCTGTGACGCGTCGGCAGGCCTCGGCGATCACGGTGGCGGCGCGGTCGAGGTCCTCGAGCGCGACCATCTCGTTGGGCGAGTGCATGTAGCGGTTGGGGACCGAGAGCAGGCCGGTCGCGACGCCTTCGCGCGCGAGATGGATGGCGTCGGCGTCGGTGGAGGTGAAGCGCCCGGACGCGTGCAGCGTGAACGGGATGCCCAGGTCGGTGGCTGCATCGGCGAGCAGTTGATAGACGACGGGCGAGATCACGGAACCGCGCGTGAGCACGGGCCCGCCGCCGAGCCGGTGATGGCCGAGTTCCTTCTTGTCGGCGGTGGGATGGTCCGTCGCGAAGGTGACATCGACGGCGATGGCCATTTGGGGATGCACGCGATGCGCCACGGGCCGCGCGCCGCCACCTTGGTAGCCGATCTCCTCCTGGGTGGTGGCGCAGGCCACGACGCGGGCCGCGCCCGGGTTCGCTGCGTAACGCCGCGCGGCCTCAAGGACCACGAAGGCCCCGATGCGGTCGTCGATCGAGCGCGAGACGACGCGGCCGTTGGGGAACTCCAGCAGCGGCTGATCGAGCACGCCGGCATCGCCGATCTTGATCATCGACTCCGCTTCGGCGCGATCGGCCGCCCCGATGTCCACCCAGAGGTCGGAGAACTGCGAGGCTTTCTCGCGGTCCGCAGGCTTCATGAGGTGGATGGGCTTCTTGCCGACCACGCCGCGCAGCTCGCCGGCGGCCGTGGCGAAACGCAGGCGCTGACCGACGAGGACCTGCGGGTCCCAGCCGCCGATGGGTCCGATGTAGAGGAATCCCTCGTCGTCGATCCAAGTGACGATGACGCCGATCTCGTCGATATGGCCCGCGAGGAGGATCGTTGGTCCACCCGCATCGTTGACGACGGCCATGGAGTTGCCGTGGACGTCTGCTGATACTGCCGCGAATGTGCTCGCTTCCTGTCGCCAAACACGAGCGGGTGCGCCCTCGTAGCCGCTGGGGCCTGGCGTGTCGAGCAATCGCTTCAGAAAGGCGTACGAATTGTCTGAGAGCATATCAGTGGATCCGAGCGGCATGAGTGGGGTCGAGCGGCGAGAACAGCGTGGGGTGCAGGATGCGGGCCAGGATCTCGACCCCTTCGACCAAGCGGGGGCCCGGGCGCGACGCGAAGCTGTTCGCGTCGATGGCCCATACTGGGATGGCCGTGGCCCACTGCCAGTCGGCCAGCGCGAGCACGCGGTGCGCCTCGCCCACGGCGCGCGGCAGGTCGTAGCCGCAGGGGGCGAAGACCAGCAGGTCGGGTCCCGCAGCGCGCAGTGCGTCCACGCTGATGGTCGTGGAGGCCACGCCGGCGGTCCCGATC
>ERZ1066135.1087-NODE-1087-length-11295-cov-8.919128_pt1 | contig 11295 bp, 6 predicted proteins | sample MGYA00382782_ERZ1066135 | MGnify/ENA primary metagenome ERZ1066135 (study PRJEB33369, sample SAMEA5778365) | biofilm metagenome | biome: Industrial cooling water; feature: Water cooling tower basin; material: Biofilm | place: United Arab Emirates | collected...
GGGGGAGCGGGGCGGGGTGGGGGGGGGCGTCTTGACGGCCGCGCAGGCCGCTGGCCTGCGCCAGCGTCTCGAAGTCGGCCAGCGTGCCGAAGCGCACGTTGGGCGTGTCGTACCACTGGTAGGGCAGGGCCTTGGACACCGGCATGCGGCCGCGCAGCACCGCCAGCCGGTTCGGCCAGTGCGCGAAGTTGGGCAGGCTGACGATGCCGACGCGGCCGACGCGCACCGTCTCCCGCAGCAGCGGCTCGATGCGGTGCAGGTTCTGCAGCGTGTCGAGCTGCAGCACCACGTCGAAGCTGCGGTCGGCGAAGATCGACAGGCCCTCGTCGAGGTTGCGCTGGATCACGTTGAGGCCGCGGCCCACGCATTCGATGACGTGGCCGTCGTCGAGCTCGACGCCGTAGCCGCTGCAGCCGCGCGTATCGCGCAGCAGTGCCAGCAGCGCGCCGTTGCCGCAGCCGAGGTCGAGCACGCGCGAGCCCTCGGGCACGAGCCGTGCGATGACTTCGAGGTCGCGTCGCTCGCTCATCGTGACTCCGGCTGGAGCCCGCTCCCCTGGGGGAGCGGGGCGGGGTGGGGGGGGGCGTCTTGACGGCCCATGGCGCCTACTTCGAGCGCAACGCGCTCGAAGTAGGCTCGCAGGAGCCCGTGGTAGCGCGGGTCGTCCATCAGGAAGGCGTCGTGGCCGTGCGGCGCGTCGATCTCGGCGTAGCTGACGTCGCGCTTGTTGTCGACCAGCGCCTTGACGATCTCGCGCGAGCGCTCGGGCGCGAAGCGCCAGTCGGTCGTGAAGCTCACCACCAGGAACTTGGCCGTGGCGGCGGCCAGCGCGTGCGTCAGGTCGCCGCCGTGCTCGCGCGCCGGGTCGAAGTAGTCGAGCGCGCGGGTGATCAGCAGGTAGGTGTTGGCGTCGAAGTACTCGCTGAACTTGTCGCCCTGGTAGCGCAGGTAGCTCTCGATCTGGAACTCGATGTCCTGGGTGCTGTAGGCCAGCGCGCCGGCCAGCGTCTGGCGGCCGAACTTGCTCGCCATCACGTCGTCGGACAGGTAGGTGATGTGGCCGATCATCCGCGCCACCCGCAGGCCGCGCTTGGGCACGACGCCGTGGGCGTGGTAGTGGCCGTCGTGGAAGTCGGGGTCGGTCACGATCGCGCGGCGCGCCACCTCGTTGAAGGCGATGTTCTGCGCGCTCAGGTTGGGCGCCGAGGCGATCACCAGCGCATGCCGCACCCGCGACGGGTGGCGCAGCGACCAGCTCAGCGCCTGCATGCCGCCGAGGCTGCCGCCGATCACCGCGGCGAGCTGCTCGATGCCCAGCGCGTCGAGCAGCCGCGCCTGCGCGTCGACCCAGTCCTCCACCGTGACGACCGGGAAGTCCGAGCCCCAGGGCCGGCCGGCGGCGGCCGGGTCGGGGTTGGGCGTGGTCGGGCCGGTCGAGCCGAAGCAGGAGCCCGGGTTGTTGACGCCGATGACGAAGAAGCGCTCGGTGTCCAGCGGCTTGCCCGGGCCGACCAGGTTGTCCCACCAGCCGGCCGACTTGTCGTCTTCGCGGTAGACGCCGGCCACATGGTGCGAGGCGTTGAGCGCGTGGCACACCAGCACCGCGTTGCTGCGGTCGGCGTTGAGCCGGCCGTAGGTCTCGTAGACCAGCGTGCAGGCGGGCAGCACCGCGCCGCTCTTCAGCGGCAACGGCGTGGCGAGCTCGAAGCTCTGGGGGATGACGGTACCGACGGAACCCATGGCGATGAACGGCACAAAAAGCAAAACCCGGCGTCGCTGAAGCTGGCGAGGCCGGGTGACGGTTCAGGTCGAGGGCCCCTCTTTAGCGGCATTTGTTAAAGCGCCCGCAATCCGGATCAAATCGGCGCTGAGCCGCAGTATATCGGCGGCAGGCCGGGAGGGGCGATGGGATGGTTCGAGGGTTTCGACGCCGCGCAGCATGCGGTCGACGGCACGATGCTGTTCGTGCGCACCGGCGGCCGCGCGGACGCGCCGCCGCTGCTGCTGCTGCACGGCTACCCGCAGACGCATGCGCTGTGGCAGCGCGTTGCGCAGCGGCTGGCGGGCGACTTCCGGCTCGTCATCCCCGACCTGCGCGGCTACGGTCGCTCGGCCAAGCCCGACCCGGGCGACTACGGCAAGCGCGCGATGGCCGCCGACATGCTGGCGCTGATGCGCGCGCTCGGCCACGAGCGTTTCCTGGTCGCGGGCCACGACCGTGGCGGGCGCGTCGCGCACCGGCTGGCGCTCGACGCGCCCGAGGCCGTGCGCAAGCTCTGCGTCATCGACATCGTGCCGACGCTGACGATGTACGAGCGCACCGACCAGGCCTTCGCCACCGCCTACTACCACTGGTTCTTCCTGATCCAGCCGGCGCCGCTGCCGGAGCGCCTGATCGGTGCCGACCCGCGCTGGTACCTGCACCGCACGCTGGGCGGCTGGGGCGCGGCCGGTCTCGGTCACCTTGAACCCGAGGCGCTGGCCGACTACGAGGCCGGCTTCTGCAACCCCGCCGGGATCCACGCCGCCTGCGAGGACTACCGCGCCGCGGCGTCGATCGACCTCGAGCACGACCGCGCCTCGCGCGCGGCCGGCCGGCGCATCGCTTGCGACCTGCATGTGCTGTGGGGCGCGCGCGGCGTGATCGCGCGGCTGTTCGAGCCGCTGGCCGACTGGCGCGCCGCCTGCGACGGCCGCGTCGGCGGCCGCGCGCTCGACGCCGGCCACTTCATCCCCGAGGAGCAGCCCGAGGCCACGGCCGCGGAACTGGCCGGCTTCTTCGCCGTTTGACGGTGGTTCGCCGCGCGTGGCGGGGCTAGCATGTGCCGACCGGCCGCACGCGTGCGCGGCCCGAGGAGTCGCGATGCCCGCCTGGCTGCTGCGCCTGGATGCCCAGTTCCCGATCCGCTACCTGACCTGGTTGTTCTGCGGTGTCGGCCTGCTGCTGGCCGCCCTGGTCTGGACGATGACCGGCGCCGCCGGCGCGGGCCTCGCCACGGCCCTCTTTGCCGCGCTGGTCGCCACCGGCGTGCACGACGTGCGCCAGACCCGCCACTCGGTGCTGCGCAACTACCCGGTCATCGGCCACCTGCGCTTCTTCTTCGAGTTCATCCGGCCGGAGATGCGGCAGTACTTCATCGAGAGCGACCACGAGGCCGCGCCGTTCTCGCGCCAGCAGCGCTCGCTGGTCTACCAGCGCGCCAAGGGCGAGCCCGACAAGCGGCCCTTCGGCACCCACCGCGACGTCGGCGCGCACGGCTACGAATGGATCAACCACTCGGTCGCGCCGAGCGTGATCGACAGCCACGATTTCCGCGTCACGATCGGCGCCGCGCCGGGCTGCACCCAGCCCTACAGCGCCAGCGTCTTCAACATCTCGGCGATGAGCTTCGGCGCGCTCAGCGCGAACGCCGTGCTCGCGCTCAACGGCGGCGCCAAGGCCGGCGGCTTCGCCCACGACACCGGCGAGGGCAGCATCAGCCGCTACCACCGCGAGCCCGGCGGCGACCTGATCTGGGAGATCGGCTCGGGCTACTTCGGCTGCCGCCACGACGACGGCTCGTTCAACCCCGAGCGCTTCGCCGAGAACGCGCGCGACCCGCAGGTCAAGCTGATCGAGCTCAAGCTCAGCCAGGGCGCCAAGCCCGGCCACGGCGGCGTGCTGCCGGGCGCCAAGGTCACGCCCGAGATCGCGGCGGCGCGCGGCGTGCCGGTGGGCCAGGACTGCATCAGCCCGGCGCGCCACGGCGCCTTCGGCACGCCGGTCGAGATGCTGCGCTTCATCGAGCGGCTGCGCGGCCTGTCGGGCGGCAAGCCGGTCGGCTTCAAGTTCTGCGTCGGCCACCCCTGGGAGTGGTTCGCGATCGCCAAGGCCATGCTCGAAACCGGCCTCGCGCCGGACTTCATCGTCATCGACGGCGCCGAGGGCGGCACGGGTGCCGCGCCGCTGGAGTTCATCGACCATGTCGGCGCGCCGCTGCAGGAGGGGCTGCTGCTGGTGCACAACACGCTGGTCGGCCTGGGCCTGCGCGACAAGGTCAGGCTCGGCTGCGCCGGCAAGGTGGTCAGCGCCTTCGACATCGCGCGGCTGATGGCGCTCGGCGCCGACTGGTGCAACAGCGCGCGCGGCTTCATGTTCGCGCTCGGCTGCATCCAGGCGCAAAGCTGCCACACCGGCCACTGCCCGACCGGCGTGACGACCCAGGACCCACGCCGCCAGCAGGCGCTGGTCGTGCCGACCAAGGCCGAGCGGGTGGCGATGTTCCACCAGCAGACGCTGCATGCGCTGAAGGAACTGGTGCAGGCCGCCGGGCTGAACCACCCGCGCGAGATCACGGCGGCCCACATCGTGCGCCGCACCGCCGACCACGAGGTCAAGCTGCTGGCCCACCTGCTGCCCTTCGTGCGCCCCGGCGCGCTGCTGGCCGCCGCGCGCGGCGAGGCCGACTGGCCGCACAACGTCTTCCGCTTCTACTGGCCGCTGGCCGACGCGCACTCGTTCGCGCAACGGCCGCCGGCGCCGGCCGCCGCCTGAAGCCCGGCGCCGGTCGGGCCGGCGCTTGCCGGGCGCCGCCGCCTGAAGCCCGCGGCCGCACGGCCGCCTGCCACAATCGCTCGATGCAGTTGCCCGCCCTCCACAACGACAGCTTCCTGCGCGCCTGCCTGCGCCAGCCCACCGAGTACACGCCCGTCTGGCTGATGCGCCAGGCCGGCCGCTACCTCGCCGAGTACCGCGCCACGCGCGCCCGGGCCGGCAGCTTCATGGGGCTGGCGACGAACCCCGACTTCGCCACCGAGGTCACGCTGCAGCCCCTCGACCGCTACCCGCTCGACGCCGCGATCCTGTTCAGCGACATCCTCACCGTGCCCGACGCGATGGGCCTGGGCCTGAGCTTCGCCCAGGGCGAGGGCCCGCGCTTCGAGCATCCGGTGCGCGACGAGGCCGCGGTCGCCAGGCTCGAGGTGCCCGACATGGGCAAGCTGCAGTACGTCTTCGACGCGGTCGCCTCGATCCGCCGCGCGCTCGCGGTCGACGTGAACGGGCAGACCAAGGGCCGTGTGCCGCTGATCGGCTTCTCCGGCAGCCCCTGGACGCTGGCCTGCTACATGGTCGAGGGCGCCGGCAGCGACGACTACCGCCTCGTCAAGACCATGATGTACGCGCGGCCCGACCTGATGCACCGCATCCTCGCGGTCAATGCCGACGCCGTGGCCGCCTACCTCAACGCCCAGATCGAGGCCGGCGCCCAGGCGGTGATGGTGTTCGACAGCTGGGGCGGCGTGCTCGCCGACGGCGCCTTCCAGCGCTTCAGCCTCGCCTACACCGAGCGGGTGCTGAGGCAACTGAAGAAGGAGCACGCCGGCTGCCGCATCCCGCAGATCGTCTTCACCAAGGGCGGCGGGCTGTGGCTGGAGCAGATCGCCGCCAGCGGCTGCGATGTGGTGGGCCTGGACTGGACCGTCGACCTCGGCCAGGCGCGCGCGCGCGTCGGCGACCGTGTCGCGCTGCAGGGCAACCTCGACCCGAACGTGCTGTTCGCGCCGCCGGAGGCGATCCGCGCCGAGGTCGAGGCCGCGCTCGACAGCTTCGGCGCGCCGTCGGCCGGCAGCGGCCATGTCTTCAACCTCGGCCACGGCATCAGCCAGCACACGCCGCCCGACCATGTGACGGCGCTGGTCGACGCAGTGCATGCTCACTCGCGCCGATTGCGTCGGGCCTGAGGGGCCTCCGGCGGCAGCCGAAAGTCCAGGGGTTTACCCTCGATAGCGCCTCGGGCCGCTTGACTTATCCCCAAAAGTCGTTCCAGGCCCGAGCCGACCCCAAGCTGCTGCGTCGCAACAGCACCAAGCCGGCGCACCGCGCTAAGTTATTGATTCGTATAGACCATCGGCCCTGCCTCAAAATGCCTCAGCGCAAGCCCGGGTCAATCAGGGCAAGCAGTTAGCGCGCGTTTGCGCAGGTTCCCCACAAAGTTTTCCACAGGGTCCGTGGGTAGCTCGAAAAGCCCCTTCGAATCAACGACTTGAGCGGCTTCCTTCATTGAACTTGTAGCTTTCGTGGCCAAGTCGAAGCCTTTGTCTCCCGCTGCAGCCGAGGCGCCGGCGGACGGCCTGCGCACCGCGGTTGCCGTCGATGCGCCCCAGCACAGCGGCCTGCAGGGCGCGCTCGATTACCTGAGCCCGCGCCCACTCACGCCCGGCACGCTGTTGCGCGTGCCGCTGGGGCGGCGCGAGGTGCTCGGCGTGGTGTGGCCGTTGGACGGCGCCGCGCGGTCGGCCGCCGAACTTGCGGCTGATGCGCTGCGGCCGACCTTCAACCTGACCGCGCTGCGCCTGCCCATCGACCCGGCCGCTCTGCGGCCGGTCGGCGACATCTTCGACGCCCTGCCGCCTCTGCCGGCCGGCTGGCTGGCGCTGGTCGGCTTCGCGGCCGGCTACTACCAGCGCAGCCCCGGCGAGCTGGCGCTGGCGGTGCTGCCGCCGGAGCTGCGCACGCTCGACGCGGCGGCACTGGCGCGCCGCGTGGCACGCCTGCGCAAGCGCCTGACCGGACCTGCAGGCGCGGCGGCCGCAGCGTCGGCATCGCTGCCGACGCCGAACGCCGAGCAAGCCGCCGCGCTCGCCGCGCTCGCCGCGGCCGAGGCGCCCGGCCCGGTGCTGCTCTACGGCGCCACCGGCAGCGGCAAGACCGAGGTCTACCTGCGCGAGGCCGAGCGCGTGCTCGCGGCCGGCCGGCAGGCGCTGCTGCTGGTGCCCGAGATCAACCTGACGCCGCAGCTCGAGGCGCGCGTCGCCGAGCGCTTCCCGGGCCGCCGCGTAGTCTCGCTGCACAGCGGCCTGACGCCGGCGCAGCGGCTGCGGCACTGGCTGATGGTGCTGCTCGGCGAGGCCGACCTGGTGCTGGGCACGCGGCTGGCGGTGTTCGCGCCGCTGCCGCGGCTGGGGCTGATCGTCGTCGACGAGGAGCACGACCCTTCGTACAAGCAGCAGGAGGGCGCGCGCTACTCGGCCCGCGACCTCGCGGTACTGCGCGGCCGGCTCGAAGGCGCTGCGGTGCTGCTCGGCTCGGCCACGCCGTCGATCGAGACCTGGCACAACGCGCTGCCGGTGGCCGACGGCGGCACCGGGCGCTACCGGCGGCTGCGGCTCGCGGCGCGCGTCGGCGGCGGTGCCTTGCCGGCGGTGCGTCTGGTCGACCTGAACGCCCTGCCGCGCGAGACCCTGCGCGCCTCGCCGCTCGCGCCGGCCCTGCTGGCCGCGCTGCGCGAGCGGCTCGAGCGCGGCGAGCAGAGCCTGATCTTCCTCAACCGCCGCGGCTACGCGCCGGTGCTGCACTGCGGTGAATGCGCGTGGAAGAGCGCCTGCGCGCACTGCAGCGCCTGGCGCGTCTTCCACAAGCGCGACCGCACGCTGCGCTGCCACCATTGCGGCTTCGGCGAACGGGTGCCGCGCGCCTGCCCCGATTGCGGCAACCCCGACATCCAGCCGGTCGGCCGCGGCACCGAAAGGCTCGAAGAGCAGCTCGGCACGCTGCTGCCCGGTGCGCGCGTCGGCCGCATCGACGCCGACACGACGCGCCGCGCCGGCGCCCTGGAGGCCGAGCTGGCGCGGGTGCACGCCGGCGAGGTCGACGTGCTGGTCGGCACCCAGATGATCGCCAAGGGCCACGACTTCCGGCGCATCACGCTGGTCGCCGCGGTCGACCCCGACGGTGCGCTCTTCAGCAGCGATTTCCGCGCCGCCGAGCGACTGTTCGCGCTGCTGCTGCAGGCGGCCGGCCGCGCCGGCCGCGACGCCCAGCAGGCCGCGCGCGCCGAAATGTGGGTGCAGACCTGGCATCCGCAGCATCCGCTCTACGCCGCGCTGCGCGCCCACGACTTCGAGGCCTTCGCCGCCAGCCAGCTCGCCGAGCGCCGCGCCGCCGGCCTGCCGCCGTACGCCCACCTCGCGCTGCTGCGCGCCGACGCGCGCAGCCAGGCGGTCGCGCAGGGCTGGATGCAGGCCGTCGCCGAGGCCGCGGCCGGGCTCGACGATGCCGCGCAGGTGCTGATCTACCCGCCGGTGCCGCTGGCGGTGCAGCGCGTGGCCGACGTCGAGCGGGCGCAGATGCTCATCGAGTCGGCCTCGCGGCCGGCGCTGCAGCGCTTCCTCGCCGCTTGGACACCGGCGCTGCAGGCCAGGCGGCCCGAGGGCAAGGGCGTGCTGCGCTGGGCGGTCGACGTGGATCCGCTGGCGATCTGAGCGGGCGGATCGCTCAGCCCGGACTCACCCCCAGCCACCACGCCAGCAGCGAGAAGCTGCCGAAGGCCAGCACCGTCGAGGTGAGGATCACGCGCGCGACGCGGCCGTTGTCGGCCTGGTGGCGCTCGGCCAGCAGCGAGACGTTGCTGGCCGAAGGCAGCGCGGCGGCGAGCGTCAGCACCGTCAGGTCGAAGCGGCTCAGCGGCAGGCCGAGCGCGACGGCGGCGCTGCCGAGCGCGAACACCAGCGCCGGGTGGACGAAGAGCTTGATCAGCGCCACCGGCACGAAGGAGCCCCAAGGCGTCTTGCCCTCGCCGCCTTCGGCTTCGGCCTCGATGCGGGCGTGCTCGCCGGCGCGCCACAGCACCGCGCCGATCGTGAACAGCGCCACCGGCGTGGCCGCCTGCGCCAGCAGGTCCACCACGCGCGCCAGCGGGCCGGGCAGCGCCAGGCCGTAGGCCGAGAACAGGGCGCCGAGCACGATCGCCCAAGGCTGCGGGTTGCCGAGCGGGCCGCGCAGCGCGTCGCGCAACCGCGCGCCGAGCGGCAGGTGGGCGCTGCCGTGCAGCTGCACCAGCATCAGGCAGATCGAGCTGGTCAGCAGCATGTCGACCAGCAGCGTGATCATCATCGGCCCGGCCGCCGCGGCGCCGAGCAGCGTCGTCATCAGCGGTATGCCCATGAAGCCGGTGTTGGGGAAGGCGGCGACCAGCGCGCCGAAGGCGGCGTCCTTCAGGTGCAGGCGCGGGCCGCGGGTCAGCGCGATCGTCAGCGCCACGATCGACAGCGCGGCGCCGGCGTAGACGGCGACGGTCGCCGGGTTGAAGATCTTGTCGACCGGCGTGGCCGCGCCGAAGCGGAACAGCATGCAGGGCAGCGCGAAGAACAGCACGAAGGCGTTGAGCCCCGGGATCGCCGCCTCCGGCAGCACGCGCTGCCGCGCCGCCAGCCAGCCGCACAGCACCAGCGCGAAGAAGGGCACGGTGACCGAGAGGATCGCTTGCATGCGGCCGGCAGTATCTCAGCCGGCATGGCTGGCCGCCGGCAGGGGCGTCGCTATCATCGCGCGCCTTTCTCCCCACCCCGCCCCTTGCCCGCCCCGCCCTCGCCCCCCGCCTCGCTGAATGCCGCCCAGATGCAGGCGGTCCATCACCTCGGCGGGCCCTGCCTGGTGCTGGCCGGCGCCGGCTCGGGCAAGACGCGCGTCATCACGCACAAGATCGCGCGGCTGCTGCAGGCCGAGCTGGCGCCTTCGCAGATCGCCGCGATCACCTTCACCAACAAGGCCGCCGCCGAGATGCGCGAGCGCGCCAAGGCGCTGGTCGGCGGCAAGGCGGCCAAGCACCTGGTGATCTGCACCTTCCACGCGCTCGGCGTGCGGCTGCTGCGCGAGGACGGCGAGGCGATCGGCCTGAAGCCGAGCTTCTCGATCCTCGACAGCGACGACGTGCTCGGCCTGATGAAGGACGCCGGAGGGACCACCGACGCCGCCACCGCGCGCCGCTGGCAGTGGACGATCAGCCTGTGGAAGAACCAGGGCCTGGACGCCGCGGCCGCCGAGGCGCAGGCCGAGAACCCCGAGCAAGTGCAGGTGGCGCGCGTGATGGCGCGCTACCAGGAGCGCCTCGCTGCCTACCAGGCGGTCGACTTCGACGACCTGATCGGCCTGCCGGTCGCGCTGCTGCAGCGCCATGCCGAGGTGCGCGACAAGTGGCAGGGCACGCTGCGCCATGTGCTGGTGGATGAGTACCAGGACACCAACGCGCAGCAGTACGAGCTGCTGCGGCTGCTGGTCGGCGACGGTCGCGAGCGCCCCGCGATGTTCACCGCGGTCGGCGACGACGACCAGAGCATCTACGGCTGGCGCGGCGCGACGATCGACAACCTCAGGCGCCTGCCGCAGGACTACCCGGCGCTGAAGGTCATCGCGCTGGAGCAGAACTACCGCTCGACCGGCCACATTCTGCGCGCCGCCAACCGCGTCATCGCCGCCAACCCCAAGCTGTTCGAGAAGAAGCTCTGGAGCGACTTCGGCGACGGCGAGCCGGTCAAGGTGGTCGAGTCCGACAGCGAGGAGCACGAGGCCGAGCGGGCGGTGGCGCGCATCCAGGCTACGCGCGCCCAAGGGGGCGCGCTTCAAGGGTCCGGGGCGGCGGGCGGGGCCGCACAGGGTGCGGCCGGCGGCCAGGGCATCGAATACCGCGACTTCGCGATCCTCTACCGCGCCAACCACCAGGCCCGCGTGTTCGAGCAGAAGCTGCGCGCCGCGCAGATCCCCTACAAGGTCTCGGGCGGGCAGGGCTGGTTCGAGCGCGCCGAGATCAAGGACCTGTGCGCCTGGCTGCGGCTGCTGGTCAACCAGGACGACGACCCGGCCTTCCTGCGCGCCGTCGGCACGCCCAAGCGCGGCATCGGCCACCAGACGCTGGCGGCGCTCGGTGAGTTCGCCGGCAAGTGGAAGCTCAGCCTGTTCGAGGCGCTGTTTGCCGAGTCGCTCGGCAGCGTGCTGCCGGCGCGCGCGATCGGCTCGCTGCACGAGTTCGGCCGCTGCGTGAACGACCTGGAACACCGCGCCCGCACGACCACCGGCGCCGAGGACGCCAAGGCGCTGTTGCTCGGCTGGCTGAAGGACATCGGCTACGAGGAGCATCTGCACGACGGTGAGGACCGCGAGAAGCTCGCCACCGCCCGCTGGAGCAACGTGCTCGATTTCGTCGACTGGATCGCCCGGCGCTGCGGCGGCGAGATCGTGCAGGACGCGGGGACCTTCGAGACCGAGCGTAAGAGCGTGCTGGAGGTCGCGCAGAGCATCGCGATCATCATCAGCCTCGCCGAGCGCGGCGACGACCAGGACGTCGTGACCCTCTCGACCCTGCACGCCGCCAAGGGCCTGGAGTGGCCGCATGTGCAGATGGTCGGCGTCAACGAGGGCCTGCTGCCGTTCAAGACCGACGACGAGTCGCTCACCGCCGAGCTTCTGGTGCAGCGGCTCGAAGAAGAGCGCCGGCTGATGTCCGTCGGCATCACCCGTGCCCGCAGCACGCTGGCGGTCAG
>ERZ1066135.1088-NODE-1088-length-11292-cov-7.362463_pt1 | contig 11292 bp, 10 predicted proteins | sample MGYA00382782_ERZ1066135 | MGnify/ENA primary metagenome ERZ1066135 (study PRJEB33369, sample SAMEA5778365) | biofilm metagenome | biome: Industrial cooling water; feature: Water cooling tower basin; material: Biofilm | place: United Arab Emirates | collected...
AGCCTGTTCCGTGCGCTCGGCCACCGCAGCGGCATCGAACGGCTGACCGACGATTTCGTCGCCCGGATCACGCGCGACGCCCGCATCGGCATGCACTTCGACGGGCTCAACCGGCAGGAGCTGAGCAAGCAGCTCGCCGACCAGTTCTGCCAGCTCGCCGGCGGGCCCTGCGTCTACGAGGGCGCCAGCATGAAGGAGGCGCACGCCGAAACCCGCATCGACAAGGCCGACTTCTACCGCCTCGTCGAGCGGCTGCAGGACGCGATGGACGCGCAAGGCCTGCCCTTTGCCGTGCAGAACCGGCTGCTCGCGCTGCTCGCGCCGATGCACCGCGACATCGTCAACGCGCCCTGAGCGTCCCGCGATGCCCGACCGCCGCCACGCCCTCCTGACGATCGCCGCCGCGGCACTGGCCGGCTGCGGCTTCCAGCTGCGCCGGCCGCCGACGCTGAACATCGCGGCGCTGCAGCTCGTCGGCTTCCCGGCGCGCTCGCCCTTCACCGAGGAGCTGCGCCGCGCGATCGAGGCCAGCGGCAGCACCCGCGTGGTCGAGTCGGCCGGGCAGGCGCAGGCGGTGCTGGAGGCGCTGGAGGACGGCCGCGACAAGACCGTCGCCGCCCAGACCAGCGCCGGCCAGGTGCGCGAGTTCACGCTGCGCACGCGGCTGCGCTTCCGGCTTCGCACGCCGGCCGGCCGGGTGCTGATCCGCGACACCGCGCTGCTGCTGAGCCGCGACATGAGCTACAACGAGACCGACGCGCTGGCCAAGGCCGAGGAGGAGGCGATGCTGTACCGCGCGATGCAGAGCGACATCGTCGACCAGGTGATGCGCCGCCTCGCCGCCGTGCCGGCCCCCTGACCGACGCGCGCCGATGCAGCTCAAGCCGGAGCAACTGGGCGCCCACCTGCAGCGCGGGCTTCAGCCGCTGTACACGCTGCACGGCGACGAGCCGCTGCTGGCGCAGGAGGCGGCCGACGCGATCCGCGCCGCGGCGCGCGCCGCCGGCCACACCGAGCGCGAGGTCCACACCGTCGCCGGCGCGCACTTCGACTGGAGCTCGCTGCTCGGCGCCGCGGCGGCGATGAGCCTGTTCGCCGAGGCCAAGATCGTCGAGATCCGCATCCCCTCGGGCAAGCCCGGCAAGGACGGCTCGGCGGCGCTGCAGCGCTGGTGCGGGCAGCCCCCCGAGGGCGTGCTCACGCTGGTCACGCTGCCGCGGCTCGACCGCCAGCAGAGCGGCAGCGCCTGGTTCGCCGCGCTCGAGGCGGCCGGCGTGACGGTCCGCTTCGACGCGGTCGAGCGCGCCGCGCTGCCGGCCTGGATCGCACGGCGGCTCGCCGCCCAGGGCCAGCGCGTCGCCGAGGGCGACGAGGGGCAGCGCACGCTGGCCTTCTTCGCCGACCGCGTCGAGGGCAACCTGCTGGCGGCCCAGCAGGAGCTCGCCAAGCTCGCGCTGCTCCACCCGGCCGGCGAGCTGAGCTTCGAGCAGGTCGAGGCGGCGGTGCTGAACGTGGCGCGCTACGACGTCTTCAAGCTCGGCGAGGCGGTGCTGGCCGGGCAGGTGGCGCGCGCGCTGCGCATGCTCGACGGCCTGCGCGCCGAGGGCGAGGCCGCGGTGCTGGTGCACTGGACGCTGGCCGAGGACATCCGCGCGCTCAAGCGTTGCCAGGATGCGGTGCGCGCCGGCAAGCCGCTGCCGCTGGCGCTGCGCGAGAACCGCGTCTGGGGCCTGAAGGAGCGGTTGTTCGAGCGCGCGCTGCCGCGGCTGGGCGAGCACACGCTGGAGCAGCTGGTCGAGGCCGCCCAGGTCTGCGACGGCCTGGTCAAGGGCCTGAAGCATCCGCAATGGCCGGCCGACCCCTGGGGCGGCCTGCAGCGGCTGGCGCTGCTGCTGGCCGCGCCGCTGGCGCCGCCGCCGGCGCCGCGGTGCGCGCGGCTGGTGCTGCAGGGCTGAACCCGCGCGGCCACGGGCGCCGGTGACCTTCTTCACGCCGGCCTCAAGCGTGCCGGGCCCGCGGCCGATAAAACCTGGGCAAGTCGCGTCGGGCGGGCGATCATCGCAGGCGGCGTACGCCGACCCCCCCTTCGCGTCACCCCTCCCGAGCTTACGAACCGATGACCCCCCTCCTGCTTCGCAACCTGCTGCGGCTCGCCCTGGGCGGCGCCGTCCCCGCGTGCGCCGCGCCGGTCGGCCTGACGGTGCTCGACGCCGCCGGCCAGCCGCTGCCCGGCGCCGTGGTGGCGGTCTACGTGGCCGGCGCGCCGGCCCAGGCGCCGGCCGGCACGAGCGCCGAACTGGCCCAGCGCAAGAAGACCTTCGTCCCCGGCGTGCTGGCGATCCAGACCGGCACCGCCGTGCAGTTCCCCAACTTCGACACGGTGCGCCACCACGTCTACTCGTTCTCGCCGATCAAGGTGTTCGAGATCAAGCTCTACGCCGGCACGCCGGCCGCGCCGGTGGTGTTCGACAAGCCGGGCACCGCGGTGCTCGGCTGCAACATCCACGACCGGATGTCGGCCTTCATCCGCGTCGTCGACACGCCCTACTTCGCCCGCACCGACACCGCGGGCCGCGCCACCATCGACCTGCCGCCGGGCACGCACCCGGCGCAGGTCTGGCACCCGGGCCTGGGGGCCGACGCGACGCCGCCCTCGCAGCCGCTCGCGACCGCCGGCGGCGCCGCCACGCTGACGCTCAAGCAGCCCTGAGCCCGCGATGTCGGAACGGTTCTCGCCGCGGCGGCTGCAGTTCCGCATCATCGCCTTCTTCCTCGGGCTGCTGCTGCTGGTGCAGGTGGCCAGCCTGCTGCTGATCGGCCACAGCATCGGCGTCAACGCCCGCGCCGCGGTCAACACCGAGCTGCGCACCGGCGAGCGCGTGTTCGCCCGGCTGCTGCAGCAGAACGCCGCGAGCCTGACCGACGCGGCGCGGCTGCTCTCGCAGGACTTCGGCTTCCGCGCGGCCGTGGCGACCAAGGACGAAGCGACCCTGAAGTCGGCGCTGGAGAACCACGGCGAGCGCATCGGCGCGACGCTGGCGATCTTCGCCGACGGCGCGTTCGAGCTGCAGGCCGCCACCCACGACGGCGCCGAGCGCTTCCTGCCGATCTTGGGCCGCATGGTCAACATGCTCGACAGCGCCCAGAAGGTCGCGCTGCTCGACGGCGACGTCTACCAGCTGGTGGTCGTGCCGGTGCGCGCGCCGGTGCTGATCGGCTGGGTCGCGATGGGCTTTCGGCTCGAGGAATCGCTGCTGCGCGAGATGCGCCAGCTCTCGTCGATCGAGGTCGCGCTGTTCACGCGCGGCGCCGAGTCGCCCGGCTGGACGCTCAAGCGCTCGACGCTGGGCGAGGCGGTCGCCCGGGAGCTGGTGACCGGCTGGCAGGAGGCACGGGCCGACGAACGCGTGCCGGTCGACGGCGTGACCGGCAGCAACCTGCTCCTGCAGCTGCCGGCCGGCATGGGCAGCCCGGTGAGCGGCCAGGTGCTCGCCCGCGAGATGCCGCTCGGCCGCGACGGCGACCAGCAGGCCGTCGCGGTGCTGATGCGCTCGCTCGACGAGGCGCGTGCACCCTACCGCCGGCTGCAGGAGCTGCTGCTGGCCTTCACGGTGGCGGCGATCCTCGTGTTCGCGGTCGGCAGCGTGTTCACCGCCCGGCGCATCACCACGCCGCTGCGGGTGCTGACGCGCTCGGCGCGCAAGCTCGGCGCCGGCGACTACACCGAGCCGCTGCCGGCCCAGGGCGGCGACGAGATCGGCGAGCTCGCGCACGCCTTCGAGGCCATGCGCCAGGCGGTGCAGGAGCGCGACGAGAGGGTGCGCCGCCTGGCCTACGAGGACGACCTGACCAAGCTGCCGAACCGCGAGCAGTTCCGCACCGACCTGCGCGACGCGATCGTCGCCGCGCGCGGACAGCACCAGCCCTGCGCGGTGCTGATGCTCGACCTCGACCGCTTCAAGCACGTCAACGACGTGCTCGGCCACCGCTTCGGCGACCGCCTGCTGCGCCAGGTGGCGCTGCGGCTGCAGCGCGAGGCCGGCCGCAGCAACGACCGCGTCGCGCGGCTCGGCGGCGACGAGTTCGCGCTGCTGCTGCCGGACGCCGACGCCGACGTGGCGCAGGCCGTGGCGCGCCGCATCCTGCTCGGCTTCGAGCAGCCGATCACGCTGGACGACCACACGGTGGACCTCGGCGCCGGGATCGGCATCGCGGTCTGCCCCGAGCACGGGCTCGACGCCGACGCGCTGATCGGCCACGCCGAGATCGCGATGTACACCGCCAAGCGCGGCCAGCTCGGCGTGGTGGTCTACGACGGCGCGCTCGACTCCGGCAGCGAGGCTTCGCTGTCGCTGTTGAGCGAGCTGCGCCGCGCGGTCGAGCAGGAGCAGTTGCGCCTGTACCTGCAGCCCAAGATCTCGCTCGGCACCGGCGAGGTGATCGGCGCCGAGGCGCTGGTGCGCTGGCAGCACCCGGCGCGCGGCCTGGTGCCGCCGCTGAAGTTCATCCCCTTCGCCGAGCAGACCGGCTTCATCCGCGAGCTGACCGGCTGGATGATCGAGCGCAGCGCCCAGGTGCTGCACCAGCTGCACGTCGCCGGGCTGCCGCTGAAGCTGTCGGTCAACCTCAGCACCCGCGACCTGCTCGACCAGGACCTGCCGGCCAAGCTGCAGCGCCTCGTCGGCGCGCACCGCATCGACCCGGGCAAGCTGTGCCTGGAGATCACCGAGAGCGCGATCATGGACGACCCGCAGCGCGCGCTGCAGACGCTCGAGCGGCTGCACACCATGGGCTTTCGGCTGTCGATCGACGACTTCGGCACCGGCTACTCCTCGCTCGCCTACCTCAAGCGCCTGCCGGTCGACGAGCTCAAGATCGACCAGAGCTTCGTCAAGAACATGGAGCGCGACCTCGACGACGCCAAGATCGTGCGCTCCACCGTCGACCTGGCGCACAACCTCGGCCTGAGCGTCGTGGCCGAGGGCGTCGAGACGCCCAAGGCCTGGAAGATGCTGCGCGCGCTGCGCTGCGACGAGGTGCAGGGCTACTTCGTCGCCAAGCCGATGCCCGAGGCGCTGTTCGCCGCCTGGGCCGCCGAATGGGCGCCGCCGGCGGTCAACGAGGTGCTGCTCGACTCGGGCTTCGCCACGCTGGTGTAGCGCGCCGCGGTGCGCCGTCGTCAGTAGCCGCGCGCGCGGTCGACCCGGTGCGCCGGCGTCGCGCCGGCCCGCAGCGCGCGGACGTTGGCCGCGGCCACCTGGGCGGCGCTGCGCGGGTCGGTCAGGGCCGCCGCGTGCGGCAGCACGGTGACGCGCGGATGGCGCCAGAACGGATGGCCCGCCGGCAGCGGCTCGGTGCCGAAGACATCGAGCACCGCATGGCGCAGCCGCCCGGCGTCGAGCGCGGCGAGCAGCGCGGCCTCGTCGACATGCGCACCGCGCGCCAGGTTGACGAGGCTGGCGTCCGGCTTCAGCAACGCCAACCGGGCGGCGTCGAACAGGCCATGCGTCGCCGGCGTCAGCGGCAGCAGGTTGACGACGATGTCGGCCTCGTCAAGCAGCCCGGGCAGGGCCGCGTCGCCGTCGCGCACGGTCACGCCCTCGACCGCCTGCGGCCGCGCGCTCCAGCCGAGCACGCGGTAGCCCTGGGCGGCGAGCCGCTGGGCCGCGGCACGGCCCATCTGGCCCAGGCCGAGCACCGCGACCGTCAGCTCGTCGGCGCGCCGCTGCGCATGCGGCGCCCAGCGCGCCTCGCGCTGCAGCCGCGCGTAGCGGAAGAAGCCGCGGTGCAGCGCCAGCACCGCCCACAGCGCCGTCTCGGCCATCGCGGCGTTCATCGCCGGGTCGACCATGCGCGCGACCGGCACGCCGGCCGGCAGCGTGGCGTCGGCAAGCAGCCGGTCGACGCCGGCCCACAGCGACTGGATCAGCTTCAGCGCCGGCAGGCCGGCGAGCGCGCCGGGCGGCGGGTTGGCGACGATGGCGATGTCGATCGCGTCGTCGGCGACGGCCCCGCGCGCATCGACGAAGCGCTCGCCGGGCAGCGCGGCCTGCAGGGCGGGACGCCAGCGCGCCCAGTCCGCGGCGTCGAAGTCGCAGGCCAGCAGGATGCTCAAGCGCACACCCTCACCCGGCCGCCTCGATCAGCCGCCGCAGCGCCTGCCGCACCGCCTGGCCGCGCACCGCGGCGCGGTCGCCGGCCAGCTGCAGCTTCAGCGTCGCGGTCGCGCGGCCGGCCGCCGCGAGGCCGAGCCAGACGGTGCCGACCGGCTTGTCGGCCGAGCCGCCGCCCGGCCCGGCGACGCCGGTGACGGCCAGCGCCAGCTCGACCGGGGCATGCCGGCGCGCGCCCTCGGCCATCGCCGCGGCGACCTCGGCGCTGACGGCGCCGTGCGCCGCGATCAGCGCCGCCGGCACGCCGAGCAGCTCGGTCTTGGCGGCGTTGCTGTAGGTGACGAAGCCGCGCTCGAACCAGTCGCTCGACCCGGCGACGCTGGTGCAGGCGGCGGCGAGCAGGCCGCCGGTGCAGCTCTCGGCGGTCGCCAGGCGCCAGCCGCGCGCACCCAGCCGCGCGGCGAGTTCGGCGACGAGGTGTTCGTTCATGCGCTCAGCCGGCGACGAAGCGCCACACGGCGAACGGCAGCAGCGTGCACAGCGCCGCGACCACGTCGTCGAACAGGATGCCGAAGCCCTGGGCCCAGCCGATGGCGCCGCCGCGGCGGCGTTTGAACAGCGCATCGGCCCAGCCGACCGGGCCGGGCTTGACGGTGTCGAGCAGGCGGAACAGCCCGAAGGCGAGCAACTGCACCGCCAGGCCCGCCGGCGCCAGCAGCCACAGCACCGCCCAGAAGGCCAGCACCTCGTCCCAGACCACCGCGCCGGGGTCGGCGGTGCGCAGGTGCCGCGCCGTCACGGTCGAGGCCCACCAGCCGAGCAGGAAGCCGGCGCCGAGCAGCAGCGCCCATTGCGCGTCGTCCAGCCAGCGGTCGAGCAGCAGGAAGCTGGCCCAGGCCCACAGCGTGCCGACCGTGCCCGGCGCCACCGGGCTGAGGCCGGCGCCGAAGCCCAGCGCGAGCGCATGCGCCGGATGGCCGAGCAGGAAGGCGGCGTCGGCGCGGCGTGGCGCGGCGGCTCCAGTGTCGTGCAGGCTCTCGGCCACGCTGCTCATCCCGGCGGCTCCGCGGCGGCTCCGTGGCGACTCAGCGGAAATGGTCGAACGAAGCCCAGGCGCCTTCGAGCGCCTGGCCGCGGCCGTCGACCACGCGCAGCCCCGGCGCGGCCTCGATGCGGCCGATGCGGCTCGCGGCCACGCCGGCCTGCACGGCCGCGGCGCGCACGGCCGGCGCCGCCGCCTCGGGCGCGGTGAAGACGAGCTCGTAGTCGTCGCCGCCGGCCAGCGTGCACAGACGCTGCAGGTCGAGCGGCTGGGCGGCCAGGTCGGCGCTGCGCGGCACGGCGTCGGCGTCGACCGTGGCGCCGACGCCGGCTCGCTGCAGGACATGGCCGAGGTCGCCGAGCAGGCCGTCGGAGACATCGACCGCCGCGCTCGCCACGCCGCGCAGCGCCAGGCCGAGCGCGACGCGCGGCTCGGGCTGCTCCATCGCGCGGCGCACCCGCTCGAAGGCGCCGCCTTCGAGCACGACCCGGCCGCGGAAGGCCTCCAGCGCCAGCCGCGCGTCGCCGACGCCTTGACCCGGCGCGTGGCTGACCCAGACCTCGTCGCCCGGCCGCGCGCCGCTGCGCAGCAGCGCCGCACCGGCCGGCAGTTCGCCGATCACGGTGACGCACAGGTTCAGCGGCCCGGCGGTGGTGTCGCCGCCGACCAGCTCGCAGCCGTGCGCGTCGGCCAGGGCATGGAAGCCGGCCGCGAAGCCTTCGAGCCATGCGGCGTCGGCCACCGGCAGCGCCAGCGCCAGCAGGCAGGCGCGCGGCGCGGCGCCGCAGGCGGCGAGGTCGCTGAGGTTGACGGCCAGCGCCTTGTGGCCGAGCCGGCGCGGATCGACGGTCGGCAGGAAGTGCCGGCCCTCGACCAGCATGTCGGACGAGACCGCGAGCTGCATGCCGGGCCGCGGCGCCAGCAGCGCGCAGTCGTCGCCGGGGCCGAGCACCGCGCGCGGCGTGGGCCGCACGAAGTAGCGCGCGATCAGGTCGAATTCGCCGAGGCTCATGCACCGATTGTCATGCCCGCGCCGGCCGCGGGCTCAGGCCTCGCGCAGCACGTTGGCCAGCTCGACGGCGGACTTGACGCCCATCTTCTCGAACACGCGCGCGCGGTGGACCTCGACCGTGCGCACGCTGATCGCCAGCGCGTCGGCGATCAGCTTGTTGGGACGGCCGTCGACGACGAGCTGCATCACCTCGCGCTCGCGCTCGGTGAGCTCGGCCAGGCGCTCGCGCAGCGCGGTGCGCTCGCGCCGGCGTTCCAGCGCCGCGCGGCTGGCGGCCAGCGCGCGCTCGATGCGGTCGACCAGCGCGTTGTCGGAGAAGGGCTTCTCGACGAAATCGAAGGCGCCGCGCTGGATCGCCGCGACGGCGGTGGCGACGTCGCCGTGGCCGCTGAGGAAGATGACCGGCAGCACGTCGAGCAGGCGGCGCTCGATCAGGCGCTCGAACAGCTGCAGGCCGCTCATGCCGCCGGGCATGCGCATGTCCAGCAGCAGGCAGCTCGGCGCGCCTTCGAGCCCCGCGGCATGTGCGGCCAGCCAGGCCTCGAAGGCCTCACCGGAGGCGTGCGGCTCCGACAGCAGGCGGCGCGTGCGCAGCAGCCAGCCGAGCGCCTCGCGCACCACCGCCTCGTCGTCGACCAGGTGCACGACCGGCAGGCCGAGCGGGGTGCCGTGGTTCATGCCGCGGCCTCCTGCGCCTCGGTGGGCGCGGCGGACGGCGTCGCGGGCTGCGGCAGCGTGAAGCGGAAGCGCGTGCCGAGCACGCGGCCGGCGGCGTCGCGCAGGTTCTCGAAGTCGAGCGTGCCGCCATGCTGCTCGACCACGGTGCGGCACAGGCTCAGCCCGAGCCCCATGCCCTCGGCCTTGGTGGTGAAGAAGGGCGTGAACAGCCGGGCCGCGACCTCCGGCGCGATGCCGGGGCCGCGGTCGGCGACGTCGACGCGCACCCAGGCGCCGTCGGCACGGACCGCGATCTCGAGAACGCGCGCCTCGGGCGCCTGGTCTTCCATCGCCTGGATCGCGTTGCGGGTCAGGTTCAGCAGCACCTGCTCGACCATGGTGCGGTCGCAGACCGCGCGCGGCGCGGGTTCGTCGAGCCGCAGGTCGAGGCGCGTGCCGCTCTTGCGCGCCTGCAGGCGCAGCAGCGGCAGCACCGCGTCGACCAGCTCGTCGGCGGTCACGGTCTCGCGGCGCTGCTCGCGGCGGCGCACGAAGTCCTGCACGCTCTTGATGACGCGGCCGGCGCGCGCGGCCTGCTCGGCGATACGCCGGGTCGCGTCGCGCACCATCGCCAGCGTCGGCGCGTCGGCGTGCTCGCCGCCGATCAGGTTCAGCGAGCCGGTGGCGTAGCTGGCGATCGCGGCCAGCGGCTGGTTGAGTTCGTGGCTCAGCAACGAGGCCATCTCGCCGACGCTGGCCAGCCGCGCGGTGGCCTGCAGCCGCTCCTGCTGCTGGCGCGACAGCTCCTCGACGCGGCGCTGCGGCGTCAGGTCGAGCACGGCGCTCATCCAGCCGGTCTGGCGCCCGCCGGCGCCGACCAGCGGCGCCTCGAAGATCAGCACCGGGAAGCGCTCGCCGCCGGCGCGCATGAAGACCGTCTCGTGGCCCTCGCGCTGCTCGTGCGCCGGCACGCCGCGCGCCAGCCGCCGGGCGTGGCGCGCCTCGTAGGCGCTGCGCATCTCGGGCGGCCAGTAGGGCGGCACGGTCTGGCCGATCAGCTGCCCGGCGCTGAAGCCGACCATGCCGCAGAACGCCGGGTTGACGTAGGTGATGCGGCCGGCCAGGTCGCGCGCGCGCAGGCCGGTGACGAGCGAATCCTCCATCGCGCGGCGCAGCGCCAGCTCCTCGCCGAGCCGGGCCTCGGCGGCAGCACGGCGGCGCACGTCGACGACCAGCAGCGCCACCACCGCCGCCAGCGCGAGCGACAGCCCGAGCACCAGCGAGGTCGCGAGGTTGGGGATCCAACGCGGGCCGCGCTCCGCGCTGTCGACGCGCAGCGCCAGCGTGACGCCGGGCAGGTCGACCAGCCTTTCGGCGACGTAGACGCCGGCGCCGCGCGACATGCCGGCGCGCGCCAGCCGCGTGCCGTCGCCCTCGACGAAGCTCAGCTCGTGGCTGCGCACGGTCTCGGGACCGACGGATTCGTCGATCATCGCGCCCAGCGCCAGCGTCGCGGCCATCGCGCCGCGCAGGCCGCCGCCGCGGCCGATCGGCAGGCAGACGTCGATCACCTCGATCCCCAGGCCGCCGCGCTGCGGCACGAAGTAGCTGCGCGACCAGACCGGCCCGGCCCGGCGCAGCGCGGCGGCGCAGGCGACCACGGTATCGCCGTCGAGCGCCTCGCGCGGCAGCAGGTCGTACAACGGGCCGCGGTAAGGCGATTCGACGGCCTGCTCGATACGCTGCCCGGCGTCGCGCCACTCGATGCGCAGCAACTCGCGGCGTGCGCGCAGCAGCTCGACGGCGCCGGCGCGCCAGGCGTCGATGCCGGGCTCGTTCCACAGCAGCGCCTGCAGGCTCTGCAGGTCGTGGGCGAGGCGCTGGCGCAGGTCGGCCGCGGCGCTGGCGGCGGTGAGCTCGGTCCGCTCCTGCTCGCGGTCGCGTTCGTACTGCAGCGTCAGCACGAACAGCAGGGTCTGCACGATGCCCAGCAGCAGCACCAGCAGCGCCCAGGGCAGCACGCGGCGCCAGCGCGCGGCGGGCGGCGCGGCCGGCGGGGGCGTGGCGGGTTCGGCCATGGTGTCGGTGACGGGAGAACCGCCGGGGCGGTGGGCTACGCAGTTTCGCGCATGGCCGCGCCGGGCGGTGTGCGGAACACTCGTACGGCGGCCTGCGACGGCTTCCTACAATCGACGACCCGCGACCGACGCGGTACGGAAACCTGCAGCATGAGCACCCCCCAAGACAAGCGCCACGAACTGCGCCAGGCGGCCCTCGAATACCACGAATTCCCGACGCCCGGCAAGATCGCGATCGCCGCGACCAAACAGCTGATCAACCAGCGCGACCTGGCCTTGGCCTACTCGCCCGGCGTGGCCGCGGCCTGCGAGGAGATCGCGGCCGACCCGGCCGCCGCCTTCCGCTACACCTCGCGCGGCAACCTGGTGGCGGTGGTCACCAACGGCACC
>ERZ1066135.1089-NODE-1089-length-11285-cov-7.862778_pt1 | contig 11285 bp, 7 predicted proteins | sample MGYA00382782_ERZ1066135 | MGnify/ENA primary metagenome ERZ1066135 (study PRJEB33369, sample SAMEA5778365) | biofilm metagenome | biome: Industrial cooling water; feature: Water cooling tower basin; material: Biofilm | place: United Arab Emirates | collected...
GACCTTGAACCAGCGCACCGCGCCGCCGCGGCCGAGCATGACGACGAAGCGCAGCCCGCCGACCTCGAAGGATTCGCCGCGCCGCGGCACGCGGCCGAGCTCGTGGGCCACCAGGCCGCCGATGGTGTCGAAGTCGTCCTCGGGCAGCAGGGTGTCGAAGGCCGCGTTGACCTCGCCGATCGGCGCGTCGCCGGCGACGCGCTGGCTGCCGTCGGCCAGCGTGAAGATGCCCGAGGCGTGGTTCTTGTCGTCGAACTCGTCCTCGATCTCGCCGACGATCTCTTCGAGCACGTCCTCGATCGTGATCAGGCCGGCGGTCTTGCCGAACTCGTCGATCACGATCGCGAGGTGGTTGCGGTTGGAGCGGAAGTCGCGCAGCAGCTCGTTCAGGCCCTTGGTCTCGGGCACGAAGACGGCCGGGCGCAGCAGCGCGCGCAGGTTCAGCTCGGGCGCGCGCTGCAGCTTCAGCAGGTCCTTGGCCATCAGGATGCCGATGACGTTGTCGCGCTCGCCCTCGTAGGCGGGGAAACGCGAGTGGGCGGTGTCGATGACGACCTCGAGCAGCTCGTCGTAGGGCGCGTCGATGTCGAGCAGGTCCATCCGCGGCGCGGCCACCATCACGTCGCCGGCCGTCATGTCGGCCATGCGGAGCACGCCTTCGAGCATGCTGCGCGACTCGGGCTCGATCAGCTCGCGCTGCTCGGCGTCGGCCAGGGTCTCGATCAACTCGTCGGTCGAATCCGGGCCGGGCGACAGGAACTCGACCAGCCGCTCGAACAGCGTGCGGCGCTCGCCGCCCCGGTCGGGCGCGGACCGCTCACCGCTGCGCGCGCTTCGGCCTGGTTGGGGATCGGACACGGACACGGGTGCCGGCAGTGAAGACCCGGGAAGAATACCCCAGCAGCGTGACGGCCTGCCGCGGCGGCTAGCATCGGCGCCCCGCACGGGCCGTGCGCTTGCTTGACAGCCCGTGGGGCTTGATCGACATTCTTCCACCCCCACCTGCCCCGCTTCGTCGCAGCAGGCCCGCCTCCCCCGCCATGTCGCTGATCCCCGCCACCATCCTCACCGGCTTCCTCGGCGCCGGCAAGACCACCCTGCTCAAGCGCGTGCTTTCGGAGGCCCACGGCCAGAAGATCGCCGTGATCGAAAACGAGTTCGGCGAGGAGAACATCGACAACGACATCCTCGTCACCGAGAGCAAGGAGCAGATCGTCCAGATGAGCAACGGCTGCATCTGCTGCACGATCCGCGAGGACCTGCGCGCCACGCTCGCCGACCTCGCCGCCCGCAAGCGCAAGGGCGAGCTCGACTTCGACCGCGTCGTCATCGAGACCACCGGCCTGGCCGACCCCGGCCCGGTCGCGCAGACCTTCTTCATGGACGACGAGATCGCCGAGAGCTACCTGCTCGACTCGATCCTCACGCTGGTCGACGCCAAGCACGCCGACCGGCAGCTCGACACCCGCCAGGAGGCGCGCCGCCAGGTCGGTTTCGCCGACCAGCTCTTCCTCAGCAAGACCGACCTGGTCGCGCAGGAGGAAACCGCGGCCCTGATCCACCGCCTCAAGCACATGAACCCGCGCGCGCCGCTGAAGGCGGTGCACTTCGGCGAGGTGCCGATCCGGGACGTGTTCGACCTGCGCGGCTTCAACCTCAACGCCAAGCTCGACATCGACCCGGACTTCCTCAAGGCCGAGGCCCACGACCATGCGCACCACGGTCATGACCACGACCACGAGCATGGCGAACACTGCGAGCACCCCTCGCACCAGCACGGCCACCACCATGCCCACGACGACGACGTCAAGAGCTTCGTGTTCCGCGCCGAGCGGCCGTTCAACCCCGCCAAGCTCGAGGACTTCCTCGGCGCGATGGTCAACGTCTACGGCCCGCGCATGCTGCGCTACAAGGGCGTGCTCAGCGTGCAGGGCGTCGACAAGAAGGTCATCTTCCAGGGCGTGCACCAGCTGATGGGCAGCGACCTGGGTCCCGCCTGGGCCGCCGGCGAGCCGCGCGTCAGCAAGATGGTCTTCATCGGCCTGGAGCTGCCGCGCGAGTTGCTCGAGCAGGGGCTGACGCAATGCCTGGCCTGATGCGCCGCCGCGCGGCGGGCGCGTGGCTACAATCCGCGGCGCTCGACGCCGGGCCTTCGGCGCCGGCGGTGCAGTCACAGCGGCGCCCGCGCCGCGACGCGAGGAGAGCTGTCCTGTGAGCAAGACCCCGGCCAAAGCCCCCGCCCCCAAGAAGGCGGCCGTGACCAAGGCGCCAGCCAAGGCGGCGAAACCGGCCGCCAAGCCGGCGCCCAAGCCCGCGGCCGCGGTGAAGACCGCCGCCAAGAACACCCCCAAACCGGCTGCCAAGCCGGCACCCGTTCCCAAGCCGGCCGCCAAGGCGGCCCCCAAGCCGGCGGCCCCTGCGCCCGTGAAACCGACCCCCTTGAAGATGCCCTCCTCCAAATCCTCCGCCGCCAGGAACGCGGCCGTCGCGGCGGCCGCCGAGCCGACGCCGCGCAGCGTGCCGCTGCCGCCGCCGAGCCGCCCGGCCACCAGCAACGTGGTCGACCTGCCGCGCCCGGTGCGCAAGGTCGACCCCAAGCTCGTCAACGTCTGGAAGACCAAGCCCGGCCGCGAGCTGAGCGAGGACGAGCTGCTGTCGATGCCCGACGCCGAGTACATGAACGACAAGCAGCTCGATTACTTTCGCGCCGTGCTCGAGAAGCAGAAGAACGACCTGCTCAGCAACGCCGGCGAGACCACCGAACACCTGCGCGAGGACACCTCGATCGTCCCCGACCCGGCCGACCGCGCGACCATCGAGGAGGAGCACGCGCTGGAGTTGCGCACGCGCGACCGCGAGCGCAAGCTGCTGAAGAAGATCTCGCAGTCGCTGGCGCGGATCGAGAGCGGCGACTACGGCTTCTGCGACGAGACCGGCGAGCCGATCGGCCTCGGCCGCCTCCTGGCCCGCCCGACCGCCACGCTCTCGCTCGAGGCGCAGCAGCGCCGCGAGTTGAAGCAGAAGATGTTCGGCGACTGATGATGGCACCCCCCCGTTGCGCCTTCGGCGTCCCCCCCCAGGGGGGCGCCGCTGGCGGACCGGCCGAGCCGGATCCGCAGCGGCTGCTTGCCCAGGCCGTGCGTCGCTGGTTGCGGCGCGCTTGACGGCGCGCATGGACTCCGATGGCCGACGCTGATTCCGACGCCAAAGGCGGGAGCAGCTTCTTCCGCAAGGTGGTGAAGTTCGTCGCCAACCCGGCGACCGACTGGGCCGAGCTCGACACCCACACGCGCGACGAGCCGCTCAACAGCGGCTACGCCAAGAGCGAGCTCAAGGCGATGATCGAGCGCAAGCGGCGCAACGACTTCGTGCGCAAGCGCGAGTTCGACATGCTGCGCAAGATCCGCCGCGAGGGCCTGCCGGCGGACGGCCTGGCCGGGATGATCGGCATCTCCGACCTCGAAGACTCCGACCAGCCGCGCGCCACCGACATCGCCCGCCCCGACGCGGCGGTCAAGGCCAAGATCGACGAGATCGAGCAGCAGATGGAAGGCGAGCAGGTCGCGCGCCGCAGCCAGCCCTCGCAGCCGCCTTCCTTCTACACCGCGCCGACGGTGCAGGCGCCGTTCGACGAGCCGTCGGCGCCGATGAACCTGCCCTTCGCCGACAGCCCGGAGCCGGCGCCGCCGGTCCAGGCCGCGGCGGTGGCGTCGTCGATCTTCCCGCCGCCGGCGGCCGGCGGGCCGCGCGCCGAGGTCGCGCCGCTGGCCTGGGAGTCGGCGCCGACGCCGCTGGACGCCAAGGCCGCGGCGCCGCCGCCCTTCATTCCGCCGGCCGCGCCGGCACCGGCGCGGCCGGTCAAGGTCCAGATCGGGCACACCGACTTCAACAACCCCTACGCGGTCGAGGTCAACGAGATCGCCCACGACCCCGACCTCGACGAGGCGGTGATCTCCTTCGCCAACGCCGAGTTCGAGGTCTGCGAGCGTGCGATCGCCGGCCTGATCGCACCGAACGGCCCGCGCACCAACCACGCCGAGACCTGGCTGGTGCTGTTCGACCTCTACCGCGCCACCGGTCGGCAGCCGCCGTTCGAGAGCCTGGCGCTCGACTACGTGCAGCGCTTCGGCTGGTCGTCGCCGCAGTGGTTCTCGATCCCGCAGCTGGTGGCGACCGAGGCCGCGCTGCACACCGCGCCGGCCGGCATGCCGCGCATCGACAGCAGCATCGGCTGGGTCGCGCCGGCGCTGCTCGACGTCGACGCGGTCGCCCAGCTGCGCGCCAAGACCCTGCAGCTGCCGATGCCCTGGGTGCTCGACTGGAGCCCGCTGCGCGGCGTCGAGCCCGAGGCCTGCAGCCAGCTCGGCCAGCTGATGCGCCACTGGAGCACGCAGAAGATCGAGATGCGCTGGATCGGCACCGAGCAGCTGCTCGGCGTGCTGGCCGAGGCCGCACCGACCGGCGCGCGCGACGCCGACCCGGTGCTCTGGCTGCTGCGGCTGGAGGCGCTGCGCCTGGGCAACCGCGCCGACCAGTTCGACGAGGTCGCGATCGACTACTGCGTCACCTACGAGGTCTCGCCGCCGTCGTGGGAGCGCGCGCTGTGCAAGGTCAAGATGGCCGACGCCGGAGGCCACACGCTGGCCTCGCGTTCGATGGTCACCGACATCTCCACCGGCTTCGCCGAGTCGACCCAGGTCGAGGACAGCGGCGGCGTGCGCACCGCCGCCGTCGAGCTCTCGGGCCAACTGGTCGGCGACATCGGCAAGGTGCTGGCGCAGCTCGAATCCCGGCTCGGCAACGCGGCGGTCGTCAGCATCAACTGCACGCGGCTGATCCGCATGGACTTCGTCGCCGCCGGCGACCTGCTGAACTGGGTGCTGGCACGGCGCAGCGAGGACCGGCTGGTCCACTTCGAAGACGCGCACCGGCTGCTGGCGCTGTTCTTCAACGCGATGGGCATCAACGAGCACGCCCGAGTCAAGGTGCGTAACCTCTGACCGGCCGCAGCGGCCGCGGCGGCTTGAAACGCTGCTCCCCGGCTCGACCTTTCTTCCCATGGACGCTTACCACGGCACCACCATCGTCAGCGTGCGGCGCGGCCGCAGCGTCGCGCTCGGCGGCGACGGCCAGGTCACGCTCGGCCAGATCGTCGTCAAGGCCAGCGCGCGCAAGGTGCGCAAGCTCTACAAGGAGCAGGTGCTGGCGGGCTTCGCCGGCGCCACCGCCGACGCCTTCACGCTGTTCGAGCGCTTCGAGGACAAGCTCGAGAAGCACCAGGGCCAGCTCGCCCGCGCCGCGATCGAGCTGACGCGTGACTGGCGCACCGACCGCGTGCTGCGCCGGCTCGAGGCGATGCTGGCGGTGGCCGACCGCGACACCTCGCTGATCATCACCGGCAACGGCGACGTGCTCGAACCCGAGCACGGCATCGTCGCGATCGGCTCCGGCGGCGCCTACGCCCAGGCCGCTGCGCGCGCGCTGCTCGAGCACACGACGCTGGCGCCGGCCGAGCTGGTCAAGAAGTCGCTGGAGATCGCCGGCGACCTGTGCATCTACACCAACCAGCACCACACCATCGAAGTTCTGGTCTGACCATGTCGATGACCCCCCAGGAAATCGTCTCCGAGCTCGACCGCCACATCGTCGGCCAGCAGGAGGCCAAGCGCGCGGTGGCGATCGCGCTGCGCAACCGCTGGCGGCGCCAGCAGGTCGACGACAAGCTGCGCGGCGAGATCACGCCGAAGAACATCCTGATGATCGGCCCGACCGGCGTCGGCAAGACCGAGATCGCGCGGCGCCTGGCCAAGCTGGCCGACGCGCCCTTCATCAAGGTCGAGGCGACCAAGTTCACCGAGGTCGGCTACGTCGGCAAGGACGTCGACTCGATCGTGCGCGACCTGGTCGAGATCGCCGTCAAGCAGACCCGCGAGGCGGCGATGCGCGCCCACCGCACGCGCGCCGAGGACGCCGCCGAGGAGCGCATCCTCGACGCGCTGCTGCCGCCGCCCCGCAGCGCGGTCGGCTTCGGCGCCGACGCGCCGCCGCCCGCCGACAGCACGGCCCGCCAGACCTTCCGCAAGCGGCTGCGCGAGGGCACCTTGGACGACAAGGAGATCGAGCTCGAGCTGGCCGAGGCGCGCGCCGCCGTCGAGCTGATGACGCCGCCCGGCATGGAAGAGATGGCCGAGCAGCTCAAGGGCCTGTTCGCCGGCCTCGGGCCGGGCCGCCGCAAGACGCGCAAGCTCAAGATCGGCGAGGCGCTCAAGCTGCTGGTCGACGAGGAGGCCGCCAAGCTCGTCAACGAGGACGAGATCAAGGCCCAGGCGCTCGCCGCCGCCGAGCAGAACGGCATCGTCTTCATCGACGAGATCGACAAGGTCACCTCGCGCGGCGACGGCGCGGGCAGCGGCGCCGAGGTCTCGCGCCAGGGTGTGCAGCGCGACCTGCTGCCGCTGGTCGAGGGCACCACGGTCACCACCAAGTACGGCATGGTGCGCACCGACCACATGCTCTTCATCGCCTCCGGCGCCTTCCACCTGAGTCGGCCGAGCGACCTCATCCCCGAGCTGCAGGGCCGCCTGCCGATCCGCGTGGAGCTGGCCTCGCTGGGCGTGGCCGACTTCGAGGCCATCCTCACCCAGACTCAGGCCAGCCTGACGCGCCAGTACCAGGCGCTGCTCGCCACCGAAGGCGTCACGCTGGACTTCCGGCCCGACGGCATACGGCGTCTGGCGCAGATCGCCTACGACGTCAACGAGCGCACCGAGAACATCGGCGCGCGCCGTCTGGCCACGGTGATGGAGCGCCTGCTCGACGGGCCGAGCTTCGATGCGCCCAAGCTCGCCGGTCAGACGGTGGCGATCGACGCCGCCTACGTCGACGCCAGGCTCGCGGCGCTGGCGGTCGACGAGGACCTCTCGCGCTTCATTCTTTGAGCCTCAGCCCGCGCGCCGCGGCGATCGTCAGCAGCCCGTCGAACAGCAGGCTGTCGACCTGTTCGTAGCCGATCGACAGCGCCGGCACGACCTTCCAGCCGGCCCCGCCGGCGACCATGCAGTGCGGCGGCGTGCCGCAGCGCTGCGCCAGGTGGCGGTGCATGCGCTCGATGGCGCCGGCGATGGCGTAGTTGCCGCCGCTGGTCAGCGCGTCGCTGGTGTTGGTCGGGAACTCGCGCACCTCGCCGGTCGGCACGCGCAGGCCGGCGGTGCCGGCTTCGAGCGCCTTGAGCATGATGCCGTGGCCCGGCAGGATCAGGCCGCCGAGGAAGCGCCCTTCGGCGTCGAGCGCATCGACCGTCACCGCGGTGCCGGCCATCACCACCAGCAGCGGGCCGTGCCGGCCGCCGGCGAGCAGCCGGGCGCGCGCACCGATCAGCGCGACCCAGCGGTCGCTGCCCAGCCGCATCGGATGGTCGTAGCCGTTGACGACGCCGGCCTCGGCCGCGCTCGACACCACCCAGCGCGGCGCGACGTCCCAATGCTCGAGCTGCTCCTCGACGCGGTGGCGCACCGAGTCGCCGGCGACGCAGCAGCCCAGCACCAGCGTCGGCGGCGCGAGCCCGGCCCAGTCGGCCTCTTCGAGTCGGTCGATCGTCTCGAGAAACAGCGCGCCGTGGGCGACCGGCTCGGCGCCGGGCTTCAGCGTGGCGTACTGGGCCCACTTCAGACGCGTGTTGCCGATGTCGATCGCGAGCAGCGTCATGGGCGGGGGGCGCGGCTCATCCGCGCGGGCTGCCGATCCGGCTGTCGCCGTGGACGACGGTGTTGCCCAGGCCGAGCAGGTCGCGGGCGCGGGTCAGCCGGCGCTGGGCCTCGGCCGGGCGGCGCGCCCGCACCATGCTGCGCTCGATCTCCCAGACCAGGCGGGCGAGCTCGTCGGCGCTGCGCGCGCGGCGCACACGCAGCGCGGTCAGCGCGCTGCTGGCGGGCGCGTCGACCAGCAGCGCGCCGATCAGCAGGCTGCGCACCTCGGCCAGCAGGCGGGCCTCGGGCGCGTCGCCGGCGGCCGGCTCGGGCTCGCCGGGGTCGTCGAACGCGGGCCCGAGGTCGGGGGGCGACAAGGTGTCGCCCATCGGCAGCGCGTCCTCGTCGAGGCCGGCGAGCACGTCGTCGGTGCCCCGCGGCCGCCGCGGCGGGGCCGGCTCGACGGCGGGGCTCACGGCCACGGCCGACGGCGGGGCCAAGGACATCAGCGGCACGTTGTCGGGGGACGGCTCGGGGGCGGTGGCCGGCGGCAGGGCGGAAGGCGGTTCGAACCCTCCGGCTTCGACCACGTCGACCACGGTTTCGGTCATCACCATTTCGGGCTCGTCACCCACTTCCTCGGGCTCGTCGGCCTCGACCGGCGTGCCATCGTCGAGCGGGGCCCGCACGCTGCCGACGAAAACCTCTTCGACCGGCGCCGGCTCGGGCGCCGGCGGCTGCAGCGCGGCGAAGGCCGAGGGCGGCAGCGCCTCCTCCAGCTCGGCGACCTGGCTGTCGGTCAGCTCGGAGGCTACCGATTCGGCAGCGGCCGGCAGACCGGCGGCCTCGACCATGCCCAGCGCCACCAGCTCCTCGAAGTAGCCGACCTCGACGCCGGCACGCTGCGCCAGACCCAGCACCTCGCCGAGGCTGCGCTTGCCGTCGACCAGCAGCAGCAGCGTACGGTGACGCTGGCTCAGCTTGCGCGAGCGCTGTTTGAGTTCCTGCTGGCCGAGTTCGGTCTTGCGCGGTGGCGTGGTCACGGTGCGGTCGGTGCCGTTTCCGGCGCATTGTGGCGCGGTTCGCGGCCGGCTCGCGCCGCCGGCACCGGGCTGGTAGCATGGCCGCCTGGATTGACGTTTACGTAAAGGTCAATTCAATGCCCCAGACCCGCCGCCTCACGAGAAGCGCCATGACCGACCTGTCCGCCGATTTCAAGGCCCTCGCCGACTACCGCCCGACGCACAAGGTACGTTTCGTCACCGCGGCGTCGTTGTTCGACGGCCACGACGCCTCGATCAACATCATGCGGCGCATCCTCATGGGCATGGGCGCCGAGGTGGTGCACCTGGGCCACAACCGCTCGGTCGACGAGGTCGTCACCGCGGCGCTGCAGGAGGACGCGCAGGGCATCGCCGTCAGCTCCTACCAGGGCGGGCACGTCGAATACTTCAAGTACATGGTCGAGCTGCTGCGCGCGCGCGGTGGCGAGAAGATCCAGGTCTTCGGCGGCGGCGGTGGCGTGATCGTGCCGGCCGAGATCCGCGACCTGGCGGCGCACGGCGTGCGCATCTTCAGCCCCGAGGACGGCCAGCGCATGGGCCTGGCCGGGATGATCGGCGAGATGGTGATGCGCTGCGACCGGGACCTGACGGTGCACGCGCCGGCCGAGTTGAAGGCCGTGCAGGGTCATGGCGAAGCGGCCTGGCGTGCGCTGGCGCAGCTGATCACCGCGCTGGAGAACGGCTCGGCGCCGCAGGCGCTGAAGCAGGCGCTGCACGAGGCCGCGAAGCAGGCCAAGGCACCGGTGCTCGGCATCACCGGCACCGGCGGCGCCGGCAAGTCCAGCCTGACCGACGAGCTGATCCGCCGGCTGCGGCTGGACCAGGGCGATGCGCTGCGCATCGCCGTGATCTCGATCGACCCCTCGCGCCGCAAGAGCGGCGGCGCGCTGCTCGGCGACCGGATTCGCATGAACGCCATCGGCCCATGGAGCCACGGCCCGCGCGTCTTCATGCGCAGCCTCGCCACGCGCGAGGCCGGCAGCGAGATCAGCGCCGCGCTGCCGGACGTGATCGCCGCCGCCAAGGCCGCCGGCTTCGATTTGGTGATCGTCGAGACCTCCGGCATCGGCCAGGGCGACGCGGCGATCGTTCCGCATGTCGACGTGCCGATGTACGTAATGACGCCCGAGTTCGGCGCCGCCAGCCAGCTCGAGAAGATCGACATGCTGGACTTCGCCGAGTTCGTGGCGATCAACAAGTTCGACCGCAAGGGCGCGGCCGACGCGCTGCGCGACGTGGCCAAGCAGGTGCAGCGCAACCGCGAGGCATTTGGCCGGCGGCCGGACGAGATGCCGGTCTACGGCACGATGGCGAGCCGCTTCAACGACGACGGCGTGACCGCGCTTTACCAGGCGCTGGCCGAGCGGCTGGCGGCACTCGGCTTGCCGATCGGCGACGCACGCCTGCCGCGCGTGGCGGTGCGCCACAGCAGCAACCAGACCCCGATCGTCCCCGGCCCGCGCGTGCGCTACCTCGCCGAGATCAGCGACACCGTGCGCGGCTACAAGAAGCGCGCCCTCGCCCAGGCCGCGCTGGCGCGCGAGATCCAGCAGCTGCGCGCCGCCGCCGCGATGCTGACGGTCGACAAGCCCGACAAGCCCAAGGCCGCCGAGGCCTCGCTGGACCTGGCCCGCGAGCGTGAATCGCGCCTCGATGCCGGCGCGAAACGGCTGCTCGCGCAGTGGCCCCAGGTCCAGCAGGCCTACGCCGGCGACGAGTACGTCATGAAGCTCGGCCCGGGTTCCCCGAAAGAGCGGGAGCGCCGCACCGCGCTCGTCGCCACTTCGCTGTCGGGCATCAAGATCCGCAAGGTCGCACTGCCGCAGTACGAAGACCACGGCGAGCTGCTGAAGTGGCTGATGCTCGAGAACGTGCCGGGCAGCTACCCCTACACCGCCGGCGTGTTCGCCTTCAAGCGCGAGGGCGAGGACCCGACGCGCATGTTCGCCGGCGAGGGCGACGCCTTCCGCACCAACCGCCGCTTCAAGGTCGTGAGCCAGGGCATGGACGCCAAGCGCCTCTCCACCGCCTTCGACTCGGTCACGCTCTACGGCCACGACCCGGCGATCCGGCCGGACATCTACGGCAAGGTCGGCAACGCCGGTGTCAGCATCGCGACGCTCGACGACATGAAGGTGCTCTACGACGGCTTCGACCTGACGAGCCCGAGCACCTCGGTCAGCATGACGATCAACGGCCCGGCGCCGGCCATCCTGGCGATGTTCATGAACACCGCGATCGACCAGAACCTCGCCAAGTTCAAGGCCGAGAACGGCCGCGAGCCGACCGACACCGAGGCGCAGAAGATCCGCGCCTGGGTGCTGGAGAACGTGCGCGGCACGGTGCAGGCCGACATCCTGAAGGAAGACCAGGGCCAGAACACCTGCATCTTCTCGACCGAGTTCTCGCTCAAGGTGATGGGCGACATCGCCGAGTACTTCGTGCACCACAAGGTGCGCAACTTCTACTCGGTGAGCATCAGCGGCTACCACATCGCCGAGGCCGGCGCGAACCCGATCTCGCAGCTGGCGATGAC
>ERZ1066135.1090-NODE-1090-length-11282-cov-6.652000_pt1 | contig 11282 bp, 8 predicted proteins | sample MGYA00382782_ERZ1066135 | MGnify/ENA primary metagenome ERZ1066135 (study PRJEB33369, sample SAMEA5778365) | biofilm metagenome | biome: Industrial cooling water; feature: Water cooling tower basin; material: Biofilm | place: United Arab Emirates | collected...
CCGCCGGCGTGGAAAGCGCGCAGGAGCTCCAACGTGCCGGCCCCGGGGGGCAGGCGCTCGAGGTAGGCCTCCGCGGCGTCGTCGAGGTCGAGGGGCCCGCCTTCGACCGGCGTGAGGTCCTCCAGGCGGCCGCGCAGCGCGATGCGGACCCGCGAGGGCGGCAGGCCGGCCGCGCGTTCGAGCGCCATGTCGCTCGACAGGCTCGCCAGCAGCAGGTGCCCGTGCGAGATCGAACGGTGGGCGCCTTGGCGCGCGAGTTTGCCCGCGCCGGAGAGGAGCCGCTTGGCGTCCTCGCTGAAGCTGCGGAACAGCGCGCCGGCGTCCTCGACGGCCTGGGCGCCCGGGCCGGCTTGCACCGCGAGCGCCTCGAGGTTCGCGCGCGACCAGCCCGAGTCCTCGAGCGGTTCGCGCAGTTCCGGCGCGAGTTCGTCGAAGCTCGCCAGCACCAGGTGCGACGGTTCGACGGCGCGCGAGCGACGACGTGCGGCGTCCGCGCGCGCGCGCCGCAGCGCCTTCACGCCCAGCGCCGAAAACGGCAGCGACGCGCTCGAGCCGCTGATCATGATCCCGGCGGCGAGCGCGCGCGTTTCTTCGGAGATCGTCGCCGGATCGGCGAACGCGTGGGCCGCCACGCGGTGCGCGGCGCTGTCCTCGTCGTCCATCAGCGCGCACAGCACGTGCTCGGGGCCGACCTCGTCGGCGTGGATCGAGAGCGCGAACGCGCCGGCGCGTTCGAGGCTGTGGCGCGCGTAGGGCGAGAGCCGCTCGAGCAGAGCGCGGACGCGCGGGCGTGCGACGTCGATCATGCGCGCCAGATTAGTTCCGCCGCGGCCGAATGCATCCCTGGAGCGCCGACGGAGCGCTGGGCGAGCGAAGCGTCCGCGCCGGCGCGCTCGGCGGGTCGAGTCGAGCGTGCGCAACCGCCAGCGCGTCGAGACGGTCGAGCGCTTCGCGCGCGCTCGGAGTCATGTGGCGCGTGCGCGGCGGCTTCCCCGGCTGCACGCGAGCGGAGCGCCGGTGTGCGCCGGCGCACGTTGCTCAGTCCTCGCGCGGCGGCAGCGCGGCGCGGAAGGCCAGCGCGCGGTCGCGGAAGTTGCGGAACGCGTCGAAGCTCGCGCAGGCCGGCGAAAACAGCACGTCCTCGCCCGCGGGTGTGAGTTCGAAGGCCGCCTGCACCGCGTCGGCGACGGAGGCGACGACGTGGGTCGGCACGTCGGCGGCGCGGAAGGCCGCGGCCAGCTGCGGGCCCGAGGCGCCGAAGCTGACCACGCGCACGTTCCAGCGGCGCGCGCACTGGGCGAGCTCGTCGAGCTCGAGGCGTTTGGCTTGGCCGCCGCACACCAGCGTCAGCGGACGCGCGAGGCTGTCGAGCGCGGCGATCGTCGAGTCGGGAGTGGTCGAAACCCCGTTGTCCCACACGCGGCGGCCGGCGCGGCGGCCGAGATCCTCGAGCCGGTGTTCGAGCCCGCGCACCGAGCTGATCGCCGCCGCAAGTTCGTGCGGGCGAGCGCCGAGCGCGTGCGCGAGCCCGAGCGCGGCGAGCATGTTGGCGCGCTGGAAATCGCCCGGCAGGCGCAGGTCGGCGAGCGCGCCGAGCACGAGCGTGTCCAAGCGGAACGAGCCGTCCGCGACGTTCAATCCGGTTGTGACGCCCGGACGTGTGCTGAAGCGCAGCTCGCGGCCGCGCGCGAAGCTCCAGCGGCCGACGCGCGGATCGTCGGCGGAGAGCACCGCGAGCGCCTGCGGGCCCGCAAGGTCGAGCATGCGGCGCTTGGCGCCTTCGTACGCTTCGAGCGTGCCGTGGCGCTCGAGGTGGTCGGCGAGCACGTTGACGCAGCACACGGCGCGCACGCGCTCGAGCGGCCCGAAGCCGGGCGAGAGCGCCTCGAGTTGGTAGGACGAAATCTCGACCACCGCGATGTCGCCCGCGCGCATCGTGTCGAGCTCGTTGATCAGCGCGCGCCCGATGTTGCCGCCCACGTGCACACGCTTGCCGCAGGCGGCGAGCAGTTGCGCGGTGGCGTTGGTGGTCGAGCTCTTGCCCTGCGTGCCGGTGATGAGCACCAGCTGCGCGGGGCAGGCCGCGAGGAACAGCTCCATCTCGCTCGTGACGTGCACGCGCGCCGCGCGCGCCGCGCGCAGGAATTCGTTGTCGGGCGCGACGGCCGGATTGGCGACGACGAGCTGCGCCTCGGTGAAGTCCGCGACGCGGTGCTCGCCGAGCACACACTGCACGTCGAGTCCGGCGATCGCGCGCAGCGATTCGCCGAGTTTTTCGGCCGGGCGCAGGTCGGTCACCGTGACGCGCGCGCCCGCCGCCGCGAGGTAGCGCACGGTCTCGACGCCGCCGCCCTGCAGGCCCAGGCCCATCACGGTCGCACGCTTGCCGCGCAGGCTCTCGCGCGCGCTCGCGGAGTTGCTGACGCTCACTTGTCGTCCTTCGGCTTCGCCTGTGCGCCCACGCGCGGCCCCTCGGGGCCCGAACGCCGCAGGTGCTGCGCGCGCGCGAGGATGTCCGACAGATCCGGCTCGAGCAGCACGGCCACGCCCGGTTGCAAGCGCGCGTGCACACGGTGTTCATCGCGCCAACCGACCGGCACGAGCACTTCGGTGAACACGTCGAAGGGAAACTGCGCGTACCAGGGCGGCGCGAGGTCGACGATGCGCGAGTAGGTGCGGAAACCTTCGGCGTAGATCGCGACGCGGCGCTGGCCGTAGTGATCGAACTCCAGTTCGAGCGGCGTGACGCCGATGCGTTCGCCGTCCAAGCGCACTTCGCTGCCGGTGGGCTCCGAGGTGATCGTGAGCGTGCGTTGTGCGCGGCACGCGCCGAGCAGCAACGCGCCGCAGGCGAAGGCGAGCGCGTTGCACCGCGCTCGGGCGGAGTTCGGCGCGCTGTCGAGCTTGTCGGCGGTGGCCATGGCGAGGTTCAGGTCGTCGAGGAGTCAGCGGAAACGCGCGGTGCGCAACGGGTTCAAGTGTGGCGGCAACCGACGCGCGCGCAATGCATGCGGCGTGCAACTGCAACGCACCGACCTAGCGGATTGCAAGCCCACGCTGCGCAGCGGACGCGTCCCTGGCGTGGAGGCTCGGCCGGATTCGTGCGTCGCCCAAGCTCGCGCCGCGCGGCTCGGCGCCTTTTCTCGAAGGGATCCGCAGCCGCGGAGCTCGCCCGGAAACGTTGGATCGAGAGGTTGTTCAGACCTGCGCCGCGCGTCGCTCGCGCCGTCCGCGATCGCGCGTCCTTCGCGTCCACCTCGACTGCGCTTCGCGCCAACCCCGATTGCGCTTCGCGCTCAGCGCGATCGCGTCCAACTCTCCGGGGCCCTCCGCTCGAACTGGGCCTCGCGGCACGCCGCGGTTGGCGGAGAGGGCGGGATTCGAACCCGCGGTACGGGTAAACCCGTACACCGGCTTAGCAAGCCGGCGCTATCGGCCACTCAGCCACCTCTCCTGCGCGGCGGGGGATGGTAGCGGCGAGCGTGCAGTGCGGCAAGTTTGGAGCGCACGAGCCGCGCGAGGGTGCGTGCGCGCGCGGCGAACTTCGCATTGTCGGCCGCGGCGTGCGCGCTTACCGTCACCGCCCAGCCACGTGGAATCCGACGCCGAAGGCCCGCTCGAGCCCCAGTCTCTCGAGGTTCAGCACCGCAAGGCGCGCGCGCCCAAGCGCAGCGGGCGTTCGCGCCCGTTCCGCGCATGGCTCGGCCGCACCGCGCTCGGGCTCGGCGCCAAGCTCGACTACCCGACGCTTTACCGGCTCGGCGGCGCCGCGGGGCGCGCGCTGTACCGCTGCGGGAGCGGCGAGCGCCGCGCGACCCGCACGAATCTGGAGGCGTGCCTGCCGGAGTGGACTCCCGAGCAACGCGACGAACTCGCGCGCGAGAGTCTGATCGAAACCGGACGCACGTTCGCGGAGTTCGGCGCGCTGTGGTGTTGGCCGGGCGCGCGCGTGCTGTCCCTGGTGGTCGAGACGCGCGGGCTCGAACTCTTCGAGCGCGCGCTCGCCGAGCGCCGCGGCGTGATCCTGCTCACGCCGCACCTGGGCGCCTGGGAGCTGGCGGGCCTGTACTTCAGCTCGCTCGCGCCGCTGACGGCGATGTACAAGCGGCCGCCGGTGGTCGAGATCGAGTCGTTCTACAACGCGGCGCGCGGACGCCTGGGCGCCAAGCTCGCGCCCAACGACGCCGGCGGCGTGACGATGGTCATGCGGGCGCTGCGCAACCGCGAGGTGATCGGCATCCTTCCCGATCAGGACCCCGGCCGCGGCTCGGGCGTGTTCGCGCCGTGGTTCGGCGTGCCCGCCAACACCACCACGCTGGTCGCAAAACTCGCGGCGAAGAGCGGCGCGCCGGTGTTGCTCGTGTGGTGCGAGCGCCTGCCGCAGGCGCGCGGCTTTCGCGTCCACGTGCGCGCGCCCGAGCGCACGATCGGACTCGAGGACCCGGTGGCAGGCACGCTCGCGCTCAACCTCGAACTCGAGGCGCTGATCCGCAGCGCCCCGACGCAGTACCTTTGGAGCTACAAGCGTTTTCGCAACCGGCCCGAGGGGCTGGGTAACCCTTATCGCGAGGGCGTGAACGCGCAGACCGTCGGCGATCGGAGAACACGATGAAGTGGATGAAGAACCTGCTCGCGTTGTGCGTGGCGGCCAGTGTGTCGGTGAGCTTGGCGGGCTGCGCGGCGAGCGCGAAACACGCGCAACCTGGCGCGCTCGTGATCGTCGGCGGCGGCGGAACGGTCGAGCCGATCCGCGCGCGCGCGCTGCAACTCGCCAAGGGGCCGGCGACCGTCGTGGTCGTGCTCCCGCAGGCCTCCTCGGTGGAAAAGCGCGGCGAAGAAGCGGCGCAGATGTGGCTCGACTCGGGCGCCGCGAAGTCGAGCGTGGTCGAGTTCGGAGACGTCGCCGCGGCGCGCGCGGCCATCGCCGCTGCGGACCTGGTGTGGATCGGCGGCGGCGACCAGAGCCAGTTCATGAAGGAAGCCGGCGACGCGGGCCTGCTCGATTTCCTGCGTGAGCGGCACCGCAGCGGAGTGGTGTTCGGCGGCACCAGCGCGGGCGCGGCGGTGATGAGTCCGCACATGCTCACGGGCAATCCGGAGAACGCTCCGGAGAAGCTCGCGCCGGGCAGCGTCGAGATCGTCAGCGGGCTGGGCCTGTTGCCCGGTGCGATCGTCGACCAGCACTTCGTCGTGCGCCGCCGCAACAACCGCCTGCTGAGCGCGGTGCTCACGCATCCCGACCACGTCGGGTTCGGCATCGACGAGCGCACCGCGCTGATCGTCACGCCGCAGCGCTATGAAGTGGTCGGCGAAGGCGCCGTCGTGGTGTTCGACGCGCGCGCGGCGCGCCGCGAGCCGCCGGAGAGCGGGCCTGTTTTCTCGGCGCGCAACGTGCGGTTGGACGTGCTCCGCAGCGGCGACGCGCTCGAACGCCGCTAGCGCGCAGCGCACGGGCCGGCGGCGATGTCGCAAGCAACCTCGAGCGCGCCCGTGCAAGGCGCCGACCCGCAGCCCCACGGCCCGCGCTTCGCCGCGGCGTACGTGGGCTTCGTGTTTGCGCTGTGCGCTGTGCTCGCGCCGCAGGCGCTCGAGTCGGCGGCGCTGGGCTGGGGGCTCGCGGCGTGTTTTGCGCTGTGCGCGATCGGCGGCGCGGCGTGGGTTGCGGCGCGCGCCAGAGCGCAACGCACGGGCGGGCCGTTGCTCGCGCTGGCGACCTTGCACGCGCTGCTCGTCGCGCCGGAACTCGGGCTGCGCAGCGCGGGTTTCGTGCACATCTCCGGCATCCAGTTCGGCTATCCGCATCCGGAGGATTTCTGGCGGCTCGAGCTCGACGACGAGCTGTTTTGGAAGCTCCCCAGCTCCGAGCCGATGGCCAACAGCCTGGGGTTTTTCGGCCCGGAACCGGCGCGCCCCAAGCCTGCCGGAGTGCGACGCTTCGTGATGCTCGGCGACTCGTGCTCGCAGCAGCATCACCCGTTCGCGTGGCCCGAGCTCGCCGCGCGCGAACTCTCGGCGCAGCTGGGCGCACCGGTCGAGTGCGTCAACCTCGCCATGTCGGGCTACACGACCTTGCAGGGCCGGCGCGCCGCGGAACGCTGGCTGCGCGAGCTGCAGCCCGATCTCGTCGCGCTGTACTACGGCTGGAACGACCACTGGCTCGCGCGCGGCGCGCCGGACGCCCAGAAGGGGCCGGCCCTGGTCTTCGAACGCCTGTACCGCGCGAGCGCGCTGTTGCAGGGCGTGCGCAAACTCGCGGTCGCCGCGGGCCTGCTCCAAGGCGAGGCGCGTTTGCTCGCGGACACCAACCGTGTGCCGCTCGCGGAGTACGAAGCGAACCTCGTGGCGCTCGTGACCTTGGCGCGCGAGTGCGGCGCGAAGGTCGTGCTCGTCAGCGCTCCCTCGCTGCACGACGTGCGCGTGCCCGAGTACTTGCTCAAGCACAACTTCCAGCGCGATGCGTCGGCCGTCGTCGCCGAGCACGCGCGCTACAACGCGGCGCTGCGCGAGGTGGCGCAGCGCCAGGAGGCCGCGTTGCTCGATCTCGAGCGCGACTTCGCCGCGCGGCCCGAGCGTGCGTCGCTGTTCCTCGAGGACGGGATCCACTTCACCGAGGCCGGCCGCGCGGCTGTCGCGCGCGCCTTCAGCGCGCTCGTGAGCGAGCGCGGGTTGTTGCGCTAGGTGCGCCGCCGCATGCCGTCCATCGCGTCCATCTCCAGCGTTCGGTCGACGCCGCGCGGCGTCCTGCGCGAGGCTGGCGCAACCGCGCCGTTCGCGCAGGCGCAGCTCCGAGTCCCGCGCTCCGCATAACGCGCCCATGTCGCCCACGCTCCGCCGCGCCACACCTTGGCTCGCCGCGCTCGCCGCGGCCGCGCACGCCGCGAGTTTCGTCGGCCACGGACCGTGCGACGACGACTTCATCACCTACCGCTACGCGCGCAACCTGATCGAGGGCGCGGGCCTGGTGTTCAACCTCGGCGAGCGCGTTGAGGGTTTCTCCGCGCCGGGTTGGATGTTGCTCGTCGCTGCGGCGCTGCGTTGTGGAATCGATCCGGAGCGCTTCAGCATCGCCGTTTCGATCCTCGCCAGCGGACTGGCCGCGTGGTGTGTGGGCGAGCTGTGGCGCCGCCGCCATCCGCAGTCGTGGAGCGCTGGCCCCGCTTGGCTGGTCGCGGCCACGCCCGCGATCGGCTGGCACGCGATCATCGGGCTGGGGACGGTGCTGCTCGCCGCGTTGCTCGCCCTGTGGGCGCTCCTGTGGGAGCGCGCCATCGCCCGCGAAAAGCCCGCACTCTCCGCCGCGCTCGTGCTCGGCCTCGCTGCGTTCGTGCGCAACGAAGCGGTGTTGTTCGCGCTGCCGTTCCTGCTCTTCGAGCGCCGCCGCGGCTTCCTCGCGCCCGCGTTGACGAGCCTGGTTCCACTCGCGGCTTGGCAGCTCTTCCGCCTCGCGTACTTCGGGCGCTGGACGCCGGTCACGTACTCGGTCAAGAAGCTGGCCTTCGCCGACGACGTGCGTCTGGGGCTCGAGTACCTCGCGCAGTCCAACAGCGAGTGCGGCATCGGCGTGCTGATCGTGCTCGCCGCCGTCGCCGCCTCCGCCGCGGGACGCTTGGGGCTCGTGCGAGCGGTCGCGTTCGGCTTCCTCGCGCACGTGGCGTACGTGGTCTACGTGGGCGGCGACTTCTTGCCCTTCGCGCGCTTTTTCGTGCCCGCGCTGCCGCTCGGCGCGTGGCTCGCGTTCGAAGGGGCGCGCCCCTTGATGGGCTCGCGCACGGCCGTCGGAGTCCTCGGCTTCGCCGCGGGCGTCGGGTTGTTGCAGCTGCAACAGACGCGGCGCGCGGAGTTCTTCGCCGACCACAGCGATTCGGAGCCGCGTTGGAAGCTGATGGGGGAGACGGTCGCGCGCGCCGTGCCGCCGAGCACCAAGGTCGCGCTCGCGCCGATCGGCGCCTTCGGCTGGGTCTCGCGCCTGCCGCTGGTCGACATGCTGGGCCTGACCAACACCGCGATCCTCGAGGCGCCGCCGGATCTGGGCGTGAAGCTCAAGGGCCATCAGCGCTACGACGCCGAGTGGGTCCTCGCGCAGCGGCCCGAGATGATCATCATCGGCAACGGCTGGTTGCACGCGAACGAACTGCGCGCGAGCCACTGGGAGCGCACGCTGGTCGAACATCCGCGCTTCCAGAGCGACTGGGCGCCGATGCGCATCGAGATTCCCGGCAGTTATCCGCTGCTGTTCTTCTGGCGCACGGACGCGCCGCCGCCGACCGGCTCGACGCGCCTCTAGTCGCGCCGCGCGCTCGGAGCGCGAACGACCGCGAGTTCGACTGCGCAGCTCAGCGCGTGCGGGCGAGCTCCTCGGCGAGCCACTCGAGCTCCGAGTTCGCGCTGTCCGACTCCGCCGCGTGCGTCGCGAGCGCCAGCTCCGCCTGTTCGAGTTCGCGCGCGCTCACGCGTCCGTGCTGCGCGAGCAGCGCGAGCCTCTCGTGGGCTTCCCGCGCGGCCTGCAGCTCGAGCTGCGCCAAGTCGCGCCGCGTCTGCGCCTGGGCTTGCAGGTCGAGCAGTTCGGTGCGTGCGGCGCTCGTGCGCGCGGCGACGAAGTCCGCGCGCAGCTCGCGACGGCGCCGCACGAGTTCGCCGCGCAGCGTGAGCTTGTCCACGCCGATCCGAAACCGGCTTGCGTCCGCCTGCGGCATGAGGCCGGCGTTCGCTTGCACGTTGGCCTGCTCCGCGAGCTCGCGCGCGAGCGCCAGTTGCTCGGCGAGCGACACGCGCTCGACCTCCAACCGCTCGTGCACCAGATCGCGCACGCCGGCGGGCGTCGTGACCAGCGCCGCGCTGAGCGCGTGCTGCGGCGGGCGCGCGGTGGCCTCGACCTCGGCCCGGTCGATGCGCCCCAGCTCGAGTTGTTCGCTCGCCAACGCTACCTCGACGCGCGAGGCGAGCAACGGCGCCGCCGCGCTCAGGCCTGCGGCGTGCTCGAGCTGCGTGCGCTCCAGCTCGCTCCGTGCGCGTCGCTCGCGCAGTTTGGCGAGCTCCACGCGCCCGTTCTGCTGCGCCACGAGCGCCTGCGCTCCGCGCGAACGCAGCACGTTGTGCGCCGCCCACGCTCCGCCGCCGCCCAGGGCGAGCGCCGCTGCGAACACCAACGCGAGCAGCGCCGCGCCCGGTCGTCGCGCTCCTGCGTCGTGGACCGTACGCGCGAAGCGCGCCTCGCGCCGCAGCGCACGCTCGAGTTCCCACTCCAGCTGCGCGGCGAAATTCGGGTCGGGTTGTTCGTCGTGCGGCAAGCTTCGTGCGGTCATCGCAGTTTCCTCTCCAAGAACTCCCTCAACTTCCGCCGCGCGCGGTGCAGCCGGCCTTCGATGGCGCGCTCGCTCGCGCCGCGCTCACGCGCGAGCTCGCGCGTGCTCGCTCCGTCGACGTGGAACCGCTCGAGCAGCCGCGCGTCGTCGTACGGCAGTCGCTCGAGCCCCTGGCGCAGCGCACCGTCGTCGCGCTCGACTTGCGCGGGCGCGGCCAGCGTGTCCGGCGCCACCGCGCTCGAACGCTCGCGCCGCGCGCTGGAGCGCAGCTCGTTGCGCAGCAGATTGGCGGCCGTGGTCTTGAGCCACGCCACGGGCTCGCGCGGCGGCCCGCTCCGCCGCCAGGCTTCGATCGCCCGCAGCCACGCTTCCTGCGTGACGTCCTCGGCGAGGCTGCGGTCGCCGCCGCAGCGCCGCGCCACGAAGGCGTAGAGCTCCGGCAGCGTCTGGCGGAACAGCCGCAACGTCGCTTCGTGGTCGTCCACGCGAGCCATGACACCGCGGCGCGGGCGATCCCACGCGGAATTCGCGAATCAGTCGCGCTTGAGGCCGGCGCCTTCGACGAACACCAGGTGCTGGCGCGTGGGGACGTCGAGCGCCTCCTCGACGACGCCGTCGGGCCAGCGCACGCTGACGCGCTCGACGCGTTCGAGTTCGCCCAAGCCGAAGTGCACGCGCAGGTCGGACTGCGAGAGGTAGCTGCCGCCGCTGCGCACGTCGTTGAGGCGCTTCACGCCGCCGGCTAGCACTTCGACGCGCGCGCCGATCGCGGTCGCGTCGCGTTTGGTCCCCACGCAGCGCACCGTCAGCCAGGCGCGCTTCTCGCCGCCCTGGTTCTCGAACACCTCGGCGCGGCCGCCGAGCGTCACGAACACCAAGTCCTGATCGCCGTCGTCGTCGAGGTCGCCCGCCGCGAGGCCGCGGCCGACGCGCGGCCGGCGGAACTCGGCCGGTTGTCCGGCGAACACATCCTCGAAGCGCGCGCCGCCCAAGCCGCGGAACAACAGCGCCGGCTGCGCCCAGGTCGAGGGTGCGTCGATCTGCGGCGCGTTGTCGTACACGTGGCCGTTGTTGACCACCATGTCGAGCACGCCGTCGTGGTCGAGGTCGACCAGCCGCACGCCGAAGCCGAGCATGCGCCTGGCTGCGCTCGCAGTTCCCGTGCGCTCGCTGATCTCGGTGAAGTCCAGCCCGCCTTCGTTGCGGTAGATCGAGTTGGGCTCCTTGTGGAAGTTCGTGACGATGATGTCGAGCTTCCCGTCGCCATCGAGGTCGCCCGCGTCGACGCCCATGCCGGCTTCCTCGAGCCCGTCACTCCCGTAGCCCGAGCCCGACTGCAGGCCGAGCTCTTCGAAGCGCCGCCCGTCGAGCAGGCGGAACAGGAAGTTCGGCGTCGAGTCGTTGGCGCAGTAGATCTCGCTCGAGCCGTCGTCGTCGAAGTCGCCGGTCAGCACCCCCAAGCCCTTGGCCCGGTGGTCCGCGATGCCGGTGCGCGCCGAGACATTCTCGAAGGCGCCGTCGCCCTTGTTGCGGAACAGCGAGCAGCTCACCGGTTCGAACAGATCGGGCGGCGCGTACGAGTCGAAGCCGTTGCTCTGGTGCGGGCGGTGGTTCTCGACGCGGAAATCCACGTAGTTCTGCACGAACAGGTCGAGCTTGCCGTCGCGGTCGAAGTCCACGAAGGCCGCGCCGGTCGACCAGCGCTGGTCGTCGCAACCGGCCTGCGCGGTGACGTCGCGGAAGGTCCCGTCGCCCTGGTTCTGCAGCAGCGTGTTCGAGCCGTAGGCCGTGATGTAGACGTCGCTGTCGCCGTCGTTGTCGTAGTCGCCGACCACCGCGCCCATCATGTAGCCGCGGCCCGCCGCGCCGGCCTTCGCCGTGACGTCTTCGAAGCGCCAGCCGCCGAGGTTGCGCAGCAACTTGTTCCCGCCCGGCGCCTGCTCGCTGGTTTTCGACGGCACTTCGCCGCTGTCGATGAAG
>ERZ1066135.1091-NODE-1091-length-11282-cov-6.201211_pt1 | contig 11282 bp, 8 predicted proteins | sample MGYA00382782_ERZ1066135 | MGnify/ENA primary metagenome ERZ1066135 (study PRJEB33369, sample SAMEA5778365) | biofilm metagenome | biome: Industrial cooling water; feature: Water cooling tower basin; material: Biofilm | place: United Arab Emirates | collected...
GCGTGAACGCGTGCAGAGAGTGTCAGCGACGGTGCGCGCTCCGCGTTCGCCAGCATTTCACGAAAGCGCGGGCGATCGTGCGACGGGAGCGGGCTTTCGAGCGGTTTCCGGGCGTGTCGGTAGACTCACGGCGCCTTCCGCGACGGCCGCTCTCGGCTCGTTTCGCGCTCCCTACCAGCTCCTCGCCCTCGACACCCATGAAGTGCCTCCTCGCTGGCATCGCGCTCTCGCTCCTGACTCTGCAGGCCCGCTCGCAGGGCTGCGGCGACACGTTCACCACCGACTTCAGCACGACGTTCCTAGGTGGCTGGATTTGGGGCGGCCCGCAGCAGAGCACGCCCGCGACCGGCGGTTACCCCGGCGCGTACCTGCGCACCGTCGACATCGACACCTTCGCTCCGCAGCTGCGCACGAGCGGCCCGTCGATCTTCACGGGCGACTATCGCGCGGCGCGCGTGAGCGCCCTGGGCGTCGACCTGCGCTCCTTCGCGATCGACTTCCCGACCTCGTGCCAGCGCCCGCTCTCGCTCGTGCTGAACAACGACAACGGCACGCCGGGGAACTTCGCCGACGACGTGTACGTGTACTTCGTCTCGACCGACGACATTCCGTGCGTCGACGGTTTGTGGCGCAGCTACTCGGTCGCCGTTCCGTCGCAGTCGACGACGCTGCCCGCGGGCTGGGGCGTCGATCCGAACACCACGCTCACGCCCAACCAAGCGTGGACGCGCGTGATCACCTCCGTGAGCTCGGTCACCTGGTTCTACGGCGATCCGACGTTCTTCTTCATCTTCCAGCAGTGGACCGTCGGCGCGGACAATCTGCGCATCGCACACGACGGCGGCGCGACGACCTACTGCACCTCGCAGCGCAACTCCGCCGGCTGTCAGCCGCGCGTCGACGCCGACGGCACGCCGAGCGTCTCGCTGACCACGCCGTTCCTCATCTCGTGCGCCGACGTCGTGAGCCAGAAGTCGGGCCTCTTCTTCTACGGCCCCGGCCGCCAAGCCGTCCCGTACAGCGGCGGCCTGCTGTGCGCGAGCTTGCCGCTGCGCCGCACGCCGGTCTTGAACTCGGGCGGCTCGCCCTCGGGCACGGACTGCACGGGCGTGTTCAACTTCGACCTCAACGGCTGGATCCAGTCCGGCAACGATCCCGCGCTGCAGCCGGGCGTCGAGCTCTACGGCCAGTTCTGGAGCCGCGACCCGCAGGCCGCGAACACGAACGTCAACTTCTCGAACGCGCTCGCGCTGCGCGTCTGCAACTGACTCCGCGGCGCCGCCCGTCGACGTTGGACGAGCGGCGCTTCACGAACGCGCACAGCGCGCGTGCGGCGTCTGCTGTGAGCCAGCGCAGAATGGGTCGATCCCGTCGTCGGAGAGACTCCACATGCGCTCGTCCACACTTGTGCTTCTCGGTTCGCTGCTCGCCGCGGCGTGTCGTTCGGTCGATCCGCTGCCGCCTAGCGCAAGCGCTCCCACGATCGAGGTCGTTGGGGCGCGTGCTACGGCGGTTGGTTCGGGCATGTCCAGTTGGTCGTTCCTTCCCGGAACGATGCGCCTGCTCGGCGACGGAGGTCGCGCGGAAGACCTCAGGCTCGTCGGTGTCGAGGAGCTGCTCGAGCAGAATCTCGTTGTGGCGACCGTACACCCGGCGGCGGTGGTGTGGCGGCGCAAAGCGGGCTTCATGGACGGACGCCGGTCGTCCGTCATGGGGCTGGCGCCAATCGCAGATCGCGATAGCACGCAGCGTGTGCTCCTCGTTGGCGTCATCGAAGGAACAACTGGCGCGTTCGAGCTCGACGTGGGCGCGCGCACGGTCCATCAGATCGGTCCAAACGACAAGGCCTGTCTCCCATTCCTGGACGGGCCGATCGAAGAGTTCGAAGACCTCAACGGTGACGGGCGTCGCGAATTCGTCGCGACGTTCCGCGGTGACGAACTTCTCTTCGTGGATCCCTCGTCAGGCGCGGTCCTACGAACAAGCCCGCTCTCTTTGACGAACGCGACTGTATCCAGATTGGAACGGGTCGGCGTTTGGGGGCGTGGTCGAGGATCGGGCGTCGCGTTCGCCGCAACGAAGTGGACCGGAGAGCCTGCGTCGACGCTGCTTGGGGTCGTGTGGCCTTTCAGCGAACAAGCAGGTTGGCGCATCTCGTTTCCGATGAAGAGCCGCTACGGATTGAACGTCGATCTGTTGAAGCTCGCCGACCTGGACGGAGACGACGTCGAGGAACTCGTGATCGATGCGGATCTGCGCGGAGTGCAGCCCGCGGACCCGGCGCGCGTTTCTTGCGTCAGCGGTCGCACTGGGGAATTGCTCTGGAGCACGGCCGTGTGCGACTCCACTCTCGGACTCTGGTCCCGGATGTGCCTCATCGACGACCGTGACGGCGATGGAGTGCGCGACGTGCTCGTTGCGCGCCCGGGTGGACCGCCGCAGCACCCTTTTGTGGTCTTGTCAGCGCGCGACGGGCGCGTGCTGGGCAGCGTCGCGACGCCGCCAGGGGCTTCCTCCGAACTCGGGGCCGAGTTGGACAGCGCTCTTGGTCGCGACAAGGCGGGGGGGCTGCGCTGCTTCGTGGCGGCGGGCGACCCTCGCGAAACCGACGACGGCGTCGTCTGGCTCCTCGAACTCGAGCCACCGCAACGCTGAACGGCGCTACAACAACTCACGCAGCCGCTTGAGCTCGAGCAAGGCCTCGATCGGCGAGAGTTTGTCGGGGTCGAGCTTTTGGAGGGCGGTTTCGACGCGTGAGCGTTCGGGGCCGAACAGCGAAAGCTGACCGGCGTTCTTCTGCGCCGGCGCGCCCTTGTGCGAGGAGATGCGCGGCACGAGGTCTTCGTTGTCGGCTTCGAGGTCGCGCAGGATCTGCTTGGCGCGTGTGATGAGCTCGACCGGCACGCCGGCGAGGCGCGCGACGTGGATGCCGTAGCTGCGGTCGGTGCCGCCTTCGACGATGCGGTGCAGGAAGACGATCTCGTCTTGGTATTCGCGCACGGCGACCGACTTGTTGCACACGCCCGGCAAGCGCGCGGCGAGCTCGGTGAGCTGGTGGTAGTGCGTCGCGAACAGCGTGCGCGCGCCGATCTTTTCGTGCAGGTGCTCGACGATCGCCCAGGCGAGCGCGAGGCCGTCGAAGGTGCTCGTGCCGCGGCCGACCTCGTCGAGCACGACGAGCGAACGCGCCGACGCGTTGTTGAGGATGCCCGCGACCTCGACCATCTCGACCATGAACGTCGAGGCGTTGCGGCTGATGTCGTCGGCCGAACCGACGCGCGTGAAGATGCGGTCGACGACGCCGATCTTCGCCTTGCGCGCCGGCACGAACGAACCGATCTGGGCGAGCAGCACGATCAGCGCCGTCTGGCGGATGTAGGTCGACTTACCGGCCATGTTGGGGCCGGTGAGGATCGTGATGCGGCGTGCGTCGCGGTCGAGCACGCTGTCGTTGGGCACGAAGGCCTCGGCGCCGGCCATGCGCTCGATCACCGGATGGCGGCCGTCTTCGATCGAGAGCAGGTCGCCGGAGTCGAGCGTCGGCGCGCTGTAGCGATTCTCCGCGGCGCGCTGCGCCAGCGCGGCGAGCACGTCGACCAGCGCCAGCGCCTTGGCCGTGTCGAGCACCCGCCCGACGTGGCGCGCGGTCTCGTCGCGCAGCTCGCTGAAGATCTCGTACTCGAGGTCGCGCGAACGCTCCTCCGCCTTGAGCACCTTGCCCTCGAACTCCTTGAGCTCGGGCGTGATGTAGCGCTCGGCGTTCTTGACGGTTTGTTTGCGGATGTAGCTCTCGGGCACGCGCTCGATCTGCCCGCGCGGCACTTCGATGTAGTAGCCGAACACCGAGTTGAAGCCGATCTTCAGCCCGCTCAGCCCGGTGCGCGCGATCTCTTCGCCCTGGAAGCGCGCCATCCACGTCTTGCCGTCGCCGGCGATTTGCACCAGCTCGTCGAGCTCGGCGCTGAAGCCCGCGCGCACCAGCCCGCCGTCCTTGAGCGACAGCGGCGGCGCGTCGACGAGCGTGCGGCGGATGCGCGCGGTGAGCTCCTCGAGCGGATCGAGCTGCGCGAGCGTTTCGCCCAGGATCGCCGAGTAAACGTGCTCGAGCTTGGCGCGCAGCTTGGGCACGACCTCGAGCGACTGCGCCAGGCCCACGAGGTCGCGCGCGTTGGCGCGGCCGGTCGAAACCTTGCTGACGAGGCGCTCGATGTCGAGCACGTCGCGCAACAGCTCGCGCGTGTCCTCGCGCAGGAACGGCGAGTCGACGAACTCCGCGACGCCGCGCTGGCGGTGGAGGATCGCGTCGACCTTGCGCAGCGGCGCGAGCAACCACTCGCGCAGCAGGCGCCCGCCCATCGGCGTGAGCGTCGCATCGAGCGTCGCCAGCAAGCTGCCTTCGATGCGGCCTTCGCGCTGCGTCTTGACGAGCTCGAGACACGAGCGTGTCGCACGATCGAGCAGCAGATAGCCGCTGGTTTCGACGAGCTCGATGCGGCGCACGTGCTCACAGGCACTGCGTTGCGTCTCTTCGAGGTATTCGATCAACGCGCCGGCCGCCGGGACGATCGCGGAGCTGTCCTCGAGCCCGAATCCTTCGACCGTCGCGACCTTGAAGTGCCGGCACAACGCACGCAACGCCGTGTCGCGGTCGAAACGCCACTCTTCGCGCGGGCTCTGCGTCAGGCCTTGGAAGCCGCCGAGCGCTTGCGCGAGTTCCGGCCGCTTTTCGGCCAGCGTCGTGGCGACGAGCAACTCGCTCGGTGCGATGCGGCCGAGTTCGCTCTCGACTTCGCGCAGCGGGCACTCGCTCGCCTGGAAGCGGCCGGTCGAGATGTCGACCCACGCGAGACCAGCGCGCGTCCCGGAGCAGTGCAGCGCCGCGAGGAAGTTGTTCTCGCGTGCATTGAGCGCGTCTTCTTCGGTGATCGTGCCGGCCGTCACCACGCGCACGATCGCGCGCTCGACGATGCCCTTGGCCGTGCGCGGGTCCTCCATCTGCTCGCAGATGGCGACCTTGAAGCCCTTGCGCACCAGGCGCATCAGGTAGCTCTCGTAGGCCTTCACCGGCACGCCGGCCATCGGCAGCGCCGCGTCGCCCTTGTCGCGCGAGGTGAGCGTGATGCCGAGCTCGCGCGAGGCGGTGACCGCGTCCTCGCCGAACAGCTCGTAAAAATCGCCCATGCGGAAGAACAGCAGGGCGTCCGGCTGGTCGCGCTTGGCGCGCTGGAACTGCGCCATCATCGGGGTCGGCGCCGCGCCGCGGGCGGCGGGCGGGTCGACGAAGGCGCCTTGTTGGGGTTTCACGCGAGGAGGGGCGGACGGGCTCGAAGCGACTGGGGACGGCGGCGGGGCGCGGTCGAAATCCAGGCCCCAAGACTGCAGTCTATAGAGGACACTCTCGTCGACCCAACGGCGCGCGCAGCGCTCCGCGGCCCCGTCCGGCCCTTGCGCCGCGCGGCCCGCCGCTTGCTTGCGCGCGCGGCCCCACGCGAACGCTTCCACTGACTTTGACCGTGCCCCACGTCCGCCAACAACGCTCGCTGCGCCCGAGCCGCCCAACGCCTGCGCTCGCGTTCGCTTGCTTGAGCCTGGGCTTGCTCTCGGCCTGCCGCAGCTACTCCGACCGCACCGCGGGAGCGCTCACCCACTTCCAGTCGGGCCGTTTCGAAGAGGCGCGCACCGAGTTTGCGGACGAGAAGGTCACGGGCTCGCCGTTTTTGGCCGGGGCCGAGGCGGGGATGAGTGCGCTGGCCGCGGGCGAGTGGGACACCGCGCAGGCGCACTTCGATCAGGCCGCCGCAGCGGTCGAGGAGTTCGAGGAGCGCGCGATCCTGGGCGCGGAGGCGGTGGGCGAGGAGTTCAGCTCGCTGCTGCTCAACGAATCGATGGCGGCCTATCCCGGCGAGGGCTACGAGCGCGCGCAGCTGCACGCGGCGCTCGCGCTGACGTACCTCGCGCGCGGCGACCTCGACGGCGTGTACGTCGAGACGCGGCGCGCGAACAAGCTCGTCGAGAGCGACGAGAAGCTCTACGAGAAGAAGTACGCCGCCGGCGGGTTCGCGCACTTCATGTCGGCGGTGAGCTACGAGCTCCAGCGCCGCTACGACGAGGCGTACATCGACTACAACCGCATGGTCGAGAAGGGCGTGGGCGTCGAGCTCGCGGGCCGCGCGCTCGTGCGCATCGCGACTCGTCTGCGCTACGACGACGTGCTCGAAGGCCTGGTGGCTGCGCACGGCGAGCCGGCGAACGTGCCCGCTGACGCCGCGCAGATCGTGGTGATCGCGGGCGTTGGCCTGGGGCCCTACAAACAGGAGCAGACCGTTGCGCTGCCCGCTCCGCGCGGTCTGATCCAGTACTCGATTCCGGTGTTCGTCGCGCGCCCGCAGCAGGTGAGCGCGCTCGAGCTGCGTGTCGACGGCGGGGCTCCGCTGCGCACGAGCGTGGTCGAGAACGTCAGTTCGGTCGCCGCGGAGAACCTGCGCGACCGCATGACCTGGCTGTCGGCGCGCGCGCTGCTGCGCAGCGGCCTGAAGTACGGACTGACCGCAGCGGCCAGCCACGCCGCCGAGAAGGAGCACGGCGCGGGCGCGGGTGTCGCGGTTGCGCTCGCCGGCGCGCTGTTCACCGCCGCGACCGAGCGCGCCGACACGCGCTCGTGGCTCACGACGCCCGACACGTGGCAAGCCGCGCGGCTGTTCGTCGCGCCCGGCGAACACGAGCTGTTCCTCGACGCGCTCGGCGGCCAGTCGCTGGCCCTGGGCCGCGTGACGCTCGCGCCCGGCGAAACCGTGTTCGTGTTCGCGCGCTCGCTCGGCCCCGCGCTCTACGCCCACCGCATCGGCGGCGAGTCGCTCGACTCCGCGCCTGCTGCGGCCCCCTCCACGCCCCCCGATTCCACCGCTACGAATCAGGTCCAGCCATGAACCACAAACTTCTCTCGCTCTCCCGCGCACCGCTGTTCGCCGCCGGTCTCGCGTTGCTCACCGCCTGCGTGAGCGAGCCGCGCGGCTCGTACAACTCGATCAGCGGGAGCGAAAACTCCGCTGAATCCAAGCGTTTCTCGCCCAACCGCGAGCTCGAGAACTCGCTCGAGATTCGCGACATCGTGCGCGTGCGCAAAGACGGCATCCTCATCGTGCAGTTCCAGCTCGTGAACAAGCTCGACCGCGCGCTGTGCTTTCAGTGGGGCATCGAGTGGCGCGACCGGTCCGACTTGGTGATCGACTATGGCCCGGGCCACTACTCGCCTGAGCGTTTGTCGGCGCGCCAGTCCAAGACCATCAAGATCGTCGCTCCTTCGCCCGAGGCCGAGAGCTGGAAGCTCCAGGTCGGCTCGCGCGACGAGGTGCGCTGAGCTCTCAGCGCCCACGCCACCCATCCACCGCACACTTCTGCACTCCAACGAACCATGAAGAACCTCACCCTTCCGCTTTCGCTCCTGTCCCTCACCGCGCTCGGCGCCTGCAGCTCGATCAACTACGACGATCCGAACAAGGTCGAGACCGTCAACCTGCAGTTCGGCTCGACCGACCTGCAGTCCATGGCGGACAAGATGGTCCAGTCGCTGCTCTCGAGCCCCGGCCTGCAGTACATCGATCACTCCGGCAAAGGTGAGGACAAACGTCCGGTGCTCTTCACCGGGAACGTCAACAACCGCACTGGCGAGCACATCGACACCTCGAGCATCACCGACTCGATCCGCACGGCGCTGCTCAAGAGCGGTCGCTTCCGCCTCAACGCGAGCAACCAAGGCCAAGACGAACTGGGCAGCCAAGTTCGCTTCCAGATGGAGTCGGGCCGCGTCGATCCGAACTTGATCCGCCAGTTCGGCAAGCAGATCGGCGCCGACGCGGTGATGTACGGCAACCTGCGCTCGATCGAGAAGGAGCGCCAGCGCAGCCTGGAGAGCGGCGGCAAGAAGACCGAGGACGTCTACTACAAGTTCACGCTCGAAGTCGTGAACATCGAGACCAGCGAGGTCATCTGGATGGAGGAGAAGGAGATCCGCAAGTCCAAGAAGACCGGCCTGTTCGGCGGCTGAGCACACAGTTGGCGGTACGGTGCCAGGATCAAATCCGTCACATGACCGCGCCGCCGCCGGGCGGCGCGGTCATGTGGTGGATTTGATCCTGGCACCGTACCGCCAACTGTGCGGGCCGCGGTTGTTGTCGCGAGACCGTCGTCTCAGCAGCCGATGCCGTAGTACGTGAATCCCAGCGGCTCGAGCGTCTTGCGGCGGTAGATGTTGCGGCCGTCGAAGATCACCGGGGACTTGAGGCGGCGCTTGACCTCGTCGAAGTCGGGGCGGCGGAACTCGTTCCACTCGGTGACCAGGATCAGCGCGTCGGCGCCGTCGAGCGCCTCCATCGGCGTCTCGGAGTAGGCGATGCGCTCGCCCAGGTGGTGGCGCTTGCACTCGGGGATGGCCTCGGGGTCGCAGGCGACGATCTTCGCGCCCGCCTCCATCAGTTCCTCGGCGATCACGACCGCCGGCGCCTCGCGCATGTCGTCGGTGTTGGGCTTGAAAGCCAGGCCCCACAGCGCGAAGCGCTTGCCCGCGAGGTTCTCGCCGAAGTGCTTCTTCACTTGGCGTGCGACGACGTGCTTCTGGTCCTCGTTCACGTCCTCGACGGCGTGCAGGATCTTGAAGTCGTAGCCGTAGTCCTGCGCGGTCTTGACGATCGCCTTGACGTCCTTGGGGAAGCACGAGCCGCCGTAGCCGCAGCCCGCGAACAAGAAGCGCGAGCCGATGCGGTCGTCGGTGCCGATGCCCTTGCGGATCATGTCGACGTCGGCGCCGACGCGGGAGCAGATGTTGGCGATCTCGTTCATGAACGAGATGCGCGTGGCGAGCATGGCGTTCGCGGCGTACTTGGTGAGCTCGGCCGACTCGGGATCCATCTGCAGGATCGGCTTGCCGGTGCGCACGAAGGGCGAGTAGAGCTCCTCCATCACGTCCGCGGCGCGCTTGGAGCGCGCGCCGATCACGACGCGGTCGGGCTTCATGAAGTCGTCGATCGCCGCGCCCTCCTTCAGGAACTCCGGGTTCGAGACCACGTCGAACTCATGCTTGGTGTTCGCCGCGACGACGTCGGTGACCTTGCGCGAGGTGCCGACCGGGACCGTCGACTTGTCGACGATCACCGTGTACCCGCTCATGTGCTGGGCGATCGACTTGGCCGCCGCGAGCACGTACTTGAGGTCGGCGCTGCCGTCCTCGCCCGGAGGCGTGCCGACGGCGATGAACACCACCTGCGCCTTGGGGATCGCCTCCTCGTACTTGGTCGTGAAGGTGAGGCGCCCATCGTGCATGTTGCGCTTCATCAGCTCCTCGAGGCCCGGCTCGTAGATGGTGGGGACGCCGCTCTTGAGCTTGGCGATCTTGGCCGGGTCGATGTCGAGGCACACGACCGTGTTGCCGCTCTCGGCGAAGCAGGTGCCCGCCACCAGGCCGACGTAGCCGCTGCCAATGACTGCAATGCGCATGGGGAGAATCGAGGGTCAGAAGGTTGCCAGTCGAGGTGCGCGAGCAGTTTCGGGCCCCAGGGGAGGGGGCCGCGAGCGGCCGCCGTGTCGAGGCGGGGTCCTCGATGCGGCGGGGGCGCCTCTGCTGTCTGCACCTTCGGGAAGCTTGTGGGGGGCCTTTCGGACGGGCCGGCGGTGCAGGTGGAGTCGGAGGGCGGAGCAAGATACCGTTGGGTGCTGGCCGTGGAACTGCGGGCAGCAGGCCAACCGGCCCGTCAGGCTCGGACGCCAACCCCAAGGGGCGATTAACTCAGCGGCTAGAGTGCGTCCCTTACAAGGACGAAGTCGGGGGTTCGAATCCCTCATCGCCCACCAGCCCCGCGCCGTCCGCGGGCGCCACCAGGAACGCGCGGTGGCCGGCGTCGAGCCGGGCGACCATCACGAAGCCGCGCTGGGCTCCCTTGGCTGAGTACTGGCGCTGCAGCACCTCGGCCGGCTCGGGGTGGCCCCGCTTGAGCACCTGGACCGGGCCGATGTCGCGCGCTGCGAGCATGCGCCGCACGGCGCGCGGGTCGGCGGAGCTCTGGTCCAGAACGCGCCAGGAGCGCGCCAAGTCCGTGCACGGCTGCTCCCGGCCGCCGAGGTAGGCGCATTGCCCCGCGAGCGGCGCCAGCCCGAGCTCGCTGGCGAGCGCCCCGACCAGGCCCGACCGCACCACCGCCGGGTCCGGATCCGCAATCCACAAGATTTTTGAGACTTCCGCCGGGGTCAGCGACACCACCACCCGCGGCCTCGCGCTCCAACGGCGCGTCGGCCCGGTTTTGGGGATTCGAACGACCTCGCGCGCACCCAGCTCGCTGCTCGGGCCCGCCAGCGTCCCCGCCCACAGGTTCACTTCACACAGCTCTCCTTCCGCGCTCACCCATTGCCAGCGCGCGGGGCGCTCTTCGACCCACTCCGGCGGACAGTGTTCGATGTCCATACCCGCAGGCAGCTTGATGCAGGCACCTCGCGCGCGCGCGAGCCTTTGGGCTATTGCGCGCGGGTTCGGACTCCAGCCCGCCGGGTCGAGCGCGCGCGCGCGCACGTCGGCCCCGCGCGTGGCGCGCCGGTCCGGATCGAGCAGCAACAAAGCCTCGGAGCTCGGCCTGAATGAGGCGTCGGCAACGAAGACGCAATTGGGGTTGGCGCTCGCGGCGAGGTTTCGGCGCGCGCACCAGGCGAGCGTCGGATCGCGGTCGCTCGCCAGCACGCGCAGGCCCGCCTGGGACAGCGCGAGCGCATCGGCGCCGAGCCCGCAGGTTGCGTCGTGGACCAGCGCGCCGGGCTCGAGCTCGGCGAAGCGCCGCGCCCGCTCGCGCGCCACGCACTCCCGCGTCGACTGCTCCAGCCCGCGCCGGGTGAGCCAGCGCAGCTCGCCGCTGGGAAAGCGCGCCCGGCTGCGCTCGCGCAGGCTCGCCAACTCGGCCGCGCGGCGCGCGAGTTCCGCAGGCAACTGGCGGCGCAACGCCGTCGCGAGCGCGAGCGGGTCCAGGCCCGCCGGCACGAGCCGCAGGGCCTTTTCCAACAGCTCGCAGTCCGTCTGCGACAGAGGGTGCTCGCCGTCGTTCACGCTCGAGCAGCGGTATAGCTTCCCGCTGGCGCGAGCGACACAATCCGCCCGCGTGACCTCGCCAGGGCGGCTTTTCCCGAAAGTGGGACGGATCCGAGCTGCGGCCACAGTGCGTGGCGTTCGTGGCCGATCTCCTCGTCCGTCGGATCCCAAATGTCCAGCCGCCGAAGAGGGCGGCCAACCTGCCTGGGGAGGCATCGAG
>ERZ1066135.1095-NODE-1095-length-11267-cov-8.508741_pt1 | contig 11267 bp, 10 predicted proteins | sample MGYA00382782_ERZ1066135 | MGnify/ENA primary metagenome ERZ1066135 (study PRJEB33369, sample SAMEA5778365) | biofilm metagenome | biome: Industrial cooling water; feature: Water cooling tower basin; material: Biofilm | place: United Arab Emirates | collected...
CCGTGCAGATCAAGGACCTGCGCAACGCGCTGTCCACCGGCGCCGAGTTCGGCTTCGACGCGCCGATCACGCGGCTGTTCGATCAGCTTTACACCAGCGCCGCCGAGCACGGCTGGGCCGACGCCGACCACGCCGGCCTGTGGCTCGAGCTGGCGCGACGCAACCCGCCGCGCTGAGGCGGCCTCACCCGCTCGGCTATACTTCGCGCCTTGTCGCGGGGGGGTAGCTCAGCTGGGAGAGCGTCGCGTTCGCAATGCGAAGGTCGGGAGTTCGATCCTCCTCCTCTCCACCAACGACTCTTAAGGCCTTGCCGCGACGCAAGGCCTTTTTCTTCGGGTCGATGGCACGACGCCACGATGACACCCGACGCACGGCCACGGCGTCGTCCGTGCGGATGTCACGGACAGGCCCAGACACCGCAGGACGCGGGCGACGGGCTCGCCGCAGCGTGAGATGTTGCACAGGGCCCGCCCACACATCCCGTTACGCTTCGAGCGTTTTGAAACACAGGCAGGCCTCGCGCACCTCCAGGGGCGTCGACGCAGGCCGATAACCGGCCATGCTTCAGCGACAAAGCGGCTACATCGATACCCGCACACGGCTCCTCGGACGCTCCGCCGTCCCGGCTTCCGCCGACTCCCGGATCTACCTGCCCGTCAAGGCCAAGTTCGCGCTGGCGATGACGGCCGGTCTGCTGTGGATGGCTTTCTCGCTGGTCGTCGCCCAGGGCTGGGTCGCCCAGCTTTCGGCGCTGGTCGGGCCGGTCGCGGCCTGGCTGGTGATCGCCGGCATCGCGATCCTGCCGGGCTTCATGAACGCCTTCCTCGTCAGCAGCCTGCTGCTCGACCGCCGCCCGCCGGTGGCGCCGGCGCCGGGCGCACTGCCCGGCATCACCATCCTGGTGGCAGCCTACAACGAGGCGCAGAACATCGCCGCGACGGTCGAGAGCATCGGCAAGCAGCACTACCCCGGCCCGGTGCAGGTGATCGTCGTCGACGACGGCTCGACCGACGGCACCCGCGAGATCCTCGACGGCCTGAAGCACGCCTGGCTGCAGGTGGTGCACCTGGAGCGCAACGGCGGCAAGTCCGCGGCGCTCAACGTCGGCCTCGGGCTGGCCCGGCACCGCCTCACGATCACGGTCGACGGCGACTCCTACCTCTACCGCAACGCGCTGCGCAACCTGGTCGGCCGCTACCTCGCCGACCCGGCCGGCACCAGGGCGGTGGCCGGCGCGGTGCTGGTGCGCAACTCGCGCAAGAACCTCGTCACCCGCGTGCAGGAGTGGGACTACTTCCACGGCATCGCGGCGATCAAGCGGCTGCAGAGCCTCTACCAGGGCACGCTGGTCGCGCAGGGCGCCTTCTCGCTCTACGAGACCGAGGCGCTGCGCGAGGCCGGCGGCTGGTCCGACACGGTCGGCGAGGACATCGTGCTGACCTGGAAGCTGCTCGAGCAGGGCCACCGCGTCGGCTTCGCCGAGAACGCGGTGCTGTTCACCAACGCGCCCGACACCTGGAAGCAGTTCATCCGCCAGCGCCAGCGCTGGTCGCGCGGGCTGATCGAGGCCTTCAAGTCGCACTGGCGGCTGCTGTTCAAGGCCAAGATGAGCACGGTCTTCATCTGGTGGAACCTGCTGTTCCCCTACATGGACCTGGTCTACACCGTGGCCTTCATCCCGGGGCTGGTGCTGGCGATGTTCGGCATCTACTGGATCGCCGGGCCGATGACGCTGCTGGTGCTGCCGCTGGGGCTGCTGGTCAACTACGTCATGTTCCGCATCCAGTCGCGCATGTTCGTCGAGCAGGGCCTGAAGGTGCGGCGCAACGTCGGCGGCTTCGCCTTCTACGCGCTGCTGTACAGCCTGGTGCTGCAGCCGGCCTGCGTGCTCGGTTATCTTCAGGAGATGCTGAACCGCACGAAGACCTGGGGTACCAAATGACGCGCTGGACGATCGGCGCCGCACTGGCGGCGCTGGCGGCCGCGGCGACGGCCCAGGAGGCCTCGTTCCGGCTCGACGCCAGCCGCGACTCCGACCGCTTCCGTGAGCTGCACACGAGCGCGGGCTACCGCGCGGCAGCCGGCTTCGGCCTCGAGGCGGCGTCGCGGCAGTACCGCGCGCCGGGCTGGGGCGAGAACGGCGCCCTGCTGGCCGCCACCTACCGCCGCCAGCTCGCCACCCTGCAGATCGACGCCCGCCTCGGCGCCCTGCACCTGGCCGAGCGCCAGCGCGCGGTCGCGGCGGTCGACGCGCTCTGGGCGCCACTGGACGGCAGTGCGGTCGGCCTGAGCTTCGAGCGCGACATCGTGAACTCGCAGGCGGCCATCGACGCCGGCGTCACGCAGAACACCGTCGCGCTGGTGGCCGACCATGCCTTCACCGCGCGCTTCAACGTCGGCCTGGCGGCCGGTGCAACGCGCTTCTCGAACGACAACACCCGGCCCTTCCTGCGCACGCGCTGGAACCTCGAGATCGTGCCGGACGTCGGCCTGAACGCCTACCTGAAGACACGCAGCTACCGCAACCGCGAACCGAACCAGGCCGAGTACTTCTCGCCCGAGCGGCTCAACGAGGTGTCGGCGGGGCTGTCGTCGCGCTTCGTCGTGACCGAGGGCCTGGTGCTGGCGCTGGCCGCCGACCTCGGTCGCCAGCACACCGAGGCAGGCTCGCAGCGCATCTGGAGTTACACGCTGCGGCTGGCCTCGCCGCGGCGCAGCGCGCTGCAGTGGAGCGTGGGCCTGCAGGCCTCGACGGCGGCCGGCACCTCGCAGGCCGACGCGTCGGCGTCCTACCGCTACACCAGCGCGGTCGCGCAGCTCAGCGTGCCGTTCTGAACGCGCCGGCCGCGCTCAGGCGCGCACCGGCTGCGGCTGCACCAGATCGAGCCGCGCGCCGAAGCGCTTGAGCACGCTCTGCTCGATGCCGGCAGCGTCCAGGCCCAGGCCGGCCAGCAGCTTGGCCGGGTCGCCATGCTCGATGAAACGGTCGGGCAGGCCCAGCGTCAGCACCGGGATGTCGAGGCCGGCCGCCTGCAGCGCCTCGAGCACCGCGCTGCCGGCGCCGCCCATCAGGCAGCCCTCCTCGACCGTGACCAGCGCGTCGTGCGTGCGCGCGAGCTTCAGCAGCAGCTCGACGTCGAGCGGCTTGACGAAGCGCATGTTGGCCACGCTCGCGTCGAGCCGCTCGGCCGCGGCCAGCGCCGGGTAGAGCAGCGTGCCGAAGGCCAGGATCGCGATGCGGCGCCCGCCGGCGCCGGCCTCGCGGCGCAGCTCGCCCTGGCCCCAGGGCAGCGCCACCAGCTCGGGCCGGATCGCCACGCCGGCGCCGGCGCCGCGCGGGTAGCGCACGGCGACCGGGTGGTTCTGCTCGAAGGCCGCGGTCAGCGCCTGGCGGCATTCGTTCTCGTCGGCCGGCGCGATCAGGCTGCAGTTCGGGATGCAGCGGATGTAGGCGATGTCGTAGGCGCCGGCATGGGTGGCGCCGTCGGCCCCGACGAGGCCGGCGCGGTCGAGCGCGAAGACCACCGGCAGGTTCTGGATCGCGACGTCGTGAATCAGCTGGTCGTAGCCGCGCTGCAGGAAGGTCGAGTAGATCGCGACCACCGGCTTCAGGCCCTCGCAGGCCAGCCCGCCGGCGAAGGTGACGGCGTGCTGCTCGGCGATGCCGACGTCGAAGTAGCGCTTCGGGAAGCGCTGCTCGAACTCGACCATGCCCGAGCCCTCGCGCATCGCCGGCGTGATGCCGACCAGGCGCTCGTCCTTGGCCGCCATGTCGCACAGCCACTGGCCGAACACCTGCGTGAAGCTGATCTTGGGCGCGGTCGCCGGCTTCTTGATGCCTTCGGCCGGGTTGAAGGGCGAGGGGCCGTGGTACTTGATCGGGTCCGCCTCGGCCAGCTCGTAACCGTGGCCCTTGCGGGTGACGACGTGCAGGAACTGCGCGCCGGGCTTGTCGCGCAGGTTCTCGAGCGTGGGGATCAGCGCATCGAGGTCGTGGCCGTCGATGGGGCCGACGTAGTTGAAGCCGAACTCCTCGAAGATCGTGCCCGGCACGACCATGCCCTTGGCATGCTCCTCGAGCCGGCGCGCCAGCTCGAACAGCGGCGGCGCGGCCTTCAGCACGCTCTTGGCGCCCTCGCGCGCGGCGGCGTAGAACTTGCCGCTCATCAAACGCGCGAGGTATTTGTTGAGCGCGCCGACCGGCGGCGAGATCGACATGTCGTTGTCGTTCAGCACCACCAGCATGTCGGCGCCGGCGACGCCGCCGTTGTTGAGCGCCTCGAAGGCCATGCCGGCGCTCATCGCACCGTCGCCGATGATGGCCACCGACTTGCGCGACTCGCCCTTGATCTTGGCCGCCAGCGCCATGCCGAGCACGGCCGAGATCGAGGTGGAGCTGTGCGCGGTGCCGAAGGTGTCGTACGCGCTCTCGTCGCGGCGCGGGAAGCCGCTGACGCCGCCGAGCTGGCGCAGCGTGCCCATGCGGTCGCGCCGGCCGGTCAGGATCTTGTGCGGGTAGGTCTGGTGGCCGACGTCCCACACCAGCCGGTCGTGCGGCGTGTCGAACACGTGGTGCAGCGCGATCGTCAGCTCGACGGTGCCGAGGTTGCTCGACAGGTGGCCGCCGGTGCGCGACACGGTGTCGAGCACGAACTCGCGCAACTCGGCGGCGAGCTGCTGGAGCTCGGCGCGCGACAGACCGCGCAGGTCGGCCGGCGTATCGATGCGTGAGAGAAGAGGAAAGCTCATCGTCGTTCAGGAGTCTCTTTGCACCACCTTGTCCGCCAGCATGCCCAGCCCAGCGGCCTTGTGCAAGCGGCTTCGCGCCAGCGCCGCATGCGCCTGCTCGCACAGCGCCTGCGCATGGCGCTGCGCCGAGGCCAAGCCGAGCACGGTGACGTAGGTCGGCTTGTCGCGTTCGGCGTCCTTGCCGGCGGTCTTGCCGAGCTGGTCGGAGCCCTGGGTCGCGTCGAGGATGTCGTCGACGACCTGGAAGGCCAGGCCGATCGCCGCGCCGTAGTCGGCCAGCGCGGCGCGGGCGGCCTCGCTGGCGTCACCGCAGGCCGCACCCATCAGCACGCTGGCCTGCAACAAGGCGCCGGTCTTGCGCCGGTGCATGTCGCACAGCGCGCGCTCGTCGAGTGGCCGGCCGATGCTGGCGAGATCGATCGCCTGCCCGCCGGCCATGCCGTCCTGCCCGGCGGCGCGGGCCAGCAGGCGGCACAACCCCGCCTGCAGCGCGGCCGGCACCACGTCCGACTCCGGCGTCAGGACCTCGAAGGCCAGTGCCTGCATCGCGTCGCCGGCCAGCATGGCCTGGGCCTGGCCGTAGCGCACGTGCACGGTCGGCTTGCCGCGGCGCAGCACGTCGTCGTCCATGCAGGGCATGTCGTCGTGGATCAGCGAGTAGGCATGGATCAGCTCCACCGCGCAGGCCTCGCAGGCGGCGCGCAGCGCGGCCTCGCCGCCGTCCGCGCCGACCGCCTCGGCCGCGGCCAGCGCGAGCAGCGGACGCAGCCGCTTGCCGCCGTCGAGCACGCCGTAGCGCATCGCGTCGCCGAGCCCGGCCGGCGCCTGCGCCGGAACCCAGCGGTCGAGCGCCGCCTCGACCTCGGCTAGGCGCGCGCGCGACCAGTCGTCGAAGTCCTCGCGCTTCACGCGCCGCTCCAGGGCTTGAGCTGGCCGGCCTCGAGCACCTGCACCTGCTGCTCGACCGCTTCGAGCCGCGCGCGGCAGTAGCCGAGCAGCACGGCGCCGCGCCGGTAGCCGTCGAGCAGCTGGTCGAGGGGCAGCTGGCCGGCCTCCATCGCGACGACGAGGCGCTCGAGCTCGCCCAGTGCGTCTTCGTAGCTCGCAGGCTCGGCGGGGGGAGAGGCGGCGGGGGGCGTCTTGGCCATGGTTTGCGCTCGGCGAAGATTGTAGTCAGCGCGTCTTCGACCCCGGGTTGCCGCGCGGGGCCGCGTCGGCACGAAGGTGCGACACGCGGTCGGCACCCGCAGCCCCCGCCTTTAGAATGCGTGGCCCTGCGACGAACGCGCGGGTTCCCCTTCCGTCCGGTTCCGAACCTGGAGACCCCACGGATCATGTCCGATCTGAGCATCACCCGCGACGCCCTCGAGCGCAGCACCGCGCAGCTGCCCGTGTCGAGCTATTTCGACGAGGCCCGTTACCGCCGCGAGCAGGAGCTCATCATCAGGCCCGGCCCGCGCTACCTCGGGCACGCGCTCGCGGTGCCCGAGGTCGGCGACCACTTCGCGCTGCCGCACGAGGGCGAAGGCCGCGCGCTGCTGCGCACCGCCGACGGCATCGAGCTGGTCTCCAACGTCTGCCGCCACCGCCAGGCGGTGATGCTGCGCGGCCGCGGCCACGCCGGCCGCCACATCGTCTGCCCGCTGCACCGCTGGACCTACGACCTGCACGGCCGCCTGGTCGGAGCACCCCACTTCCCCGACGATCCCTGCCTGCACCTCAACAACTACCCGGTGCAGCAATGGAACGGCCTGCTGTTCGAGGGCGGTCCGGGCACGCGCGACGTCGGCGCCGACCTCGCCGGCTTGGTGCGGCCGCCGGAGTTCGATTTCTCCGGCTACGTCTTCGACCGCGTGCACCTGCACGAGTGCGACTACAACTGGAAGAGCTTCATCGAGGTCTACCTCGAGGACTACCACGTCGGCCCCTTCCACCCGGGCCTCGGCAACTTCGTCGCCTGCGACGACCTGCGCTGGCAGATGGGGCCCGAGTTCTCGCTGCAGACCGTGGGCGTGGCCCGGCACGCCGGCGAGGCGCTCGGCCGGCCCGGCTCCGACGTCTACAAGCAGTGGCACGAGGTGCTGCTGCGCCACCGCCGCGACGCCCACGACGGCCGCCCGCCGCGCCACGGCGCGATCTGGCTGACCTACCACCCGACGGTGATGCTGGAGTGGTACCCGCACGTGCTGGTGGTCTCGACGCTGCACCCGCGCGGCCCGCGCAAGACGCTCAACGTCGTCGAGTTCTTCTATCCCGAGGAGATCGCCGCCTTCGAGCGCGAGTTCGTCGAGGCCCAGCAGGCCGCCTACATGGAGACCTGCGTCGAGGACGACGAGATCGCGCTGCGCATGGACGCCGGCCGCGAGGCCCTCTGGCGGCGCGGCGACGACGAGCGCGGCCCCTACCAGAGCCCGATGGAAGACGGCATGCAGCACTTCCACGAGTGGTACCGGCGGCGCATGCAGGGCTGAACGCTCACCATGACCCTGCCCGCCCCGCTGATCGACGCGGCCGCGCTGCGGCAGCTGCTCGGCACGGCCACGCCGCCGTGCGTCTTCGACTGCAGCTTCGACCTCGCCGACCCGCAGGCCGGCGAGCGCGCCTACCGCGAAGGCCACATCCCCGGCGCACACCACCTGCACCTCGACCACGATCTGGCCGACCACGCGCGCGCGCCCGGCACGCCGTTCCGCGGCCGGCATCCACTGCCGACGCGCGAGGCCTTCGCGGCCCGCGTCGGCGCGCTCGGCGTCGGGCCGGCCACGCCGGTGGTCGTCTACGACCGCCAGGGTGCGGCCTTCGCGGCGCGGGCCTGGTGGATGCTGCGCTGGCTCGGCCACCGCGAGGTCGCGGTGCTCGACGGCGGCCTGAACGCCTGGCTGGCGGCCGACGGTGCGCTCGACATCGCACCGCCGCTCGCCAGCCCCGCGCCGCCCTACCCGCTCGGCGAGCCGCTGACGCCGACGATCGACGCCGCCGGCCTGCAGGCCGCGCTCGGCCGTGTGCGGCTGATCGACGCGCGCGCCGCCGAGCGCTTCCGCGGTGAGGTCGAGCCGCTCGACCCGGTGGCCGGCCACATCCCCGGCGCGCTGAACCGGCCCTTCAAGGACAACCTCGGCGCCGACGGCCGCTTCCTGCCGCCCGCGGCGCTGCGCGAGGCCTTCCTGCCGCTGCTCGGCGACGGCGGCACCGACGCGGTCGTGCACCAGTGCGGCTCCGGCGTCACCGCCTGCCACAACCTGCTGGCGATGGAGGCGGCCGGCCTGCCCGGCGCCGCGCTCTACCCAGGCTCGTGGAGCGAGTGGTGCGCCGACCCGGCGCGGCCGGTGGCGCGCGGCTAGGGCCCCAGGCCCTGGCCTTCGCCGCCGTCGCGGGTGTAGCCTTGCCTCGGGCGGTGCCGCGGGGCGCCGCGTGGAGGCCGCCATGTACCAGCGCATCCTCATCCCCACCGACGGCAGCGACATCACGGCCAAGGCCGTCACCACCGCGGTCGGGCTGGCCAAGGCCGTCGGCGCGAGCCTGGAGACGCTGAGCGTCAAGGAGCCCTTTCCCTACAGCGCCGTCAGCGAGATCCAGCCGGTGCCGCCGCAGGAGTTCTTCGACGCCCAGGAGCAGATCGCCCAGCAGCGCGTGCAGCAGGTCGTCGCCGCCTGCCGCGACGCCGGCCTGCCGTGCGCCGCGACCACCGTCGAGGCGCCGCACCCCTACGAGGCGATCATCGACCACGCCAAGGCGCGCGGCTGCGACCTGATCGTGATGGCCTCGCACGGCCGGCGCGGCATGCGCGCGCTGCTGCTCGGCAGCGAGACGCAGAAGGTGCTGACGCACGGCACGGTGGCCGTGCTGGTGGTGCGCTAGGGCCTGTTAACGCTATGGGAGGACTCGCGCCCAGGTCGCGCAGGCTGCAGGGCAAGGCGCGAGCGAGGCCGCGTGCTCCTGCACGCAACGAGCGCGCAACACCGCCCTGCGGCCTGCGCGGCCCGGGCCCGAAGGGTGACCCAGGAAACGGCAGCCCTCGGCGTTGCCCATGCTCGCCGGGGGCCGACCCCGGCTGCGCTGGGCGCCTTGATGGCTGCCGTTTCCTGGGTCACGCGAGCCCTCCCATAGCGTTAACAGGCCCTAGGGCGCGTCGCTCGCGTCGATCAGCAGCTGCGGCGCGCCGTCGCGCTGACGCACCACACCGCCGTCGACGCGCAGCGCGCCGTCGAGCAGCCAGCGCAGCGCCATCGGGTAGAGCCGGTGCTCCATCGCCAGCACGCGGGCGGCGAGCGTGTGCTCGTCGTCGCCGGGCCTTACCGGCACGGCGGCTTGCGCGACGATCGGACCGTGGTCGAGCGCCTCGGTGACGAAGTGCACCGTCGCGCCGTGCAGCTTGCAGCCGGCCTCGAGCGCGCGGCGATGGGTGTGCAGGCCAGGGAAGGCCGGCAGCAGCGAAGGGTGGATGTTGAGCATGCGGCCGTCGTAGTGCCGCACGAAGCCCGGCGTGAGGATGCGCATGAAGCCGGCCAGCGCCACCGCGTCGGGCGCATGCGCATCGATCGCCGCGGCCAGCGCGGCGTCGAAGGCCTCGCGGTCGGCGTGGGCACGGTGGTCGACCACCTGCACCGGCAGGCCGCGCGCGGCGGCCCAGGCCAGCCCGGCCGCGTCGGGGCGGTTGGCGATCACTGCGGCGACCTCGGCGTCCCAGCGCTCGCGCGCGCAGGCCTCGACCAGCGCCTCCATGTTGGAGCCGCGGCCCGAGATCAGGATCACGAGGCGCTTCATCGGCCGGCAGTGTAGGCGGGCGACGACGCTGCGGATAATCGACGCATGCCGCTGCCGCCCGACCGCCACGACGCCTTCTCGCGCACCGAGCTCGCGCTGCTGGCGACCCTGCTGCTGGGCTTCGTGCCGCTGGTGCTCACCGCGCTGCACGGCAGCGCCGAGTTGCTCGATCTGCTGCGCTCCGAGGACGGCCCGCTGGAGCGCTTCGCCGCCTTCGCCTGGGCGGCGGTCGCGGTCGCGGTGCTGACCTTCGGCGGCCGCGGCCGCCATGCGGTGGCGCTGGCGCTGATCGCGCTGGTGTTCTGCCTGCGCGAGCTCGATCTGCACAAGATCGTCGCCGGCGAAAGCTTCCTGAAGAACGCCTTCTACCGCGACGCCTCGATCGCACCGGCCGACCGGCTGCTCGGCGGGCTGCTCGCCGCCACCACGCTCGGCCTCCTGCTGTGGGGCCTGACGATCAACGGCCGGGCGTTCCGGCGCGGCCGGCTGCACCGCCGCGCCTGGGGACGCATCGTCGTCGCCGGCGTCGTGCTGCTTCTGCTCTCCAAGCTGTTCGACCGGCTCCCGGCGGTGCTCGCCGTCGACCACGGCATCGTGCTGGGCGAGACGGTCAACCGCCTCGTCACGCTGCAGGAGGAATGGCTCGAATGCTTCGTGCCGGTGAGCCTCGGCGTGGCCGCCTGGCTGCGGGCGCGCGCCTAGAATCCGCCCTCCGCGGGGTCCCGCCCCGGCCCGCCCCGAGCGCCCCATGAAAGTCCGCGTCCTCACCGGCATCACGACCACCGGCACGCCGCACCTCGGCAACTACGTCGGCGCGATCCGCCCCGCCATCGCCGCGAGCCGCGAGCCGGGCGTCCAGAGCTTCCTGTTCCTGGCCGACTACCACGCGCTGATCAAGTGCGAGGACCCCGACCGCATCGAGCGCTCGCGGCTGGAGATCGCCGCGACCTGGTTGGCCTGCGGCCTGGACCCGCAGCACGTCGCCTTCTACCGCCAGAGCGACGTGCCCGAGACCACCGAGCTGGCCTGGCTGCTGACCTGCGTGACCGCCAAGGGCCAGATGAACCGCGCGCATGCCTACAAGGCCGCACTGGACGCCAACGTCGAGGCCGGCGAGGACCCGGACGCCGGCATCACGATGGGCCTGTACAGCTACCCGATCCTGATGGCCGCCGACATCCTGCTGTTCAACGCCCACCGCGTGCCGGTCGGCCGCGACCAGGTCCAGCACATCGAGATGGCGCGCGACGTCGCCCAGCGCTTCAACCACCTCTACGGCCAGGGCCACGACCTGTTCGTGCTGCCGCAGGCCGAGGTCGAGGAGGCGGTCGCGACCCTGCCCGGCCTCGACGGCCGCAAGATGAGCAAGAGCTACGACAACACCGTGCCGCTGTTCGAGGGCGGTGCGAAGGCGCTCAAGGACGCGGTGGCGCGCATCGTCACCGACTCGCGCCTGCCCGGCGAGCCCAAGGAGCCGGAGGGCACGGCGCTGGTGACGATCTTCGATGCCTTCGCGACGCCCGACGAGCGCGCCGCCTTCCGCGCCGTGCTGCGCGCCGGCCTGGCCTGGGGCGAGGCCAAGCAGCGGTTGGTCGAGCGCATCGAGCGCGAGATCGGGCCGATGCGGGCGCGCTACGAAGAACTGATGGCGCGACCGGAGCGCATCGAGGAGACGCTGGAGGCCGGCGCGCGCAAGGCTCGGGCCGTCGCGACGCCCTTCCTCGCCGAACTGCGCCGCGCGGTCGGCCTGCGGC
>ERZ1066135.1097-NODE-1097-length-11248-cov-5.942464_pt1 | contig 11248 bp, 7 predicted proteins | sample MGYA00382782_ERZ1066135 | MGnify/ENA primary metagenome ERZ1066135 (study PRJEB33369, sample SAMEA5778365) | biofilm metagenome | biome: Industrial cooling water; feature: Water cooling tower basin; material: Biofilm | place: United Arab Emirates | collected...
GGGCCGCGGTGTCGAAGTGCAGGCCCTGGTGGTCGCGCGTCACCAGCGACATCGAGAACCTCAACGAGATGTTCACCTCGGGCCTGGTCACGCTGGGCTTCGATTTCGTGCGCATCCTGGTGCTGCAGATCGTGCTGTTCTTCCTGCACTGGCAGCTGGCGCTGGTGGTGCTCGCGCTGCTGCCGCTGCTGGTCGGCGTGAGCCTGGTGTTCCGCGGCGGCGCCCGCAACGCGCACCGCGCCGTGCGCGCCAAGCTCGCGCTGCTCAACGGCTACCTGCAGGAGGTGCTGCAAGGCGTGCGCGTCGTGCACGTCTTCCGACGCGAAGAGCGCGTGTCCAAGCGCTTTGGTCAGATGCTCGCCGAGTACCTGCAGGCGAACATGCGCACGATCTTCCTCTTCGCGCTGTTCTTCCCCTCGCTCGACTTCGTGGTGAGCGGCATCCAAGCCGCGATCGTGTGGGTCGGCGGCCTGGACATCGCCGCCGCCGAGATGGAAGTCGGCACGTTCATCCAGTTCTGGCTGTACGTCGGCATGCTGCTCAACCCGGTGCGCGAACTGGGCGAGCGCTACAACGTGCTCCAGTCGGCCTTCGCCTCGAGCGAGCGCATCTTCCAGGTGCTCGACACGCGCCCCGGCGTCGCCGACGCCGTCGAGCCCACCAAACGCGCCGCGCAGTCGCGTGGACACGTGCGCTTCGAGAACGTGAGCTTCGACTACTTGCCCGGCGTGCCCGTGCTGCGCGACGTGAGCTTCGAGATCCCCTCGGGCGCCACGGTCGCGATCGTCGGCGCCACGGGCGCCGGCAAGTCGACGCTCGCCAACCTCTTGATGCGCTTCTACGACCCGACGCGCGGGCGCATCACGCTCGACGGCGTCGATCTACGCGAGTTCGACGTGCGCGAGCTGCGCTCACAGTTCGGCCTGGTGCTGCAGGAGGACTTCCTGTTCGCCGGCAGCGTGCGCGAAAACCTCGTGATGGAGCGCGCCGACGTGAGCGAGGCGTCGCTCGAGCTCGCGCTCGAGTCCAGCCGCGCGAAGCAGGTGCTCGAGCGGTTGCCGGGCGGCCTCGACGCGCCGCTCGCCGAACGCGGCGCCACGCTCTCGACCGGGGAACGGCAACTGCTCGCCATCGCGCGCGCGCTGGCGGGCGCGCCGCGCATCGTGGTGCTCGATGAAGCCACCGCGAGCGTCGACTCGCAGACCGAACACCAGATCGAAGAGGCGCAGGACAACCTGCTCGCCGGCCGCAGCGCGCTGGTGATCGCGCACCGCCTCTCGACGGTGCGCAAGGCGGACAAGATTCTCGTCATGCACCGCGGCGAGCTGCGTGAGCAGGGCACGCACGAGGAGCTGCTGGCCCAGTTCTACACCAGCGGCCGCGTCCGCAGCGTCAGATGTGTAGAGCCCACAGCGACGAGACGACGCGCGGTTCGTCGCAGCTCAGCGCGCGGCGGCGCGAATCTGCTCGAGCAGCGCGCGCAGTTCGCCGGCGAGCACGGGGTCGCGCTCGCCCACTTCGGCGCACAACTCCTCGAGGATGCGCTGCGGCTCGCCGAGCGCGAGGCGCCGCGCCTGCGGCTCGCGTTGCTGCATCGCGAGTTCGGCGAGCACGACCGCGAGGCGTCGGCGCGTGTCGCCATCCGCCGGATCGAAGACCAGCGCGGCGCGGTAGCAACGCTCGGCGTCGCTCCAACGTCCGAAGTACTGGGCGATGGCGCCGTGCAGCACCTGCGCGCGGTAGCGCTCCTGCGCGGCGCCCGCGCGTTCGATCGACGCGAGCCGCTGCAGCGCCCCTTCCAAGCGCCGCGCCTGGTCGGAGCTGAGTGCAAAGCCCCGCGGCGCGGCGTCGAACTCGACGCGCAGCTGGCGGTACTCGTGCTCGGCCGCGAGCAGATTCACGCGCGCCGAATCCGGATGGCGCTCGAGCAACCCGGTGATCAACGCGCCGCTGCGCGCCAAGTCGCCCTCCTGCAACAATTCCACCGCGAGATTGTGGTCGCGTTCGTCGAGGTCGGCGGCGCGGCGCTCGGGCGGGAAGACCGGGGCGAGCACGAGCCACGCGCTGCCAGCCGCGAGCGCCGCCGCGGTCGCCCACGCGCGCGGGCCCTCCGCCGCGATGCGCCGCAGCGAAAGCACGAACCACGCCGCGAACGGAGCGAGCAACACCACCAGCGGGAGGCGCGCGCGGTCGCTCATCACCGTGAGCACGATCGTCGCCAGGTAGAGCGTGAACACCAGGGCCGACTCCAAGGCCGGCGCGGGCGCCTGACGCCGACGCCATTCGCGCAACATCCAACCGACGCCGCACAGTCCGAGCACACCGAGCGTCCCAAAGCGCGGGAGCGGCGCATCGAGGAACGGCACGTAGCGCTGGTCCCAGTCGAAGAAGTGGTTGTCGGGAGTCTCGTAGCGGTGCAGCGCGAGGCGCAGCTTGCGCAGCAGGATGCGGGCGTGCTCCAGCGGCTCGCGGCGCATGGAAGCGAGCGCGGCGTCGAGCCAGTAGGAGCTGGTCTGCGTCGGATCGAGCTCGCGCCCCACGCGCCGGCTGGCTTCGTGGCGCCAGTCCGCGGCCTCGTGCTCCGGCACGCCGCGCACCCAATCGAACTCGGTCGCGACGCCGTACGGGTTGTCGAGGTTGTTGCCGCCGTAGAAGTTCGTGCCGGCGCCGCTCGTGGTCAGGACCAGCCGCCCGCCGACGTGCTGGTTGCGCAGCGCGACGGGTGCGAGCACGAGCGCGACGCCCAGCGCCACCGCGGCGCAGCCGGCGAGCGCGGCGCGTCTGGGTTGCCGCAGCGCGAACGCGCGTCCCAGCGGCCAGAGTGCGAAGAGCGGCAGGAGCACCAGCATGTTGCCGCGCAGCAGCGCGCCGAGTCCGCCCAGCACACCGACCAGGAGCCAGTCGCGCGCGCGCTGCGCACCGACCAGTTGCAGCGCAAACAGCGCAAACAGCGGCAGGAACAGGGCAGGCTTGAGGAGCAGCGCGCAGAACCAGATGGCTGGCAAGTGCAGCGCGAAGAGCGCTCCGGCCAGCAGACCGGCGCGTGCGCCGAACAGGCGCGCGCCCAGCAACGCGATGAGCACGCTCGTGAGCGCGCCGAGAACCGCCTGCACGCGCCGCGCGAGCTGGCGCTGCTCGCTCGGGTCGTCGCCGGCGAGCGCGTACACCGCGCCCAATGCGTACGGATAGAGCGGCTCCTGGAAAAAGATCTCGCGGCCGAGCACGTCGCCCGCGGCGATCTCGCGCGCCCAGGAGTCGTAGCTCGCCTCGTCGATCGCAGGCCGATCGGCCTGCGGGTGAGCGCGTTCGTACTGCTCGACACACCACCAGCGCAGGCCCAGCGCGACGAGCGCGAGCACCACCAAAGCCCACCGCGGCGGTCGCGCGTCGGCCTCGCTCACTTGCGGACGGTCTCCCAGCGGTCGCGCTGCCCGCGCGGCGCCACGTCGCCGGCGCGTGCTTGGCCCAGCGTTCCGCGGACGGCGAGCGCCAGCGGCAACGACACGAACAGCGCGCTGAGGCGAACGCTCCAGGCCCACGCCGGCGGCCACTCGCCGAACCAGGTCGCCACGTACAGCAGGAAGGCGCCGATCAGCGCCACAGCGCACAGCATCTCCAGGCGCAGGTAGAGCGCGGCCTGCGCGCGCCACGGCCAGGGACCGGCGGCCGCGAACTCCGCGCGGCGCGGATGCTCGAGGAACTGCAGGAAGGCGCGCGCACGCCGCGCCGCCTGACGACGGCGATCCTCGGCCGCGGCGGGGCGCTCCTCGAAGAAGCGCGCACGCGGCGCGAACACCACGCGGCGACCCGCACAACGCGCCTGCAGCATCAAGTCGAGGTCGTCGGCCGCCATGCCGCGCGTGGGTTCGATGGCGAGCGAACGGCGCCAGGCCATGAGCTGACCGTGGACGCTGAACACCGCGCCCAGCGCCGACTCCAAACGCCGCACCCAGGCGGTCGCGCGGTCGTAGACGCTGCTGCGATTGGCCGCGCGCAGGTCGAGCACGCCGTCGGCCGGCAGTTCGTCGAGCATCACCTGCGCCGCGCAGGCCATGGCGACCTGCGGATCGGTTTCGAACGGCCGCGCGAGCTCGACCAGCGCGTCCGGCGCGAGCAGCACGTCGGCGTCGCTGAGCACGATCAAGTCCGCCGCCTCGCCGAGCGTGCGCAGGCCTTGCGTGATGGCGCCGGTCTTGCCGGGCCGCACGTCGTTCTCGACGACTTCGGCGACGACGCCGCGCGCGCGCAGTTCGCCCTCGAATTCCGTCAGCGCGGCGCGGGCCGTCTCGCGCGTGCCGTCATCCGAACCGTCGTCGACGATGACCAGGCGGTGCGACCGCGAAGCGTTCGGCCAGTCGCACTGGGCGAGGTTCGCGATCTTGCGCCGCACCACCCGCGCTTCGTTGCGGCAGGGCACGAGCACGCCCAGCGTCGTCACGTCGCGCCCCCCACCGCGGCGCGCGTCAGCGCTCCCCAACTCTTGGCGTTGAACAGCACGTTGTCCGCCTGCGCGCACTCCCAGGTGCAGGCGCAGCGCGTGCGCTCGATCTCCTCGCGCAACGCGTCCGCGGCGGGCGAGTTCCACAGGCGCTCGATGTCCCAGTCCACGTCGTTGAGGTTGCCCAGCTCGCGCCCGAGGATCTCGCAGGGCTGCAGCGAACCGCTCTCGAAGATCACCGCGGACAGCGAACCCGCCGTGCACGGCAGGTGCGAGCTGCGATCCCCGCGCGCCACGCGCTCGACGTGTTCGTACATCGCGCGATCGCGCGCGACCGCCAGACGGGCCAGCGGGAAATCGAAGTACGGGAGCGCGCCGCTGTCGACCAGGCGGCGCTTGACGGCGACCAGCTCGCGGTAGCGGTCGAGGTCGACGTTGAGCAGCTTCTCGTCGAGCGCCGTCCCGCGCGCGAGGTTGAGCGTCACGTTGTCGGGCGCAAGTTCGCGCACGAGCTCCTCGAGGTGCGCGGCGAGCACGTGCTGGTTCTCGCTGGTGAGCGTCACGAGCAGCCCGATGCCCAGTCGGCTGCGTTGGTCGGACGGCAGCGCCTCGCGCTGCGCCTTGAGCGCTCGGAAACTGGCCATCGAGCGCGCGTGTCCGCCCTCGATCTGGCGGATCGCGTCGTGGATCGCCGGCGTGCCGTCGAACGACAGTGCGACCGACAGGTAGAGCTCTGGGTTCTCGCGCAGGATCTGCGCCACGGCGTCGTGTTGGCGCTCCTCGACCAGGCCGTTGGTCGGGATCGCGAGGTGGCGCAGGCCGCGCGAACCGAACGAGCGCGCGAGCTCGGCGAGGTCGCGACGCAGGAAGGGTTCCCCGCCGCCGAAGCTCACCCACAACAGCGGCCCCAGGCGCGCGCACGACGCCGCGAGACTCTCGACCTGCGCCGCGCTGGGCCCGGCGACTCCCGCGGCCACTTCCTTGAAGTGGAAGCAGTGGCGGCAGCGCAGATTGCAGCGCCCGGTGACGAACAGCGTCAGGTGGAGCGGAGGTCCACGTTTGCGCAGCGCGCGCAGGGCGAAGGGCAGGTAACGAAGCGCGTTCAAGGGCTGGCGCCGAGCGGGTGCGTGCGCGCCCTCTAGCCTAACCGACGCCGCTCGCGCGACCTTGTGCGGCGGCGTGCAACGCGCGAGCCGCGCCGGCGAGTTCGTGCAGTGCGGCGACATGTTCGGGGGACCAACGCGCCGCGTCCGTCGCGGCGCGCGGCTCGTCTTGATCCCCCAGGCCGGCGTCCGCACGAGCGCGCGTCCGCGCGAGGATCAGGTCGCGGATCGCGGCGGCGTCCTCCAGGCCCGCGAGTTGGACGCCGTGCGCGACGGCCACCGCGTGCTGCCCGGCGCCGGCCATACCGCCTCCCGCGGTGTCGACGCGCACGTTCGAAACGCCGAACCAGCGCTCGAGCGGGCCCTGTTCGAGCCGCACATTCTGGACGTTGGCGAAGCTCACCGTCTTCTCCTGGACCGTCCAGGCGCCCTCGCGCACGCGCACCGAGCGATCGGTGATCACGTAGTAGCGCAGGTCGTAGTCCACGCGCACGGCGAAGTACGCCACGCCGAGCAGGGGAAACAGGACCAGCACGATGACCGCGGTGACGACCAGGAGCGGCGGAGCAAAGATGCCTGCGACCAGCGAGCCCAGCGCGCCCAGGGCCGCGAAACTCGCGAGGATCGCGAGCCCGACGAGGCGGTAGCGCAGGTAGCTGGGCGCGGCGCGCATCACCTGCACCTGCGCGTGGGAACCGCTGGGCGCCTCCGGCGGCGTCGCCGGAGCGCGAAAGAGCTTCAACACCGTCGACTTGACGAGCAGGTACACCGCGTCAGCTCCCTCGCCGGGCTTCGAGGGCCGAGCGCGCGCCGTCGAGTTCGGTCCGGATCGCTCGCAGCAACTCCAAGACTTCGTCCTGGCCCGCGCTCGTCGGCGCCGACGGCGCCTGGGATTCGACGCCGCGCATGCGACGGTAGAAGTACTCGCGCAGGGCCTCGAAGTGCTCCATGCCTTCGAGCGCCAGTTCCGCCGTCGCCGATCCAGCGGCGGTCTGCAACTCGACGGTTCCGATACCGAGGTAGCGCTCGACCAAACTGCGCTTGACGTGGATGTCCTGGATGCGCTTGTAGGCGAGGTGCACCTCGCGTCGGAACAGGATCCCCCACGACGCGCTGATGCCGTCCTCGCCGATGGAGTAGCGCAGGGTGTGGTACTTGAAGTAGTGCGGGATCCACACCAGCGGCGCGAGCACGAATCCTGCCAGGGAGCGGATCGTGTACTGGACGAGCAGGTTGCGGTGCGGCCGCGTGATGGCGCGCAGCGCGGCGTCGTCGGGCCGGGCTTGGTTGGAGTCCATGGTGCGCCGCAGGCTACAGCCTTCCGCGCGCGCGCGCAGGACCACGCGCCAGCAACGGACGCGGGGGCCGCGGCGGTTGCACGCCGCGACCCCCGCGCAAGGGTGTCAGAGTCGCTCGTTCAGCGGCTCAGGGGTTCAGCGTGAACTCCAGGCCGTTCGACAGGTTGGTCGTGCCCGTCGCAGCCGGGTCGCGGAACCAGCACTGCGAGTCGACCACTTGCCCCGCGGAGAAGGGCTGGCCGAGCGCGCTGGGATGCGCGGCGACCCACGCGAGCCAATCGTCGCTCATCGTGCCGTTGCACGCGCCCGCCGTGCCGCCCGAGTTCTGCGCCGAGAGACGCTGGACCGGAGACTTGACGCACAGCGTGCTGGTGTTGCCCGGGAACCACTGCGCCGCGGCGCGGCCGCTGACGCCGTAGAACATCAAGCCGGCGCGCTGGCCTTCGACGTTGGTGCAATGGATCGTGAAGCCCGAGCTGGCCGCGACGCTCGGAGCGCCGCTCCAACCCATGGTCGGAGTGCAGCCGCTGCTGGTCGTGCTCGAGGTGCAGTACGGAACCGGCGTCGGCAGCCCGGAGACGAAGCTCTTGACCGTCGAGAGGCCCACGTTGCCGTGCTCGTCGGTGACGCGTGCGCGGTACTCGACCGTGCCCGAGATCGAACCGGGGATGGTCCCGCGGAAGATCTGACCGCCGCCGTAGAGCATCGTGCTCGTGCCGACCGTCGCGAAGCCGTTCGTGCTGTACTCGAGCACGGCGATGTCGTAGCGCGTGACGTCCCACGACGCGTTGTCGTACACGTGCACGCGCACCACCGTCGGCGCCGCGCCCGGCGAGCGGTTGGGCGCTTGCTCGAGGTTGGCCACGCGCGGCGCGATCGCGTCGGGGATGTTGTTCACGTTCTTGAGGAAGAACTCTTCCTGGCCGCCATCGTTGCCGACCAGGAAGTCGTAGTCGCCGTCCTCGTCCACGTCGCAGCCGTCGCTGCCCAGGCCCGTCGCGCCGAGCGAAGGCAGTTCCGTGCCGGTGACGTTCGTGAAGTTCCAGTTCGGCGGACCGTCGTTGCGGTACAGCTTGTCCTGGCCCGAGAAGTTGGTCACGTAGATGTCGAGGCGACCGTCGTTGTTGTAGTCGAGGAAGTCGCCCTCGTTGTCGTCCGCGCCCGAGCCCGCCAGGGTGAACGTGCCGCTGAACACGGCCGCGCCGTTGTTCTTGATCGTCACGTCGTTGAAGCCCGGCCAGTTGAGCCCGTAGATGTCGAGGTCGTTGTCGTTCTCGAAGTCGCCCATCTCCTGCTCGTAGTTGCCGCCCGTGTCGGTGTTGGCGGGCACGCCGCTCGCGTAGGTGATGTCCTGGAAGCGCGAGAGCGTTCCGGTCTCGGTGAGGCGGTTGCGGTAGACGCGCGGAACCTGGTTGCGCGCGCCTTGGAGGATGTCGATGTCGTGGTCGCCGTCGAAGTCGCCGATCTCGACGCCCAGCGGCGTGTCGGCGATGTCGGACTGCAAGCCGGTCGTGTTGGTCGTGCCGTTGACGTGCACGCCCATCGCCCACAGGGCCTGCGTATTGTTGTTGATCAACGTGCCGAGCAACTGCACGCCGCTGGGATTGAACTCCTCGAAGAAGCCGCCGCCGTTGTTGAGGAACAGACGCGTCGGCGCGCCGCCGTCGAAGTTGCCGCCGTAGGTCGTGTGGACGAGGTCCTCGTCGCCGTCGTTGTCGAGGTCGCCGAACACGCAGTCGCAGGACCAGTCCTTGAAGCCGCCGGTCCCGAGCGCGACGCTCGGGCCGATCGACGAGAAGTGCGTCACGCCGTCGTTGACGGCGATGAAGGTCCAGCGCGAAGCGGTCTGGTCCTGGAAGAAGCCCGCCGTGCCGCCCTGCAGGCCGCCCATGTTGACCCACCAGCGGTTGGACTGGTTGGAGATCGCGGAGGTGTTGGACACGTAGACGTCGAAGTCGCCGTCGCCGTCGATGTCCACGAAGTCCATGTCGCGACTGGAGTCGAGCACCGACGGGCACTGCGTCGCGGTGCGGTCGACGAAGAACCCGATCGTGCCGCCCGGCTCGAAGCCGCGGTTGATCCACAGGTTGTTCTGGTCGTCGCCCGCGTCGCCGCCCTCGGCGAGCACGCAGTCCATGTCGCCGTCGCCGTCGACGTCGGCGAAGTCGATGTTCTCGGTGAACCCGCCGTTGACCGGGATCTGCCCCGGAGTGTTGACGTAGCTCTGGGCGTGCGCGGCCGCAGCCGTACCCAGGCAACCCAGTGCGCCGGCGACCAGGCGCCGACCGACTCCCTTGTGCTCGACCATAGATGCTTGACTCCGCTGGCTGCGACGGGTGGACCCAACCCGGAAGAACCCGCCGGTCCCCGCCGCAACATGCGGTGGCAGACGACGGCGGCCCCGGGCCCGCGCAGTAGTCGTTTGGACGCTTCGAGTTTCGCCGAGGATCCCTGCGGCGTGAACAGGGAAGTGTCCGCAGGCCAGGGATTTTCCGCCGGGCGTCGTCCGCCGGTCGTTTGAGGCGCAAATTCGTTCGCGCGGCGCGCCGCCGGCTCAAGCGCCGGCGCGTACGTGCGGCGAGAGGTCCGCCACGTCGATCACGCCGCTGGAGAGCGCCACGGCGCGGCGCATCTCGTTCTCGAGTTCGCGCACGTTGCCCGGCCAGCGCCAGGCCTCGAGTTTCGCCAGCGCAGCTTCGGTGAGCTCCGCCTTGCGCCCCATCTCCGCGGAGAGCCGCTCGAGGAAGAAGCGCACGAGGTGGCGCACGTCCCCGGCCCGCTCGCGCAACGGCGGCAGCACGAGCGTGACGACGTTGAGCCGGAAGTACAGGTCCTCGCGGAAGCTGCCGGCCTTGACCATCGCCCGCAGATCCTTGTTGGTCGCCGCCACGATGCGCACGTCGACCTTCACGGTCTTGTTCGAACCCACGGGGCGCACTTCGCCCTCCTGCAGCACACGCAGCAGCTTGGGCTGCATCGAGAGCGGCATGTCGCCGATCTCGTCGAGGAACACCGTGCCCTTGTCGGCGGCGACGAAGTGACCCGCGCGGTCGGCGATCGCGCCCGTGAACGAGCCCTTCTTGTGCCCGAACAGTTCGCTCTCGAGCAGGTCCGCGGGCACCGCCGCGCAGTTCTCGGCGAGGAACGGCTTGCCCTTGCGCGGACCGTATTCGTGCAGGGCTTTGGCGACGAGTTCCTTGCCCGTGCCCGTTTCGCCGTGCACCAGCACCGAAACTTCGCTCTGCGCGACCTTCTCGAGCAAGGCGTACACCGAGCGCATCGCGGGCGAGTCCCCCACCATCCCAAAGCGCGTGGGGATCGGGCCGTTCGCTCCCGCGGCCGCCGCGGGCCCCGGACCGGCCAACGCCTCGCTGAGCAGCGGTCGCAGCGCCTCGAACCGGCCGGCGGCGCGCGCTTCGTCCAACAGCGCGCGCAAGCGCGCCTCGAAATCTCCCGCGTTGGCGTTCACCGCGCGCCCGAAACCTTGCGCAGTCGCGCGTAGGCGAGCATGAGCTGCTTGAGCCCGGCGCCCTGGAAGTGCACGGACGCGCGCGCGTTCGCACCCATTCCGAGCAGTTGCTCGATCCGGCCGCGGCCGAAGGCGTCGTGCTCGACCACGTCGCCGACGCGCAGCGCCGGAGTCGGCGCGCCTTCGGAAGCCGGCGCGTACTGCCCGAGCGCCTCTTCCTCGTCGTCTTGCACCGACTGCAGCAGCGAACGCGGGATCTCTTCGAGGAAGCGCGACGGCCGGTGGAACACGTCGCCGCCGTACAGCTTGCGCGACACCGCGCTGGTCAGGACGAGCTGGTCCTGCGCACGCGTCATGCCGACGTAGAACAGCCGGCGCTCCTCTTCGATGCCCTCGGCGGATCCGGCGACCGCGCGCGCGTGCGGCAGAAGATCCTCTTCGACGCCCGCGACGAACACGACGGGGAACTCCAGGCCCTTGGCCGCGTGCAGCGTCATCAAGGCCACCTTCGGCACGCCCGCTTCGAGCCCGTCGACGTCGCTGACCAGCGCGACGTCCTGGAGGAAGCCGCGCACGCCGCCCTGCGGGTTGGCGCGGTCGTACTCGCTGGCGTGGGCGAGGAGTTCCTGCACGTTCTCTTCGCGGTCCACGTCGTCGCGCTCCGCCGTGCGGGCGAGGTGCTCGAAGTACGCGGTCTCTTCGATGACCGCGAGCAGCGCGACCTCGGCCGGACCCGACGCGTACAGCGACATGCGCTCGAGCAGGCCCGCGAACGCGACCAGCGCCGCTTTGGCCTTGCCCTTGATGCGGCCACGTGCTTCGTCGGATTGGCAAGCCCGCACCAGCGACACGCGCCGGTCCGCGGCCCAGGCGCGCAGATCGTCGAGCGACTTGTCGCCCACGCCGCGCGCCGGCGCGCCCAGCGCGCGCACGCAGGCCT
>ERZ1066135.1099-NODE-1099-length-11227-cov-7.392141_pt1 | contig 11227 bp, 11 predicted proteins | sample MGYA00382782_ERZ1066135 | MGnify/ENA primary metagenome ERZ1066135 (study PRJEB33369, sample SAMEA5778365) | biofilm metagenome | biome: Industrial cooling water; feature: Water cooling tower basin; material: Biofilm | place: United Arab Emirates | collected...
AGGTTAAAAGCCTCACGCTCTACCGACTGAGCTATCCGGGCTCAGTTATTACTATGGGTAGCTATAGTATATTTGTCCACATCACAATAAGAGAGCAAGCAACACCTCTTTTACAGTGCCGCAACAACAGTGGAGTTCGGAGGCAATCAACCTTTTGTAGAAAACGCTTGAAGAATGAAGATTTGTGCACAAGGCATCATAATTTATTCACACTTGCAATATCGGCCACTTCGGCCAATTTGATTTTATTACAATTGATAGGCGTCACAGGGCAGGACTGCAAGGCCTTGGACACCTGGGCGAGACTTCGGTAAACCTACGTCTCGCCGGAGTTACAAAAATAAGATTGAAAATGTACGTCCCCAGGAGGGACATATCAGTTTTCAAACTGATAAGAACAGATACTACACTTGATCTAAGCCAAAAGGCTTGAGAGGATAAGGCCAGGGTGTGTGAACCAGGGTATTTATACCTGGAGGACGTGCAAAATGTGAAAAAAATTTATGGGATTCTTCAATTTCCTAGTAAAATGTCCAAAACTTTGATTGAGCGCCGCAGAAATCCTAGATCTTTTGTTCTGTCCAAAGTTTTATAGTGCTCAAGTATATGTGCATCAACTTGGATGGCTTTGTGACAACCGCAATGCTTCATCAGCAGCGCTTCGATGTAATAATCTCTGTAAATGTTCAGTGGCTCATGCCTAAAGGTGTAATTGTGGCTTATATTTTCCAGTTCGCGGGTGTAGTCTTTTACAAAATCATTTATAAACAATGTTTGTAAAAGGGTACGTTGCTCTTCCAAAGCCGCATTTCCACAAATTTTCCAAATCTCTCTCAGGTAGAATAATGGGGAGCATATAAGTTTTGAGTCGAAATAGATCCGGCAAATCTGGCAGCCATTGAATCGTACTTCCTCGGAATCATCTACCAGCATCTTATAAAGAACGGGAATGACTGATTCTTTGGGAAACTTTTCTGGTGACAGTCTTTGAAGGGCCATCGATGACATCGCGACTCGTTTGGTAAAAGGGACCGTTTCTTGTAAGCACTCGAGCACGAAATTAATCAGCTTAAGGTCATCAACATCATACCGCGTAGCAGATATATCGCACTCTATTGTCTGCTCATTGATATCGAGCATACTGACTTGATTCCTCAAAACTGAAATTGGGTCGTCGACGTGGAAGGCCTGGACCTTCGCAAAAAAGTCCGTCTTCGAGACTATCTCCAAATCATCAAGCTGCAAAGTAGCCTTGATTGAGGAGGCCATGTGATGGTAGTAAAATTTTGTCAATTCCAGTCGTTTGAGAAAAGATGTGACATCACTTCGGAATGTTGAGTGCAGACTTGGAAAAAGCATGTCGATCTTATCCAGGCACAAGAGGATCGGATAAATATGCTGTTCGTGTGTGTTTGACATCAGTACCATCAGTACAGAAATTATCTCGGGGATCCTATTGGCATCAACTTTGCCATTATTGCGACAATTCAGCATTATAGCCCTCTTGAAGACAGAGCTGAACAACCTTAATCCTACGTTTCTTTCTCCCCAGATATCTGATTTGAGGAAATGGAATGCAACTTTGAATGCCTCAATATTGAACGATTCAAAGCTTTCCGCTAGTGTTCTATCATTCAATATCTCACACAATATGTTGATGCTGCGTATTCTAACATACAGGTTGCAATGATTTGAAGATTCCAAAATAAAATGAAAGATGGTATTCAGGCAATCATTCTTTTCTGGAAAAACAGAATGCATAAAAGCCTTGAATATAAGAGGAAGTCCGGCGCTTCTCCTCGTGCACAAATCAACCGCCTCATCTTTGTACAGATTGGACTTGAGCATCTCCAGGACCATATTGAACGATACATGTGGGCTCTTATGTAAAGCATTCATCATGAATAAGACAGGAAGATAGAGAGAACTAAACGCTCCTCTATGCTTAAGGGATCCCATTACAAACACTACCTTTTCTAAGACTTCGCATTTCTGAGAGGAATCGATTTTGTGATATTCATGAGACAGTATGTTGGCGCATGCTGAAATCACCCTCCATTCACTTCTAGCCACAGTATTCACTTCATCCTCTTCGACTTCATAGCACTCGGGAGTTATCGAATTACATAGATCAAAAAATCTGTCCATCACATCGAGAAAAATTACGTGCGAAATATTTAGATCAAAATTGGTATTCTCGAGTAAATGAATGATTGCTTCGAGAACAGGTAAGACCACACTAACTGAAGACGCATTATCTGCCAATAAAGCATAGAAGAAATCTCTTGGGTCTTGATGACCTATATGATAATCAAGTAAGTATTTCCAAGTTACATTTGGGCAATTCTTTTGACAGGCAATTAAACTATCAAGATCCGCATTTTGTTCGGATAACTTCTGCAAAGACAAGTTCTTTAAATCTTCAAATCCACTGCACAGAATGACATTTAAGAGATCAGACTGATTCAGAATGAATTTTTCGGGTGAATTTATCGACAAAAGAATGAGCGATGAACGATAAGAAGATCTGCAGTCTAGAAAATCGATCATAAGTTCAACGTGACGATCGGTCAAGTATTCTTTCAAGATTGGTATGAGACAATTCTCAACACAACGGGAATATTCTGCATCGGCGTCCCACAGTCCTGAAAGGCAAGAGAAGAAAAGGTCGTCATCAATTAGCCTTTTAGCTTGGAAGACCAATGCATTCATTCTAGATTCATGGCAGTACATGTGATGCAAATTGTCATGAACGGCAAAATTTCCTTTAAGCGCCATGTGATAGGCGATCCGATCCGCATTTAAATCATAAGTATTCTGAGACGAGACAATCTCAAAGACTTTAGAGCAGAGCTGGTTTCTGAACCGGTTCCTAACATCAAATAATTTATCGGCGGGAATGCTCTTGGCCAATTTTGGGTAGACTTCAAGGATTTTAAGGATGGTAGACGATTTCCTTTGAATCAATGCGTCCTCACATAGTCTTGCTGATTCTTCCAAAAAGCTAGGCGGGAATATATCTAACAAGTCAGTGTGGGTTTCGACAATATGCTTAAGAAGAATGATATGGAACTTTTCATGTAGGCGGCAAAGTTCACATATTTTGTGAATGATCATTGAGCGATTGCTAAGAAAAATCTGTATCGATTCTGCAACAGAATGCGCGATTAAATCGTATTTTGTTTCAAGAATCATATTGTACAAATTAAAACACGTATCAATGATGTCATCTGTTATAGCTCCACTTGAAAGCTTACAAATGATCTTCGCCACGTAGAGTTTTCCGAATCTATTTAAGTAAGGAGTGACCGAGACAAGACAAGTGAATATGCTCTGCACATGACCCTCCAGCGTATCTGGCCAAGAAGAAACCAGAGCGAAGAGTCTCAATACTCTTTCGTGGCTTGGAATTTCTTCATCCTTAACGATACTTAATAAAGAATTTTCTAGTTCGCTAATCGATGAGTTTGAAAAAGCAGCCAGATAGGTTTTCAGTTCAGATTCCATGAGCAGGGGTAAAAATGAATGACGATGATATTTTTACTCTAAGCGAACTGTTTCCATCTTGGTCAATTGAAGACCTACGCTCGTTGTACAATGACCTTGGCCGAAATATGGACCTTGTTATTACGAGAATATCGGAAGGACATGCTAGCCAATGGGCAATGTCGGCAAATGATGATAGTAAATCTTTACAATCAACGTTAGCAAAAAACTCTGGTGTGACTCATCACTGGCAGAAAAAGGACCAGAGCCGCATCAAATCAATTCCAAATCAAAGGTCTAAGCCTAGTTTCAAAGTTCATGACCCTAAAATCATACCTTCGTTGTTTGTCAAAGAAGACTCCAAATCAGGCCTTGTTAAACACGATGCTATCAGCAGTGATTCGGGTAAGTTATTGGCAGCGTCCGAGAATGTTGAGATGCCCATCGTTAACTTGCCAAAATTTTCCGAAAATGATTTGCCCGTAGACCTTCCTATAGTAGTTCTACCAGTTAGTCTAAGAAGCCGCGAATCCTGGGTCAACACAGGTTATAGATTCGGGGAAAAGCCGTTGCTGCCGAGAGGAATTGTTAAATTGCAGAACAGGACAAGAAGCAACCTTTACTGATGTTCATCGCTCGTTTCTTTAACCAACCTAGGGCCCAATAAATATTTCGTTCCGTTGTGACTATGCATTAATAATCGGTACGTACATCAACCATTGGCCGCCAACCAGATCTCTCAAGTATATTTCCAGGTCACTAATCCGGCATTTCAAGCCACAGGACAAAAAATTGAGCAATTCTAAGCCATCGATTTCTTCTATAGATTCTTCTTGAAATTTAAGCAACAAAAGCTCAAGAAGTTTGGTGCCAAATGCATTTTTTAAGCACGGAATGTTTTTGTCAGAACCATTAGTGATAAACACATTTGTATCAGTTCCTCTCAATTGGTCGCAGTGTATAAATAAATCGTACTCTCTTAGTGTCTTTTTGAGTGCGGAATAATTTCCAACGAAGCCTAAATTTAATGAAGGATTGTACTAGCGGCCATGTGACCCTTTTCAACTAAAAGATGTGCCTCCAGCCTCGAAGTATCACCCATGAATGAAAAATCGAATGCAGTAGAAATCAAATACTGGCAATCCTTAATAATTGGGGGAATATCAGGCTCAATTGCCAAGACACTCATTGCGCCATTCGACAGAGTGAAAATCCATTTTCAGGTTGCTACACCTGAATTTCAAAGGCATACGAGTATTTATCATTTGTTAACTCAGAGAATATCTTCGGTATATTTCGGGCCATAAAGGATGTTTATGTTTATCAAGGGATTCGGGGCTTGTTCCAAGGCCATTCTCTCACTCTCATCAGGATTTTCCCCTACTCAGCGGTAAACTATTCCACGTATGAAATTGTGAGGAAATATATGATTGAATTGTATGAGACCGATTTTCATTCCTTGCCATCATACGCAAGATTTTCTTTGGGATCCATATCTGGTACACCAACATTTATAACTTTCAGGTCTTTCGGCCGTAATTTTAACTTATCCGCTTGATCTTTTGAGAGCAAGGATGGCATTTAGGTTTCGATCAAACCAGAATTTTCGGCTTTGGAGCGAGGTCAGATTGTATTATCATTCTACGAAGCATATTACGGATATATATAAGGGGTTTGTACCAACGGCACTGGGAATGACAATATACTCAGGAACATCATTTTTTGTGTATGACAGTCTAAAAGAGCATGTTTTGACTTCAAATTTGAATCTGATGGGATTCGAGAATTTCTTGTGTGGATTCTCCGCAGGTTTATCCGCGCAAATTCTATCATATCCATTAGATGTAATGAGGCGTAGAATGCAGGTCTTTCACATTGCGCGTCATTTACAAACCGGACCATATCCCGCATTTTCAATGTTCATCCACATATTAAGAACTGAAGGACCACTGGCATTTTGGAGAGGTCTCAGTATCAACTTTTTAAAAGTTGCACCAGCAACTGGGATTTCATTCTACTGCTACAATCTGATGAAATCAATACTACTTAAGGGACAATGAGATTGTTTTTATTCCAGAGATTTCTTCAATATATTCTTGAGAGATTTATGAATACAACGTAACCTCTCCCGTTTATCAGTGTCGGACAGTCGCTTGGTCCTGAACTGATTAATCACGTTGTTGATAAATAGTAGAATCGGTACCAAACTAGACCTCAGAAATGACCGCAGTTCAAATAAAGCCAAGTCACCAATAATGGATCGTGTGATCTTCAGAACAGATCCACAGAGCCCTGATCTGTAGAAAGCGATAGCATCCATCTCGCAATAAACCCCAAATAATATAGCGAATAACACTTCGTACAACTCATTTGAGCGAAAACGATAAAGCGAAAAAATGAAGAAGAAAACTATGCATCCACCATAAAATAAGCCAGTCTCTATCAAGAACTGTTCAAACAATTCTCGAATAGGTCTTGATACAACGGTAGGGTCATCGGAGGGAAATCCAAATACATCATAGATGGAGCATTTTTCCAAATCTTTCAAAACTTCAAAAGATGCTTTGATATCCCCAAAGTTCCAGGCGGGCATTTTGCTTTTATCTGGGTGGTTACTTTTTATAAATAAACGGTATTTCTCTTTGATAGATTGATCACCACACCCACATATATTGTAAGCAGCAAATAATGAAGGCTTGCGCTTTCTGTAATTTTCATACACTGAGTACGCCAGAACTACGAAGGCAGCTAAAATGTTGCATACTTTCCTGAGTGATTTGTCATCTCTAGAGCCTTTCAGATACTTGACTGAGATGTTGTACAGCAGCCATGACAATATCGGGCAAGCGTACGACCAAATAAGCGATGATAAATCAAAAAAGTTACCCACGTCGATCATGCGGCAAACTGGTAACTTTTTCTGCAAGGGTGTCACAGCATTTCAATATGCGTTTGTCATCAATTTGTTTCTCCTATAGATCGACAGTGAAGAATCTTGGGATTACATCATCTACACGAGTCATATGTCAAGGATTTACGGGAAAACAGGTATACTTGAATCTCTCATATACTAGGGAACATTTCACAGTGAGCAAGCAATCGCATATGGTACAAAACTGGTGGGAGGAGTTACCAAAGGAAAAAACGGTAATCATTTGAACCTCCCTCTTTTTTCCAGCGTGAGAGAGGTACAACACTGCAACCGACCTTTAGGCAAACTCTGCATTACGACCTGATGCAACTATGATTTATGTTCCTCCTCCTTTTGCTGCAGAGGCCATTAGTGAAGCCATAGACGAAAAGATCCCGCTGATTGTTTGCATTACCGAAGGCATTCCACAACATGATATGATTGAAGTACCTATGCGGTGGCGTATTGATTTTGTAGATTGTTAGGAAACTAGAAAGCCAAAGTTGGAGCAGACTGCTTGGTCCCAATTGTCCTGGTATAATAAAACCGGGAGAATGCAAAATTGGAATAATGCCAGGTAGCATCCACAGAAAAGGTTCTGTGGGTATTGTTTCGCGATCTGGAACCTTAACCTACGAGGCAGTATCACAAACAACAGAAGTTGGATTGGGACAGTCCTTATGTATCGGCATAGGAGGAGATCCTTTCAATGGAACCTCGTTTGTTGACTGCTTGGAGTATTTTTTCAAAGATCCATCTACCGAAAGCATTATATTGATCGGCGAGATCGGTGGATCGAATGAAGAAGAAGCAGCCGAGTTCATTTCAAAGAACAACCCAGGAAAGCAGATAGTCAGCTTCATTGCAGGGAGCTCTGCCCCACCAGGTAAACGCATGGGTCATGCCGGAGCCATTATATCCGGAGGAACTGGTGGAGCCGAAGGTAAAATAGCGGCACTCCGATCTGCAGGAGTGCTTGTTTGTGACTCGCCTGCCAAAATCGGGCAAACACTTTATGAAGCTATCAAAGGCAATAAACAATAATTTGCAGGAGTACGTCTTGTTTGAACAATGATCGAGCGCATGATATAGAAAGGTGTCATTTCATTTACTTTACCATAATTATTAAGTGCAATTTAAAGCTTGTCCAAGAAGCGATCAAGAGGCGGAATGTCTTCAGCCAGACCCTTGCGTTTGCGAACGTTGCGGACGATCTGGTACTCCTTGGCGGCGGGGTCAAGAGGAGAGCCAGTCATCATCTTCCAGTGGTCAAAGACACACTGAGGGAAGGCTTGACCACCAGTGTGGGAACGCAAGTCAGCAGTGAACCCGAATGATTCGTTGACAGGCAAGTACGCCTTGATGTTGAACAAAGGAGTACCGGGGCGTTGCTCTTCCTGGAAGACGTGGCCACGACGACGATTCAGGACACCATAGATACCACCCATGGCTCTGTCGGGGCACTGGATTTCGACCAAGTAGACGGGCTCAAGGATACCAGGATCGGACAGCAGCTGGCAAGCGTACAAGACGTTCTTGGTGGCCGGAGCAATTTGACCAGCACCACGATGGATCGAGTCAGCGTGCAAGGAGACGTCCATAATGTTGAAGCGAATACCCCTCATCGGTTCGTTAGCCAAGACACCTTCGCGGGTAGCCTGCTGGAAGGCACCGACAACAGAGTCCTTGATTTCGTTCAAGAACTGAACACCCTTGGTCATATCGACCAAGATGTTCTGACCGGTGGAGTTAGGGCCGAAGCACCAAATCTTGCGGGCATCACCTAAGTCCCAGCCATGCTCTTCCGCCAAAACTCTGGCGCGGGCCTTGAACTCGTCCTTGGCAGAAACCTTTCCGGTCTCAATGTCCTTGCACAGCTCCTCAGTCATGGGCTCAGAGGTGAAGAAGAGGCGGTTGTGGTTGTTGGGGGACTTGGCTAAGGCGACTTGGCTCGAAGCAGAGCGAATGGTTTCACAGTACGCTACGACGGGCTCAGAAGTCTTCAAGGGAACGGCAGCGTGCTCCTCTTCCAGATCTTTCAAGCAGATTTCCAAGTGCAACTCACCGGCACCGGCAACAATGTGCTCACCAGTGTCGGAGGTGAAGCAGAGAACGCAAGGATCGGACTTGGACAGACGCTTCATACCTTCCACAAGCTTGGGAAGATCGTTCGGGTTCTTGACTTCGACGGCAACTTGCACGACTGGAGAGACAGAGAATTTCATGACCTTGAGGTTGTGGGCGGTTTCAGAGGTAGTGATGGTACCCGACTTGACCAAGAATTGATCGACACCAACCAAACCGACAATGTTACCGGCCGGGCAGTCGTCCAAAGGCTCAACAGTGCGACCCATCATGAGGACGGTGCGTTGGATAGACTTGACGAACAAATCTTCCTTCTTACCAGGCTCGTAGTTCGGGCCCTGGATGCGGACCTTCAAACCGCTGCGAACAGTGCCGGAGAAGACACGGCCAAAGGCGTAGAAACGACCTTTATCGGAGGTCGGAACCATTTTGCTGACGTACAACATGAGGGGACCGTTCGAATCGCAATTCTTGATGGCAACGGCGCACTCATCGTCCAAAGGACCTTCATACAGAGTTTCGCAGCGGTAAGCTTGGGCGGTGGACGGAGACGGCAAGTGAATGGCAATCATTTCCAACAAGGCATCGGCAGCGGGCAACCATCTTTGCATGACCAGCTTGACCAAGTCCTTGGTGCGGCGGTCCATTTCGGCTGGCGAGATGACGACTTCCAGCTTAGCCAAGAGTTGAGTGTACTCTTCCTTGCGCTCGTTCATGATGGAATCGAAGATCTTGTAGATCGGGTCCAACACGAACATGCAGAAAGCGCGCTCCAAGGGCTTGCCATCAGCACCAACAGCCTCCTTGGTCCACTTCTTGGTGGCCGGGTTGAAGTAGTTGTCGCCCCACAGACGCTCCATCATCTTGTGCTTGTCGATACCGAACTTCTTCGAGTAGCGAACGGCAAATTGGTGGAGAGTGAAAGCCCATCCGTGCAGGCCAGAGGCAAAGGCGACGTTGCCTTTTTCCGGGTACACTTGGCAGTCACCAAGAGTCTCGTCAAAGTAAGTGGCAATGACGACGTTGACAGACTCCAAGACACGCTGGAAGGAGGTGTACAAGGATTCCTTGTCCAGTTGCAATTCGAGCAGGGCACGGTCGACTTTGTTGACAACCAAAACGGGCTTGATACGCTCAGTCAAGGCCTGGCGCAAGACGGTCTCAGTCTGCACACAGACACCTTCAACACAGTCAACGACGACCAAGGCACCGTCAGTGACACGCAAAGCAGCGGTGACTTCAGAGGAAAAGTCGACGTGCCCGGGGGAATCGATCAAGTTGATCAAGAACCCACGGCCATCAGTCTTTTGCTTCAAGCTGTCCATGGCCTCCTCAGCGACTTCAAAGAACATGGAAATGGCAGTGGACTTAATGGTAATACCACGTTCCTGCTCATCAGCACGGGTGTCGGTGAAACGGGCTCCAGTCTTGTCGCAGGCCATAATACCGGCTTTGGTGACGAGCGAGTCGGTCAAAGTGGACTTGCCGTGGTCGACGTGGGCGATAACGGACATGTTGCGGATGTTGTGCTTCTTGTCCATGAGCTCACGGATCTGATCAATCGTAAAGTTAACCTACATGCGAGAATGGATGGATAAGAAGTAAATGGATGCAAGTACCATTTTTCAAATTTGCTTTCTAACCCCGGTTGGAAACCCCCTCCCTATATAAACGTCTTGTTGATTGCTGCCTACATGTTTTGAAAAAGATTGAGAACGTTCAATAAGTTTGCATTACCTCAAATAACGTGCTTTTCAATGGTCAGAGTCTAAATAAAAATATTCCTCATGAATCCATGTCCTCAATACGATCCTTTTCTTGCTTTGATCCCTGGCCTCTTTTGATCGATGACTCGCAAAAACATCGCCAGATTTCCTATTGTACCCTTCTTCTCTCACTAATGTAATGCTTATTCGGCGTATTTGAACAGACAAGGATAAAGAAAATAATGCAGTCTGACGACGAGGTTGGCAAATTAGCTACCGCGACTCCATTTTTAATGTGTACTACTTGCATTCTCCTGACTCTGTAGCGAAAGCCATAGAGATTTTTATTCAAAGACTTGTAGAAAATTCCAAAAAATTACAGGAAAAAGACAACATGAAACTCTCTCTAACAGTTTATGACATGTAAATCTATTTACCTCAATTTTAGATGCCGTTGTATAAATGAAACTGAGGAATTCGACTTTCTTCGTGAATCCAGCAAAGAATTCATTGAGTCCCTTACACAAAACAACGAAAAGGTGGCAGAAGCAAAATAAAAGTGTAGCTTTAAGGAATTTGAACATAGTTTGCAGGAATCAGGCTACAATTCCCATTATTGTCCCATCCTTTAATCCACAATAGCTTGCCTACTTTATCTACATCTTCGCGACTAATTTTAATAGGAACTCCTGGAGTGAGTGTCAATTGATTTGGACCGCGCGGCATAAATGAATATAAGCTCGACGCGACAACATTATCATGAGAAGATCCTGAATATGTCAGCAGATGATCATTAATATATTTTCTCATCGTAAAACCTAAAGCGATAAAAAGACCTGCCAAGACAGTAGCAATTCTCTTCAAATTAGAGCGTGAAAGAGAAGGATATGCGAATAATACATTCACTATTCCGTCTAGCACTCTTCTTAAATTGCCAGTTGCACCTGTAAAGTATTGCTGATGAAATGAGGAAAATTGGGAAATAAGTGCAAGTAAATTAGACACGGACGACCACAGAGAATAAACTGTAGAATCAACA
>ERZ1066135.1102-NODE-1102-length-11212-cov-5.890652_pt1 | contig 11212 bp, 10 predicted proteins | sample MGYA00382782_ERZ1066135 | MGnify/ENA primary metagenome ERZ1066135 (study PRJEB33369, sample SAMEA5778365) | biofilm metagenome | biome: Industrial cooling water; feature: Water cooling tower basin; material: Biofilm | place: United Arab Emirates | collected...
GGATGTAGAGGCAGATCAAGATCAGCACGACGGCGTCCGTTAGTGCCGCGAGGATCTCGACGCGGTAGTAACCGTAAGTCCTTGTCTCGGACGCAGGGCGCTCCGCGAACCAGATTGCGAGAAGAGCGAGGCCGACTCCTGCGACGTCAGTCAACATGTGGCCCGCATCAGCAAGAAGGGCCAAACTGCCGGTCCAGAATCCACCTATCACCTCGACAATCAGATAGAACGAGGTGATGCCAAAGACTGTGGCCAAACTTTTCTTATTTCGCCACGAAGCGCTTTGCACGTGATCCTGTCCCATAGTAATCGTCTCCCGCCTAAAGGGCGTAGTTTACAACGCCGACCCCGTACTTTCCGAACTCTTGTCTGCCGACGATTTTCCCAGTTCGACCTTACTGCTGCGACGATGCATCAACATGCCGAGAAACCACATGAAAATAATCAGGAGGAGAGATGCTACCAAAAACACGAGCATCGGATGTTCTACGAGCTGATGATAAAAGCTTACCTCTTGTTCCATAATTGCCGGTCATCCCTTACGATAAGCGAGGTTCGACCTTTTGTCCGGCCCCATCCCTAGGCCCTGACGGTTCGCTAATAAGCGCCCTTTGCTCCGTATTCAATGGCGTCGACCTCCTCCGTGCTTAACTGGGTGGCGGATTATCGATGGACGAAATATCCTGATGCTCGTCCGCGTCGAAGGACGCCGAAACAGCCCGAACCCGGAATGTGAGAATCCAAAGTGCCGCCGGTAATGATGTCCGTATGGTGATGACCAACTTGAGTAGAACGGTAAGAATGTTCTCCGCGCATAAAAAGGATCGTAGAGCCAGTAGCCGTTGAATCCTCTCCGCCGCCCCATCGAACCGCTTCGAAAGCCGGATGACAAGCGGCTCACGGTATCTTTTGAGAGCTTCTCATTGGCCTCGGTGATCGACTTGGCTCGTTCGCTGCTCCATAGGGCGAAATCGTCCTGTTCCTTCTTGTCAAACTTGACGACATCAATCTGCCTCCCGCGATCGACGACGATTTCCTTACCGTCGCCAAACTTCTCGTCACCCATACGCGCCCGCCCTTTTTGGACTCGGATAGTGGCGGTCTCCGGTTCGCGGTATTGAACTCGATAAATCCCTTCCTTATCGAGTGAAACCACGCCCTGAGCGACCGTCAATCCGACGGGAGCGATCTCGTCCTCATCACCGGTGATCTCGAAGATCGCCTGGCCAGACCGCAGGTTAAAGCGGAGCGAGTCGAATGAAGTGTCGGTGACATCCAGGATCGAATTCTCACCGAGCCTCAAATAGGAACCGGGATTGAGCAATATCTCGACGCGGCTGTTGGATCCGGTCTCGATCTGATCGCCGCTCTCGGCCGAGTCCAATGTGGACACAACTACAGGCTGACTCGCGGCTTTTCGAGTGATCTTTACGTCGCCGGACGTGAAATTGATTCCGCCCGCTTTTGCCGAGATCACGTATTGACTTGCATCGCTCTGAGCCTCGGCAGCGACAGCAAGCAGGATAGTCAACAAAAACGGGAGAAACCATCTAATAATTCTTGTGTTCGTCATAAGTTACTCCATATTGTCTGCTCTTACCCGAAGACGCTTGCGACCGTCGCTAAAAATAAACGCGTCTGCCGCGTCTACCGTACTTAAAGCTCAGAAATGTCACGGCCGCAACGATAGCGATGGTAATCGCTATCTTCACGCCTCCCGAGAGGTTGTTGCCTTTTGCCTTTCGAACCTGCGGATACGCGACAGTTGTCGAAGTGCCGGACTTTGGATCGACGACTACAAAATCATTGTCGTTTGCCTCGCTGACATAGCCTTCGACCTTTGATTTATCCCGAAGCTCGAGTTTGACCTGAGCATCCGGCCCGGTTCCAAGTCTGCGTATATCCGTCCTAACCTTCTCGGCATCTTTTTCATCGTTTGTACTTGGACTGGCCGCCGTTACGAACGTAGCACTTCCGAGAATCGCTCCGATCAGCATCGTCGTTATACTTTTTTTCAACATGGCTTTTCTTCTCCTCGCTTGCAAGTAAAGATCAAAGCGCTGCAAGCTCCGCTTAGCTTTTTCTCCGTTATCTGTTCGGCTTTCGGAACAAACCGAGCATCGGCAGGTGGCTGAGAGTCGGAGAAAACAATCTTGTCGGCGACTCGTAGTCCGCCCAGTCGCTGCCGTCTGCGTGCCGTTCAATGGTGCCTTCTGTGTTGGCTGGCTCGGCCACCGCCGAAGATCACGCTGAACACGCTGCCCACTCCACGACGGCGTTGAGGCGGATAGTACGCCGGGCGTCTCGTCGGATAGGACCTGCTGTTGCCATAGCGGCCGTCGTTTCCGTAATAACCGCTATTTCCGTAACTGACAGGAGCACGCACGACTCGTCTATCGTGGTCCTGCCGATGGTGTGACGCTCGCCGGCTGTGGTGCTGGGCGTTTGTCGCGACAGTTCCAAGAACCGTGAACGTCGCGGCAAAAAACAGCATGAGAGCTACACGTTTTAGTTGAAGCTTTCGCGTTGTCATGGTTTTACTCCTTGCCTTTTCAGGCTTGTTAACTCCCGGCACTAAGAGCCCAGCCGGGTTCCCGAGGAGAGGCTCGTACAGTCGACCTGCACCTAATTATCCGCTTCACTCACTACGATTTGGGGGCGACTTTCTTCGTCGGATTTGCGGACGAAACCCATGGCTCCGTACTTTATGCCTCACAATATTTGAGTTATGCAAAACCGTGAGCAAACCACACCCTCAAAAAGTCAATACGAGTACTCGGATAGCGAACCAACTCACCCAAATCACTTTCCCCCTCGTATAATTCGCGCTCCCAATCGTTTAAATCGCGTTTCTCCTCCTATAAATCATGTTCCCCTTCGCTCAGATTGTTTTCTCCATCACATAGATAGCATTTCCGGTCGTGTAAATAGCCTTACCCATCACGGGGAAGCATCCCTTTTACTTCTATGACCGGCTCCAAAGCCTTTTCGACATACCGCGACAATCCGACGCCCGATTGTTCCGCGAGGATTTTCGCCTTCTTTAGAGTCGCCGCGCTCAGTCTGAGGCGAATCTCGATGTTCTCCGCAGTCGGGTTTTCTTCATCGCCGCCGACATCCGTTCCGAAGTGCTTAGCTATTTCGTCTGGGCTGATACGATGAACACCCGACATATCATGAGCCTCTTCATTTTGCTTCTTCGTTTTGTTCATAGGCTTCGACGTAGAAGCATCAAATCGCGAATGCGGCTATTCTTTTTCTGAATATCCTCTGATTCGATAGTAACCAGCGCGTAATTAGTCGAATAATTCGCTCAGAAACCCTTTTCGCCTTTTCCGCGAATCGTAGTCTTTCGAGTGATGGTCACGGGAGCGATCTTGATATTCGTTGTATCTGGCCGGTGCGGCGGACGAAGCCGTCATCGACCTTTCTACTATCTTGTCGATCTCGCCTCGGTCTAACCATACGCCCCGGCAGTCAGGACAAAAATCGATCTCAATTCCCTGACGCTCTGACATCTGAAGATCCGTGTTTGTATCAATTGGACATTTCATCTATTTTTCTCCTTTGATCAGGTGTTTCCAAGTCTTCCGTTTTGAGTCGCTTCATTTCCGTTCCCAGTTCGAGCCGCCCAAGCGCCGAGAGAACGATCCAAGTCATAAGAGTGCTTATCAAAGCCAAACCAAGGCCGCCCAGACCGACCGTCACTCCGATCGCCGCCGTCATCCAGATGCCGGCCGCGGTTGTCAGGCCGTGGATCATGCGTTCCTGTTCCAGTTTGAGAATCGCCCCTGCCCCGATAAAGCCAATACCGGTTGCGAGTCCCTGAACAACCCGCGAAACGCCATCTGACGACATGCCGCTGCCCGCCGCCGCAAGAACAAAGAGGGTTGTGCCCAAGGAGACAAGAATATGTGTTCGCAGCCCAGCCTCCTTACCCGCCTGCTCACGCTGAAAACCAATAACTGCCCCGACCACGATCGCGGCAACTAAACGTATCAAGACATGTACCAGCTGAGCCGAGTCCGGTAAGCCTGCTGTTAGTTCGCCCCAAATAATTTCCATCTTCCTGCTTATAATCGTTCCCGATCACCTAAATGAGCAATGCTTTTTCGATGTCGAGGACGACTATCAGTCCGTCACCCTTCCTACCCGTATGAGCGCGCTGCTTGATCGCCGCAACGATCGCCTCGACGAGTTCGTCGTTCGCCGCAATCTCTAGTCGCTTGCCCGGCATAAACGGATCTAAGGAATCGTAAAGGGCCGTGCCAAACCGACGGCCAAACCCCTCGGAATCCGTAACGGTCATGCCGGGAAACCCTTCAATGGCTTCGAATGCGGTTATGATCTCGTCCACTTTGAATGGCCTCACAATCGCGACGATCAATTTCATATTTCATCCTCCGTAAATTCACCTTCGCGATCTTTTTCCACCCAACCGTAAAGTGTCGGCAAGATCAGCAAGGTCAAAAGTGTAGATGTAATCAAACCTCCGATAACCACCGTCGCAAGCGGGCGCTGAACCTCGGCACCAGCACTTGTGGCAAGGGCCATAGGAATAAACCCGAGACTCGCTACCAGCGCGGTCATCAGCACCGGACGCAGCCGCGTTTCCGCTCCCTCGCGAACCGCATCGAGAACCGTCTTTCCTTCTTCGCGAAGGTGGTTAATGAAGCTGACCATCACGACGCCGTTGAGCACCGCAACGCCAAACAGAGCAATAAATCCGACCCCCGCAGATATTGAGAACGGCATCCCGCGCAAGGCCAAAGCGACGACTCCACCGACGATCGCGAACGGAATCCCCGTGTAGATCAAGAGAGCCTGCTTGATCGAATTGAACGTCGTATAAAGCAGCACAAAGATCAGGAACAAGGCGATCGGCACCACGATAAGAAGTCTTTCCGATGCCCTCTGCAGGTTCTCGAACGTGCCGCCCCATTTAAGGTAGTAGCCTGGCGGAAGTTGCACTTCTTTCGCGATCTTTGCCTGAGCCTCTTCGACAAACGAGCCAATGTCGCGCCCGCGGACGTTTAGCTCGACGCCGATGCGGCGGCGGGTGTCCTCGCGGGTGATCTGCGCCGCATCCTCGACGAGTTGGATGTCCGCCACTTGAGAGAGTGGCACGCGTGAGCCGTTAGGGGCGGTAAGGAGCAGGTTTCGAATCGAATCGACATTCTTGCCCGACTCCTCATCGAGCCGCACCACAAGGTTGAAGCGCTGCTCACCCTCATAAACCTGTCCGGCGTCCTTCCCCGCGACAACCGACTCGACCATGTCGTTCACATCCTCGACGTTGAGACCGTATCGTGCGATCGCGGCTCGGTCGGGCTTAATCTGCAGCTGCGGGAGGCCGCTCGTGGCTTCCGCCTTAACATCCTCGGCTCCCTTAACAGTCTGCACGGATTTGACGATCTCGTCCGCCTTCTCCTTTAGTACCTTCAAATCGTCACCATACAGCTTGATTGCAACGTCGGATCGCACGCCCGAGATAAGTTCCGCAACACGCAGCTCAATCGGCTGCGAAAAGCTCGCCATTGCCCCAGGCACCCGTTCCTCGAGCGCCTTAGACATCTTCTCTACCAGTTCGGTCTTGTCCTTGGTCGTGGTCCATTCCCCCGGAGGCTTCAACGCCACATATAAGTCTGAGAAATCTACACTCATTGGGTCGGTGGCAACTTCCGCCCGGCCCGTTTTGGAGATTACGGTCTTAACCTCGGGAAATTCCATCAATACCTTTTCTACCTCGGTCGTGTTCCGGACCGATTCCTCTAGTGACACGCTTGGGAGCCGCTGGACCTGAACGGCAATGTCGCCCTCGTCGAGCCGAGGGATAAACTCTGAACCTAGATACGGAAAAATGGCGCCGCTGATAGCTACGAGCCCGACCGCGAGAGCCAACGCCTGAGCCCGATAGCGACCGACAAAATCGAACGCGGGGATGTACGCTTTCTTTGCCCAGCGGATCAGGAAGCTTTCTTTTTCCGATACCTTCCCGCTTAGAACCAGCGTCATCATCGCCGGGACGTAGGTGAGCGAGAGCAGCAGCGAACCGATCAACGCGAAGACGACTGTCAACGCCATCGGGACGAACATTTTCCCCTCGATCCCGCGAAGGCTTAGGATCGGCAGGTACACTATCGCGATGATCGCGACCGCGAAGACTACAGGACGGGCGACTTCGAGGCAGGACTCGAGGATTGTACGCTGGGGGTTCTCGCGATGCCCGCCAGTTTCCGCCTCGTGCTGTGCCTCAGCTCTTCGCCGAATCGTGTTTTCCACCATCACGACAGCGCCGTCCACAATCAATCCGAAGTCCAAGGCTCCGAGGCTCATAAGGTTACCGGATACATTGAACACTCGCATCAGAATCGCCGCGAACAGCATCGAGAGCGGGATGATCGTCGCGACCAGCAAAGCCCCGCGCCAGTTCCCGAGCAGCAGCATCAGCACCACGATTACCAGGATCGCACCTTCGATCAAGTTCTTCTCAACTGTGGCGATCGCCCGGTCAATCAGCTGGGTTCGGTCGTAGAACGGAGAAAGTTCCACGCCCGCCGGCAACGACTTCTTCACTTCCTCGACGCGGCTCTTTACGTTCTCTACGACCGTTCGCGAGTTCTCGCCTTTGAGCATCAGCACGATCCCCGCGACGATCTCTCCCTTGCCATCCGCGGTCACCGCTCCTTGCCGAACCGTTGACCCCTCAACGATCTCACCTACGTTTTTGACGTAAATCGGCACACCCTCCGGACCCGTTTTCACGACGATATTGCCGATATCTTCCGGGTTTTCAACAAGCCCGAGCCCCCGAAGCAGATACTGCTCGGCACCTTTTTGTATATAGGCCCCGCCGACGTTGGCGTTGTTTCGACTCACCGCCTCATAGACGTCTCGCATCGTCAGACCGTACGACTGCAGCTTCGCTGGCTCCAGACGAACCTGATACTGCTTTTCGTACCCGCCGAAGCTGTTAATCTCAGTTGCTCCGGGAACCCCGAGAAGCTGGCGCCGCACGTTCCAGTCCTGAACCGTGCGTAGAGCTTTCGCGTCGTAGCTTCCGTCGGGCGATTTGAGCTCGTACTGATAGATCTCGCCCAATCCCGTCGAGATCGGCCCCATCTCCGGTGAGCCGATTGACTCGGGGATTTGCTCCCTAGCCTGGGCCAGCCGTTCCAGAACAAGTTGTCGGGCGAAATAGGTGTCGACCGATTCGTCGAACACAACCGTGACTGCGGAAAGGCCAAACTTAGAAACCGAGCGGATCTCCTCGATATCCGGAAGCCCGGACATAGCCACCTCGACCGGGAATGTAACCTGACGCTCCATCTCCAGCGGAGCGAGAGACGGCGCGGCGGTAAGGACCTGCACCTGCACGTTGGTCACGTCCGGAACCGCGTCGATCGGCAGGTTGATCAAGCTGTAAGCGCCGGCCGCTGACATGATCGCGACGAGCAATATGACGATCAATCGGTTCTCAACCGAGAATCGGATAAGTGCGTTTATCATAAAATCTGGTCTAAAATACTCAGCGTAACTTTAAGCACACGCTTAGTGGCCGTGCTCACCCATCTCACCCTTCTGCATCTGTGTTTTTAGCGTGAAGCTGCCTTTCGAGACCACCTTCTCGCCGAGTTTCAGCCCGCTTTTGATCGCGGTGTAGCCTTCCATCTCCCCGCCGATCTCTACTTCCCTGATCTCGTAGGCTCCTGGCTCGTCGTCTTTAGGAACGAAGACGATTGTCTTATCGCCTTCACGCTGGATGGCTCCCGACGGCACGACGAGTTCTTCGCCAGTTTCCGCGTTGGTGCCGGTATAGAATCCGACCTCCGTGAACGTTCCGACACGAAGCCGCCCCTGAGGGTTCGGAACCTCCAGGCGTACGCGAGCGGTTCTGGTTGCCTCATCGAGCCGCGGATCGATGTAGCTGATCCGTCCGTTGAAGGTACCCGCCGAGTTTGACCGTATCTCAGCGACCGAGCCGATAACGAGTTTGCCGACATTGGACTCAGGCACGTTCGCGATAACATAAACGCTGGAAAGATTTGAGATCGAGAAAAGCGGAGACGCCGCATCGATCCCAGCTCCAGCGTTGAACTTCCTTTCAGTAACGACACCCGCGAGCGGCGCCCGAACAATTGCAATAGACGCATCCTTAGAGTGGTCGTCACGCTGGAGATTTTGCTCGCTCGATCCCAGGGCTCTTAACTGGTTTTGTGTATGCTGAAAATCGACCTGCGCCGTCTGCACCTCCGCCTGTGCCTGTTGGAGCTCGCGGTTTAGTGCGATATTGGACTGGAAGTCATAGTCGGCTTTCGCGGTGCGATAGTTGGCCTCAGCGGAGATCAAATCCTTACCGGCTCCAGCTCCCAGTTCGATCAGTCGTTGCGTCCTCCGAAGTGTCGCATCGGCTTCGTCGAGCTTAGCCTTCGCCTGAAGTATCGACACACGATTCTCGGTCTTTTGAACCCTCTCCAGATTTTTGCGCCCAATATCGAGCCGGTTTCTAGCTTCGTTAAGTTTTCCGTGAAGCTCTGCCAGCTGCGGACTTGAGATTGTGGCTAAAATGGCACCTTGATTGACATAGTCGCCAACGCCGTAGAAAACCCGCTCGATCCGCCCACCAACGAGCGGCGTCGCTAATTCGGTTTTCTCCGGGTTAAGTTCGACGGCACCGGTGACGTAAAGCTTCGCTATCGCGGGGCGCTGCGTGACGCCCTCGACCTCGATGCCCGCCGACTCGGCCGATTCCGCGTCCAACTTGACCTCGCGGCCTTCTTCGTCTTCGGAGTGCCCTTCCTCCTTCTTCTCCGGACCAGCCTCAACCTCAACATTTGTCGCGGACGAGGAACTCCGCGTAGCGATCCAAACCACGCCCGCAATCGCGAACAGCGCAACGACCACCGCGGTCAGGATCCACGCGAACATGCTTTTCGCTTTCGTGTTCTGAGCGGTCGGGGGGTAGGATTCGTCGCGTTCGCGATCAAAATTATCTTCGAGACGGGCAAGGTCCGCCTCGTCCCGCTCGTGATGGCCCGTTCGTTCACTCATAACTTCGTTTGTCATCTCCGGCTCTTTCTTATCGTTCATCTCTTTTTTTATCTCGTCATTCATGTTCGGCAACCTCATTTAGGTTCGGGAAGAAACCCTCTGGCTCCAAGGGCTATGCTCAAATCCGCTTGAGAGCGGTAACGCTGCGTCAACGCCTCCGTCAAATCTCGAGTCGCGTCGAGCAGCCGCCGCTGCTCCGCGATCAATTCCGTTATTTTTATCTCGCCAATCTCGTAGACCTTGCGGAACGTCTCGACGTTTTGGGTCGATCGCGGTATCGCCCCGATTTGCAGAGTGGAGACCGCTCGGCTCGCCGCCTCAAAACGCTGGTAGGCCGCTAGGATCTCGCCCCGCACAGCCCTCTCCGCGAACTCTCGTCTCGCCTGGGCCTGCCGTATCGAGATCTCGGCTTCCACCTTCGCACCCTGATTCTTATTGAATAGAGGCAACCCGATCGCGACGCCGAAGGTCAAGCTTCGGTCGCGCTGCGAAAACGGTGCCGTGGGAGCGTCGAATGTTGATCGGCCCTGCGAGTAGCGAGTATAGGCGGTAAGGTCGGGACGGCTTTGGGCCCGGACAAGGCGAAGTCCAGCTGTTGCGACTTGCTCTTCTAACTGAGCAAGAGCGACGTCCGGTCGCGTGCGCAGGCCGATATCTACGGCCGCTTCCTTAGTCGCGGGAAGCGTAGGCAGTACGGCGGCGTCGATCTGCTCTCGCAGCCGGAGCGCGTCGTCGAACGGCACACCGGTCAGCAGCTTCAATTGGGTGATAGCAGATTGCAGCCGGCCCTCGGCCAACTGGCGCCGCGCGCGAAGGCGTTCCACCTCCGCCTGCAGGAGGTTGAGCTCCAGCGGGGGCGTCTCGCCCTCATTCACCCTAATCTGCACTATACGAGTGGTTTGGAGATCGAGATCGAGAAGCCGCTCGGTAGCGTCCAATTCTCGTAGAGCTCCTAAAGCTTCCGCGTAGTTCGTGAGCACATTCGCAACCAGAACTCGTTCGCGGTTACGGACTTCCGCCTCGCTCGCCTCAATAGATATCTGTGCCGCGCTTACGCGGGCCGAGCGCCGACCGTATATTTCGATCGGTAGCGAGAACCCCAAGGTGAACTGACTATCCCCGCCGCTGCCCACAAGACGACCCGATTCGCGCTCGAACTCCAGCGTCGGATTCGGACGCAAGCGGGCCTGCTGCAGGCGGGCTCTTGCCTTGTCAATCTCGAGTCGCGACGCGATGATCTCCTGATTGGAGGCTAAGGCCCGCTTCATCAACTCGTCGACGGACATACCGTCCTGCGGGTGGTAATAATTTGGGAGAACTGATTCGAGAAGCGACTTCGCCGAGGCGACCGAATCTCTCGCATCCGTGGTCGCCGTGTCGTTTCTGGCCAGTAACGTCGGTTCCTGACCGACCGCCGCTGTAAAACCAGCGATCGTCAAACAAAGGCCGGCCAAAAGTACCGGAGCCTTTTTGTGTAAATTCATTTGTAATCTTCCTGATCAAAGCTGATGCTTACTCAACGCGGGCGCACGAGCAACCGGGGTGAGCGTGATTGATGGATTGATACTGAAGGCGCTATGAATAGACAAAGCGCGGTTCAATCCGGCACCTTTCGATTAGGAAAATTTCGGAGGCAGGTATGGAGGAGGAAGTGAGTTAAAAACTGGGTAACCGTTCTTCAAAGGGATGCTAGTCCCGTAGACAGACGAGGTTTGGACATCGCCAACGATGCCAGGAATCGCAACGGCGTGGCAAAGGCACTCGTCGTTGCAGTCGCCGACAGGTTCATGGTCGCAATCGTTCTCGCAATTCGAGATGGCAGTTTCGGATTCGCCGCGTTCATCAACAACATTACTAACGAGGGTCGTCGTCCCACTAAGCGGCGGAGCTGCATTCGTACCGATCGCGTGTAATGACGGGCATAAAAGTTCGATCGCCATGATACCCAGCCAGAGAACGACGAAGCGTCTCCTGACGATATTTCTGCGAACGAACTTGAGTATACCCTTCATTTAAACTAGGTGGAACTACAATGATTCCAATTAACTAGCATAACTTTAGCCTATCATGTTGTCAAGGACTCGGCTCGTTTTTTATATCAAAACTTTTCCCCATTAGTCGCTAATGGGACACACACGCCGAGATAGGGACATATAACAGG
>ERZ1066135.1106-NODE-1106-length-11175-cov-6.489029_pt1 | contig 11175 bp, 5 predicted proteins | sample MGYA00382782_ERZ1066135 | MGnify/ENA primary metagenome ERZ1066135 (study PRJEB33369, sample SAMEA5778365) | biofilm metagenome | biome: Industrial cooling water; feature: Water cooling tower basin; material: Biofilm | place: United Arab Emirates | collected...
GTCGACGACGAGCGCAAGTTGCCGCACGAGGCCGTGCTGTTCCCGCTCGAGACGCTCGAGACGAACGAAGCTTCGGTGCTGCGCCTGTCGCTGCACCACACCTCGAGCTCGAAGTTCAAGAGCTTGATCGGACGCTTCCGCATCAGCGTCACCGACGACGAGCGCTTGCGCGCGCAGCTCTTGCCGCTGACCCCCAAGCTGTGGAGCGCGATCGGGCCCTTCCCGGCCGCTGACGCCGAGGCTGCGTACAAGACCGCGTTCGCGGTGGAGAAGGACCTCGGCGCGAAGCCGCTCGACCTCAAGAAGAGCTACGAGAAGGTCGTGCTCGAGCCCAAGCCCGGCGAAGGCGGCGCGAAGCCGGCGGGCAAGGGCGAGGGTGGCGAGAAGTCCCCTGGCAAGGGAGGCGAGGCGCAGGTCGCGAAGGGCGAGGCGAAATCTCCCGAGAAGGGGGCGGACAAGGGCGCCGACAAGCCGGCCGAAAAGCCCGCCGAGAAATCCGCGGAGAAGCTCGTCGAGAAGCCGAACGACGCAGCGGCGGGCGCGGACGTCGCGCAGGCGGAGACCAAGTCGGAGCAGGAGAAGCCTGCCGGTGACAAGCTCGCCGGCGACAAACCTGCCGCGAGTCCGCCCAGCGACGCAGCACTCGCCGCGGCGAAGCCCGACGGCGGCAAGGGTGGGGATGCGAAGTCGGCGCAGGGCAAGCCCTCCGACGGCAAGCCCGCGCAGGGCAAGCCGGACGAGACCAAGTCCGCCGAAGCCAAGCCTGCGGGAGAAAAGCCGGGCGAAGGCAAGGCTGTCGCCGAGCCCAAGCCGCCGGCGGAGAAGATCGAGTGGACGGAGCACCGCACGTGGCGCGATGGCGACGCGGCGAAGTTGGAGGGCGCGAACGTCGCGTGGTACGCGACGCGCAAGGTGCACTCGACGCGCGCGCGCACGGCCTTCGTCGAACTCGACGGGCCGGCCGGCATGAAGTTGTGGATCAACGGCGAACTCGCGCACAGCGTTGCGCCGCGGCCCGCGCCTGCGCCCGAGGCCAAGCCCGCCGAAAACCCGGGCGAAAAGCCCGGCGAGGGGAAGGGCAAGGAAGGCGCGTCGAAGGAGAGCGAGGACGATCCGATCGACGAGAGCGACACGGAAGCGCAGGAGGAGTTCGAGTTCAAGTTCGGCGGCGAGCCGAGCAAGAGCGCGCAGCGCTTCCGCATCGGCTTGCGCGAAGGCGTCAACGAGCTCGTGGTGAAGTTGGTCTTCGCGGGTGACGCGCGCGGCGGCGAAGGTCGCGGTCGGCGCGGCGGCGGTGGCGGCGGTTCGTTCACGTTCAAGATCACGCCCGAGGGCGATGACTTGCTGACCTACGAGGTCGTGCAGGCGCTGCGCAAGGAAGCGCAGGCCGCGCCGGCGCCCGTCGCCAATCCCACGGCGTCGAGCGCGCCGGTGTCCACGACGCAGGCTGAGAGCGCGGCGCCGGAAGCCGCAACGGAAGCCGCGATTGCGGCGACGACCGCTGCGGCGCAGGCCACGACGGCTGCGACGAATGCCGAGGCCGTCAAGTCCCCGACGCCGGCCCCGGCCGCGCCGCAGGCCGAGCCTGGAGTCAAGGGCCCGAACGCCGGCCGCGTGGTCGAAGCTCGCGCGGGCGACGAACCTGTCGCTCAACCCACGAACAGCGCTGCTTTCCTCGAAGACAAGAAGGTGAGCAAGGTCGGCGAGCTCGCGGCGCCGCTGGTGACCGGCGAAGAAGCCAATCCGCTCACGCCCTCGGAGCGGCGGCGCAAGGTGCTGCGCGAGCACTACCGCACCAAGCTCGATCCGATCGGGCGCGTGCTCGCCGACGAGCTCGCAAAGCTCAAAGACGAAGAGCGCGAGCTCAAGCGCCGCGTGCCGAGCACGCTGGTGATGGAGGAACTCGACAAGCCGCGCCAGGCCTACGTGTTCGTGCGCGGCCTCTACAAGAACCGCGGCGAGAACGTCGCGCCCGCGACGCCCGCCGTGTTGCCTCCGATGGATCCCGAGCTGCCGCGCAATCGCCTCGGACTCGCGCGCTGGCTCGTGAACGGACAGCATCCGCTCACGGCGCGGGTGTTCGTGAACCGCATCTGGCAGCAGTACTTCGGCACGGGGCTCGTGCGTTCCGCCGAGGACTTCGGCGTGCGCTCCGAGCTGCCTTCGCATCCCGAGCTGCTCGACCTGCTCGCCGTCGAGTTCGTCGAGGGCGGCTGGGATATGAAGAAGCTGCACAAGCGCATCGTGCTCAGCGCGACGTACCGCCAGGACAGCTCGATCTCGGCTGAGAAGCTCGAAAAGGACCCGGAGAACCGGCTGTTCTCGCGTGGTCCGCGCCTGCGCCTGTCGGCGGAGATGGTGCGCGACAACGCGCTGAGCGTCAGCGGCCTACTGCACGAGAAGCTCGGCGGTCCGAGCGTGAAGCCGCGCCAGCCCAAGAACGCCTGGAAGACGGTGGAGGGCAACTTCGCGAGCAACTACACGCGCCACGGCGACGAGCGCCAGTACCGGCGCGGGTTGTACGTGTACTGGAAGCGCGGTTCGCCCTATCCGTCGATGCTCAACTTCGACGCCGTCAAACGCGACGCGTGCACCGTGTCGCGCGCCACGACGACGACGCCGCTGCAGGCGCTCACGCTGCTCAACGATCCGGTGTACGTCGAGTGCGCGAAGATGCTCGGCTCGCGACTTCTGACCGAGCGTCATGCGCTCGGTCGCGCTCGCGATCCCAAACCCGAGGAGCAGGATCGCCTGCGCCTCGCGTACGGATTCCGCCTGTGCACTTCGCGCGCGCCGAGTGAGCGCGAGCTCGAAATCCTCGTCGAGTTGCTCGGCGAGCAACGTACGCACTTCAAGGCGCACGCCGACGAAGCCAAGGCGCTCCTTGAAGTCGGCGACGCGCGCGTGAAGGACGGAATCGACCCGCTCGAAGCCGCCGCCTGGGCGAACGTCGGCGCGGCCCTGCTCAACCTCGACGCCACCCTGCACCGCGGCTAGGCCTTCGCGAGACCCACGACCATGAACCAATTCGATCCGCAGGTTCCGCTGTTCCATGCGCCGACGCTCGCGCGGCGCGCGTTCCTGGGCACCAGCGTGCTCAGCTTGGGCTCCATCGCGCTCGCCTGCATGGGCGCGCGCGACGGGCAGCGCAGCGAAGCGCTCGCCAGCGCCGGCGCTGCGCCCGCGTTGCCGCCGTACAAACTCGGGAAGGCCAGCGCGCAGCGCGTGATCATGATCTTCGCGGCGGGCGGGCTCTCGCAGCTCGATCTGTTCGACGAGAAGCCGCTGCTCAAGGCGCGGCGCGGCGAAGAACTGCCCGATTCGATCCGCAAGGGCCAGCGCATCTCGGGCGTGACCGAGAAGCAGGGCGCGCTGCCGGTCGTGGGCTCGTGCTTCGAGTTCAAGAACTACGGTCAGAGCGGGCTGCGGATGAGCGAGCTGTTCCGCGAGATGGGAGCGTTCGCCGACGACGCGTGCTTGGTGCGCTCGATGCAGACCGACCACGTGCTGCACGAAGCGGCGATGTCGATCCTGTTCACGGGTTCGCAGCAGCTCGGCCGGCCGTCGTGGGGCTCGTGGCTGAGCTACGCGCTCGGCACGGCGAACCAGGATCTGCCCGAGTTCGTGGTGATGCTCTCGGGCTCGCGCGACGGCGGCTCTCCGCCGCATCCGCGCATGTGGCACAACGGCTATCTGCCCGGGCGTTTCCAGGGTTGCCCGTTCCGCGGCGGCGGCGAGCCGGTGTTCTTCGTCAAGAACCCCAAGGGCGTCAGCGAGCCGCAGCGCAAGGGTTTGCTCGAGCGTCTCAAGCAGCTCAACCAGATCGAAGCGGAGCGCACGGGCGATCCCGACGTGACGACGCGCATCCAGTCCTACGAGATGGCCGCGCGCATGCAGGTCAGCGTGCCGGAGCTGTCCGATCTCTCGAAGGAACCGGCCGACATCCTCGAGCAATACGGCGCGCTGCCCGGCAAGGAGTCGTTCGCCAACAACTGCCTGCTCGCGCGGCGCCTCGTCGAGCGCGGCGTGCGTTTCGTGCAGCTCATGGACGGCGGCTGGGACCACCACTACGACATCCCGCGCTCGCTCAAAGAGAAGATGACGATGGCGGACAAGCCGATCGCCGCGCTGCTGCGCGATCTCAAGGAGCGCGGTCTGCTCGAGGACACGCTGGTGCTCTTCTGCGGCGAGTTCGGTCGCACGAGCTACTGCGAAGGCCCGATGAGCTTCGAGAGCTACGGCCGCGACCACCAGCAGCTCTCCGGCGGTTTCCTGATGTTCGGCGGCGGCGTGCGCGGCGGCACGAGCTACGGCGAAACCGACGAGTGGGGCTGGGACGTCGTGAAGGACCCCGTGCACGTGCACGACCTACAGGCCACCGTGCTTCACATGCTCGGGCTCGAGCACCGTCAACTCGTGACGCGCTACCAGGGCCGCGACTTCCGCCTCACGGACGTCGGCGGCAACGTGATCCAGCCGCTGCTGGCGTAGCGCGCTCGAAGGCTGGGGGGCGCTCGCGAAAGATCTCGGGTTGAAGCTGCTCCTCACAACGCTGTCCGCCGTCGCGCAGCTTGCGCCGCTCTGCTGCGCGCAGCGGTGGTGGGGATTGGCGGATGAGGCGCCGAGCCAGGACGGCGCCGGGCACCACGTGTTCGTCGTGGGTCCCACGGTGGACGTGAACGGTGACGGCGTGCTCGAGTACGTCGCGCAACTCCCGAGCTTCGAATCTGTGCGCTCGACGTTGCGGGTGTCCGTGCGCTGCGGCGCCACGGACGCCGAATTGAGTTTCTGGGCCGAGCAGGGCAAAAGCGGCGGGTACACCCTCAGCTCGCTTCCCGCGTACGGTCTTTCCGACCCGAACGCGCGCAACGGCAGCGCGTTCCTCGTGCGACACCACAGGCGGGTGTCGCTGCACGCGGCAGCGAGCGGCGCGCAACTGTGGTCGACGTCGGACTGGGCGGCGTGGCGGGGACTCCTGACTCAGCCAGTCGGCGAGAGTCCTGCACTCGGCGTGCTGGCGCTCGCGCAGGGCGAGTCGGGCCGCTTCGCTGAGTCGCTCGTCGCGCTCGACACAGGGCTCTCCCGCGGCGACGCGGACATGACGGAGTGGGGCCGCTCGATCCCGGTCGGCGACTTCGACGGCGACGGCTTCACGGACGCCGTGCGGCGCTGCGCGCGCGACGCCGCCGTCGCGCTGATCAGCGGTCGCAGCGGCCGCGCGGAGCGCTGGATTCCAACGCGCGCACGCCTGAGCGAGATCCTCGCCGCGGAGCTGGTCGACATCGACCGCGACGGCCAGCGCGACCTTGTCTTGCTCGCTGTTGCCGTCGGCGAGGATCGATCCGCTCTCGAGTGGCTGAGCGGCTCGAACGCACGGGGCGCGACGCCCCAGGCGCCTGTGCCGGAACTCGTGGCCCGCGACGCACTACTCAGTCCCGCGGCCCAGCGCATCGCCGCACTCGGCGACGTCGACGGCGATGGCTTCGTAGACCTCGCCCATCTCCAGCCCAATTCGACGGCAGAGCTGACCTACGACGACTTCCTGGGCGCCTACGTCGTCGCTGCGCGCTCGACCAAGACCGGCGCCGGGCTGTGGCGCCACCATCGCGGCTGGGTCATCTCGCTCGTGTCCGTCGCGGACCGCGACGGCGACGGTCACCGTGACATCGTCCTCGTCGACGACGCGCGCAACCTGCGCGTGTTGTCGGCGCGGCGCGGCGTCGAACTCAGCGCTGTAGAGCTAATCCCGAGCGCCAAGCGTTGAGTCCAGCTCGTCCCAGCATCACGGCTGCACCACAAACTCCAGCGCATCCGAGAGCGAAGTCGTCTTCGCGTTCGGCGGGTCGCGGAACCAAGCCTGCGCCTGCACGACTTCGCCGCCGGAGAAGGGCGCGCCGAGAGCGCCCGGATAGGTCGCGCTGAATTGGTTCCAGTCGGTGGCGAGCTGTCCGTTGCAGGCGCCGGCGGCGCCGCCCGAGGACTGCGGGAAGGTGCGTTGCAGCGGCGACTTCACGCACAGGAAGCTCGAAGTCGTGCCCCAGGCGAAGGCGACGCGTCCGCTGAGGCCGTAGAAGACTAGGCCCTGGCGCTGGCCTTCGACGTTGCTCGCGCGCAGCGTGAAACCGCTGCCTGCGTTGGCGTCGGGCACGCCGGTCGCGCTCATCGTCGCCACGCAGCCTGCGCTGCTCGTGCCGGCGGTGCAGTAGCTCGTGAACGGCTCGCGCCACGCTTGCACGCCGTTGAGGTCGGCCATGACGAGCGTGCCGTTGCCGCCGAGCGCCGGGCCGCCGTTGTTGGGGCGCGAGAAGTTGAGCGTGAACAGGTTCTGCGTGAGGTCCGCAGAGAAGGCCCACAGGCGGCCGTTCGTCACCGGCGTGTTCGCCCAACCGTTCGAGACGTACACGCGGCCGAGCGCGTCGACGGCGGTCTTCGGGCTGAGGTCGGGGCTGCCCAGCGGCGCGAGCACGCCGGCGTTCGCGAGTTCGATGCCCGTGAACGGATCGAGGCGCACGAACTCTTCGGCGGGGTTGAAGGTGTAGATCGAGCCGTCGGGCCCGACGCCGTGCTCGTGCGAGGTCGTCCAGCGCACCGGCGTGTTCCACAGCGGCACGAACGACGTGCCCGTGTCCTGGAAGGCGAACAGGAAGTCGACGGCTGTGCTGTTCTGCGTGCGCGAGAAGAACACCAGGTCGTTCCAAACGAACGGCGTGTTCTGGTCGGTGAAGCCCGCCATGAGCGTGCTGCGGTACAGCACGGCGCCGGTGGCGAGGTCGAACTTCGTCAGCACCTGGCCGCCGGGCACGGGTTCGTCGACGAACACGCCGGTCGCGCTCAGCGCCGGGCCGCAGTTGCCGCTCACCGGGCAAGCGCGCGGCACGCTCCACACCGTCGCGCCATCGCTGGCGCGGATGCGCTTGAGCGAGAAGAAGTCGCCGACGATCAGGTCGCCGTTCGGCGCGAAGACCGCGCCGTCGTAGGCGAAGGCCTCCTGCGTCGCCTGGGAGTTCCACAGGAACGCGCCGGTGTTCGCGTCGAGCGCGGTGATCGGCTGCGGCGCGAAGTTCTGCGAACGCGAGCAGTACACGCGCCCGCCGTTCACGCCGGCGATCCAGGCGATCCACTGCTGACTGGGGTTGCCGTTGTAGGCGAGCGTCGTCGACCAGCGCGTCGCACCGTCCGCGAGGTCGTAGCTCACGATCGCGTCGTTGGCCGGGCCGCCGCTCTGTGGGAAGCCCGTCTCGCGCACCGTGAACAGCGCGCCGTCCGCGATGAACGGCGCCCAGGCGATCACCACCGAGCCCGGCCGGCTCCAGGCCGGCGCGATGCTCTTGGGGCCGGCAACGTTCGACTGCCCGTTGCGCGCGGCGTTGCCGCCGTGGTTCGACCAGTTCTGGGCCAGGGCGACGGTCGGAACGAGGAACGCCGCGGCGGCCAGCGTGCAGGAGCGGATCGAGGTGTTCATGGTGTGGTGTCCGCACGGGTTCGTGCGCTGCGGACGGGGGAGCCCACGCAGGCTAGCCGGAGGCGGGGATTCGCGTGCTGCCGATGGTGGTACGGTGCCAGGATCAAATCCGTCATCTGCGCGCGCCGCCGCGGGCGGCGCGCGCAGATGACGGATTTGATCCTGGCACCGTACCACCATCGGAAACCCTGGACCGCCGGCGCGCGGTGGCTGGATTCGAGCTTGGCGCCGTACCGCCACCGCGGGTCGCCGGATTTTTTTCGAACAGGTGCAACTTTCCGCGGCGCACTGGGGCAAACCCGTGCGGTCGACCCAGTGTGCAGCGCAAGCGGAACTGCGGCCGCGCACTCGACCGACAGGGGTCCGCCCCGCTGCCTGCGCCCTTGCGGCGCTCGCGGCGCCTTGCCGGCCCTGAGGGAGATCGAAGCACACGTTGCCCATTGATCCGTTCCGCCCATGGGCCTCGTGACGGCGGAGAGGCATGTGCCTCTCCGCCGTTCTTCGTTTCCAGTTCGGGCTAATCGAACAAATCGCCCTGCTGCGCCCTGGCGCGCGGCGCGGGCGCGAGCTGCGAGAGGTGCTCGCCGACGCTCTCGAGTCCCAGCCGGCGGCACTGCAGCGCGAACAGCTGCTCGATGGCGCGCCAGCGCTCGCCCGAGCCGCGCATGCGCCGGCCGAACGCGGTCTCGTAGAGCGCGCCGCCGTGCATCTCGCGCAGCGCGGAGAGCACCTTGTCCGCGCGCAGCGGATGGCTCGCGCGCAGCCGCGCTTCGAAGATCGGCGCGACCTCGGCGGGCAGGCGCAGCAGCGTCAGGAACGCGCGCCGGGCGCCGGCTTCGCGGGCGCGGGCGAGGATCTCCGGGATGGCGCTGTCGTTGAGCCCGGGGATCAGCGGCGCGAGCGCGACGCCCGTCGGCACGCCGGCTTCGCTCAGGCGCCGCAGCGTCTCGAAGCGCGTCGCCGGTGAGCTGGCCCACGGCTCGAGCGCGCGTGCGTCGTGTTCGTCGACGAACGGGATGCTGACGCTGACGAATGCGCCGCCGCGCGTCGCCATGCGCGCGAGCAACTCAGCGTCGCGGCGCACGAGCGCGCCCTTGGTGATGATGCCGACCGGATGGCGAAACTCGTCGCAGGCAGTGAGGCACGCGCGTGTGAGCTCGTACGAAGCCTCCAGCGGTTGGTAGCAGTCGGTCACGCCGGAGAACGCGATCCACTCGCGCCCCGCGGACCAACGCCCGCCGGCGAGCTCGCGCCGCAGCGCCGCTTCGAAGTTGGTCTTGACCACGATCTTCGCGTCGAAGTCCGTGCCGGCGCCCAGCTCGAGGTAGGAGTGCGTGGGCCGCGCGTAGCAGTACGCGCAGGCGTGCTGGCAGCCGCGGTAGGGGTTGAGGCTGTAGCGAAAGGGCAGGTCGGGACTGTCGTTGCTCGACAGCGCGGAACGCGCCTCTTCCTCGTACACCTCCAGCGCCACCGGCGGCGGCTCGCCCAGCCACTCCACGTGCCGGCCGGTCCATGGGTTGGGCGGGTTGGTGATCCTGCGCGGAGCGCTCGTCATGTCGGGCTCAGATTACTCCGCTTGCCCCCAGCGGCCCGCCGCGCGAAGCGAGGCCGCACAATCGCTACGTTAGTTGGCCCCCTGTCGAAGCCCTGACCCCCGGAGATCCCTGACGTGCTCGTTTCGCTCTGCGCCGCGCTCGCTGTTTCGCCCGTCCCGCAGGACACGCACCCCTTCTCGGTGCACGACATGCTCGCGATGGACCGCATCGCCGACGCGCGGCTCTCGCCCGACGGCAAGCGCGTGACCTTCACGGTCAGCAGCACCGACCTCGCCGGCAACCGCCGCCGCACGGACGTGTGGATCGCCGATGTCGACGGCGGCAATCCGCGCGCGCTCACCACGCATCCCGCGGCGGACTTCAACGCGCGCTGGATGCCGGACGGCAAGTCGATCGTGTTCCTCTCGACGCGCGGCGGCGGCGCGCAGGTCTGGCAGCTCGCGCTGTCCGGCGGCGAAGCGCAGCAGCTCTCGAAGTTCCCGCTCGACGTCGGCAACCTCGACGTGTTCCCCGGCGGCGAGCGTTTGCTGCTCTCCTTCGACGTGTGGCCCACGGCGAAGTCGCTCGCGGAAAGCGCGGAGAAGGACGCCGCCGAAGCGAAGAAGAAGGGTTCGGGCAAGGTCTACGAGGCGTTGCCGATCCGCCACTGGGACACGTGGGAGGACGCCAAGCGCAACCACGTGTTCGTGTGGAAGATCGGCGAGAGCGAGCCGGTCGACCTGATGAAGGGCCTGGACTGCGACGGTCCGACCAAGCCCTTCGGCGGGTTCGACGAAGTCTCGATTTCGCCCGACGGCGCGAGCGTCGCGCTGGTGTTCAAGAACGTCGGCCGCGAATTCGCGTGGAGCACGAACAGCGATGTGTACCTCGCTCCGGCGGACGGCTCGAGCTCGCCGCGCAACGTGTCGAGCGAAGGGCCGGGCTACGACAACCACCCGAGCTTCTCGCCCAGCGGCAAGACGCTCGCGTACCTCTCGATGCCGCGCGCCGGCTACGAGGCCGATCGCCATCAGATCGTGCTGATGGACGTCGCGACCGGCGCGAAGACGATGCTCGCGCAAAGCTGGGACCGTTCGGCGGCCGAACTCGTCTGGTCGCCCGACGAGAAGACGATCTACACGAGCGCGGCGAACGTGGGGAACACCTCGATCTTCGCCATCGACGTCGCGACGGGCGAAGTGCGCACGTTGATCGAGCGCGGCGCGAACAACGCCGTGCTCGTCGCCGGCCAGCGGCTCGTGTTCGCGCGCAGCCACCTCAAGGCGCCGACCGAGCTGTACTCGATGGGCCTCGACGGGCGTGATGTGAAGGCCATCACCGCGCTCAATGCGGCGAAGGTCGCGGCCGCGCGCATGGGGGACTACGAGCAGTTCCACTTCGCCGGCTTCAAGGGCGAGAAGGTGCACGGCTACGTGATGAAGCCGGCGGACTTCGAGTCGGGCCGCAAGTACCCCGTGGCGTTCCTGATCCACGGCGGACCGCAGGGCAGCTTCGGCGACAGCTTCCACTACCGCTGGAATCCGCAGGCCTACGCCGGCGCGGGCTTCGGCGTCGTGTTCATCGACTTCCACGGCTCGACGGGCTACGGCCAGGCCTTCACCGACGCGATCAACCAGGACTGGGGCGGCGCGCCGTTCGAGGACCTGATGAAGGGCCTCGACCACGTGCTCGCGAACTATCCGTTCCTCGATGGGACGCGCGTCGCGGCGCTCGGCGCGAGCTACGGCGGCTACATGATCAACTGGATCGCCGGGCAGGCGCCCGAACGCTTCAAGGCGCTGGTCAACCACGACGGCAACCTCGACGAGCGTATGGCGTACTACGACACCGAGGAGCTGTGGTTCCCCGAGTGGGACCACGGTGGAACGCCTTGGTCGAATCCCGCGGGCTACGCCAAGCACAACCCGATCGAGCACGTCCACAAGTGGAAAACGCCCATGCTGGTGATCCACGGCGGGCTCGACTACCGCGTGGTCGACACCCAGGGCATGAGCACCTTCACCGCGCTCCAGCGGCAGGGGATCCCCTCGAAGTTCCTGTACTTCCCCGACGAGAACCACTGGGTCTTGAAGCCCCAGAACTCGATCCAGTGGCACGACACGGTGCTCGAGTGGATCACGCGCTGGACGCGCTGAGCCGGTCCGCCGACGTTTGACG
>ERZ1066135.1107-NODE-1107-length-11170-cov-8.489159_pt1 | contig 11170 bp, 10 predicted proteins | sample MGYA00382782_ERZ1066135 | MGnify/ENA primary metagenome ERZ1066135 (study PRJEB33369, sample SAMEA5778365) | biofilm metagenome | biome: Industrial cooling water; feature: Water cooling tower basin; material: Biofilm | place: United Arab Emirates | collected...
GCCAGATCACGGCCGAGCGCGCCCGGCGCATCACCGCGAAGCTGGTGCTCGAGGGCGCCAACGGCCCCACGGTGCCGGTGGCCGACGACATCCTCGCCGAGCGCGGCGTGCTGGTCGTGCCCGACGTCATCTGCAACGCCGGCGGCGTGACGGTCAGCTACTTCGAGTGGGTGCAGGACTTCAGCAGCTTCTTCTGGAGCGAGGACGAGATCAACCTGCGGCTCGACAAGATCATGGTCGACGCGCTGCGCAAGATCTGGGACACCGCCGACCGTCACCGGATCACCCTGCGCACCGCGACCTTCGCGGTGGCCTGCGAGCGCATCCTCACGGCGCGCGAGGAGCGCGGGCTCTACCCTTGATCATCTGAACCGGCACGACGCCGGGTCAGCGCGGCGCAGAGGCGCGGCAACGCGCGACCGTCCCCGCACTCGCATTCCCAGACGGTAAAGACTGCCCAGCCGAGCGCCATCAAGGCGGCTTCCTTGGCGGCGTCACGGCGACGGTTCGCGTCGATCTTGTCCTGCCAGAACGAGGTGTTCGTCTTGGCAACCACGCGGCCGTGGCGGCAATGGTGGCCGTGCCAGAAGCAGCCGTGGACCATTACCACCGATCGACAGCCGGGCAGCACGATGTCGGGAGAGCCGGGCAGGGACCTGACGTGCAGGCGATAGCGGAACCCCCGAGCGTGGAGATACCGCCGCACGACGAGCTCCGGCCCGGTATTCTCGCGGCCGACGCGTCGCATCAGGTTCGAGCGATCGCGAGTGGTCATCATCGACGCCGAGAAGCAAGAAGCTCGACATGAAAGGCCCGAACATCCTAGCCCGGTCCATGAGCGTCGCGACGCAACGCGGCACAGGAACGCGCGCCTGGCAGTACCACTCGCGCAGCGACACGCACTCCAAGGTCGCCTGCTGGACCGTGCTGTTCGATCTGCTGTCCGAGTGCGACATCTTCCGGCGGCACGCGGCCGCGGGCTTCGTCGGCTTCGGCATCAACCATGTGCTCGTCGGCCCGATCAACAAGACCCTCGACCTCGTCGTCACGCGTATCGCGCCGGACCGCCCGGCTCGGCCTCGCAAGACCTTCACCGAGCTGGCGGATGTCTACGGCATCGTCCTCGATGCCGACGAAGCCGCGGTGCTGGCCCAACTGCCCCCGATCGAAGGCGAGATCAGCAAGCACGACATCTCCGAAGTGGCGATCGCGCTCGAGGCCAAAGCCTGTATGACCGAGCACAGCAAGTCGCTGCCGCGGCTGCATGCGGAGATTCTTGCCACCGGCTACCTCGCCAAACGCGCGCAGCCCCGTTGCATCACCGTCTCGTACTCGCTGGTCAATGCCGCCAGGTCTTTCCGCACGCCCAGCGATGCGGGTGACGGCAAGCTCAACACCCACGCGCAACCCGGCGATGCCCGAAAGGTCGTGGAGATGCTCGGGCGCGCCATCCCGCTGGCGCGGGACGTGCCGTCGATCGGCTACGACGTACTCGGGCTGACCGTCGTCGATTGCCGTAACGACGGATCGCCGGTCACCGTCGTCACCGACGAACCGGCCCCGGCTCGCAGCAACCACCTTCACTACGAACAGATGCTGCGCAACCTCTGCGCGGAGTACCGCAGCAAATTCGGCGGCTGAGCGCGCGGCGCCGAGTCGCGGCTAAGCGGCCAGCAGTTCCCGCTGCGCTGGGCTCGCCCGCGGCGGCACCTCGCCGCCCAAGCCGACGAGATGGCGTTCGACCGCCTCGATGAAGCCCGGCTCGAACCGCAGCTTGGCGCGTCGCGTCCTCTCGAGGAAGCCGCGCGTGGCCTTGACGGAAAGCGGCTGTTGACCGTCCGGATCGGCGAGGAAGTCCACCAAGGGCGGCGGCCGGATGCCGAGTGGGTCCGTGCCGATGTCCACGGCGAAGCGTCGCTTGCCGTCGAAGCGCGCTGCGCGGGGCGCCTTGCCGGCGCTCGGGAAGCCGTAGTCGCGGTCCGGGCGGTAGACCCCGGGCGATTTCAGCCGCCGGCCGACCCACGCCGCGACCGGCACGCTCACCGCACTGCCGACGAGACCCCAGCGTGCCGTGTGACGGCCGACCGCCTCGGCCGGTGCGGTCCAGTCGGCCTCGAACCCCTGCAAACGCTCGACGTCACGGATGCTCGGCTTGATCAACCGACCGTCGGGCATCAGGACGGCCGGCGGCGACGGGATGCCGATCGTGCTGCCGTTCTTCAGCGTCGGCACGGCATCGACCGCCCAGCCGAGTCCGCCGAGGCCCTCGGTCCAGTAGAAGCCGTGCGCGCGGCGACCGAGCGCGGACGCAGGGCGCTCGAGCGGCGCGTCGTCGGCCAGCAGCACGGCCGAAGGGTCGACGACCCGCGACGCGACGAGGAAGACGCGCTCACGGCGCTGCGGCAGTCCGAAGGCATAGCTGTCGACGACACGGTAGGCCCACCGGTAGCCGCGCCGCTCGAACTCGTCGATGATGGCGCGCATCGCATTGCCGCCTGCGAGCTGCAGCATGAAGGGGACGTTCTCGACGATGACCGTCGGAATACGCCGACGCGACAGCAGCCGGAACACCTCGCCGATCAGGCCTGAGCGCTCGCCGTCCAGCCCGGCCGTGCGCCCGGCCTGGCTGAGGTCTTGGCAAGGAAAGCCTGCGCAGACGATGTCGACACCGGCCGGCAGTGACCGAAGCTTCGTGATGTCGTGGCGGTAGTCGACGTCAGGGAAGCGGGCACGAAGTACGGCCCGGGACGCGTCGATGAAATCGCAGAAAAGCTCGGCATCGAAGCCCGATTGCCGCAAGCCCAGCTCGAAGCCTCCGATCCCTGCGAACAAGCCAGCGACTGCCATGTCTATGTATGTTTATCCAGTGGTCCGGATCATAGTCGCGAGCCCGCCGGCCGGCAACCGCAAGTCGATCGGATCAGCGCAGCGCCAGGTCCGCCGCGAGGCCGGCGAACAGCGCGAAGCCGACCCAGTGGTTCAGCCGGAAGGCCTTGAAGCAGCCTTCGCGGCTGCGGTCGCGGATCAGCGTCGCGTGCCAGCCGATCTGGGCCGCGGCGGCGGCCAGGCCGATCGCGAAGAACGGGCCCAGCCCCAGCGCGAAACCGGCCGCGCCCCAGATCGCTAGGTAGGCGGCGTAGAAGCCCATGACCGCCGCCACGTCCCAGCGGCCGAGGGTGATCGCCGAGGTCTTGATGCCGATCTTCAGGTCGTCGTCGCGGTCGACCATCGCGTACTCGGTGTCGTAGGCCAGCACCCAGCACAGGTTGCCGAGCAGCAGCAGCCAGGCCACCGCCGGCACCGCGCCCTGCACCGCGGCCCAGGCCATCGGGATGCCGAGGCTGAAGGCCACGCCCAGCACCGCCTGCGGCATCGCCACGAAGCGCTTGGCGTAGGGGTAGGCGATCGCGACCGCCAGCGCCGGGAACGACATCGCGACGGTCAGCGCGTTGGTCGTCAGCACCAGCACGAAGGCCGCCAGCGCCAGCACCGCGCCGACCGCCAGGGCCTCGCGCGGCGCCAGCGCACCGCGTGTCACCGGGCGCCCGGCGGTGCGCTTCACGTAGCGGTCGAAGTCGCGGTCGGCCACGTCGTTGATGCAGCAGCCGGCGCTGCGCATCAGGACCGTGCCGAGCGTGAACACCGCCAGCAGGTGCCAGCCCGGGAAGCCGCCGGCCGCCAGCCACAGCGCGGCCAGCGTCGGCCACAGCAGCAGCAGCCAGCCGGCCGGGCGGTCCCAGCGGATCAGCTGCAGGTAGAGCGCGAGGCGGGACGGCGGCGGCGCGGCGGCGGTACTCACGGGCCGGATTATCGGCAGCAGGCCGCCGCCGACGCCGCGCCGGCGCGGCTCAGGTCTCCAGCAGCGAGCGCAGCATCCACGCCGTCTTCTCGTGGATGTCGAGCCGCTGCGTCAGCAGGTCGGCGGTCGGCTGGTCGTCGGCCTGGGCCGCGGCGGCGAACACGCCGCGCGCGGTGCGCGCCACCGCCTCGTGGCCCTCGACCAGGATGCGCACCATCTCCAGCGCCTTCGGCGGCGTGGCCGGCGCGTCCTTCAGCGAGCTGAGCTTGCCGAACTGGCCGTAGCTGCCGGCGGCCGGGAAGCCGAGCGCGCGGATGCGCTCGGCAATCGGGTCGACCGCGTTCCACAGCTCGGTGTACTGCGCCATGAACATGGTGTGCAGGGTGTTGAACATCGGCCCTGTCACGTTCCAGTGGAAGTTGTGGGTCGTGAGGTAGAGCGTGTAGGTGTCGGCCAGCAGCGCGTTGAGGCCCTTCGCGATGGCCGCGCGGTCCTTCGCGGCGATGCCGATGTCGATGGCGGGCGGGGCGGTCTTGCGTGGCTTGGCCATGCTGCGGTCTCCTCGGGGGGCGGGCGTCGATCACCACTTTAGCCAAAGCCGGCGCTCAGGCCGTCAAACGCACCACGCCCGGCAGTGCGCAGGCGTAGACCGCGTTGCGCAGCGCCGCGATCGCCTCGTAGCGTGTGAAGGTGCGGCGCCAGGCCAGCACGACGCGGCGCGTCGGCACCGGTTCGGCGAAGGGCACGTAGCGCAGGTGCGTCGGCGGCTCGTCGGGCACGCTCAGCCGCGGCACCACCGTCACGCCCATGCCCGAGGCGACCATGTGCTTGATGGTCTCGAGCGAGCTGCCCTCGAAGCTCTTGCGTATGCCCTCGGCGTCGCTCGAGAAACGCGCGTACTCGGGGCAGACCTCGAGCACATGGTCGCGGAAGCAGTGGCCGGTGCCGAGCAGCAGCATGGTCTCCTGCTTCAGCTCCTCGGACGAGATGCGCTCGCGCCGGGCGAGCGGGTGCGTGGCGGGTGCTGCGACGAGGAAGGGCTCGTCGTACAGCGGCGCGACGGCGAGCCCCGTGTCGGGGAAGGGCTCGGCCATGATCGCCGCGTCGAGCTCGCCGGTGCGCAGCATCTCCAGCAGCTTGGCGGTGAAGTTCTCCTGCAGCATCAGCGGCATCTGCGGGAACATCTCGATCGCATGCCGCACCAGGTCGGGCAGCAGGTAGGGGCCGATGGTGTAGATGATGCCCAGGCGCAGCGGGCCGGCCAGCGGGTCCTTGCCGCGCTTGGCGATCTCCTTGATGGCCTGGGCCTGCTCGATCACCGCCTGCGCCTGGCGGACGATCTCCTCGCCCAGCGGCGTGACCGAGACCTCGGCGCTGCCGCGCTCGAAGATCTTGCAGTCGAGCTCGTCCTCGAGCTTCTTGATCGCGACGCTGAGCGTCGGCTGCGAGACGAAGCAGGCCTCGGCGGCCCGCCCGAAATGCCGCTCGCGGGCGACGGCGACGATGTAGCGCAGTTCGGTCAGCGTCATGGAGCTTCGATTGTGCGGGCAGTCGCGCGGCCTGTCGTCCGGGGCGCTCAGGCCTTGAGGAACTCGGCCCGGCCACCGAGCCAGCGCTCGACATGGGCGCGCGCCGCGGCCGGGTGCTCGGCCAGCAGCCGCGGCGCCAGCGCGCGGGCGGCTTCCAGCAGCGGCGCATCCTGCGCCAGGTCGGCGAAGCGCAGCAGCGCGTCGCCGCTCTGGCGCGCGCCCATGAACTCGCCGGGGCCGCGGATCGCCAGGTCGCGGCGGGCGATCTCGAAGCCGTCGGTGGTTTCGGCCATCGCCTTCAGCCGTGCCCTGCCGGTCTCGGACAGCGGCGCGGTGTAGAGCAGCACGCACACACTCGCCACCGCGCCGCGGCCGACCCGCCCGCGCAGCTGGTGCAGCTGCGCGAGCCCGAAGCGCTCGGCATGCTCGACGACCATCAGGCTGGCGTTCGGCACGTCGACGCCGACTTCGATCACGGTGGTGGCGACCAGAACGGCCATCTGCCCGCCGGCGAACAGCGACATCACCGCCGCCTTCTCGGCCGCCGCCATGCGGCCGTGCAGCAGGCCGACCATCGTGCCGGGCAGGGCCTCGCTGAGCTGTGCATGCGTGTCGGTGGCGTTCTGCAGGTCCAGGTGGTGGCTTCGGCCGGCGGCGCTCCGCGCCTTCACGCCGGCTACGCCGGCTACGCCGGCATGAGCCTGCGCCGCAAGGCCTGCGGCCTTGTCGCTCTCCTCGACCAGCGGGCAGACCCAGTAGACCTGCCGACCCTGCGCGACCGCCTCGCGGATGCGCGCGATCACCGCGTCGCGCTTGCCGTCGGCGAAGAGCTTGGTGACGATCGCGCTGCGGCCCGGCGGCAGCTCGTCGATCGTGCTGACGTCGAGGTCGGCGAAGTAGCTCATCGCCAGCGTCCGCGGGATCGGCGTGGCGCTCATCATCAGCAGGTGCGGCTCGAGCGCCGCCGACTCCAGCTTGCGCCGCAGCTGCAGCCGCTGCGCGACGCCGAAGCGGTGCTGCTCGTCGACGATCGCCAACCCCAGCTTCGCGAAGGCCACGTCGTCCTGGATCACCGCATGCGTGCCGACCACCAGCACCGCCTCGCCCGAGGCCACGCGCTCCAGCATCTGCGTGCGTGCCCGGCCCTTGCGGCTGCCGGTCAGCCAGGCCACGCCCCCGCCTTGTCGATCCACCAGCGGCGCCAGCCAGCCGACCAGCTTGCGGAAATGCTGCTCGGCGAGGATCTCGGTCGGCGCCATCAGCGCGCACTGCCAGCCGGTGTCGATCGCGACCGCCGCCGCCAGCGCCGCGACGACCGTCTTGCCCGAGCCCACGTCGCCCTGCAGCAACCGGTGCATCGGCCGCGGCACCGCGAGGTCGCGCGCGATCTCCTCGGCGACGCGCTGCTGGGCCGCGGTGAGCCGGAACGGCAGCGCGGCGAGCAGCCGCTCGTGCAACCCGCCGTGCCGCGCGCGCAGCGCCGGCGCGCGCAGCCTGCCGCGCGCCTGCTGGGCCGCGAGCTGCGACAGCTGCTGCGCCAGCAGCTCGTCGAACTTCAGCCGCTGCCAGGCCGGGTGGCTGCGGTCCTCCAGCGTGGCCAGCGGCACGCCGGGCGACGGGTGGTGCAGGTCGTGCAGCGCGTCCTTCAGGGCCGGCAGGCCGGCCGGCACGCTGCCGGGCGGCAGCAGCTCGGCCAGCGGCGCCCGCGCCAGCGCGGCCGCGACCGCCTTGCGCAGGTAGGCCTGCGGCAGCTGCGCGCTCGTCGGGTAGACCGGCGTCAGCGCCTCGGCCAGCGGCGTGGCGTCGTTCACCGGCTTGAAGGCCGGGTGCACCATCTCGCGGCCGAGGAAGCCGCCGCGCGGCTCGCCGCGCACGCGCAGCCGCGCACCGACCGCCAGCGCCTTCTGGTGCGAGGGGTAGAAGTGCAGGAAGCGCAGCAGCAGCTCGCCGCTGCCGTCGGCCAGCCGCACGACGAGCTGCCGGCGCGGCCGGAACTCGACCCGGCTGTCGGTGACCACGCCCTCGACCTGCACCGGCTCGCCGTCGCGTGCCTCGGCGATCGGCGTGACGCGCGTCTCGTCCTCGTAGCGCAGCGGCAGGTGCAGCGCGAGGTCGATGTCGCGGACCAGCCCGAGCTTGTCCATCGCGCGCTGCGGCGCCGATCGCACGGCGTGCCGCTCAGGCATCGGCGGCCCGGGTGTTCGAGGACGCGCCGCAAGCCCGCGGGGACCCTCCGCGCGAGCCCCTCACCCCGCCGGGGCCCGCGCGATCCACGCCTCGAAGGCCTGCGCCGACAGCGGCGGACTGACCGCCTCGCCCTGCAGCTCGTCGCAGGCCTCGCCGGCCAGGAAGCTGCGCTGCGCCTCGGTCTCCACCCCTTCGGCGATCACCTTGATGCCCAGGCTGCGGCCCATCTGGATGATCGCCCGCGCGATCGCCGCCGAGTCGCTGCGTTCCGGCAGGTCGGTGACGAAGGAGCGGTCGATCTTCATCTTGTCGATCGGCAGCTCCTTGAGGTGGCCGAGCGAGGAGTGGCCGGTGCCGAAATCGTCGACCGACAGCTGCACACCCAGCGCCTTGAGCTCGCCGAGGCGGTCGCGCACCTCGTGCCAGTCCTCCATCAGCATGCGCTCGGTCAGCTCGAGCTCGAGCAGCTCGCCGGGCAGGCCGGTCTCGCGCAGCACCTCGGCCACGCTGGCGACGAAATCGACCGACTGGAACTGCAGCGTCGACAGGTTGACCGCCACCGGCACATCGACCAGGCCGGCCTCGCGCCACGCGCAGGCCTGGCGCGAGGCCTCCCGCAGCACCCAGCGGCCCAGCGGCAGGATCAGCCGCTGGCGCTCGGCGATCGGGATGAAGGCGTCGGGCCGCAGCAGCCCGCGCTGCGGGTGCTGCCAGCGGATCAGCGCCTCGGCGCCGACCAGCACGCCGTCGCGCGCGCGCACCTGCGGCTGGTAGTGCAGCACGAACTCGCCGCGCTCGAGCGCCTGCGCGAGCTGGCCTTCGAGCACCAGCGCGTCGTAGGCGCCGCGCGCCATCGACGGGTCGAAGAACTGCAGCGTCGCGCGGCCGCGCGCCTTGGCCAGGTACATCGCGGTGTCGGCATGCTTGACCAGCTCGGCCGGCGTCTCGGCGTCGCCCGGGAACATCGCGATGCCGATCGACGGCGTGACCGAGATCGGCCGCCCCTCGGCGTGCACCGGCGCCTCGATCGCGGCGAGCAGCTTGCGCGCGACCTCGGCGACGACCTCGCGCGCCGGGTCGCCCGACAGCAGCACCATGAACTCGTCGCCGCCGAAGCGCGCCACGCGGTCGGCGCTGCGCAGCACGCCGGTGATGCGCTGCGCCACGGTCTGCAGCAGCGTGTCGCCGGCGAGGTGGCCGAGCGAGTCGTTGACGCGCTTGAAGTGGTCGAGGTCGATGAACAGCAGCGCCAGCGAGCCGTCGGCGCGCTGCGCGACCTGCATCTGGTGGTCGAGCTGCTCCATGAAGGCGCTGCGGTTGGGCAGGCCGGTCAGCGCGTCGTGGTGTGCCAGATGGTGGATGCGCGCCAGCGCGGCATGGCGGTCGCGCAGGTCGCGCACGATCGTCATGCGCATGGTCTCGCCCTGGTGCTGCATGGTGCGCACGATGAACTCGACCGGGATGCGCCGGCCGGTCTTGTCGACCACCACGCTTTCGTAGGCGGCCTCGAGCCGCGACTTCATCACCGCCTCGACCTGGGCGACCCGCTCCGGCGCGACGAAATCGAGCGCGCGCCGGCCGAGCATGTCGTCGAGCGAATGGCCGAGCAGCGCGCAGGCCGGTGCGTTGGCGTCGGTGATGCGGCCGTCCTTGTGGAAGACGATGCCCTCGCAGCTCGCCTGCATGAACTTGGCGAGGCGCTCCTCCGACTCGCGCGCCGCGTGTTCGGCGCGGCTGCGCGCGGCCAGCTCGGCCTGCCGTGCCGCGGTGGTGTCGTGCAGCAGCACGACGTGCAGGCCGCAGGAGGCATCCCACTGCGCGGCGACGTCGACCCAGGCCTCGCGCGGCGCGCCGTCGGCCGCGCGGCCGACGAGCCGCGCCTGGCACTGGAAGTCGGCCGGCTGGCGCAGTGCCGCGAGCAGGCCCTGCTGGGAGTCCGCGGCGACGCACTCCAGCCAGCCCAGGCCGGCGGCGGCCGCGGCCGGCAGGCCGGTGAAGCGCTCGAACGCGTGGTTGACGACCTCGGCCCGGCCGTCGCGCGCCAGCAGCAACACCGGGCTCGGCAGCGCGTCCCAGGGGGACGGCGGCGGGGTGTGCACGCTGGGGAGGGCGGACATGGGATCGTGTTTCGCCGCCGATGATAGGGGCGGGCTCAGCCGCTGTCGCCCCCCGTGGCGGCCGCGCCGCGCCCGGCCTCGGCCAGCAGCTCGCGCGCCAGGCACAGGTCGTCCCAGGCGCGCGCCTTGTCGACCGGGTTGCGCAGCAGGTAGGCGGGGTGGTAGGTCACGACGGTGGGCACGCCCTCGTAGCGGTGCACGCGGCCGCGCAGCCGGCCGATCGGCTCGTCGCTGCGCAGCAGCGACTGCACCGCGAAGCGGCCCATCGCGAGGATCAGCCGCGGCCGCACCAGCGCGACCTGGCGCTTCAGGAAGGGCTCGCACTGCGCCACCTCCTCGGGCTGCGGGTTGCGGTTCATCGGCGGGCGGCACTTCAGCACGTTGGCGATGAAGACCCGGCGCGCCGGGTCGTCGCCGGCCGCGTCGGCCTCGCGCGCGAGGCCGACGGCGCGCAGCATGTTGTCGAGCAGCTGGCCGGCCTTGCCGACGAAGGGCTCGCCGCGGCGGTCCTCCTGCTCGCCGGGCGCTTCGCCGACGATCATCCAGTGCGCCTGCTCGTGACCGACGCCGAACACCGTGTTCGTCCGGCCGCGGCAGAGCCCGCAGGCCGTGCAGCCCGCCACCGCCGCGCGCAGCGCCGGCCAGTCCATCGTCTCGACGCCGACGGCGCGCGGCCCAGCGATCGATGCAGGGGCGGAAGCGACCTCCCTCCTGGAGGGAGGGCCGGGGAGGGATCGACCCGACTCCCGCAGGGAGCCCGCGGGCGCCCCGCGCCCGCCGCCCTCCCGCCCGGCGGGAGGGTTGGGAGGGTGCTCCAGGTCAGCCGGAACGGCAGCGCGGGTCTCGCCGGGGTGGGGGGCCGGCCAGAGCCGGATCCCCATCTCGGCGAGCATCCGCGTCTGCCGCTCATCCCAGGCCATGCACCACCTCCGCGATCTGCAGACTCATCACCACCGCATCCTCGCGCTGGCGGCCGCGCGCCGGGTAGTAGCCGCGGCGCAGGCCGATGCTGCGGAAGCCGTAGCGCTCGTAGAGCGCGCGGGCGCGCTCGTTCGACAGCCGCACCTCGAGCCAGAGCTGGCTCGCGCGGTGCTCGCGCGCCAGCACGCGCAGCGCGTCGAGCATGTGGCGGCCGTGACCCTGGTGCTGCTCGGCCGGCGCCACACTGAGGTTCAGCAGGTGCAGCTCGTCGACGCCCTGCATCGCCACGAAGTAGCCGACCAGCCCGGCCCGCGGCGTCGCCAGGCCCTGCATCGCGTAGCCGGCGCGCAGCGAGTCGAGGAAGTTGCCGCGCGTCCACGGGAAGTCGTAGGCGGCCTGTTCGATCGCCATCACCTCGTCGAGCTGGCCCTCGCGCAGCGGCGCCAGGCTGCGCTCGGGCAGTTGCAGCAACGCACTCACGACGACACCCCGTCCGCCGTGCGCGGCGGCCACCCCTCCGTGAGGGGCGCGCCTTGCTTGGGGCGGCCCGGCGCGGCGGCGCTCATGCGACGGCGCGCGCCACCGCGCGCTCGGCCGTGGTCTGCGCGACCTTGTCG
>ERZ1066135.1108-NODE-1108-length-11160-cov-7.498874_pt1 | contig 11160 bp, 13 predicted proteins | sample MGYA00382782_ERZ1066135 | MGnify/ENA primary metagenome ERZ1066135 (study PRJEB33369, sample SAMEA5778365) | biofilm metagenome | biome: Industrial cooling water; feature: Water cooling tower basin; material: Biofilm | place: United Arab Emirates | collected...
TCGCGGGCCTCGGCTCGGTCGAGGGCCAGTCGACGCCGCTCGCGGACCTGCGCGATCAGTACCTCGCCGACCTGGCGCTGCGCGTGGGGGCGAAGCAGCTTCGATCGCGCACGGACTCGCTTGCCCGCGTGTTGGCTGCGCTCGAAGCAACGCGCGTGCGGGACCTGCGCGTGGTCGACGTGCATCGATACCAACGCGAGCGGCTGGCCCAGGGCGTCGCACACCGCACGGTCAACGTCGACACGGGCGCGCTGGCGTCGATGCTGAACTGGGCCGTCGGGGCGCAGCTCATCGCCGAGAACCCTGTGCGCACCTTGAAGCCGCTGCCCACGAGCGAGCGCCACCAGCGACGAGTGCGGCGCGCGCTATCCGAGGACGAGGTCGAGCGCTTCCTCGCCGCCGCCGCCGAGGACGACGCCGAGTGCGCCGCGCGCCTCTCCGCATCGCGCACGATCGAGCTGCACGGCCGCGGGATCGGGTACGCCACGAGGCCCCGCCCCGAGCGCGTCCCCCAGGCCCCGCTGTGGCGCGCGCTGCTCACGACCGCGGCGCGCTGGGGTGAGCTGACGCGCGTGACGTGGCTCGACCTGGACGCCGACCAACGGGCGCTGACGCTGCGGGCCGCGACGACCAAGTCGGGCCGGGCGCGTGTGATCCCGCTGCCGCAGTCGCTGGTCGACGAGCTACTGGCCCTGCGTGCCGTTCACCAGCGCGTGCGCATGCGGCTCGCGCAGCCGAGCGACCGGGTGTTCCTCTCACCGGACGGCGCGGACTGGGCCGAGTACACGACGAACGGACGCCGACTGCTGCGCCGCGTGCTCGACCGGGCCGGGATTGCGCGCCGGGATGCGCTCGGACGGGTAGTCGACATCCATGCGCTCAGGCACACCGCCGCGACCGGCATGGCTCGGCGTGGCGTGCCGCTGGTCGTCGCGCAGCGGGTGCTCGGGCATGCGTCGCCGGAGATGACCGCGAAGGTCTACACGCACCTGGGGCTCGAAGACTTGCGGGGGGCGGTCGAGGGCGTGAGCGAGCCGCGGCGCGACCGTGGGGTTGTGGCGAACGCGCGCGACGGCGCTTTCTCCAGGGTCCGTCAAGATTCTGTCATCGGCGCTGCCGAGCGTCGCGGAGTCAATTATGACGCGGCATCCACCTCTGTCTCGGCTTCAATCTCGACACGCAGGCGTTCGACGGCGACCCGTACGTCTTCGTAGATCGGCACCTCTTGCCCGATCACCTCGAAGCTGACGGCAAGTGCATATCGAGCCGATGAGTCCGGATCGCGGCTCCAGCCTTTGTGGCCAACAATGGCGACGCAGAAATCGTCCGGGAGTTGGTTCGACTTGACGATAGCCCAGTCCTTCTGAACGGTGCCCGCGCTTCTCTTCACGCCGCGCACGACCCCACACCCACTTTTCGTGTCGAGCATCCAAGGGATCGGGGTGCCATTGGCGAGGTCTCGCTCCTCGTTCTGGTCCTTCATCGCCCGTACGCGGAATCGTTCGATCGGCTCCCGCAATTTGCTGCTCTTCCAGTCCACCCATGTGGAGAGGTAGCGCCGCAGGTTTCGTCGCGTCCGTCGAGGTTGCGCTACGTAGGACAGCGTGACTTCGATCAGGATGTCGTAGTCCGTCCCTGGCCGCCGCATTCCCTCTGGGATCGGCACCTGGAACATGTGGCATTCTCCGGCCCTGATCCGCAGGTCTTGTTCCGGAGCCTGCGGGTCTGCACTGGCGATGAGGGTTGTGCGGTGGTCCGTGTTGGTGCTCGCCCGACCGATGTCCGGGATCCCATAGCCGATCCGTCGGAGGATGCTGAATTGCTCGGACGCAGGGGCGGTTCGTGCCCACTCCGGCCACCGGGCCGACTGCACGACGAGTGCCCGGTAGAGCAGGCAGCTACCCTCTGGGAGTGCCTGTTGGAGCTTGGCAGCAATACGAGTGACCTTGGGCGCAGCGAACGACGTACCGACCTCGTCCCGGTCGGTCGCTGGGCCAGCCGGGTACATCGTCGAACGGACCAGGTCGGGGTAGCAGTCGCGGGCGTGGGTTGGGGTGCCGACGCTCGCAGACGATCCGGCGGTGCGGAGGTAGTCGCCGCCAAACTCGACTACCTCGGGCTTGATGACCCCCCACATGCCGAACCCGGACCGGCTGAAGGCCGAGGGGTGCCCTTGTTCGGCTGCGAACGAGCGCCAGCCCGCGTCATCGAACGCCCCATACGCGACCGAGCCGACGGTCAGGGCTTGGAGGCTTTGGGCGGGGTTGGCCACGCGGCACGCGGGCTCGTCCAGATACGCGGGGTACTCGCGACCGGCGGCGAGAAGTTCCCTCACGCCGGGCTGCGGCAACGGAGCCGATGGGTAGAGGTTGCCGGCGCTCTGCACGACGAGGATGTCCCGCTGTTCCGACAGCACGTCGATCTCGGCCGCCCAAGCGGACATGTGCCGGGTCCGGCAGGGTCCCTTGGAATTGATGGACTGGTTGAAGATGCGAGTCGGTTTCGTCCCCGCGTTGTAGCGCTCCACCACAGCGCGGATCGCGGCGGGAGGGAACAGCTCGCTGGGCATCGAACAGCGGTCGTCGAGCACCCGTGCGTTCTGCACCCAAAGCTCCAGGACTGGTTGCCCCGATCTGGGCACATCCTCGCCATAGAGGATCGCCCCGGCGACTCGCGTACCGTGGCCGCCCGGCTGGACGTAATCGGAGACGCGGTCCGCCGGGCTGCCGGGCAGAAAGCAGTGTGACGCCCCACGCTCGATGGCGGGCGAAAGCAGACGGTGCTCCTCCTGGACGCCGCTGTCGATTACGCAGACCGTTGGGGCGTCGGCTGGCGGCGGAACTGGGACGGCTTGATCGTCCGGCTGAACGTCGACTTGCTCGGCACTTTGCGGCAGCTCAACTTCCTCCGACTCGACCACCTCGAACAGATACGGGGAGTTAAGGACGATATCCCGCAGCCCCCGCCCGGACACTTCGACGCGGACAGTGAAGCTGTCGGGCAGGCGGACCGAATCGACCGGCGCGCCGTCTATCACGTTAATGATTCGCCCGCCGTAGGCACTTATCAGTCGAACGATCTGTTCCTCGCGCTGAAACTTGATCTCGTCCCAGGCTTGGTAGGCGTGAGCGCGCACCCCGGACCAGTCCGCCACCTTGCGAGCCCAGTCAGAATCTGTGTCGCGCGTTCCCCGTTTCGGGTAGTCGAGGATTTCCCGTGCACCCAAGCATCCGACGCCGAGATCACAGATGTAGGCTTGGTCGTCGGCGATGGTCGGCCAAGCTGCATAGAGGGTGTCCGAGAGAATGCGCTTGAGTCGCTCCTCCTGCGACGGATCGTCGAACAATCGGTGGATGCTCGCGACCGTCGCGGATCCCCACGTGTCGGTCGAGAAGGCATCGATCATGTCGAGCAGGGCGGTGAGTCGGATGTCCTCCGAAGCCACGATGACGAACCCATCCTCCTGCTCTGAGACGATCTCGAAGCCGAGCTTCTCGCGGAGCACGTCGAGGTCGAGGTTCGGATCCACCCGAAGCAGCAAGGGCATCCCTCCGAGAGCGACCGGGGAGCCGGACTGCTGCCGAACGGCTTGTTGCTGCCGCCAGCTTTCGCGAGCTGCGGAGGCAGACGCGCCGAGCATCGCCGCGTGGCCCGCGAAGTTGGCGCGGTTTTCTTTGGTCTGTCCTGCCTGTTTGCCCCCGCCGTGAATGAGCGCAGACCCACGATACCGGAGTGGGAGCGGCAGGTGGGGGAACGGGCGGGGCGTCGCCATGGGCTACTGGTCGGCGTCGGGTCTGTGGCGGTGAAGTTCAGCGCAGGCCGCGCGCAAGTGCCGTTCGTCGACCGTCTTTTCGTCGCCTAGGACTGCCGCCTTTGCTGCGTCCTGGGCCAACTTCACGACCTGGGCGGCCGACTGGCCCTTCATGGTCGAGACGAGCAACGACCACTCGACCGTCTTGCCGACTGTCAAGCTAGAGAGGGTGAGCTTGAGTAGCTTCTCTATCTCGTTCGGCCCCGGAGGCGGCACCTGAAGCACCTCGTCGAATCGACGGAAGAGCGCGTCGTCGAGCGCCCCTTCCAAGTTGGTCGTGGCGACAAGCAGGCCCGGGGCATCGAACTCTTCTAGGAGTTGGAGCAGCATGTTCACTACCCGCGAGGCCTCGCCCACGTCCTTGCTGCCAGCCCGCGACCGGGCGATGAAATCGCACTCGTCAAGCAACAGTACGCACGGCTGAGCCTTGGCGGCGTCGAAGACTGCCCGCAGGTTTGACAGCGACTCTCCAAAGTAAGACGACAGCAGCGCGTCGAACCGCACCTTCATGAGCGGCAGCCCTGTGTTCCAAGCGAGTCGCTTGGCTCCGAGCGACTTGCCGCACCCTGGCGGGCCATACAGCAGCACGGTCCTTCGAGGCTTGAGGCCGAACATCCCGAGCCGCTCCCGGGCCGCGAACTCTCGCTCGATGCGGGCGAACCGCCCTTCTGTGTCGGGCGGGAGCACCATGTGGTGCTCGAGCGCTTCCTGTGGAACGAGCGTAACAAGCCGCTCCTGGTTGCGGCGGCTGACCGGCAGCTCTCGGAAGGCAAGGCTGTGTGCAGCGTTGCCGAGGCCGGGTGTCCTGGTGGCCCGACTCAGGATCCCATCCAACTCCTTGGCGAGCCTCGCGTGTCCGCTTGCCCGTTCGGCGTCCACAACCTTGCGGGCGAGCTTGTCGAGGTCGTCATGCGACCCGGACGCGATCGCCCGAACGAGGCGCTTTAGGAGTTCTGCATTCATTGCGCGGTTTTGGGGTAGTCGTCCCAAACCATGACTGGAGGTGCTGCGAACGCTTGCGCGGGCGGGTGGGGGCCCCGTGTCCGCGGGGCGGGCGTCTGGGCCTGAATCCTACGGTACCCATCGCGCTCCCGATCTCCCTCGTCCGTCACTGAGTGGACCATTTTCAAGCCGCGGCCGAGCTCCCGCTTCATGTCACCGCAGGCAGAGCTCGACACGCATTCCCTTCCCGCGCCCCTCGAGCCCTGATGCGCCCGTCGCCGAACCAACACGTTGCGCGCGGAGACCACAGATGGACATGCAGATCGGCACGGGGCCCTACACGGCCGACATCGGGGACGGGATCGAGAGCTTCGAGACGCTGGCTGACCTGCAGCGCGCGATGCGTCAGAGAGTCAGCGGCATCCGGTCCAGCTCGGGGTGGTACCGGCAGATGCGCAGCCGGCACGGGGCGAGGGTGCGCGACGCCGCGGGGAAGGTGGTCGCGACGGTGTCGTACAACGGGCGGTTGTGGCGGCCGAGCGGGGACCGGGAGGAGATCTTGGTGGCGTACGGCGGGCGGAGCGCTTGAGCTCGTGGCGTGCATGATCGGTACACTCCAACCCGAGGGGGACTGGTCCCCCTCGCAACGCCGTCGCTGCCTGCGCCACGGTCGCGCGTGCAACGCGGCCTGCACCACGGTCGGCACACGATGCATCCGTGCCCGAGCCGATCCGGTGTGCCGCAATCCCGAACCAGCAATCGCACGTTCCTCGCTACATCACAACCTCCCATTCAACCCGATTCTCATGGCAACTAACCCCACTCCGCATCAGGCTCTTGGCTTGGTGCTCGGTGTCTTTAGGCAACACGGTATTCGCGCTGACGAAGGGCTTATGCTGCAAACCCTTCGTTCGGTCCTTTCGAACAACCCTCAGTATCGGCCCGAGGACATTCAGGCTGGCTTAACGTTGGGTTACGACCGAGGCCTTCTGGAGATGCGGCCGGAGAACGACATGATGATCTACCTGACTGCCCTTGGTTTTCGTGCGCTGTAGGTGCATTCCTACGAGTGCGGACAAGCTACACGCTCGGTTGTCACGCGAAGCATGCTTCGTTACGCCGACCTCTTCGCCCGATCGTCGGTGGAGTTAGCAAGTTCCTCCTGACTCTCGGAACGTCATGTTCGCTTCGGACTACTACCATTAGGGTCCGTTCACGCCAAGCTCAATAATTGTTTAGGCACCTTTCTCCGTCAACTCAAACGACGCCTGGTTCTTTTGGCTGCCGCTCGAACTGACGAGCTGGAGGATGCGCATTTCGTTGACTAGCCAGCCCGCGGCCATCAGCGCGTAGCGAGGGCTGGCTGGGTATGCGCGCGCAATCGCTTCCCCAAGATCCGCATGTGTGAACCGCGATACCAATAAACCACGAACCTCAAAGAGGAGCCGAGCGGTCGACAGCCCGCTGATGCGGATTTCCGGATGCCCCTTCTCGTCGTCACGTTCAAGCTGTAACTGAACAGGCCGCTTTCGGAGGTAGCGAGCGGCTACAACAGCAGGGCGAGCCTCCCACGCGCTACGGAGCTTCTCGAATTGAGCGTGCCGCTTTCGCATTTCGCCCGCCGAGCGAATAGCCACGGCTATGCCCATTACAGCCGCTCCGAATCCGATGTATGCCCATTTCGGCAGCGACTGAACCGTCGGCTGGGCCGTTGCAAGCCACGCCCAGTCCGTGTTCCATTCGGTGGCGCGATCAACCGCAAGGAGAATCACAGAACAAACCACAGTTCCGGTCCCCCATAGCAACCGCCACCACGGTTGGGGCGGATCGATGTGCTCGTTCATCACTGCACGCTATCGCAGCGCGACCGACCAAGCACCATCTCAATTGCCGATCCTCTCCCTCCGCAGGCGTTGGAGCACCCGCACGCCCAGATCAGACGTCAGTGTGTACTTGCCGATCGGTTCTTTTCGGGGCTCGCCATCGTCGTCGATCGAGGCGTAGTTCTCCCACGTCCCCCCGTTCTCGCGCGCAAGAACACCCACGGTCACGAGCCGGCAAAGTAGCGATTCGGCTTCGTCCTTGCCTTTGTACGCCAGGTCGTAGCGGCAGCCAACAAGCTGCGTCACATCCCAGAAGCGAACGCCTTCAGCGAGCTTGTGGTCAAGGCGCATTAGGAGTTCGTTTGCGCCGATCTTCGGGTAGGCAGGCGTGATGTTCAGCTCCCAGCGCCCAATGGTCGCCACGGCGCGATCGCATTCACGATCGTTGTCCGACGACAGATGCGCGAGTGTCTCTTGGTCTTCCTTCCAGATCCGATAGGACGCGGTAGAGACGCCAGCGATTAGCGCCCCGACTAAAGCGCTACCAACCGCGAACACAACCGACTCCCAGCCGCCAAGCGCCTCCCAGGCTGGCGCGGACAGGCCAATCCCAAGGGCGGACGCTCCAATGGCTCCAGCTATCACGCTTGGAAGCTCATCTCCGATCATTTCGACAACCTTGCGGCAGATCGCCGCACAGTACCTCCGCAACGGTCTCTCCATGACCGTAAGGTACCGTTGGCCGGAACTGACACTCCACCGATCTGCGCGCGCGCCGATTCGTTCGGTGCGGTTTGCACGAGCCCTGCGTGCCAATTGCCCTCCGATGTCTTGCGCCCGAGGTCTAGCTGGTCCGCCGACCATGTTGTCCGGCATGGCCGTCTCTCCGGAACCGACGCGCCGGCCACCTCGAAGTCGGGCGTTCTCGCGCGGTGAGACTTCTCACTCACGCACCGCGCAACTGGGAGCTCGAGTTGCGCGAGGGAGCGATTCCGGCGAACAGAGCCCTTCCGAGCGGCGGAGCGTGCTCCCTTGGGCCTGGAGTGCGCGCGCGACCCCGCACGGCGTCACTCTCGCCCGACAAGCACGAGCAGCCCGAGGAGCACCGAGATCATCGATGCCGCGTGGAGTTGCGCGCTACGCCGAGTCCTACCGCAGGCCTCCTCGACGAAGTGCTCGCAGTTGAACTCGACAGGGCGCCAGGCCGCGCCGAGCATCGACCGGGCGCGTGTCACCGTGGCGTGTCCCTGGGCGCCGCTCCTGGCCTCCTTGACGGTGACAGGCATGCCGCCGCTGAACTCCGACCAACACTCCTCGAACGCCCCGCCACGCCGTCGGGAGTTCGAGATCACCATCGGCCGACCGTCGGCGCCGCAGCGGTCACTGACGATGCCTACGTGCCGGAAAGGCCAGACGGGGACGGAAACAACTGATCCGGCTGCGACCCTGTGATTGCTCGTGGTAGTCATTTGGTGCAAAATGCCACACCGTGAGTCTCATGTCAACGCCACTCCAGCCCACCGCGTCCTACGCAGCGATCGTCGGGGCCACGATCGTCGCCTTCCGTGAACGCCGAGGCCTGCAACAGGGCTCGCTGGCACAGGCGATTGGAGTCAGCCAGTCCACGGTGTCGCGCATCGAGCGCGGAGCCATCTCGATCTCGATCGAACAACTCGCGGCAATCGCCGGAGAACTTGGGACCACTCCGGGCGAGCTCGTGGTGACGGCCGACCGATCGGTCGAACAGGCGCGCCAGCGAGGGATGCGCGTCGTGTACGGCCGACGGACCACAGCGCTCACCGAGGGTGAGGTCGTAGTGGGGGCCGCCGCAGTGTTGCTGCTCGTGGCCGCGGCTTTGGCCGGCCGGAAGTGACCTTCGTCTGGACCGCGCGCAGACGCTTCGCGCTTGAGCACTCGCTGGCCGAGCGAACGCCGGGTTCGGCGTGCCCCGTGTCTCATCCTCCCGTCGGCGTGTGTCTCTCAGTTCACGTGATTCCGTCCGCCGCGAAGCGCCGGCGGTCACTTGTCTCCGCGCCGGCCACGCGACGCCAGGGCGTCAATCGCCACTCCGTAGGCGGCGGCGAAGTCCTCGGCCTCGACGAAGTCCACGCGGCGTTCGCCCAGCTCGCACTTGGACACCCATGTCTGGGGTCGGCCAAGGCGCTCCGCGGCCTCGACCTGGGTCAGGCCGGCGTCCAGTCGGGCCTTGCGCAGCCGATCGAGGAACGCGCGATACCGCTTGGTCTGCAGCGCCTTGGAGGAGCCCATTCTCGACCGAGCGTGAACCCCGCATCGGAGTACACCGCAGTGGGGTAAGCTCGCGAGCCGACCCCGCGCCCTGCGGGCACGCCCAACCGCGGCCGCAAGTCCACCAAGCCACGATGAGCAAGCAGAAGTCGGACTCTGGACCGGCCTTCGTCGCGATGATGGGCCCTGTTCTGGACGCAGTGCGACACCTCGGCGGATCCGCCCGTCCCCAGGAGGTGTACGACCATCTTGACCGGGCGCTCGGGCTGACCAACGAGCAACTCGCAGAGACGACCGTCGGAGGCGCCCCGCGCTACCACAACCAGATGGCGTGGGCGCGTCAGTACCTCGTGTCCGCTGGTCTCCTCGACGCCAGCAAGCGCGGCGTCTGGTCGCTCACCGAGAAGGGGCGATCGCACCCGAGCCTCACCCCAGAGCAGTCCGTGTCGCTATACCGCGCCGCCCAGGGTCGGCGGGGCCCGGCACTCGACGACGATGGAGACCGCGGATCGTCCGACGCCGATGTTGTCGCGCCCGACGACGAAGTTCCGGCCGCAGCGTTCGGACACCGTCAGCGCGTCCTCGAGATCCTCCGGGACCTCACGTCTGCGGAGTTCGAGCGCTTCTGCCAGCTCCTGCTGCGTGAGGCCGGCTTCCAGAACGTCGAAGTGACCGGACGTGCAGGCGACGGCGGGATAGACGGCGTCGGCATGCTGCAGGTGAACACGCTGGTCAGCTTCAAGGTGCTGTTCCAGTGCAAGCGCTACCGGGACACGGTCGGACCTGGGACTGTTCGCGACTTCCGCGGCGCCATGACCGGACGCGCCGACAAGGGCATCATCCTTACGACAGGCGCATTCACCGCCGACGCCAAGCGCGAGGCGTTCCGCGACGGCGCGCCGCCAATCGAGCTGGTGGACGGTGAGAAGCTGGTGCGACTGATGGAGGAGCTGGAGATCGGCCTGAAGCCGGTCGCCGCCTTCCGAGTGGACGAGGAGTGGTTCGCGTCTTTCGAGCGCGAGACGGGAGACAAGGCGGCCAAGCGGGCTACGTAGGAGGGGCCTCGAACACTGGACACGGGTGGCGCTTGCCACTGCCTCCCGCTTGCCCGCGCGTCCCACTCACCGACCGACGCGCTCCGGGACGCCGAAGCGAACGAGCACACGGTCATCCGCCGTCCCGACGACGGATCGTCCCGTGGCGTGCTTCGTATCGGCCGATGCGCTCGGCCACCGTGCCCACCGAAGAGGCGGCCGAATCGGCGCCGAAAACGCGCTATCAGCAGGCGCTTGTAGATCCAGTCGAGGCCGATCTCACGCATGGTGCCGGCGCCACCGCGGACCTCGGCGTCTGCGTGCGCGACGATCGAGCTGCGGACGATTCGGTGCTCGGAACTCTGTCAGTCGTGATCGGCTCCGCCCACCAATCCACATGCATCGATCGCAGCGCCTTAGTGGCCGTTCATTATCAGTGCACGGAATACTCGACCCCGCTCGGTGAGGCGTGGCTGCAGGGTACCGTGCGCCGTCATCATTGTGCGAACGTCCGGGGTATCAACCAACCCGCTTCCTTTGAGGTCTCGCCAGACATTGTCCAGGAACTCGACACGGCCTGAAAGCTCCGGAAATGCAGCGAATATGGTCCCAGCTAGCGATCCCATCATGACCCCAGGCGGCACCTTGTTGTTTGCTCGAAACCAACGCTCCGGATTCTCGAACAAGTCGATAAGCTTGATGTGCCACTCTGTGAAATTGGCGATCAGCTGGAATAGCAACTGCCGTTCTGCGGAATCCGGGCTCTGCCCGCTGGCAACGTTCACCACTGCGTTCTGCAGAGATTGCAACTTTGTTTGGTTGTGGGTCCCTATGGCAATTTGGCTTGCCTGTACCACGGCATCGATGAACTCCTCGTTAGACGCGAGTTGCTGTGGGGACTGGATCGCTCCCTCCAGGGCTGCGATTCGGCCGGCAAGTTGATCCAACCACTCGCGACGTCGCCGTTCCAACGGTGGAGCGATTACTAATGAGAACAGTTCTGCGGCCGCTGCCCCAAGTACAGGTACAGAGCCCAAGCCCGCTCTCACCGTCGCATGGAGAACATCTGATGCAGCCGCGCTGGGCTGAGCGCCTCGATCTGTACTCATCGCAGTCGATGCTTATAGTGGGGCAGTGTCTAAGTTTGCGATCTTGCGCCCGTGAATCTGAATCTTGACGTCACGCTGTCCCGCGACTGAGCCGCTCACGCTGAAGGTCTCCGGGCCGTGCGTGCCGTCTACTTCGACTCGAAAGGCGCTTATCGGGCCCACCACCGAATCTGCCCGGTTGCTGTGCCTTCCGA
>ERZ1066135.1109-NODE-1109-length-11158-cov-7.136810_pt1 | contig 11158 bp, 8 predicted proteins | sample MGYA00382782_ERZ1066135 | MGnify/ENA primary metagenome ERZ1066135 (study PRJEB33369, sample SAMEA5778365) | biofilm metagenome | biome: Industrial cooling water; feature: Water cooling tower basin; material: Biofilm | place: United Arab Emirates | collected...
GCACAGCTTGGCGCGGCCATTCGAAAGGTCAACTTTTATGACACAGTAGTACTAGTGGGTTGATTCGAAAGTCCGCTGCAGATGTCAGGTGGTTCGGCGCTCCCCGCAAGGCGCGAGGATTCCAGGCGACCTGAATGGGTCGCCGAACCGGAGCAACGCCGCGGGGGGCGGCGAGGCGCCTGAGATATGCGGCGAAATCTTGAATCAACCCACTAGCGACAGGTTCGAGGTCCGCGCGCGCGGCCGGCGGCGGATTGCCGTTGACCGCGCAGTGCGAGGCGCTCATGCACCGCCCGCGCCCGCAACCAGTGGCGGCGCGCGACGCAGCGCGCGCAAGCCGTGCGCTCGAGCTCGGCGGCGAGCGTTCGACGGCGCCGGCACGCGAGCGCCAAAAAAAGGTGCGCCGCGACGAGTTGGAACTCGCCGCGGCGCAGTGTGTGGATCGCAGGCCTGTCGGCGGTCAGCTCGGGTGCACGCTGATCGCGCCGCTGGCGTGGCGCACGGCGCGCAGGAACTCGACGCGCGCAGCGCCCTGCGGCAGAGCTCCGCCGAGCGTGACGCGACCGCGGAACGAGCGCACGCTCACGCCGCTGTGGCCGTTGGCCTGGAGCCAGGCGCGGGTCTTGGCCACTTGGGCGGCATCGACGCGCTGGTAGTACTGCTGCGTGGTCGCCGAGGCCACGGAAGCGGCGCTGACGAGGGCGATCGAAATCAGGAGTGAGCGCATGGTCGGGAAGAGTGCTCCTTCGAATGGGTGCGGTGTTTCTGGTCGTCGGCGGCTGCGAGCCCCCTCGGCTCGGCCCGACGCTCCAAAACTAGCCCGTCCGGCCCGACTTGGCGGCCGAAACCGCTCGGATTCGAGCCCGAAAACGCCGTTTCGGCGCGGCCCGGATGGATTTTCCTGCGCGCTGGTGCGCAGCTGCCGCGCGCCCGCCGCGCCGCGAGTCCGGCCGTGCGCGCCGAAGCTGCGGAGCACCTCGCGCGACCTCTCCAGCGGCCTGCCACGGCCCACGCCCGATCCTCCTGCGCCGCGGACGCTGTTCGCCCGTCGCCCGGAAGGCCGCACTCGCGGACGAGCTTCCCCAGGGAAACTCGTCCGCGTTCGTTCGGCGCAACGACGCGGGAACCCGCGGAAACGTCGCGCCGACGAAGACCGACACGTCCGGGCTAGAACGCCAGCTGCAGGCGCAGCGCCAAGGCGCGCGCCGTCTCGTCGAGACCGTTGCGGTTGGGCGTCGCGTCGGCGTGCACGTAGTTCAGCATCACGCGCACGTTGCGGTTCACGTACCAGTTCAGGCCGGCGGTCCAGTTGTGTCCCTCGCCGCCGGTCACGTCGCCGTCCTCGAGGTCGAGCACGCTGTAGCGCAGGGCGAGCTCCCACGCATCGTCCTTGGAGAGCCCCGCAGGATCCGTGAAGCTGCCGCGGTCCGCGCGGTAGCGCCGCGACTGGCCGCTGAGGAAGTAGGAGGCCTGCGTGTACCAGGCCGAGAAGGCCACGTCCTGGCTGTCGCGCGCCAGCTGCGCGCCGATCCACTCGCCCTGCAGCGAGAACGGGCCGAACTGGAGCGCCGACTCCGCGCCGTAGGTCAGGGCCGAGTCGACGTCGAACAGGTTGCGCGAGTCGATCAGGCGCCGCTCGACCGTGCCGAGTTCAGGGCGCACGCGCATGCGGTAGCGCGAACCGTCGTCGACGTCGCGCCACTCCGCCGAGGCGCCGATGTGCCACAGGCGCTCGTCGCCGTCGCGCCACAGCGCGCGGGTGTGGCGCGCGAACAAGCCCACTCCTTCGCTGCGCCGCGAGGGCGCGGCGTCGAGCGGATCGCCGAACACGCCCAGCGCGCTGTAGCTGTTCTCGCCCGCGTGCTCGGCCTGGAAACCGACGGCGAAACCCGGCAGCAGCGCGCTCGTCTGCGAACGCTCGAGGAACGTCGTGTCGTTCGAGCTCGTCGCGTTCTCGAGCCCGAAGGGCACGAGCATGTTGCCCGCGGTGTAGCGCCACGGCCCGGGCGCGTCGTAGCGCAGCCAGGTGCTGTACCAGCCCTCGACGAGTCCACCGAAGTCGTAGTCGACGCGCGCGCTCCAACGCTTGCCGTAGCGCAGCGTGCCGTCGACGCGGGCGCGCCGCAGCGCGAAGCCGTCTTCGAGCTGCGTGAGCTCGTCGTCGACGGCCACGCCGTCGAGGTGCAGGCGTCCGCCCAGCTCGAACGTCCACTGCTTGTCGGGCGTGCGCACCGACAGGCCGCTCTCATCGGCTTCGAAGCGCCAGCGTCCTTCCTGAACGGGCGTGGACATGCCGGGTGCGGCGAGCGAGAGGACGGACAGAAACGAAGCGGTCACGGACACGGTGAGAGAACTCCAGTGGCGCTGGGGGACAGGCGTTGGACTTGGCCGTTGTCGAGGCGCCACACCTCGTCGGCCAGGCGCACGAAACGCTCGTCGTGCGTCGAGAACAGAACGGTGCCGGGGTAGTTCGCGATCAGGCGCGTCAAGCAGACGCGCGAGACTTCGTCGAGCTGGGCGTCGAGCTCGTCGAGCACGAGCAGGCCCGGTTCGCCGAGCACGGCGCGCGCGAGCAGCACGCGGCGCCGCTCGCTGAGCGAGAGGTCGGCGCCGCGCGCGCTCAGGCGCGTGCGCAGTCCCAGCGGCAGGCGCGCGACGAGGGGGCGCAGTTCGCAGCGTTCGAGCGCGCGCGCGGTGGCCTCGGCGCCGGCCGAGCGCCAGCGGCACAGCACGTTGCGCTCGAGCGAGCCGCGCAGCAGCGGCAGGCGCGGGCTGGCGACTCCGACGCGGCGGCGCCAGTCGCGGCGCGCGAGCGCGGCGAGGTCGACGCCGCCGAGCAGCACGCGGCCCGCGTCGGTGCGCGCGCTGCGCGCGAGCAAACCGAGCAAGCGCGACGACGCGCCGCTGGCGTCGGCGACGATGGCGACCCGGCGTCCCGCCGCGACGGTCGCGTCGAAGTCGCGCACGGCGCCGGCGATGCTCACGCCCTCGAAGCGCACTTCGAGCGGCCCCGAGCGCGCGCTGGAAGGAAACTGCGTCGTGCCGCTGGGGAGCGTGGGCAACGCGAGCAGCGCGAGCAGTTTTGCGCGCACGACGCGGGCCTCCACGAAGCTCTCGTGGGCGCGTCCCATGTCGCGCAGGCCCGGCGCGAGCAGGCCGAGCAACGCCAGCGCAGCGGCCAGGCTGGCGGGGGAAGCGGGGGGCTCGGACCAGCCGCCGACGAGCAGCGCGGCGAGCAGCGCCGCGCCGGCCACGGCGCTCGCGATCGCGCGCAGCACGCCGATCGAGCGCGCGCGCTCGACGGCGTCTTCGCCCAGCCGCGTCTGCACACGCTCGAGCGCGCGACGCTCGCTGCGTTCGATGCCGAGCGAGCGCAGCAGCCCCGGCGCCGCGAGTCGCTCGGCGAGGTGGTTGGCGAGCGCGCCGCGCGTGCGCCGCATGCGTTCGGAGCTGCGCTCCAGGCGGCCGGCGCAGGCGAGCGTCGCGACGCCGCCGAGCGCGAATGCGCCGCCGACCGCCAGCGCCAGTGCGGGCGCGTTCCAGGCGAGCGCGCCGAGCGCGGCGCTCGCGACCGTCGCGGCGACCGCCACGCGCACGACACCTTGCGCGATCCACTGGCGCAGCGGCGTCAGGTCGCCGACCAGCCGCAGCAACACCGCGCCGGTTCCGCGCGAATGGAGCTCGCGCGGTTCGACCTGGACGAGGTGCGCGAACAGCTGCGAGCGGGTCTCGCCGACGTAGTGCTGGCCCAGCCGTTCGGCGGCCGTGCGCTCCCACGCTTCGCCCAACGCGTCGGCCGCCAGGCACCCGGCCAGCGCCGCGGTCGGCGCGAGCGCGCTCGCCGGGCTCTCCGCGAGGGCCGCGAAGGCCGCGCGCACGAAGAGCACCGAGCCGGCGGTCGAACTCGCGCGCAGCAGCGCCAGCGCGGCGAGTTCGAGCCACAGGCGGCGGCGCGAGCGCGCGAACACGCGCGGCAGGGTGGGGGCGGCGCCGGACTTCATCGCACGCGCGAGCGCAGTTCCGCGGCGACCAGCGGGCTCTCGAGTTGTTCGACGCCGCGCACGGCCGCGTCGCAGACTTCTTCGGCCTCGCGGCGCGCGAGCGGCGAAGCGGTCATCAGGCCCGTGGCGGCGAGCACGTTGTGGCCGCGCTCGCGCAGCCAGCGCACGCCCTGCGCCGCGCCGAGCGCGTCCGCGGCCGCGAACAGCACGCCGTCGAAGGCGCGGTGCGAGAAGCTCGCTTCGAGCAGCGCGCGTGTCTCGCGCTGCAGCAAGCCGTCGGCGACCTCGACCACGATCACCTCGCTGCCCGCTTCGCACAGGTGCGCGATCAAGGTCGCGCTGATCGCCTCGATCTGTTCGTGCGGCGCGAGGTAGGTCGTGGCGCAGCCCGCGTCGACGAAGTCGAGCACCTCGCGCGCGCCCGAGTCGCGGAACAGGAACGGGTCGCCCGAGGCGCCGGTGCCCGTGACCTTCGCCGCGCCGACGCGCAGACCCAGGCGCGACAGTCCGCGGATGAGCGCGGCCGCGGCCGTCGTCTTGCCCGAGTCCATCGAGGCGCCGAGCAGCGCGAACACCGGCGGGCGCTGCGCCGGCAGCGTGCGCGGCGCGAGCGCCGCGGAGGCGAGGTTGAGCGGCGCTCCGTGCGCATCGGCGATCAAGCCCAGCGGCGTGAGCGCCGTCGGCTCGCTCATGCGCGTGTTCGCGGCGACGACGCGCGCCGCGATGCCGCCGCCCGCGGCGAGGTGGCACGGGCCGAGGTCGGCGGGCACGAGCGCTTCGAACTGGCTCGGCGCGTAGCGGTGGCCGTACGCGACGACGATCTCGTCGCCGACGAACAGACTCACACGACGGCCGCTGGGGTCCTGCAGCTTGTCGTGCTGTCCAAGTGCGTCGACTCGCGCGAGCACGAGGTCGCCCGAGCGCGGCGCGACGTCGGTCAGCAGGCGCACGTCGGCGCCGAACGCGACGCGGCGCGTGGTGTGCGCGCGCTTGGCCAGTTGCAGGCGCTCCGCCAGCGTGGCGTGCGCACGCTCGCGAAAGGCCGCGACCAGCGCCGCTTCGCGCGCCGCCAGCGGGTTGGAGAGCAGGGAGTCGTCGGTGAGCTTCATGGGTGTGTGGGCGAGTTGCATCGCGGTGTGCTCGCGCGCCGGGCGCGTTGCGTGAGGGTTGGTGACGTGCGCCGCGCCTTGCCGCGCGGACTGCCCACCCCGATCGCAAGCTGCGCGCCCACGGCGCGCCCTCGCGCCGTGCCTCGGCGGCCAAACCCGCTCCGCGGGCCCTTAGGGCGTGCTTTGGGAATCGATTTCCGGCCCGCGGCGGTCGCCGCCACGCCTCCCGGATTCGGCCGCTGTCCAGGAAGTGGACGGTGGCCACGGACGTTTCCGGAGTCCGGACCGCGGACCAGTCCGAAGGCGGCCCCGGGCGCGCAGCCTGCCTCAAAAAGGCGCCGCGCCGCGCCGGAACGTCGGGCGGAAGCTGGGCCGAGCTTGGATGTCGCAAACCTGAGGCGCCGGCCCGGCTGCGACCTCGCCCGCCGCCAAGCAACCCCGCGCGCGCGGCGCACGAACCGGCGATTTAGGCGTTTGGCTGGTCGATGACGCGGCGCGGCCCGCGCGCCCGCGGCCCTCACCGCGGCGCGTGCAAGCGCTCCGCACGCCCGCGCCGACGCGGGCGCTGCTCAGGCCGTCGTCCGCAGTCGCGGCGCGCTGCTCAGGCCGTTGGCGAGCCGCTCGCGCCGCGCGCGAGGGCGACGAACGACGACGCGACGGGCGGCTGCGTTGCGCCGACCGTCGCGTGTGGGGCCACGTTGGAGGTGCGTCCGCAGCGCTCGCCGATCTACGGCGGGCGCGCGGTTCCCATGGCGAGCCGCGCGTCGATGGCGCGCAGCCCTGCGTGGGCTCGGCCGCGCTTCAGCTGCCGATCGTCAGCAGGAACTCGGCGTTCGAGCGCGTCTTGCGCATCTTCTGGATCAGCATCTCCATCGCCTCGACCGGATCGAGCTCGTTCAGGACCTTGCGCAGCATCCACACGCGGCGGATCTCCTCGGGCGTGAAGAGCAACTCTTCCTTGCGCGTGCCCGAGCGGTTGATGTCGATGGCCGGGAAGATGCGGCGGTCCGAGAGGCGGCGGTCGAGCACGATTTCCATGTTGCCCGTGCCCTTGAACTCCTCGAACACGATCTCGTCGAGCTTGGAGCCCGTTTCGATCAGCGCCGTGCCCAGGATCGTGAGCGAGCCGCCGTCTTCGATGTTGCGCGCCGAGCCGAAGAACTTCTTCGGGAACTGCAGCGCGCTGGCTTCGATGCCGCCCGAGAGCAGCTTGCCGCCCGAGGGCGCCTCGATGTTGCAGGCGCGCGCCAGGCGCGTGATCGAGTCGAGCAGGATCACCACGTCCTCGCCGGCCTCGACCAGCGAGCGCGCCTTCTTCATCACCATCTCGGCGACTTGGATGTGGCGCCAGGCGGGCTCGTCGAAGGTCGAGCTGATCACCTCGCGGTCGCCCTCGGGGATCATGCGCTCGAAGTCGGTGACTTCTTCGGGGCGCTCGTCGATCAGCAGGATGATCAAGTGCGCGTCGGGCGCGTTCTTGACGATGGACTTCGCCAGCATCTGGAGCAGGATCGTCTTGCCCGTGCGCGGCGGCGCGACGATCAGGCCGCGCTGACCGCGCCCGATGGGCGTGATCAGATCGACGATGCGCATCTCGAGCGGGTTGTCCTCCGTGCCCTCGAGGATGATGCGCTGCTCGGGGTAGAGCGGGACGAGCTCCTTGAAGGGCGAACGTGTCGCCGCTTCCTCGGGCGGGTGGAAGTCGACCTCCTCGAGTTCGATCAGCGCGAAGTAGCGCTCGCCGTCGAGCGGCGGACGCAGCTTGCCCTTGACCGTCATGCCGGGCAGCAGCGCGAACTGCTTGGCGATCGAGGCGGGGATGAAGACGTCTTCGTTGGCGGGCAGGTACGCGGCGTCCGCCTGGCGTACGAAGCAGTGGTTGTCGCGCGTGATCTCGACGCAGCCCTCGACTTCGACGGGCACTCCCGCGCGCAGCCGCGCCGCGGTGATCTCGAAGATCACTTCGTCGCGCCGCTTGCCGGCCACGCCCTCGAGCTTTTCTTCCTCGGCGACCTCGTGCAGGTCCGCCAAGCTCAGCGCTTGAAGCTCCGAGTAGCTGGTCGGCTCCTTCGCCTTGCCGCGCTTGGGCTTGGGGATCGTCGCCAGCAGCTCTTCGAGCGCCTGCGGCTCGAGGTCGCGCGGCAACCGCTCGTAGTCGATCCAGACGTTCTCGGCCGGGCGCGGCGCCTGGGTGAACTTGGCGCCGGAGTGACCCTTGTGGTGGCGATTGCGGTGACGCTTCTTGAACGACATGAACGGGACGGCGGAGAAGGGTGGCGTTGTGAGAAGAAAAGCGGCAGTTGAGGCGGCCCGCGCCGCGGAGTCGGACAGTCGCTGCCCCAAGGCGCTGGCTGGCTGTCTGCCGCGCGCGGGCTAAGGCTGCGCGAACCGGCCGGCGATCTCGCGCAGCGCGTCGTCGACGCGCCGGGAGAGCTGCGGCAAGTCGCCGCTGTTGTCGATCACGAGATCGGCGCGCGCGCGCTTGACGTCGAGCGGCAGTTGCGCCTGTTCGCGTCGGGCGAGTTCGTCGCCGGACCAGCCGCGGGTGCGCTGCGCTCGCTCCGCGCGCACTGTAGCGTCGCACTCGACGAACACCAGCACGTGGCACTCGCCGGTGAGCTGGTGCTGCGCGTCGTTCTCGAGCAGCAGTGGGACGTCCAGGACGATCCGCTCGCGGCCTTCGCGCCGGCCCGCTGCGAGCCCTTCGCGCAGGCGTTCGCGCACCGCGGGATGCACACGCTGTTCGAGCTCGCGCCGCAGCGCCGGCTGGCGGAAGACGTGCTCGGCGAGCGCGCGTCGATCCACGCCCTGCGGGCCGACCAGCGCCTCACCGAACGTCGCGCGCAGCCAGGCGCGGACCGCTTCGGACTCCAGCGCCTCGTGCGCGATGCGGTCGGCGTCCCGCACGACCCCGCGCGGCCCGGCCAGGAGGCGCGCGACCTGCGACTTGCCGGACGCGATGCCTCCGAGCACCCCGATCACGAGCGGAGGCGGCGGCAGGGGAGGCACGGGCGGAGCGGCGGAGTTGGAGGCGGAGCGGCGAGGCGCCGAAACCACCGCGGGGGTGCGGGGTAGGAGCACGCGCCGCCGGGTTTGCGCCCGGTCGGCGTCGTTCGGATCGTCACCGTACGGCGTGGGGCTCAGCGGTCAACAGGGCGCAGGGGGCAACCCCGGCCCCCGCACTTCTCCCTTGCCGCCGCCGGAGACGATCGGTTATCACCATGCCCCCAAAGGACCGGCCCCGAGCGCCCGCGCGGTGCTTTCGAGCGGTCCCGTTCCCCCGAACGTTCCTTTCCCCCGAACCCTGTCCCACCCCCTCGACCCCCACGTGCGAGTTCCCGACGGACGAGCGTCCGGCCGGCTCGTCGCGTGACAGCCCGACCACGGAAGGGGCTGAGCCGCGCGGCGTGCTCGCCCGATTCCGACTCCCCGGAAGGACCCGAGATTCTCATGAAGCGTTCCCAGCGCGGAGCCGCGCGCGTCAGCGTCACCTGGCTCATTGTGTTCCTGGTCCTGTTCTTCGTCGCCTGCGGCTTCGGTTACATGGGCTACGAGGCGGAGCAGAAGGCTCTCGCCCGGGCCGAGGCTGCCGAGGCGGCCAGAGCCAAGGCCGAAACCCTCGACGAGGAGAGCCAAAAGCAAATCCTGGCCATCTCCAAGGTCGTCGGTTGGTTCGACCCCAACCAAGCGGTGGCGCTCACCGACGTCGCCGCGATGAAGACCGGCTTCGACGAGCTGCGCAGCTCGTTCCCCGACATGGGGCCCGACGTCACGACGATCTCGGCGGCTCTGCCGAAGGTGCGCGACGCGTACCTGGCGCGCGGCCGTGAGATCGGCACCCTGCGCGACAGCGAGGCCGCCCTCAAGGGCGAGAAGGCCGCCATCGAGACCAGCCTGCGTGGTCAGTTGGATGAGAAGGACCGCCGCATCGATGAACTCGGCCGCAGCCTCGCGGACGCCGAGAACAACGCGCGCCAGGCCGCCAACGAAGCCGAGAACCGCATCGCGTCGCTCAACCAGCAGCGCAACGACCTCGACAACCAGCTGCGCGAAGCGCGCAACCAGATGGAAGCGCAGCGTCGGCAGTTCGAGTCCGACCGCGCGACCTTCGAGACCCGCACCAGCGCGGCCCTGGCCAAGCTCAAGTTCCTGAACGAGCCCGAGGCCGTCGACGGCAAGATCGTCAACGTCGCCACCGACCTGTCGCTGGGCTACATCAACATCGGCGCGCAGCAGCGCGTGTCGCGCGGCATGCGCTTCCGCGTGGTCGCCGGCGCCGTCGGCTCGACCAAGTTGAAGGCCTTCGCCGAGGTCACCGACGTCAAGCCGGACCGCGCCGAAGTGCGCCTGTACGACGTGGTCGACCGCTTCGATCCGGTCGTCGCGGGCGACGTGATCTACAACCCGCTGTTCGATCCGACCGGTCGCCGCGACGCGGTGCTGTGCGGTCGCTTCTCGGCGCCGTTCAACGAGGCGGAACTCAAGGTCCTGCTCTCGAACATGAACATCAGCGTCAACCCCAAGCTCGACTACAACACCGACTACCTGATCGTGGGCTCGGAGCTGTACATCGACGAAGAGGGCAACCCGCTCGAGACCCCGCTCCAGCCCAGCGAACTCGCGATCTACAAGGACGCGGTCGCCAACGGCGTGCAGATCGTCTCGATCAAGCAGCTGCGCGAGTACTTCAAGTTCTAAGCGAGTTCGATTCGGCCCACTGCCGCGCGCTGGCCGCGCGGTAGGGAGCTGAGACTGCGAGCGAGCGGGCGCCCTCGGGGGCCCGCTCGCTCGCATTTTCACGCGCTTCATGAGCGCGTTTCGCGACGCGCGAACGCTGGCGGCGCGCGCCGGACTTCCACTACAGTCTCCGGCTTCCATGGCGCAGTCAGAGGACGAAGACGACCCGTTCGCGGACACCCGCATGACGCTCGGCGAGCACCTCGTCGAGTTGCGCCGGCGGCTCATCCGGGGCGCCATCGCGATCGTGGTGGCCCTGTGCGTGACGTGGTCGTACTACCCCGAGCTGACCAAGGTGCTGCGCCGTCCGATGGACGACGCGCTGGCGAAGGTCGATGCGGAGCAGCGTGAGAAGTACGAGGCGCTGCTGGCCGAGGAGCAGAAGGCCGATCCGTCGGTGCGGCGCACGAAGTACTTCCTGACCGACGATCCCAGCGACACGCGCTTGCTCGATCGCCTCACCGTCACTCCGCGCCTCTCGGTGCTGGGTCCGGCCGACGGTTTCTTCGCGGCGATGAAGGTCTCGATCTACGGCGCGCTGGCCGTCGCCGGTCCGATCCTGCTGTGGCAGATGTGGCAGTTCATCGCCGCCGGGCTTTACAAGAACGAGCGCCGCGCGATCTTCAAGTACTTCCCGATCAGCGTGGCTCTCTTCTTGGGCGGGGTGAGCTTCGGTTACTTCGTGCTGTGCCCGTACGGGTTCTACTTCATGGCCAAGGCCTACCCGCCGGAGGACATCAACAACCTGAGCGGCCTCAACGAGTACCTCGGCGTCGTCACGACGATCGTTCTTGCACTGGGCGCGCTGTTCCAGTTGCCGCTGGTGATGAACGCCCTCGCGCGGCTCGAGCTCGTGAACTTCGCGCAGTTCCGCAAGTTCTTCCCGTACTTCGTCGTGATCGCTTTCGTGGTCGGCGGCATCGTCACGCCGCCCGACCCGTACACGCAGACCTTCGTCGCGGTGCCCGCGATCGTGCTGTACGCAGTCGGCATGCTGTGCGCGCGCTTCGCCGGCAAGAAGCCCGCGGCGAATCCCGGAGCGCGCCCGTGATCGCCGATCCGCGCCGCGCGGCGTGCATCGCGATCGGCGATGAACTGCTGCGCGGCGACTACCCCGACGCGAACTCGGGCGTGGTCGCGCAGAAGCTCGCCGAGCTGGGGCTCGAGGTGGATCGTTTCGTCGTCGCCGGCGACGACGAGGCGCAGCTCGAGCGCCTGTTCTACGAACTCACGCACGACTACCAGATCGTCGTCGCGACGGGTGGACTGGGGCCGACGCTCGACGACGTGACGCGCTACGCGGCGGCGAAA
>ERZ1066135.1115-NODE-1115-length-11121-cov-5.448852_pt1 | contig 11121 bp, 7 predicted proteins | sample MGYA00382782_ERZ1066135 | MGnify/ENA primary metagenome ERZ1066135 (study PRJEB33369, sample SAMEA5778365) | biofilm metagenome | biome: Industrial cooling water; feature: Water cooling tower basin; material: Biofilm | place: United Arab Emirates | collected...
ATCCGGTGATGGAAAGATTTCCAGGAACATTGACCGTATCCTGGCCAAGAAATCGCCCGAGGACGATCGTGTTGCTTGTGCTGACGGACGCTCCGGCGCCAATAGCAGTTGCATATACAAGCCCGCCCGAACTGACCGAAGTACTTGCACCGAGCACAGTATTATTGTCACCGGTGAATGTTCCACCTGCTGCACCACGTCCTACGAAGGTGTTGTTCGAACCGGACAGGTTGTTGAACCCGCTGCCTTCACCGATGAAAGTGTTGAACTGTCCTGTCTGATTAGAACCACCAGACCCAGCACCGAAAAATGAATTCGCAAGAACTTCGACGCTGTTGGCCCCGCTGCCTGTTCCGAAAAAGGAATTGCTGCTCCCAATTGTCAAATTTCGCCCGGCTCCTCGGCCAAATAGTGAATTGTTGCTTCCGCTCGTAAGGTCCCTGCCAGCCTCGGCTCCAGCGATTGTCACGGAAGTTGCGGTGGTCATCGCTCCCCCTGCGTTGAATCCGCCGACGAAAGTGAAGTTGGCAGGGCTCCCTGTGAGAAACCGGGTGCCGCCGATGTTGAACTGGGTGGTTGCATTAATGGTGGTCGAGGTGATGGGGAATGAGGCTTCAAGTTCGCCCGGTATCACCACCTTGTCTTGGCCCAAAGGGCGGCCGAGGACGATCGTGCCGCTTTCCGAGACCACAGCTTCAGCTCCGATCGCGGTAGCGTAAGTAAGGTTTGGGGCACTGAGGAATGTCCCGCTACCGATCAATGTATTTCCGCTCCCGATAGTGTTTGTTGTTCCCGAACCACGTCCGATGAACGTATTCCCGCTTCCGTTCGTCGTTTGCAGGCCCGCAGACCATCCAACAAATGTGTTTCCGTCGCTGCCCACACCGCTGTCACGACCGGCGAGATTGCCAAAGAACGAATGGTTGCTGCCCGAACTGTTCGAAAGGCCGGCCCGGCTCCCGAAGAACGAATTATTCTCGCCTGTTGTAATCGAGCTTCCGGCAAGACGCCCAAAGAAAGCATTGTTCGTCCCTGTCGTACCATTCAAGCCCGAACCGATCCCGGCGAAGAGGTTATCCGTGCCCGGTGCCCAAAATGCTCGCAAACCATTAAATTGAAAGGACCCGACGGCATTCAAATTTCGAGCACGGCCATCGCCCGTTATGCTGAAATTCGCATTGCTCTGGTCAGTGGTCGTGTTTTGAATATAGCTCCCACTTCCGGCGGTTGGTGGACGGGCATCGGAGAGTCGCGGGTCGGTCGTTACCACGTATTGATTGGCGGCAACTCCACCGAGATTAAGGGCGTTGGTTGCCGTCGCAGCGGTTGTGGCGTTCGTCGCGTTCGTGGCATTTACAGCATTCGTCGCATTAACCGCGTTGGTCGCGTTGGTTGCGGTCATGGCCGTGTCAGCAGCGGCCGCGGACACGCTCCGGACGGCATAAGGCGAGCTTCCGATGCGCTGCCGCGGATCGAGGATCGTGAATCCGCCGCCGCCGGTCTGGCGGACGCGGATCTCAAGGAAGCGTTCGGTCCCGGTGAAGTTTGCTCCGAAGTCCAAGGAAACTGTGAACCTGCCGTCCGTGACCGTGATATTTGAACGCGTCGCGGTGGCCCCGATCTGCGTACCGCCCGAAGACGCATCATATAGCAGAAACTCGAAATCAAAAGTTCCGTTCGCTGGCTGAGAACTTAATTGAAGTTCTCCCTGGTAGGTGAACGATGTGGTCTGTGCGGCGATCGAGCCGTGAATCAGAAAGACGAATATAACGAGTGAAGGTACGATGCGGCAGAATTTCATAGTGATCTCTCCTTTGATCAGGTGTCGGACGGATGCTTCGTTGCGCAGATTGCCCGATTGTGGACCGAGGGAAGCGAAAAAATCCTTTGATTTTTCGTTAGAAATGCTTAGAATTTGTTAATCCTTTCCAAGGAACCAGCTTATGCAGCGGATCTACGAGTTCGGCGAATTCACTTTGGACGCCTCGCGGCTAATGCTTATTCGGGGCGGCGATGAGGTGCAGGTCTCGCCGAAAGCGATCGAACTGCTCGTGCTTTTGGTGGAATCGGGCGACCGTGTCGTTACCCGCACGGAGATTATGGATAGGCTCTGGCAGGATACTTTCGTTGAGGAAGGAAATATAAATTTCCATATCTCGAACCTGCGGCGTGCTCTTGGGCAAAACGGCAAGCCGGAATCGCAATACATCCGAACAGTACCGCGAAAAGGCTACAAGTTCATTGCGGCGGTCAAGACAGCGGCGGAGGTGTCAGAGCGCGCGGATGGGCACAATCGCGAGCGGCGTCGTTCGTCGCGCCTTTGGAGGCCATTTGCGATCGGCGGAGCTGTGATCGCCGCGACAGCGATCATTCTTGCATCGGCTTTTGCCCTCGGCCTGAGGCAGGATAACAGAAATGCCGCGAACTTAAATTCGGACGTGCCGCCGGAAGCGGTTGCTTTATACACAAAGGGAAAGCGGGTCTGGGAGAGCCGGGTGTTCAATGACCAGGACCCGGCCGAGCTTTTCCGGCAGGCCATAACTATTTCACCGAAATATTTGGATGCTCACGTGGCTCTTGCCGATACCTACGCCTTTGACGCAACCCCCGAACGGGCAGAGCAGACGATCGCTAGGGCCAAATCACTTGGCGGCGAGTCGGCCGACCTGCTTGCGACGCAAGCATTTGTGAAGATGTTCCATTATTGGGACTGGCAAGGGGCGGAGGCTGATTTTGCAAATGCCATTTCACTGGAAACTAATAATGCTAAAGCACGGCATTGGTACGGCGTGCTTCTTTCGCTGACCGGCCGTTTGGACGAGGCACGTGATCAAATGCGAAGGGCACGGGAATTGGCTCCGGATTCGTTGATCATTGCGGCGGACCTTGGGCAGTTAGAGTATTTTGCCGGAGATCTTTCTGCCGCGGCGGCCGAGTTGCAGAATGTTCTTCGCGTTGAACCGCGCTTTGCGATGGCCCGCAGGTATCTTGCGGAGGTTCATGAGGCTCGCGGTGATGAGGCTGAAGCATTCGAAGAAAGGCTGAAGAGCGGGGTCCGGCGGTCGACCGATATTGCGGAATCAAGAAAGGTGTTCGAACAGGGCGGACTTCGCCATCTCTGGCAGCGTACGATAAATAATGGCAGGTGCAATGCCGATTCGGCGAACCCCTACGATTGCGCTCGGCTGTACGCAAAGCTTGGCGATGAGGAAAAGGCACTCGAGCAGCTTGAGATCGCGGTGCGAAAGCGGCAATTCCATGCGCCGTTCGCTTTGGTCGATCCGGTATTCGGCCCGTTAAGGGAAAGCGATCGGTTCCGGGCAGTTTCGCAGGCGGTTGAACAGGGGAGATCGCTCGCTCGGCAATAGGCATTCATCACGGCAAAAAGGAAAGGGCCCGTACCTTTCGAGCACGAGCCACTTATCTTTTCCTTAAACCCTATCTACGATCAAGAGCAATGTGCCGACAAGATCCTCAAAGGTGTTCCCGATTCCCGATAATCCAAATGCTAATTTCCGAGCCGGATTTCACAAATTGGCGGTAACCGAGCCGGGAGCCTACCTACAAACTCCCTGTTGTACGTAACGCGTTAAGTAGATAAATAATAGGCCGAAAAGCGCAAAAAGTCAAGACTTTTTTTCGGCTGGCACTCAACTTTTTCAAGTGCTAATTTCTTGCCTTTCGGTGGCCCGTTTTCGGAAGACATTAGCCAACTTCCATTGCGGGGTCTTCCACGACCTACGTGCCGCTCCAGATATTCAGGATCGTTACGCCGGATGCATCGAAGTCGGATTCATTACGGGTGACGAGCGCTAGATCGTGCTCAAGAGCGGTCGCGGCGATGAGCGAATCTATAATCGGCATCGGCCGTACGAGCGACTCCCGATTGGCCATCAGCTCGGCCCAACGGCGCATCGCCGCCAGGTCAATATCAATTATGTTTGCAGCAAAGCGTAGTTTTAGGTCACCGAGAAACTGTATCAAACTGGACTTCCGAGCCGAGCCGGGCAACCTCAAAATGCCTTTTTCGAGTTCACCGATGCTCAAAACACTGATGTACAGGTCTTCATCGACCGCGGCCGAAACCCAATCCAGGACGCGGGTGTCGGGACGCGGTTTTCCATACTCGGAAAACACACAGGTATCGAGGAGGTATTTCATCGGCTATTTGTCCTCGATCCTCGCTTCCGGCTCACCGAAGTCAATGGTCGGGCGACCAAGGTCTCTATTGCGAGTCAGGTCGAGCTGTTCGCCGATATCACGAAGCGGGCTGCTCAGCAAAAATTCCCCGAGCGAGCCGCCCTGTCCGGTCAGCTTTTTGTACTCGGCGAAAGAGATGACGACGGCGGTCGGCGTTCCGTTCTTAGTAACGATCTGCGGGTCGCCTTTTGCGGCATCGGACACCAGTTGGCTAAATTTGTTTTTGCCTTCGAATATAGAGAAATGCCTCATATAGCCAGCTTAGCTAGACTATTCAGAATTGTCAATCTCTCTTGGAATCTCAGTGCTGACCTCTCAGTTTGTTAATTGTAGGTTCCAATTTCGAGAAGATTTCTGAAAATGCCTCATGTTTACCTGCTGGGGAGTTGGTCTTTCGCTCGGGGTCAAATTCTTCCGCGTCGGTTCGAGTTTCAATGACACCTTCAGTCGCCGTTACAATAAACCGTGTTCGATAATGGGCGGCGCTCGTAGTAACGGGTTCTCTAGGAATACCAAGAAAGCCAGCATCAAATATCTCCGCGCGAATTCTCGAATAACTAAGGTTGAGTCTTGTAAGGGAACCGAAGGCAACGCATTCGCCGTTATTTCTAGTCACGACGTAGCGATCGTCTGCAAAAAGCTTGATTAGCAACCCCTCATCCCATCCTGGATTTTGCACATCGCCGATCACAATGAAGTTCTTTTCAAAAGTGATGGACATTTCCGGGCCTAACTTTGTCGAAGACCCAATCCGCACCTTGTCGTTTGCCGAGTTGCTCTCCAAATACCATTCATCCAGTTTCGTGACACCAATACCTAGTGGCGAAGGTGAACGAGAAATCTCCAGCATCCACGGATACCCGAGCTGACTCTGCATCGGCCTCGGTAGTTCACTGATCGGCGTCAGGACCAAGCGGTCGCTGATTCTCCTTATCTCACCGCAAAGCGATCGGTCCTGCTTCTTAATCTCTGGTCCACGAATGCGTTCAACAGAGTATAGAAGAACATAACCGTCGTCGCTGCCAGCGGCGAGAACCTTATCATCAGGACTGAACGCTAGGCTTTGAATCGGAAATTCGCCGAAGGAAATATAACCAATTTCAGACCTGTCAATCGTTTTCCATAGACTCAAATCACCTCCGCTTCCGTAGTCGCCGCCAGCGACAGCGAAAATGTTGCCCGAATGAGAGAACGTCCCCGTGAACACGCCGGACCGAAACTCGGTAATGTCGTGCAATCTGGTCGAACTTTTCAGGTCCCAGGTTTGAACCACTTTTTCCCCAAAGATCGCGCCTCCACCGAGAACAATACGATCGCTATTCTGCTCAATGGCGGCGAAAAAACCTCTCGATACCGGTTTTACAGTTCGAACAACCGATTGGCTTTCAAGATCGATGATCTGCAATGTCCCGTTACCGTAAGCTATGATCGACTTTCCGTCATTCGCAAACAGCGCGCTTACAAAGGCCTCATCATTCTCACCAGCCTTCAACAGGGTTGAAGATCGAGCGGTCTTGAGGTCATAAAGAGTCACACGCCTTTCGCTAGTGATCAGTAGCTTTGTCGAATCTTTAGAAAACGCTATTCCTTCGGGGTCCTCAATTTGAGTTAGAAGGGTCTTCGATTTCGTCCAATCACCAACATTCCAGCTAAGAACTTTTCCGGCCCAAGTCAATACCGCAAGGTGTTTCCCGTCCGAAGAGAATACTACGGCCTTAACATTATCGTCGCCTTTGATAAGGGTAGCGACGAGCGAATAATCCGGAAGTTTCCACACTTTTACTCCGCCCTCATCGTTCCATCCGTATCCTGCAACGAGAAGTTTGCCGTCGGGTGAAAAGGCTACGCTCTTCACGCGATCTGGGCATTGTATCTTGGAAATCAAAGCGGGTTGCGAAGAACCGGCTGTCGGATTCAAGATCAGGAGTACTGCGATAACAACGATGCTACGAATATCGGTAGGCCACATATATCGGTTAGATGTCGCAGACGTCAAAAGGTTCCATTTTGTAAGAGAAAATGAGGATGTCTGAAAAGTAAAATGGTCTTCGTTGCGGTCTCTGCGAAACACTCAGCGACCTCTGCGTTGTAATCCTCTAAACGCAGAGGTCACAGAGATTTACGCAGAGATCGCTGAGTCTGGATCACTAGTTATAACCGAACACTCTTGCCGACTTACTCCTTTTCAGACATCCTCGGTCAAATTGTGATAAATCGTGAGTTTTCAACCTAGATCGATGCAGCGATGGCTTCGTCGAAAATCTCCAGAGCTACGTCGGCGTTTTCCTTGGTCAGAATTAGCGGCGGCGACCAGCGGATGGTGCTTGTGCCGCAGCCGAGGATGATCAGGCCGCGTTCGAAGCAGGCCATCTCGATCCGGTCGCGGAGAGCGGCGTCGGGCTTACGCGAGGCTTTATCGGTGACGAATTCGACGCCGAGCATCAATCCCATTCCGCGGACGTCGCCGATGCATTCGTATTTTTCTTTCAGCTTTTCGAGCCCGGCTTTTAGATAGCTGCCGACCTCTGCCGAATTATCGATCAGGCCGCCTTCGAGAAGCTCGATGGTCTTCAGAGCCGATGCAATGGCGACCGGGTTCCCGCCGAAGGTCGAGGCGTGGGCACCCTTGTGCCAATCCATGATGTCGGCCTTCGCGGTGCAGACGCCGATCGGCATTCCGGAGCCGATACCTTTCGCCATGCAGACGATGTCGGCCTTGACGCCTTCGTGATGATCAAGTGCGAACATCTTGCCGGTTCGGCCCATGCCGGACTGAACCTCATCGACGATGAGCATAATGCCGTGCTTATCGCATATCTGGCGGATCGCCTTGACGACCTCGGTCGGAGCCGGGACGTAGCCGCCCTCGCCCTGGACGACCTCAAGCACGATGCCGGCAACCTCTTCCGGCGGCGTGGTTGTATTGAAGAGACGGTCCTCGATCCAACTAACGGTGCCCATACAGCAAGAGCCGTCTTCGCACTTGCCGAGGTTGAAAGGGCACTGGTAGCAATTCGGGTAGGGCACGTGAACCACGTCGAGTGCCTGGCGGGCAAAGCCGAGCCGCTGTGCTTTCTTTGACGATGTAAGCGAGAGAGCACCGAGCGTGCGGCCATGGAACGAGCCGAAGAACGAGATGAACTTCTGCCGCTTGGTGTGATACATCGCCAGCTTCAGGGCGGTTTCGATCGCCTCGGCGCCGCTATTGGCAAAGTGCGACTTGGTCGGGCCATCGATCGGCACGATCTCATCGAGCTTGCGGCCAAGCTCCGGCATGTGTTTGTAGTAATAGTCCGTTCCGCAAAGGTGGATGAGCTTTGCGGCCTGGTCGCTGATGGCTTTGACGATATCGGGGTGGCAGTGGCCGGTCGAGCAAACGGCGACGCCGGCGTTGCAATCGAGAAAGACGTTTCCGTCCGGGTCTTCTACCCAAACTCCGTAAGCCTTTTCCGCGACGAGTTTGTAATCCGGCCGCGGGTAGCTCGGAGTAACGTATTTGGCGTCGGCTTCGACGATGGCGCGTGCGTTCGGGCCCGGAAGCTCGGTTTTAATGATCGGTCGCTGCAATTCGGTTGAGGGTGTCATTTTCTTCTCCTATTTCGTTGAGCCAAAAGGGGATAGGCGGCAGCGGGCCGCCCGCCTGACGAGACGAGAAGAACTAATCGCCGCCGAAGAGTTCGGCACGCTGGCCCATCGGGCGGAGCTTTGCGATGCAGCGAGGCGTCATAGGGTTACGAGAAAGAAGGATTATATCAGAGGCTTCGCCGGCTGTGAACCCCCAAAACGCGGGGCGATATTTGAACCCTGGGCATCCGAGGCGATATTCTTGACGTATTACTTCACAGGTTCCGACAAACAAAATATGAAAATGTTCCTCACGCGATTTCCGGCGGTAGCTTTCGCCTTTGCTCTATTCGCTTCCGCCGCGATCGGCCAAGCACCGGCCGAGACGCCCAGATCCGCACCGCCGCCGCTCCCGAAGATAGTTGAGGTCGAGCGGCCGCTCGTCCGTTCGGTCGATCCGAAGAAGCTCCCGGAGCCTTTTCATACGGTCAGCGCTCGAAGGGTTTCCCGGATTATCCCGCAGCCGGCGAATGCCGAACTGCGTGTGCCAAAGGGCTTTAAGGTGAACGTTTTTGCCGAGGGCGATTTTGTCTATCCGCGATGGATGGCTCTGGCGCCGAACGGAGACGTCTTTGTGGCGGATTCGCGTGCAAATCGCATCATTGTGCTTCGGGATCGGAATAAGGATGGCGTTGCGGATGAGCGTTGGGTCTGGTCCGACAAGCTCGATCAGCCCTTCGGAATGGCCTTTCACAAGGAGTGGTTCTACGTGGCGAACACCGACTCGGTCGTGCGCTTTAAATATCGCACGGGGCAAACGCAGGCCGAGGGCGAGCCGGAGCGGCTGGTCGAGCTGACCCGCGGCGGCTATAACCAACACTGGACGCGGAACATCATCTTTTCACCGGACGGAACGAAGATGTTCCTTTCGATAGGCTCAGAGACCAACGTCTCAGAGGAAGAAGACCCGCGGCGAGCGGCGATCTCGGTTTACGACCCGGACGGAAAGAACCACCGAATCTTTGCCTCGGGCCTCCGGAACCCGATCGGGCTCGCCTGGAACCCAAAGACCGGCGAGCTTTGGACCGCCGTCAACGAACGCGACGGAATGGGTGACGACCTCGTCCCGGACTTTGCGACCTCGGTAAAAGAAGGCGGATTTTACGGCTGGCCCTATGCCTACATCGGCCCGAATGAAGAGCCTCGGCGGAAAGGCGAAGCACCGAAGCTGGTTGAGAAGACCATCGTGCCGGACGTGCTTTTCCGCTCGCACGTCGCGGCACTCGGGATAGAGTTTTACACCGGTACGATGTTTCCCGAGGAATATCGCGGCGATGCATTTGTCGCCTTCCACGGCTCATGGAACCGGCAGAAGCTTTCGGGTTACAAGGTCGTCCGAATAAAGTTTAACGCGAACGGAAAGCTCGAAGGCAACAGCTACGAGGAATTCGTTTCGGGCTGGCTGCCGGATGAAACCTCGAACGAGGTCTGGGGAAGGCCCGTAGGCCTGCTCGTCCATTCGGACGGCTCGCTCTTGATAACCGACGACGGAGCGAGGAAGATCTGGCGGGTAAGCTATGCGAAGTGATCAACCGAGCCGCTGATTCAATCCGCTTAACATCTTACGGACTTCGATGATGCGGTCTTTGTAATCCTTGTGGATCGCATCACTGAGCAATTCCAGATCTTTCGCAACCAACGCGAAATACTCAAGCCGATTGTTAAGGCCGATCGCTGTTCTCAGCAGTTTTCCGAACTCCTGATCATTGGCTTTCGAGCAGCCCTCAGCAATAAAGGCCGGAATGTCAACGCTCGTTTTCCGCAGTGTATTCCTAAGTCCGAAAAGTTCTTCCTTGGGAAAGTCAGCCGTTATCCGATACGTGAACAGTGCCAACTCGTGAGCCTTTTGCCACACAAGTAAATTCTTGAAATCTTGCATATTTTTCGAACAGCTTCCAGCTTTTAGCTTCGAGCTTCCAGCCTGCTGAAAGCTGAAAGCTATAGGCTGGTAGCTGTACGGAAACTAAAAAGCTGGTTCCTCATAGATGCCATAGACATCTCGCAAAGCGACGCAGATCTCTTCAACAGTTGCGTATGCGGCGACGGCTTCGATGATGGCGGGCATCGTGTTTTCGTTGTCGCGGGCGGCGAGTTTTAATTTATCGAGCGAAGCGGCGACGGCGCCGTTGTCGCGGGTGGATTTTACTTGAGCAAGGCGTTCGAGTTGGTGGTCGCGGACGGCCTCGTCGATCTGGAGGATGTTGACCTTTGAGGGCTCTTCGTCCATCGCGTATTTATTAACGCCGACGATCACCTGTTCGTTGCGCTCGACGGCCTTCTGATATTGATATGCCGATTCCTGTATCTCACGCTGCGGGAATCCGGCCTCGACCGCTTCGACCATGCCGCCAAAGCCATCGATCTTGTCGAAATAATCGAAACAGCCCTCGATCATTTTCTCCGTCAGCGATTCGACATAATAGCTGCCTGCAAGCGGATCAACCGTGTTCACAACGCCGGTCTCTTCGGCGATGATCTGCTGCGTGCGGAGAGCTATCAACGCGGCCTCGTCGGTCGGAAGTGCGAGGGCTTCGTCGTATGAATCGGTGTGAAGCGACTGCGTTCCGCCGATCACTCCGGCAAGAGCCTGAATGGCAACACGAGCGATGTTGTTCAGCGGCTGTTGAACGGTAAGCGAAACGCCGGCCGTTTGCGTGTGGAAACGCATCTGCATCGTTCGCGGGTTCTTTGCACCGAAGCGTTCTTTCATCGTGCGTGCCCAGACTACGCGAGCAGCACGGTACTTAGCGATCTCTTCAAAGAAATCGTTGTGAGCATTAAAGAAGAAGGAGATCCGCGGCACGAACTCATCGACGTCCATCCCGCGGTCAACGCCGTACTGAACGTATTCAACACCGTCGCGGAGCGTGAAGGCGAGTTCCTGAAGCGCGGTCGCACCCGCCTCGCGGATATGGTACCCCGAAACCGAGATCGGGTTGTACTTGGGAACGTGCTTGGTCGTGTATTCGAATGTATCAATGACCAACTTCATCGCCGGTTTGATCGGATAGATCCACTCTTTCTGGGCGATGTATTCCTTGAGAATGTCGTTCTGGAGCGTGCCGGAGATCTTCGTAAAATCGGCCTTCTGCTTTTCGGCGACGACCAGATACATTGCAAGAAAGATCGGGGCCGGAGCATTGATCGTCTGCGAGACGGTAACCTCGTCGAGCGGAATTCCGTCGAAAAGCACTTCGAAATCCGCAAGGCTCGAAACAGCCACGCCGCACTTGCCGACCTCGCCTTCCGAGAGCGGCGAATCTGCGTCAAGGCCCATCAAAGCGGGCAGGTCATAGG
>ERZ1066135.1120-NODE-1120-length-11097-cov-11.443036_pt1 | contig 11097 bp, 6 predicted proteins | sample MGYA00382782_ERZ1066135 | MGnify/ENA primary metagenome ERZ1066135 (study PRJEB33369, sample SAMEA5778365) | biofilm metagenome | biome: Industrial cooling water; feature: Water cooling tower basin; material: Biofilm | place: United Arab Emirates | collected...
AAACAGGACCAGGTGCATGCATCCGTAGACACGCATGACAATGACAAGGCCGTGGAGACGGACTGACAATAAACCTTTGTTTTTTGATTTTGATTTTATTTGATACTGTATGTGTTACTGTAGTGTAACTGTATCGTCACTGGTAAGTGTAGTTTACTCAAAAAACACTTTTAATAGAAAAAGTAAAATAATTGATCACATTTCTGCATAGCCAGTACACGTCGCCGCATCGGTGCTTTCGCGCTTTGTATTGTTCCCTAAAGAGGTCGACGATCGACGGTGCTGACCAGATGATGACGACATTGGTGGGCCTTGGGGGAGGTGCTGGTCGGCGCTGATGGCGTCAATGTGCTCTTTCAGCATTTCGACAAGCAAGCAGAGCTGCTCAAACTGGCCGGCGGGGATGGAGACCCGGGATCGTTGTGGCTGATTGACCTGATCGCTCCCATTTACCGGGTGATTCCCACATCCGGCCCCTGCTCCGTTCGACTCGACGCTGAAGCGGCCCTTTTTAATGGTCGATCCGGTGGGCTGATCGGCCAGCATTTTTTCCAGGGTTTTCACTGTTTCCGGCTGACGTCCCTCTGCCCTTGCCAAGCAATCGGCTTTTGCCAAACAGTCGTTGGTCGCTTTCACCACACAATCAGTCGCCTTTGCCAAACATTCCCCAGTCAGTTGGTGGACGAGGAAGCGGCCCTTGCGGGAGACGGTGCCCTCCCGCCGCTCCGAGTCGGAAAAGTCCCACTCGACGGTGGGGGCCTTGTCCTCAGAGTGTGACGAGGAGGAATGCTCCATGCCACTGCCGCCGGGAGCAGTTTGAGTCTGGGTGTTGCGGGCAGTGATCGGGGGACACCGCATCACCAAGCGATCCACCAGCAATGGGGCCTTTTTGGCCGATCGGATCAGCGGGTGGCGCAGGAGGGCCTCGGCAGTCGGTCGCTTCTCCGGGTCCCTCTGCAGACACGTTTGGACGAAATCTTTGAGCGTCTTTGAATATTTGAAGTGGCATTTTTCCGGCTCCAAGGCGGGCGGGTTCGGGGCCGACAGGGTCAGGTAGATGACCTTCATCGGCGGGTACTTTGCGTAGGGCGCCTGCCCGTAGGCCAGCTCGAGTGCCAGAATTCCGAGTGACCAAATGTCCGCCTTTTCGCCGTCATAGGCGCCGCCCTCCATCACCTCGGGGGCCATCCAGCAGGGCGTCCCCACAAACGTTTTTCGCTTGACGGCAGCGTCGGACTGGGTGGCCACGCCCAGACTGGCGCTCACCCCAAAGTCAGCCAGGCGAACGGTGCCGTCCATGTCCAGCAGCAGGTTGGCCGCCTTGACGTCCCGGTGGCAATGGCCGGTGGTGTGCAGGTGGTGCAGGGCGGCGACGGTCTGGGCGAGGATGCATGCGATCACCGGCTCCTCCAACCCCGTTGGCTGCGGCAGCCCCATTGACTGCCACTTTAGAATGTCGGCCACACTGCCCATCCCGCACAGCGGCATCACTACCCACAGCTCATTGGCCCGGGTGAAGCAGGTTCGGTGGGAGAGGAGGTTTTCGTGTGCCTTTGCCGCCGTCATGACCGCCAGCTCCTGGCGCAAGCGGTCGATCTGTGGCTGCTCGAACCGGTCCAGGTCGAAGACCTTGATGGCGACAGACTCGCCGGTGCGCGTGTTCCTGCCGGCATACACAATGGCAGTGGACCCGAACCCGATCGCCTGGCCCAGCTCGTATTCGTCGCCCTGAGCGGCGATTGCAGTTGTGTTTGGCTGGGGATTTGGGTGCGCCGATGTGGGTGGGGTGGTGAGGGATTGCTGGCTAGAGGTGGTACTATTGCTGGTCTTGTGATTTGATTGCTTTTGGATTTGATTGGCGCCATGATCCACCGTCTCATCGTCAATGTGTAGCATGGCGGTCTCTGCTGTCAACAAGACAGTTTCGTCCATGTTTTTCCTTTCTTCTCACTGGGTTGACAGGGGTATCCAATATTGTTGTCGGAGGATGCGAGAACCCAATTTATCGTCAGCTATTTTATTGACAAATAGTCATTTGATTTTATATGATCAAAGGACGATGTAGAGCCTTATATTGTAGTTTTTATAAAGAAGTGCAATGTACGCATGGGATTCAATTCGGCGGGCTATAAAGGATGGCCGACCCCGGTTAAGAGAAGAAATTTTTCGCCGTCATAAGCCGACCCGACAATGAGCCGTCTTATCATGCTTGCCTGTTTGATGGTGCAGTGTGCACTTGGGGCGAAAAGAGGCCCTAATGAAAACACAATTGACATCAAGTTTAATCAGTTGAGCATTGCCTTTGGACGGAACGTGCCCAGTCTGGGGCCCGAACAATTGGCCAATCAGTCTTCTGACTTTTGGCTCGCACCGGCCAGGGTCTACATCGATTATGCGTATGAGACGGAAACTGTGGATGCCTTTTTGGAGGGGAAAGATTGGGTTAGCAATGAGGTGAGGGGACTGATGATGCTGAATGGAGAGTGGTTGAGAGGATTGAAGCAGCGTTGTATCAAACTTTTGATGCGAGGTACTGATGCTCCGAGAGAAGAAGACGTCGATGCCTTGCAACTCGGCATCAGCGATGTTTTGAGCCAGCGTGAGGATTTAGAGTTCAGGGACCTGGTTTACGATTATCTCCTTCCTCCAGGATATCTGTTTCCTGTCAAAAGGGGCGTCTTGGCGGTTGAATGGCGCGCCGGGCTATCAAAGGGAGTTGATACTATTTTGCGGTCATTAGTGGCTAATGTGAAACGTGCCTTGATGCCCCCGCAAGAATACTACCAGATACACCCAATGGTCGTAAGACAAGAATTCAAAAATGTCGAATACCGTTTTGTCAAGCGAGGCGCAAATCCCGACCAAGCCAACCTAACTGATTTGGGAGAAAAGTGGATTCCTGGGGTAAAGTTTCTGGTCGACGAAAATTACTTCCACGCCGAAATCGAGCCCAGCAGCCCCATTTTCGCTAAATTCAATGAGGAAGAGATCAAAAGGCTGTATAAGCTTAAAGGTCAGTTTGTAGAATCTTTACTCGCTGGTGACATGAAAACAAATTCAAGCAAACTACAGAAAATAAGAGAAGATTTTTTGGGTTGGCACCATCGCCATGTCAAAGGTTTGGTCTCTGCCTTTGTCTTTCCAGACATTTACGTGTACAGCGACGGGGAGCTGATTTGTCTCATCGACGAGTGGCACTTGTTTTTTATTCGATGGAACACGTACATGGAAAAGGTTCAGTCTTTTAGACTGAACGTGGAAAAGGACATTATCATCCGAGATCCTTTCGGAAAGCCGGGTCTGATGATTTTGGTCGACTTTGACGATTCAAAGTATGACGTGGCCTTGAAGCAAATGGTCAAATTTACGGACAGTGCACTGCATGCAGATGCCTTGTTTGGACAAGAAATGATGCGGCAGACGGTGCGTGCAGATTTGAATCACAATAGCAGGATCTGGACTTTTGCCATCTTCATTCCCGACGGCACCAAACGGGCAATTAGCCGATGGCTGCCATGGAAGAAAAAGAAGCCCGGGTTTCCAAACCTTTTGGCGCTCAAGAGGATGACCGAGCCGGCCGCATTGTATTTGCCGTACTCACAGCCTCCCATCTTTTACAATCCCCAGCCAGACATCAATCAGCCCCATTCACTGATTCATCATCTGCCCGACTTGCCCATCCAGCTAATCATCCTCAACATGCACAAGCAAAGGGAAAGTCGGTTTGCCAATGTGCGCTCCGTCTGCAAAACCTTTTCCTATTACCCGCTGGATTTTTTGACACACGTCGAATCGCAACGAGCAAAAGATTTGCATTTGAATTTTTCCGCCTACCCACTGTACAATCAGTTTGCCGAGGCAGCCTGCCAGACGGCCATGCATTTGAATTTTGACCAGCCCACATTTTTCCGGACCATCCAGTATTTCCTGTTTAGGGACAACTTTTTTGCGCACTGCGACAATGTTTACGAACTTCAAACAAAATTCTTGAACGATAAATTGGACGACACTTTGGATCACAAGTTGATTGACCGAATGTTTGCATTTTTTACGGAGAGGAAGGATTAATTTTTTGCGCAAGTTCAGATGGCGCAATCGTATCTGTCAGCATTGGTAACGGCGAGTAATTAAAAAAAACATTCATGAAAGCAGACTAGCAATGATTGCACCCAGTGCACTCTTCAGGCAGCGTGTGCATGGTACAAAAGCTGACCAGATTGTCGACGCACCCGCGGTCATGCTGGTTTTGGTAGGCCCCGGTCCGCGGGTCCCGCAAATAGTCGTACCGGTCGCGATTGCTCTGCTCATTGGTAGTCTCATTTTTGAACATTAGCTTTAGTTGGTAAATCGTCAGTAACAGGACCATCCCCATGGCACAAATTATCAGTAATATGAATCCGAAAAGGTAGCCGTGACGGGCCCGTGCATTCAAAACTTCCCTGAGAGTAAACCCACCACTGGGAAACAAAAACTTGCATCCCAAATATGCATACAAGCAGCCAGCCGTGAAAAGAGCAATCAAGTAAAGCATGAAATAGAGATGATTTCCTCGCCCGATGCACTGTCCCGTCCAAGGGCAGTGATGATCGAACCGGAGGACACAGCGATTGCACACTCGACAATGCTTGGATCGCTGCGGCTTTTGCACCAAGCAGGACGTGCAAAAGGTTCGATGGTCCAATTGATTCTTGTTCCCGAGCGTCGTCAACACCTTTCCCGGGCTTTGGGTTGGTTTGATGACGCCCGGGTCCACCGATGAAGCTTGTTTCAGGTAATAGCAAGTAAGGAACAAGGAGATTACCAGCAAAGCAGTCAGTAATGGCCTATCGATTCCGCTATCTAGTACATAGGGTTAGTAAATACCAACCAATCACAGAGGGTACCGGGAACAATGTAGGCAAAAACAATGATCCATCCAAGGCCGAGCCAATTCCAATGTAGAGTGCTCATAAACTCGGTTTCCACCAAGGGAATCGTCGGCATGATAAACCGGCCGATCATGTAATGGGCCAGTAAGGGGAGGAGAACCAATGCAGGGAACCAGTATAAAGTCGCATAACCGAAAACACTGGCCGAGTATGAAATGTAAATGTGGGGAAGCACCTTGCCGATCCAGAAGCGAGCCCTATTAGGGTCAATTCTAAACATCAATTCTGATTTTGAATGAATAATCATTCCACTGTCCAGCAAGGCCAGCTCATAGTATTTCTGAAAGCCTTTTGCGGCGGCCAGGTCCAAGGGAAGCCTGTCCTTTTTGTCCCGAATCAGCGGGTCCGCCCCGAACCTCAACAATTCCTTGCAAACATCGGCAAAGCAGGAATGCGCGGCCCAATGCAGCGCCGTCATCCCATACTCGTCATCAGGCATGTTTACAAACTGTTTGAGGGAATCGGGGGACTCCAAGTTGACAAAGGCGAGCAGCGCCACGACAAGGTCCGGGTGGTTCTTTATCGCTGCCCAATGCAGACAGGTGCGACGACCCGAATCGACCGCATCTACAGGCGTGTTCCCGGAGCTTAGCAAATATAAAACAGCCAAAGTGTGGCCGTGCTGGGCGGCCAAGTGGCACGCCATGTACCCGGACCCATCGGGCATCCCTGGGGCGCCGCCCTTCATCAACAACAGCGAGCAAATGCCGATCAAGCCCAAACCGGCTGCCCAATGCAGTGGGGTCGATAGGGTCTTTTCAACCATTGCGTTTGGATCCGCCCCAGCCGACAGCAACATCCAGACCAATCGGGCGTCCTTTCTCAAGACCGCATAATGCAGCGGCGTCGCATTATTGTCCAACGGATTCTTCAAATTGACAAACGATGGGTGCTCCTCCAACGTCGCCGAAATCACATCAAACTCGCCCATTTGACACGCAAACATAAATCCCTGTTCCTTCAAATAGCATTCCTTTTCATCGACATTATCATATTCGACGGGCGATAGTGGCGGTGTGGCAATCGACATTTGTTGTTGTGGTGTCTTTTTTTAAAAAAAGTGATTTAAAAAGCAATCTCGACTACACACCCCGGCATGTTTCCTGTCGACAAAAACGGAATTCCCGTAGACCCGAATGCGTATAGGTCGCGCGACTTTTGGGACACTCGATACGCTACTGGACAGCACCACGACTGGCTAGCTGTTAGCAAAGAAGACCTTGCTGAACACTTCAAGCCTTTTATAACGGAAGAATCGCGAGTACTCGTTTTGGGCTGTGGTACGAGTCCCTTTTCCCGCGATCTCCTCAAAATTTTGAAGCCTCATTCAGTTGAGAGTGTTGACTATGCTCCCAGCGCCATCACACACATGCAGGAAACTCATCCCGACATGACGTGGAGGGTCATGGACATTCGGGACATGCAAGAATACGCTAATGGCTCGTTCGATTGCGTCGTCGACAAGGCCACGTTGGATGCGTTTTTCGCCGATGGAAGTTCTCCCTGGGATCCGTCGGATCAGGTGAGGTCGGACGTTGGCATGGCCATCAAAGAGTGCCACCGAGTGTTGAAGCCGTCCGGGTGGTTCCTGTCCGTGTCCCTCGGGCAGCCCCATTTTAGACTGCCCTACTATACTGTGGAAGGCCTTGTCTGGCAGCAAGTAGACAAGAAAGCCTTTTCGACGTTTAGCCACATTTACTGTTTGAGGAGATAGATTTTCTTAGTACATACAGTACTTTTCATAACAAATTCTAGTCTTTGTGGGGATATATTCCCATACCGAAGGCGCCCACGTGTATTTTTAAATGGCATGTAAGTATTTGCCACCATGTTTTGCCTCACACAGAAAACAGGGGAAGTTACAACCGCTTTGCTGGGAGATAGAAAGGGTACAGAATGAAAATATAGAGAAGTTTAATAAAAATTAAGTCTGTGAGGGCTCAAGTGTTCGATACTTTTGGTTTGAAACCGGGCGTAACACGCTTATAAGTCCCAGTAAAAACATAATACTTAATTGCTGTGACTTGCGTTTTTCAATCGTTGCTACACCCGAAACATTGTCTCCTGTGTCACTGGATATGTATTGGACAACTACAGTAGAAATGGGGACGTAAATACTTCGTCATCCCTATCCCATAAATGCGGTTTTTTGTTACCCCGGCACTCTTCAAAATACAAGTTATTTTGTGGGCACTAACTTACAAAAACCGGGGTATAATGGACTATAGTCAAGTGGTGAATGACTTGTTCGATAGGAGATATAAACAAGACGGTTTCACCGACCTCGATCGATTTGTAAGGCGAATATGGTTAGTTAGACATGTGTTTATCTTGGCAAAAGAAGCTGCTCATGTTACTCTCGCAACTATGGCACGCATGACGTATATTGACGAAGGCGTCTTTTTGACAAATATTCAATCGATTCTGGAAATAATGCACGGCTGCGATCATGGTGTCTCGGTTCTGGAAGCCGTAATGGGTGTAAATCCCGAAGAAAAATGGCGCAGCGGTTCCTTTTCCTTTTATACAAGTGAGGTTGAAGAAATCGATAAGAAAGCGGCAAGTTTGCAGTCTGCTATTGTAGAGCTGAAATTTTTCTATTTTAGAACCTCGCTTGCAGCTCGCAGCATTGAAGAATACTTGGACATTGGCCGTTCACTGCGGAACTCTCGTGAAATGAAGTCTTTGGTCGCTTTGATTGAAGATATTTATTTAAAACGACAACATTCAACCGTCAATCCTGAATACATCGGTCTTTATAAGGAGACAGATCAGGTCAGACCTTTCATATTTGTGTGTTGTTCTTCATTTGCCGGGAAAACTCAGATTCCTTTTTCGCTTTCAGGGCTATTCCCGTTTGTATATCTTCTTGACTTTGTCGGGAATCAAAGCATCTACGAGCCGTTCAAGCAAATATCGGAGAGGATGCAAGATTTGATTAAGCTGGACATCGAACTGTTGAGAAGAGACCCTGATTTAACAACGGAATTTGGACAGGTTAAAAATTCTTATTTCAGTATGGATAATTTTGAATCTCTTGACAAAAAGAATTTTAAGTTTCACTCTGCCGGATTCTTATTCAAGGTTATCAAAATGATATTGGGGGAGTTCAGAAATGACCCCGATCGCGCTTGGCTAAATATCGAACTTTTCACCGACTTTGACGTTTTGTCTTATGAACGGATGCAGCTTTCAACTTGCCGATTTGAATTGTCGGAAATGTTTAGACTCTTGTCGCCTCTCTTTCCTGGTGGGACCATTCGTGATGGAATTGCCGTGTTTATTGATGAGTGCGACACTTCTCATTCGGAATTTCCCTACGTCTTCAAGAGAAATCTGGTGCGGTCGATGGGAATCGTTCCTATTATAATGGGAACTGACTCTAAGCTTTACAATTTAATTGACAAAACGAAAATGATTGGATCGCGCGGCACTGAGAGAGCGTGGTGTTTTACTTTTTCCCAGCTCCCCAATTATCCCGAAGCACTTTTGGAGCACAAAGTGAACGAATTGGAGCAAAAATTGAAAGACGGCAGATCTTCATTTGGAAATATAGATGATAGAATCGAGTTTCTCCACATGCTGAAGCGTGCAGTCGCCTTGGATCGACCGGCATTTATTCAAAAATTGCTTACGCACCTAGATACACGGATCACTGAAGTCGATTTTGACTTTGACGTAGACTTTCATTCTGCGTCGTCCTCAGTGTTTGCTGCGTTCCTTGGAAATAAGAATATCCGCGGTTCTTCATACACAAAATTCCTGCAGTCGCAAATGTTCTATGCTCAAGACCGTTTGGCCATCCAGGCAATACACGAAGCTAGTCGCCCGGGTGCCTCGATGATCCATTGTCACCTAGGATATCTTTGCGAGAAGAGGGCTGGCCAGCGCGAACCGTTCATCGGAATAACCACGTTGGTCGTAGATGAAGATGGCAAGGTATTGTATGTCCCGGCGACGATTTTACGGGGTTTAACTGACCGATTCACTCAAAACCAACAATATTATCCAAAAGCATTTTTCGGCTCATTCAAAAAGCAGCCGATTAGTGGACTTGCATTCGCATCCAATTGTTTGCTCTTGCCGAATGTCGAGAATTCCAAGGCTTTGTTCTTGGGCGAAAACAGTCGACCGTTGTCTACTCGAAGTGCAGTGAAGAAAATAGAATCATGCTATGATTCGGCGTCCGTCTCTGAAAACACTGCAGCCAATGGGAGGAGCTTGGAGGCGTTGTGTAAAGCAGGCGTCCTGCACTCGTTGTCGGTGAAAGGATTCAAGGGAATGACGGCAGCCGACTGGATTCCCTGGTTTTGTGTGGAGTTGAGTATGTCGGAGAAGTCAAAGGATCCGTACCCGGTAGTGATGAGTGATGACTTGCGTGATAGACTGTCCAAAATCAAACTACCTTTCGTGTCTCCAACTTCCGGTGTGAGACCAGATTCAGAATTTGACAACTCAAGCGACTGGAACGAGCATATGGAGTCCTTTTATCGGCAAAGGCTGGAATACAATATTGGCACCATGCACCATACGGCACACAAAGAAAAGATCGACTGCAAGGTTTACTCTTTTCGAGACGGAATGGTAATGCGATTCGAATGCAAAAACTGGCTGCATTCCGTGACTGGTAGTGATTTGGTACCTATTATCGTAAATTTATGGCAAAGATCTGCACTCTTAAACGTCATTTTGGTCAGGAAGTTTGGGGGAATGGACGAAATAGTTCAATATCTGAGTGGAAAAATACCCGAAGGTGGCGCGCTTTTATCTTTCGCTAGATTGGAATCTGGTGAGACTGCCCTCAACCTCAAAATTGGTTGTCTTAAGACATGCTCTCGCTTCATCCTTCTCATTGACACAGTCTTTTTTGAATAATGTTGTGCCACTACTATTGCGGTATTCACGATTGAGAAATCTAATTCAAGCCTTAATAAACTATTGCAAGAAGTGTTTTATTGTCTCATATTTTTGGCCCTTTTTTAAATAGCCAGGAAACCTGTGAATGGTCATCTTCAAATGCTGCACACATTAGAGCAACTCCTGTAATTTGAAAAATTCAATTTTACGTTAAGACCTTTTTTCGCTTTGGAGATTGTCTGAGACCAGCTAATTTGAATCTTAATACTGCAGCAAATGTCTCGTATTACTGTATTTTGTAAGTGCAGCTCTCTGGATTTTGACAGTTTTTAAAAAAGAAACATCAAATGGTAAATTTATGGCCTTTGCCAAAACGTTTGAAGAGAATGAATTTGCCTAAAATGCCCTGTGATAATTACACAATACTGTATGTCTGTTTGTTACAGTATCTAGACCACTTCATCTCGTATTTTTTAAGGCCAAACTGGGTTGGTCTAAGTTGTATAGTTTTTTTGAATATTGCAGGTCAGTCGTTTCATTTATTAGATCATGAAAAATCGCTGCATGCCCATCAGCCTAGTCCAAGCGGTCACAATCCAAAATAATGCGGCACTGTAAATAGACGCAAACGCGGTCGTGATCCCGAAAAAGTCGAGCGTGTCAAAGACCTTTCCTACAAGGACGTCCCAATAGTGCGCCAGGAAAATGACAATCACCGTCATAAAGGCCAGGACGAATAAATATTTAAAGGACAGGAACAAGTTTTGTCCGGCGCTGATAATCTTTTGCAGACGCGTACGGCTTTGAGGCTTTTCTTGGTGCTCTGTTTCCACACTTACTATGGTTCTGTTTTCAATGTCTGGAGTGTGACGTTGCTGTCTGTGCATGATCAAGGTCAATAAAAGGTAAATCACGGCAAGGAGGACCGAGGTAACCGACACGAACACGACAGTTTTTGCCACGGGAGTAAGCCGCTTGTAGCCGTCTGTTATAGAAACGTACTTTTCCTTGCCATACTCTATCACTGCGTTTACCTTTTCGATTATGAATACGGAAATCCTTTTGATCCACGGGCCTTTTACCTCCTCACTTGGCAGCACTGCAACCGGTTTCTCCCCATTCTTCAGCTCTGCAACTTCCAAAGGCTCAAGGTGGGCCACGTCCATTTCTTTAACACTCTTTGGTTTATCGTCGGCAAGTGCCTTTTCCGGTTGAGCCACTCCGTTTATATTGTTATTACCAACAACACTATTATTACTGTTCCCGGTCATCATGATATAGAGGCCCGTGGAGACGAGCACCAGCCCAACCA
>ERZ1066135.1121-NODE-1121-length-11097-cov-6.750226_pt1 | contig 11097 bp, 6 predicted proteins | sample MGYA00382782_ERZ1066135 | MGnify/ENA primary metagenome ERZ1066135 (study PRJEB33369, sample SAMEA5778365) | biofilm metagenome | biome: Industrial cooling water; feature: Water cooling tower basin; material: Biofilm | place: United Arab Emirates | collected...
ATCGACAACGACGCGATCGCCGAGCTCACCGTGGCGCGCGGACTGTGCGAGTTTGCGCGCGCCAGCGGCGACGCCGCCTCGCGCGAGCGGGCGAGCAAGGCCGTCGACTCGTCGCTCATGCTCGCGGCCGAGCCCGAGCGAGTGCAGAGCGTCGTGTTCGGCGGCGCCACGCCGGCGAGCGACTTGCAGACGGTCGTGCTCGCCGTCGACGTGCTCGAATCGGCGCGCCGCCTCGGGCTCGACAACATCGAACCGCGCCTGGCGCGCTGGATGGCGCGGCTCTCGCTGCACCTGCGGCCCGAGCTCGACCTCGTACTCGAGAACGTCGGCCTCGACGGCCGCTTGCTCGACGGCCCCGAGGGTCGCGTGGTCTGCGCCGGCCGCGCCATCTGCGCCGCGCGACTCCTGTTCGAACACGCGCGCCGCTCGCAGGACGAAACCACCGCGGCGCAAGCGCTCATCGCGCTCGAAAACGCGCTCGACTTCGGCTGGGACAGCGACGACGGCGGCCTGTACCTGTACCTCGACCGCGACGGTTACTCGCCGGTGCAGATCGAGTGGAGCCGCAAGGTCGCCTGGGTGCACGGCGAAGCGCTCAAGGCCACGCTGGTCGCCTACGCGGCGACCTTCGCGCCGCGCTGGCTCGAACGCTTCGAGCGCGTCGCGGACTTCACGCTCGGCCACTTCCCCGACGCCGAGCACGGCGAGTGGTTCGCCTGCCTCGACCGCCACAACCGCGTGATCCAGCGCTTCAAGTCGGGCCCGCGCAAGGGCTCGTTCGCGGCCGGCCGCACGCTGCTGCGCTGCGACCTCGAGCTCGCCGCGCTGAGCTGACCGCTCAACGCAGGTCGAGCTCGAACGGCGTCGAGGACGCGTTCACGAGCACTTCGATCTCGCGCTCGAATTGACCCAGATCCAGCTGCGCCGGCGCGCCCGCGCGCAGTCGGAAGCGGCCGTGGGGCACGTCGCGCAGCTCGAGCAAGCCGCTGCGCGGAACGAACGCGCGCAGTGCGGTCGCGCTCGACAAGGCGCCGCGCTCGTTGCGCAGTCCCACGCGCCGGCCGTCCTCGGCGAGCAGCTCGACGGCCAGCAGCCGCTCGGACGTGCGCCGCACGACCCCGCGCAGGTCGGCGCTGGGCGCGAGCTCGAACTCGAGTTCGTACTCGCCCGGCGCGTAGTACGCGAGCGCACTTGCGGCCGGAGCGAAGCGCGCTCCGCCGTCGCCTTGCGCGTCGACGCCGAACACGTACCAGCCCGGGCCCAACTCGGGCAGTTCGAGCGTGCCGGTGCGCGCAGACTCCAGCGCGTAGGACCAGCGCCCCAGCGCGTCGTCGGCGCCGCTCGCGCCGGTGAAGTCGCGCGGCGCGTGGGCCGGCCACGCGGCGGGTCCGTCGACCCGTTGGTGCTGCGGTGCCGGCGACTGCGCGAGCGAACGCGGCTCGCTGGGGGCGAGGGCCGCGATCAGGCTCGTGCAGCGCCCGCCGAAGCGCGCCGGATCGACGCGCAGCCGCACGCGCACGCTCCCGCTCTCGCGCAGGCGCAGCTCGTGCTGAGCGGGGCCGGGCTCGAGCCCTTCGAAGCGCTGCGCGCGAATGCCGAAGCTGGGGTGGCCCGCGAGCTGTTCGCTCACGAGCACGTCGTAGCGGCCCGGCGCCAGGTGCTCGACGCGAAAAGCTGACTCGCCCAGGTACTCCACGTGCGCGGAGGGGTGCATGGCGCGGCTGGCCTCGAGTGCGGCGAGTCCAGCCGGAACGACCTGCACGCGCCAGCCGCGCGCCGCGCCGTCGCGGTGCAAGGCCGGCGCGCCGTCGTGGCCAACCAGCGAACCGGACAACGCCAGCGTGTCGCGCAGCTCCAGCGCAGCCTCGAGCGGCGATTCAGTCGCCAGTTCGAAGCGCGCGCTCGCGACCGCGATCTGCGCGCGCTCGCGCTGCGCTTCACCATCTCCCGCGCTCAGGAAGCGCCGCGGATCGTCGGGCTCGTTCTCGGTCGCGTGCACCACCAGCGGGCCGACCAGCTCCGGCGCGTCGAGCTCGAGCGTGAGCGTGCGCGCGGGGTCCACTTCCCAGCTGCGGAAGAGGTCGGCGCTCGCGCGGCGGCCGCTGCGCACGTCGACGACCTGCACGTTGAGCGTGCGCAACGCGCGCCCGCTCGTGTGCGCGAAGCTCAGCTGCATCCGGCGAGCGACGCCGAAGCGCGCCTCGAGCGCCAGTTCGCCCTGCGCCGGAACGCGCAGCGCCAAGCCCGCCTCGTCGAGACCGACCAGGCGCCCGTCGCCGCGCCGCTGCACGGCCTCGAACGACGAGCCGCGCCGCGCCGCGACCACGCGCAGGTCGACCCCCGACCAGACCCGCTCGAACCGCGCCTCGCCAGCTTCGTCGGTCACGGCGTTGCGCGAGCCCAGCGCGTAGGGCGCGCCCCACTGCGAATCCACGGCGAGATCGCGCTCCCAGTTCGCGCGCGCGAGCTCCACCTCGACGCCGGGCAGGCCGTCGCCGCGAGCGTTCGTCACGCGCACGCGCACGCGGCCGGTCGCGCACGCCACGATGCGCGCGGGGCGCCAGCCGCCGCTTTCGAGCGGCTGCGGCGCCTCGTAGCCCAGCGGCGTCCACTGCTCGGACAGCAGGAAGAACACGCCGTGCGTCGCGGCCTCCGCGAAGCGCGCCACACCGTGTTCGTCCGTCACGGCGTCGAAGCGCGTGCTGTTGTCGGGCTGCACCAGACGCGCGGCGACGCCGATCAACGGCTCGCCGTCGGGCGTCTGCACTTCGAGCGTGAGCAGTCCGTGCCGCGGCCGCACGAGCTGCAGCTCGAGCTCGCCTGTCCACGTCGCCGCGACCTCCCACTCGCGCAGCGCCTTGCGATGGCTTGCGGTCTCGGCGGCCGCGACCTGCACGCGCCGCAGCGCGTCGGAGAGCGCGCCGAAGGAGACTTCGAAGCGCCCGGATGCGTCCGTCGTGAGCGTTTGTTCGTGCTTTTCGAGCGCGTTCTCCGCGCCGCTCCAGCTGTCGACGAACACTTCGACGCCCGCGGCGGGCACGGTCGGTCCGCCGGCGCTTTCGCTCAGCGCGTCGAGCAGCACTCCGCGCAGCACACGCTCGCTCTGCGCGGCGGGCCGGCGCTCGGCCTGCGCGTCCGGTTGCGCACTTGCTGCGAGCGCGGAGTTCGAGAGCTCTCCGGCGCCGGCAACTTGCGCGCTGTCGCTGGCAGGCGCCGGGCTGCGCAGCGCGAGCCACGCGCCGACGCCCGCTAGTGCGACCAGCAGCGCGGCGGCCGTCGCGAACGCTCCGAGCGGCGCCCCGAGCGCTGCCTTGCCGGTCGTAAGTCCGGTCAGCTCCGCGAGCGGAATGCACCAAGCCGCGCGCGCGCCGTGGCGCGCGTCGAGCCGCTCGCGCATCTTCGCGAGGGCGCGTCGGTGGCGGCTGCGCACGGTCGCTTCGGGGACGTTCTCGAGCCGCGCGATCTCCCCGGCGGGCAAGCCCTGGAAGTACAGCGCGAGCAGCGTGGAGCGGTAGGGCTCCTCGAGCTCGAGCACGGCGCCCACCACGGAGCGCAGCGTGTCGGACTGTTCGGCGGCGAGCGAGCTGGGCGGCGCCGCATCGGTGCGCGCCCCGGCTCGCTCGTGGACGTTGCGCCGACTCAGGGAGCGCGCCCGGTTGCGCGCGACGTTGTGCAGCACCGCCGCGAGCCACGCGCGCAGGTTCGAGTGTTCCGCGGGCCGCCGCTGCAGGGCGCGCAGCCAGGTCTCCTGCTCGAGGTCGTCGGCGCCCGCCGGATCGCGGATCAGCCGGCGCGCTAGGGCACGCACGAAATCGGCGTGTTCGAGGAGCAGCGCGGGCTCGATGGGGGGAACGCGTTCGTTCATGGTGCGGCGAGGAACACCGCTCCCGGGCTCGATGATGCCCCAATCTCGCTTCTTTTTCTTCGGCGAGCTCGTCAGCAACACAGCGCCTTTGGCGTTCGCCAGCGCACGAGTTCCAGCGACAGAACGCAGGCGGTGGCTTACCGGCCCTCACTTGCGCATGACGACGAAGCGCGCGACCACGTCGGTGGCGTCGAACTTGACGAGCAGGCCCGGGTAAGTCCACGTGGCGTCTTGGTCGGCGCCGCTGAGCGGCGCGCCCGCGAGCTTGCGCACTTCGTCGCGCGTCTGCCCATGCCGCAGGCCCTTGTCGGCCTGGCCGCCGAAGGACGAGCGCGTGAACAACGTGTTCAGCTTACCTTGGCCGTCGAAGTTGCACGTCAGTCCGCCGGCGAAGCTCACGTTGCGCCCGCCGGCGCCGGTCGGCACGTCTTCCAGCGCTTTGCCGAGGATTTTGAGCGCGTCTTCGACCGTGGTTTCACCGAGCGTCAGTGACGCCAGTCCTTGGCCGGGCAACAGTACGATCGACCGAGACGCCGGATCGATCGCCGGCAGCGACTGCTCCGGCTCGGGCAGCGACTTCGGGAGGTTGAGCCCCAGCTCGGGCGACACCACCGACCACGCCCCATCGCGCGCGAACGACACGCTCAAGCGCCAGTTGCGCACCTGCGTGAACTTCACCTGGTCGTAGAGCGCAGCATCGGGGGCGTAATCCTGCAGCATGTGGAACGAGCGCTTGAGGTCGAACGGCCAGGCCGCCCCGGTGGCGAGGCCTTCGATCTCACCGAACCCGATCTCGTACTCCTTGATCACCTCGCGCCGCTGCGCGTCGCGCAGCGCGAACGAACCGAAGTGCTGGTCACTGCCCTTCAGCGTGCCGCCGATCGTTTTGAACGCCTCGACGAGGTAGGTCACCTTTTCTTCCGGCGGCCCGTCGGCGCTCAACCACGTGCGCTCCGTCTTGCGGATGCGCTGCAGCATCCAGGCGCGCTCGCCGAAGGCCTCTTCGGTCCCCTTGTAGAACAGATAGAACATCCGACCGTCGCGGCAGGCGGCGGCGACGAGCGGATGCGGCGGCGCAGCCAAGTCGAGCCCGACCTTCGCCGCCTCTTTGGCGAGCGGCGTCTGCTCGAGCGGCGTGTTCTTGGGTTGGTTGTCGCTCAAGCCCACTCGCAGCGGCACGAGGCGCAAGTTGAGCGCGGCAGCCCCGGGACTTTGCGTCTGCGCCGTCGCCGAAAGCGGCATCCAGAGGGCCAGCAGCATCCAGGGCAACAGTCGTTGCAGCGAAATCGGCATGTTGAAGATCCGGTGCGAGGGTCGCGAGCCCAAGCTAACAGCGCCACGTCGCCGCGAGCTACGCGTCGGGCCTGACGCCTGAGTTGTCGCCTGGGTTATCGCCGGGCGCTTTGTCGCCGCGGGTGTCCCCGTCGGAGGGCGGCGCGGGCTCGGGCGGCGTCTCGAGGCTGATCGCGCCGATCGAGCCCGCGCGAAACTCGTGGACGAGCACTTCAGCGGCCTTGTGCAGATCGACGACGCCGCCCGCGCGCAGCAGTCCGCGCCGACTTCCGACGACGAACAGCAGCGCTTCGGGGTCCTTTGGCGGTGCGGGCAGCTTGTAGCGCGCGGCGACGAGCTGCGGGTACTGCGCGAGCACGAACTGCGCGCCGAACATGCCGATCGTCAGGTAGTCGATCGCCGTGTCCGGAATCGAACCGGCCAGCGCCAAACGAAAGGCCTGCTGCTCGTTCTCGATCTTCGGCCACATCAGCCCGGGCGAATCGGTGACCTGCATGCCGCTGGGAAGCGTGACCACCTGCTGGTGCTGCGTGACCGCCGGCTTGTCCCCGACCTTGGCCACCGCGCGGTTCATCAGCGTGTTGAGCAGCGTGGACTTGCCGACGTTGGGCACGCCCGCGATCACGGCGCGCAGCGCTCGACCCGGGCCGCGCGGCGCGGCGAGCTTGCGCGCCCACTCGGCGATCTGCTGGCGCATCGCGCTGGGGTGCTTCGTCGTCGACGCGAACGCGCGCACGTTCGCCTCGCGCTCGAAGTGTCGGACCCACGCCGCGGTGACGAGCGGATCGGCGAGGTCGCTCTTGGTGAGCACCTTGATCGCCGGTTTGTCGCCGCGCAACTCGGCGAGCATCGGATTCGAGCTTGAGAGGGGCAGGCGCGCGTCGAGCACTTCGATCACGACGTCCTGGGACGGCAGCAAGGACGCGAGCTCGCGCCGCGCCTTGGTCATGTGACCGGGATACCACTGCAGCGCCATCGCTTGCGAGTTGTACGGCGCCGAGCGCCGGCGCGACATCGAAGAGTTCGCGAACTCGGGTCCGGCGCCGTCGCTGCGGGGCGTTTCGCTTCGATCCGCCGCACGTCGTGGCCGGCGAGGGCGAAACGGCGCGAATTTCGCTGTGCGTGTGTCGGCGCTCGGATTGTCTCGCTTCGATTCGTTCGCAAAGCGGCGCAGTGAGCGCCTCCGGCCCCATTCGTGGGGGTGCGAGGCGCGTCGTGCGGCCTTGGCGCCGTGCGGAGCATCGCCGCGGACCAAGCGAAGCGCTGATCCGGCGTCGTCCGCGATCGCGAAGCCTCAGTACAACAGCGCCTTGGCGCGCGCCCGCTCGAACTCCGCGTAGCCGGCGGCCCAGGCGCGTTCGATCTCCTCGACGCTCGTGCCCGCTTCGAGTTGCTCGCGCAGCTTCAGCTCGCCCCAGTGTTTGCCCAGCGCGTCGTCGTCCGCGAGCTGGAAGTGCTGTGGATACATCTTGCGCAGCGTGGTGAGCACGACGAGCGCCGTGTGCAGCGGCCGATATTCGCGCGGTTCGACCAAGCGCAGCCGCACGCCGCGCATGGGCTTGTCCTTGAACTTGCCGTAGAATGGCTTGTACGCGAGCGCCTGGAAACGCACGCCCGGCAGCTTGAGCTCGTTGAGCGCGATCTCGAGTTCGATGGCGTCGATGAATTCGGCGCCGACGAGTTCGAAGGGCATCGTCGAGCCCACGCCGTCGCTCAGGTTGGTCGTCGACGAGGCGATCATGCCGGTCGTCGTGTACAGGTGCGCCTGCGTCGCGTTTGGCACGTGCGGCGAGGTCTGCGTCCACGACAGGCCCGTGTCCTCCCAGGCCATCGAACGTTTCCAGCCGCGCAGCGGCACGACCTTGAGCTCGCAGCCGATCGCGAGCACGTCGTTGAAGTAACGCGCGACCTCGCCGACGGTCATGCCGTGCGTCACCGGCATCGGGCCCCAGCCGATGAACGTGCGCCAGCGCTCCTCGATCATCGGGCCTTCGAAGCGCGCGCCGCCGAGCGGGTTTGGACGGTCGAGCACGATCAGCGGTTTGCCGGCCGCCGCGCAGGCCTTCAGCGCTTCGCCGAGCGTCGAGATGTAGGTGTAGGTGCGCGAGCCGACGTCCTGGATGTCGAACAGCACCGCGTCGAGATTCGCGAGCGATTCGGGCGAGGGGCGCTTGCTCTTGCCGTACAGGCTCTGCACGGGCAAGCCGGTCGCGGCGTCGCGTTCGTCGCCGACCTGATCGCCCGCGGCCACGTCGCCGCGGATGCCGTGCTCGGGGCCGTACAGCTGCACGAGCTTGACGCGCGGATCGTGCGCAAGGCGATCGGCGGTCGGAATCAGCGCACGGTCGACGCCCGAGGGGTTGGTTATCAGCCCGAGCTTCTTGCCCTGGACCAGCTCGATGAACTTGCTGTCCTTGGCGAGCAACACGTCGACGCCGAGCTCGACGCGTTCACTCGCTTGGACCGAGCAGGACGAGAGGCACAGGGCGAGCGCGAGCAGGGCGGTTTTCGCGATGGCGATCATGGGGCGCGAGATTACGGCGCTGCGGCGTCGAATGCGCCCTTCGCGCGCCGCGGCCCCGGCCGGACCGCGCGAAAATCGCGCGAGCTGCGTAGCCTGGAGGCATGAAGCTGCTCCTCACCGCAGTCGTTGCTCTCGCGCTCGCCGCCCCGTCGCTCGCGCAAACCTTCACTCCCGCGCTCAGCGCCTCGATCAAGGACTCGCCGCGCGACGGCCTCGGCGACAGCTTCAACGCCGCCCCGTTCGAAGGCCTCCTGCGCCAGACCTCGAGCGTCGAAGATCGCGCCATCCAGGAGTTCAACGTCTCTTCGCTCGCCGGCGCCACGATCCAGAGCGCCACGCTCTCGGGGCGCGTGTCGGTCAACAACGCCTTCAACAACGGGCCGCGTGTGTTCCAGTTCTCGCTCTACGCCGGCAACGGCGCGGCGGACCTCAGCGACTTCCAGATCGCGGCGACGCCCGTCGGCGTCGGGCAGTACGCGCCGCCCACGCAGTCGAGCTTCAACTACTCGTTCGACGTCACGGCGGCGCTCCAGGCGTTGGTCAGCGGCGGCGCGAGCTTCGTCGGGCTCAAAGTGGACTGCACGAGCGAGCCGAACTTCCCCAACGTGCTCGACAGCGGGCTTTCGCAGCTGGTCGTCGTCGCGGCGACGTGCGGTTCGGTCACGAGTTACTGCACCGCCGGCACGACCAGCCTGGGCTGCGTCGGCGTGATGGCCGCCACGGGCTCGCCCGACGCCAACGCCGGCGCCGGCTTCCAAGTGAGCGCCTCGCAACTCGACGCGCAGCGCCAGGGCCTGTTCTTCTACGGCCTCGACAACACCGGTTTCACCCCGCTGTCCTGGGCGGCGGGCTCGAGCAGCTTCTTCTGCGTGAAATCGCCGACGCAGCGCCTGCCCCTGCAATCCAGCGGCGGCACGCTCAACACCTGCACCGGCCTCCTCAGCGTCGACTTCAACACCTACCTCGCCACCAACCCCACGGCCCTGGGCGCTCCCTTCACCGGCGGCGAAACCGTGCACGTCCAAGCCTGGTTCCGCGACCCGCCCAGCCCCAAGTCGACCTCGCTCACGAACGCTCTGCGTTTTGTCGTGTGCCCCTGAGCGTCGCGGGCCCGGCTCCACCAACAAGATGCTCATGCCGTTGGCCCCTCGCGCGATCCGACTCACCAGCGGCGCAGGGCGTGCAGCCGGAAGCGCGAGATTCGAACACGATTTCGCGCTACTGCGACGCGCTCAGCTCGGGCAGAACAGCTTGAGGCTGTAGGCCGTGGTCGCTGCCAAGCTCGGGAAGTCGGGCGTGACCACCACAGTCTCTGGAACTCTCCGAGCTTCCCACCGTCTCGCAGTCAGAAAAAATAGGGGGATTGATCAATGTGGGGCCACTCAATGGCGGCAACTTCGATCCGTGGTGCGAGACACCGACTGGTTGTCCGCCTCGGTGTCGTAGACATTTTGTGCCTTCATGCGATCGTCCTACTTGGCTCATGTGCCGTTCAGCCCCCTGGGCAGGCTCAGCCGACTCGCACCGACGCGAGCACGCAAGCCGAAAGCAACGGTGAAGCGGACACGTTGGTCGTCTCGGTGTTGCATTCCAACGGATAGCCAGCCGCTGGATCTGCCGTGATCGCTGAAGCGAACGGAGCGCTCGCGGACATGTCGTGGACAGATGAGCACGGTCGAGCCGTGCTCGCGATTCACGCTTCTGTCGAGCGAACCATTTCCGTTGTTGGTGGCAGTTGGATTCCGATCCGCACCATCGTTCCGCCCAATGCCCGCGATCTGGATGTCGTGCTTCCGGCCAACGGTGTCATCGAGGGCGAAGCAGAAGTGCTTGGCGTCAGCGCGTGCGACACTGCTCCAGATTTGGTCCTCTTCCCCGGCCCCGCTTGGAGCGACGAGCTGCCGTCCGCAGCCTATTTGCCGTTTCACCAGCGTAGGAGTTCGCTTGCTGGTTGTAGTTTGAGCCGAACGGGCGGTCGATTTCGTTTCGTTGGCGTCCCTGATTCGTGGCGCGGCAGTATCGTTGTATCCCCCGGCTTCCATCTGGTAAATGTCGAACCAGCCAGAGTGTGGGAGAATATAAACGGTTCAGAGTGTCGGCTGCTGCTTCGACCGGTTCCCGCAGTCAGCGCTACCTTGGTCGACAATGCGGGGGTCGTTCTCGCTGGGTGTGAAGTCAGCATTGACTTATCTTCCCTGGGCTCAGGCTCGACGCCAGCTTCGAGTTCGCGGATCTTTGGAAGGTCAGGCAGAGACGGCACGATTTGCATACCCATTGAAATTACCTTGGTGTCACGTGGTGAGCAGCCCGTGCTGTGGATCGAAAGCGGCGTCAATTTGGGGGAATTGCAACTGACTGTGCGCGATAGCATCAACGGGCGAGTCTTGCGTGCGTCTGTTCTGGCCCCTGCTCAAGCCTATAACTTCGCCTTGGGCACCATTGTGTGCAACGTTCAGCCGTGAGAGCTGGTTGGCGCATCGGTCGTCGTCGCACAAGCCGTTCGAGCGATCCCACTTTGCCTTCCAAGCTATGCAGCGTGACTGCGAACGGCCGTCTCGTACCGAACCCCGGTGAAGCTCCCGGCGTTCTTCCGCCAGGCCCGCGGCTCCGGCGAGGCCAAGGGCATCGTTCGGCTCATCAACGAACACACCAGGAGAGGTCAGTCGTTATCCGCAGTGAAGCCGAGTATCAAAAAGCCGTGAGACACTATCTCGCTGCTTCTCGCCACGGGCGCGAGCGACGTGACCTATTCCGGTCGCCTGTGTTTTCCGGTGGTTCACTCTGCGGGCGCAGCGGGCACTTACGCGCGGACGAGCGCACACATCTATTCGAGTCCACTTCCTTTCGCGACTCGCCCACTCGAGCTCCGCGCCGTGTCTGTGCAGCTCTACGGCGTGGGCTACAGCGGCGAGGAGGTCGACGACGCTACAGCTCGAGCGTGAACGCTTCCCACGCCGCCTGCAGTTCCGCCCAGTCGATGCCGGCGAACGCGCGGTCGGTGGCCGCGTTCGCTTCGCCGGTCTCACGCCACGCGCTCCACCACGTGTCGAGGATCTTGTCCCAGGCCGGATTCCAGTGCTTCGAGGTCTGGCCCTCGCGCAGGAACCAGATGAACGACCAGCCCTGCGCGTAGTGGGAACCGGGCGTGGTCCGGCGAGGGTGGGTGCTGTCGTACTGCTGTCGCGTGAAGCGAACGAACTCTGCGAGCGGCACGATGTGCGATGTCTCGACGTTCGACTTCGCGAGTCCCTTCCGCCAGTCGAACGGCGCAGGTTGGTGTTTGCCGTCGACGAACTTGAAGCCGCTGTAGTAGTCCGAGTGGCCGTACAGGAACCACGGCGCAGCTTCGGCCTCGCCGCTGATCGAGCTCAGGTATTCGAAGAACACGATCCCGTTCAGCGTGGCCCACGTCTCT
>ERZ1066135.1125-NODE-1125-length-11069-cov-6.503178_pt1 | contig 11069 bp, 8 predicted proteins | sample MGYA00382782_ERZ1066135 | MGnify/ENA primary metagenome ERZ1066135 (study PRJEB33369, sample SAMEA5778365) | biofilm metagenome | biome: Industrial cooling water; feature: Water cooling tower basin; material: Biofilm | place: United Arab Emirates | collected...
CATCGCCGTCGGAGTTCGTCTGCGTGCTGTTCGACACGCTCGGGCAGTTGTCGCACGCATCACCGCGCGAGTCGCCGTCAGCGTTGGCCTGCGTCTGGTTGGCGACCGTCGGGCAGTTGTCACACGCGTCTCCCAGCGTGTCGCCATCCCCGTTCGACTGCGTGCTGTTCGACACCGTCGGACAGTTGTCGCACGCGTCGCCGCGCGAGTCGCCGTCGACGTTGGCCTGCGTCTGGTTCGTGATGGTCGGGCAGTTGTCGCACGCATCGCCCAGCGTGTCGCCGTCGGAGTTCATCTGGGTGCTGTTCGAAATCGTCGGACAGTTGTCGCACGCGTCGCCAGCGCTATCGCCGTCGACGTTGGCTTGGTTCGCGTTCGCAACCGTCGGGCAGTTGTCGCACGCGTCGCCGTCTCCATCGCCGTCGCCGTCGGCCTGGCTCGAGTTCGCGAGCGCCGGGCAGTTGTCGCACGCATCACCGCGCGCATCGCCGTCGGCGTTGGCCTGATTGGCGTTGGCCACGGTCGGGCAGTTGTCGAGGCAGTTGTTGACGCCGTCGCCGTCGCTGTCCTGACAGGGCGTGGTGTCGACCCGGATCTCGTAGAACTGCGCGTAGTTGAAGCCTGCGACCTCGGCCGACACACGGAAGTAGTAGTCCGCCGGAGGCAGCTCGAGGTCGATGCGCTCGGGGTTGCCGGCGGGCTGCTGGTTGGCGACCTGCAACACGGTCGTGCCATCGGCTGCGAGCATCTCGATCCGCAGGTTGGCGGCGGTCAGCAGATTGAGCGTCTGGGGAGTCGTCGCGCACGAGCCGTTGTTCGGATTCTGCGGAGAGGCTGCGTAGATGCTCCCGACCGGCCTCGCGTCGACGCGCACTCGTGCAGGCGCGACCAGGATGATCTTGAAGTAGTCGACGTCGTTTATCTTCGAGATCGAGTACGTGCGCGCGTCGGTCGGCGACGTGCCGGTGAGCGGCGGCGGGATCGCGCCGAGGGTGGCGCTGAAGTTGTTGCCCAGCGGGATCGTCCAGTTCGACGGTCCGGGCGCGTCGTTGGGCTCGAGGATGTCGCCGTAGAGCGAGTGGACCGAGAGCATGTCGTCCGCGCGCGGACCGTCGAACGACAGATCGAGCAGCGGCTCCATCAAGAAGTCCGCCGCGCCCTGATCACACGAGTGCAGGATGCCCATCGCGTGGCCGAGCTCATGCATCACCGTCTGGCGCAGGAACAAGAAGCTGTTCGCCGACTGGCCCCAGGCCTCGGCGCTGTCGAGCACTTGGTCGCCGCCGTCGTCGGGAAAGCGGTTGTAGCCCACGACGTTGTTCACGCCATCGAGCGCCTTCATGCCGATGCGGATGTCGCCGCGCGTCGCGCTTCCGCCCGATCCCCAAGCTGCGCCGTCGTCGTTGACGCCGTTCACCGACACGAACACGAAGTCGATGCCGCTGATCTCCTCCCAGCGGTCGAAGCACTCCTTGATCTGCTGGACCGCCGTGTTGGAGCCTCCCGAGAAGAGGAACTTCACGTTCATCGTCGCGAAGAAGTTGCTCGGCGCGGCGCTCCAGCCCGTGTTCAGCTCGTCGGGGATCACCACGCCGTCAGGCACGATGCTCCAGCGCACCGTGGTCGGCGTCGCGCTGCCGAACTGCCCGTGCCAGCCGGTCTGGAAGTACGCCTCGGGCGCGGGCGGCAGCAGCGCTTCGATCTGCTCCCGGTAGGAATCGGGCGTCCCGGGCAGGAAACACACCGCGGGGCGGCCGCCGCCTTCACCCTGCGCGGACGCGGGGACGGCGAGGGCGAGAGCGAGGGCAACGGGGGCAAACCACTCGAAGTGACGCATGGAGGCAGCTCGACGGAGGACTTGGGGCGCGCCCTCCCCACGAGGATTTCGAGGGGCCGCGCCAACCGACCCACGGAACGCGCGGCGTCGAGAGGCCGGAGATTCGCGAAAATCTCCACAGACTGGCCGCGGAGATCTCTCCGGGCCGCGTGCCGCGCTCCGGCGAGCCGGTAGCCTGCCCCACCATGCGCCTGCGAAATTTGCTGCTGCTCTGCTTGCTCAGCGCGTGCGCCGCGGCGCCGCTAGATCCGCAGCCGCGCCGCCGGCCGAACATCGTGTTCATCCTGGCCGACGACCACGCCGCGCAGGCGCTCGGCGCCTACGGCTCGACGAGCGCTCACACGCCGAACCTCGATCGCCTCGCCGCGCAGGGGCTGCGCTTCGACAACGCCTTCTGCGGCAACGCGATCTGTTCGCCGGCGCGAGCGAGCGTGCTCACGGGCCTGCACAGCCACGCGCACGGCGTCGTCGACAACGCCGCGCGTTTCGACGGAGCACTGCCGACGTTTCCCAAGGCGCTCGGGGCCGCGGGCTACCGCACCGCGCTCGTCGGGAAGTGGCACCTCAAAAGCGACCCGACGGGCTTCGATCACTGGGAAGTGTTCCCCGATCAAGGCGAGTACTACGACCCCGTGCTGGTTTCGCCGCGCGGCAAGCGCACGGTCAGCGGTTACACAAGCGAAGTCGTCACCGATCTCGCGCTCGAATGGCTCGAGCAGCAGCGCGGCGGCGACGCGCCGTTTCTGTTGTGCCTGAACCACAAGGCGCCGCACCGCTCGTGGGCGCCGGGTCCGCGCGAGCTCGAGCTGTACGCGGGCGAGCAGCTCCCCGAGCCCGCGACGCTGTTCGACGACTACTCCACGCGCGCGGCAGGCGCTGCGGCGCAGGAGATGAGCGTCGCGCGGCACTTGAGCGAGTACGACCTCAAGCTCGGCGCGCCGCACGCGCGCGGCGAGGCGGCTCTCGCCGCCTGGCGTCGCGCGTACGACGCAGAGAACGCAGCGCTCGCGCGCCAGCCGCTCGAAGGCGACGCGCGCACACGCTGGAACTACCAGCGCTACGCCAAGGACTACCTGCGCTGCGTCGCGGGAGTCGACGCGAGCGTGGGGCGCGTGCTCGAGTGGCTCGAGCGCGAGGGCCTCGCGGACGACACGCTCGTGATCTACGCCTCGGACCAGGGTTTTTTCGTCGGCGAGCACGGCTGGTACGACAAGCGTTGGATGTACGAGGAGTCGCTGCGCCTGCCGCTGATCGTGCGCTGGCCCGGCGTGATCGGGCCCGGCCGCGTCGAGGAGCGGCTGGTGCAGAACATCGACCTCGCGCCGACGTTGTGCGACGTCGCGGGCGCTGCGCCGCTGCCCAACGTACACGGAACGAGTCTGCTGCCGCTGCTCGAAGGCCGCACGCCGCGCGCGTGGCGCAGCTCGATCTACTACCGCTACTTCGAGTATCCCGAGCCGCACCGTGTCGAGCCGCACTACGGCGTGCGCACCGAGAGGCACAAGCTGATCGAGTTCCCGCGCATCGGCGCGCGCGAGCTGTACGACCTCGAGCGCGATCCGCACGAGCTCCACAACCTCGCGGGACACAGCGAGCACCGCGCGCTCGAAGCGCGCTTGAGCGAGGAACTCGCGCGCCTGCGCCGCGAGTTCGGCGATGCGTGAAGCGTGCGCTGAGGCAGCGCAGTGGAGACGGAAACGCGCTCGGTCCGGGGCGGCCGGCGTGGGCGCGGCGTGCGTGCCCAGACCGCGCCGGGGAAGGGTTTTCGGGCGCGGCGCAGCCGCCCCGGGGCGCCGGCCGGCGGTTTTCGGCCGGAAATCGACACGCCGATGCTTGACTAGTCAACCAATTGCGCTAGAGTTGTCCGCGTGACGCCCAAGCCCCTCAGCCCGACCCAACGCGCCATCCGCCAGGAGCGGCCCTTCGCCTCGCTCGGCCAGGAGGCGTTGATCGCGTTGTGGGTCGCCGCCGACCACGCGCGCCGGCCCTTCGAGGGGCTGCTCGCCGAAAACGGCGAGCTCACGCTGCAGCAGTACAACGTGCTGCGCATCCTGCGCGGCGCCGGCGAGCGCGGCTTGCCGACGCTCGAGATCGGCGAGCGCATGATCGAGCGCACGCCGGGCGTCACGCGGCTGGTCGACCGGCTCGAAGCCAAGGGCCTCGTCGAGCGCCGACGTTCGAGCGAGGACCGCCGCCAGGTCGTGGTGCGCATCACGCGCGCCGGTCAAGACCTGTTGGGGCCGCTGGATGCGGCCGTCGACAAGCTCGACGACGAAGTGCTCGCCAAGCTGAGCCGCAGCGAGCTCAAGCAGCTCATCGCGCTCCTCGAGCGCGTGTTCTCCTGATTTCCCCGGCCCCAGCAGTCCGGTGAAAAAGTGCTTCGAGCGCGGAACTCGTTCGGTTGCGTCGGATCTAGGAGCGAGACCGGAGCTGAATCTGTGGATTCAGCGAGGATCTCGCGACGACGAGCTGGCGCAATCCGGGCGGGTTCCGTGCCGAATGACTTTTTCAACGGGCTGCCAGGGCCACCCACACCTTCCTTTTCGAGGTTCATTCCATGACTAGTCAAGTACTGACCACTCAAGCATCCGCCTCCGGCAGCTGGCTCGCGCGCACGCGCGCGCTCGCCCTCTCGACGCGCGCCGATCTCTCCGCGCCCGTGCTCCGCGTCGGCCTCGCCGCGGTGATGTTCCCGCACGGAGCGCAGAAGGCGCTCGGCTGGTTCGGCGGCTACGGCTACGAAGGCACCATGGGCTTCCTCACGGGAACCATCGGGTTGCCGGCGCCGCTCGCGGCGCTGACGATCGCCCTGGAGTTCTTCGGACCGCTGCTGCTCGTGCTCGGCCTGGGCGTGCGCTTCGTCGCAGCGGGCCTGGCCGCGATCATGGTCGGAGCGATCGCCACGGTGCACGCCGAGCACGGCTTCTTCATGAACTGGTTCGGCGCGCAGAAGGGCGAGGGCTTCGAGTTCCACCTGCTGGTCATCGCGATCGCGCTCGCGCTGGCCGTGCGCGGCGGCGGAAGTTGGTCGCTCGACCGCATGCTGAGCGGCGAGCGGGCCAGCTGAGGGCCGCGTCCGCGACGCAGCGCAAGCGCGAGAGTGTGCGACCATGCCCGACGGAGACACGCCGATGATTCCGATCCCCCGAGCACCCCTGTTCGTTTCGCACGGCGCGCCGACGCTGGTCATGGACGACGTGCCCGCGCGCCGCGCGCTGGCCGAGCTGTTCGCCGCGAGCGGCAAGCCGTCGGCGATCGTGGTCGCTTCGGCGCACTGGACCACGCGCGCGCCGCGCGTCGACAACTCGAGTGCGCCGCGCACGATCCACGACTTCTCCGGCTTCGCGCCCGAGCTCTACCAAATGCGCTATCCGGCGCCGGGCGCGCCGCAGCTCGCCGAGCGTGTCGTCGACGCGCTGCGCACGGCGGGCTTCGAGGCCGAGCTCGAAGCGCGCGGCCTCGACCACGGCGCGTGGGTGCCGCTCAAACTCGCGGCGCCGCTCGCCGACGTGCCCGTCCTGCAGCTCTCGCTCCAGCCGCAGCTCGGCGCCGCGCACCACTTCAAGCTCGGCCAAGCGCTCGCGCCGCTCGCGTACGACGACGTGCTCGTCCTGGGCAGCGGCAGCGCAACCCACAACCTCGGCGAGCTCACCCGCCCCGACGCCGCGCCGCCCGCCTGGGTGCGCGAGTTCGACACCTGGCTCGACGCCACGCTCGCGCGCGGCGACCTCGAAGCCCTGGTCGACTACCGCCGCCGCGCGCCGCACGCCGCGCGCAACCACCCCACCGAAGAGCACTTCTTCCCCCTGCTCGTCGCGCTCGGCGCCGCCGGCCCCGCGCCGCGCTCCCGCCTCGTGCACTCGAGCTTCACCTTCGGCGTGCTCTCGATGGCCGCCTTCTCCTTCGAAGGCCAACCGGCGCGCAAGTTCTGACCGCGAACCTCGCCGCACCACCCCCAACTGCGCTTCGGCCAATTTCGCGTCGGTGCAAAAAAAGTTGCGGCCAATCTTGCTGCGACGCAAAAAAAGTCGAAGCTGTAGGGCATGGCGCCGGAGCGGTACCTGACCCCACTCGTCCTCGAAGACCTCCAGCGCAAGATGGTGTTCATCTCCGGCCCTCGTCGGGTCGGAAAGACCACGCTCGCCCGCGCGCTGCCCGGCGGCAAGGCGGACCACCGCAACTGGGACGTCGACGCCGATCGAGAACGCATCCTGCGCCACGAGCTGCCCGTCGGCGACCTGCTGATCCTCGACGAGATCCACAAGTACCGCCGCTGGCGCAACCACCTGAAGGGGCTGTGGGACAGCCGCGAGCGGCGCCACCGCATCCTGGTCACCGGCAGCGCACGCCTGGAGTACCACCGCTACTCAGGCGACTCGCTGCAGGGGAGGTACCACCTGCTGCGCCTGCATCCCTTCAGCGCCGCCGAGCTGCGCCTCGCGAGCCAAGCCGACCTGCACGCGCTGCTCGAGCTCTCGGGCTTTCCCGAGCCGTTCACCTCGGGCTCGGAACGCACGGCGCGACGCTGGTCGTGCGAATACCGCAACCGCCTCCTGCGCGAGGACGCGCGCGACCTCGAGTCGATCTCCGACCTCGGCCGCATGGAGACCCTCGTGCTGCGCCTTCCCGAGCTCGTCGGCGCGCCGCTCTCCGTCAACGCGCTGCGCGAGGACCTCGACGTCGCCCACCGCACGGTCGCACGCTGGCTCGACATCCTCGAGCGCCTGTTCGCGATTTTCCGCATCACACCCATCGGCCCGCCGCGCACGCGCGCGCTCAAGAAGCAGCCCAAGCACTACCACTTCGATTGGACGCTCGTGCCCGCGCCGGCCCAGCGCTTCGAGAACCTCATCGCCTCGCACCTCCTCAAGTGGGTGCACTGGAACCAGGACTACGACGGCCGCGACTTCGACCTGCGTTACTTCCGCGACAAGGACGGCCGCGAAGTGGACTTCGTCGTCGTCGACGGCCGCAAGCCGATCCTCATGGTGGAGTGCAAGCTGGGCGACGACGAGATCGGCAAGGGCCTGCACCTGCTGCGCGAGCGCTACCCCCACTGCCCCGCTTGGCAAGTGCATCTCGAGGGCTCGAAGAACTACCTTTCGCCCGACGGAATCCGCGTAGCGCCGGCGATCGAGCTGCTGCGGACCCTCGTGTGAGCCAAGGCGAGCAGCGAGCGAGCGCGCGGCGCGAAACGCGCGACGAACGCGAGTGGAAGCCCACGTACGTTGCGGACGGAACTCTGGCGTTGATGGAGCAGCGGTCCCCTGCGGTCCGAGTTCCGCACGGCCGCAAGTTTCGCGCAAGCGCGCCCGAAACCGCCGTCGTTGAACGCCGCGCGCGTCGTCGCGCTGACGCAAGGACCCCAGCGCGCCGCGGTTGGCCACATCACACTCCGTCGGTTAGCTTCCAGGTTGTCGCATGGTCTGTGTCCTTCTCGTCGAAGACGATCGCCGCATCCGCGTAGAGGTGATGGCCGCGCTCGCGGCCGATGGGCTGGAGGTGAAGGTCGCCGTCGACTTGGCCAGTGCGGTTGCGTCCATCGACGGTGGGATCGACCTCGTCGTGCTCGACCGCGGCCTGCCGGATGGCGACGGCATCGAGCTGTGCGCGGCGATCCGTGAGAAGGCGCCCGGCCTGCCAGTGCTGATCCTTACCGCGCGCGACGATCCCCAGGAACGTGTGCGCGGGCTCGAAGCGGGCGCCGACGACTACGTCGTCAAGCCGTTCCACCGCGCCGAACTGGTCGCGCGCGTGCGCGGGCTGCTGCGGCGCGCCGGCCGGCAGTCGGTCGACGACGTGGTCACGCTCGGACCGCTGTGGGCCGATCGCAAACGTCGCACCGCCGGCCACGGCGCGCGCACGCTGACCCTGCGGCGGCGCGAGTTCGAGCTGCTGCTGTTCTTGCTGCAGCATCCCGGCCGCCCGTGGTCGCGCGAGCAACTGCGCCAACGCGTCTGGCGCGACGACTCGGACGAGGACACGCGCACCGTCGACGTGCACGTCCGGCGACTGCGGCAGCAGATCGAAGAGGATCCGAGCTGTCCGCGCTTCCTCCTGACCGAATTCGGCGTGGGCTACCGCATGGTGGAGGCGCCGTGAGCGCAGCCGCGGTGCGATTGCCTTGGTATCGACGCCTGACGTTCCGATTGGCGGCGCTGGTGGCGTTGCTGCTGCTCGGGTTCGACTTCGTCGCGCCGCACGTCTTCGAACTGATGGATCGCTGGCTGATCCGACAGGGCAGCCCACTCATCCTCGTCGCGACCAACGGTGAGAAGCACGCAGACGAGTCGCTGGCGCTCCGAGGCGCGGTCGACGAGCTCGCGGCGACGCTGCTGGCAAGTGAGCCGACGCAAAGCGCCACGGATCTAGCGGCGCTGCATGCGGCTATCGCGGCCTGGCATGGAGGCATTCCCACCGCATTCCTAGTCTGCGACCAAAACCTACGCGTGCATGCCGCGAGCCCGAGCCTGCAAGTGCAGCTCGGGGCGCCAGTTCCGACCGAGCGGCCCGACTGGACGTCTCTGAGCTGGTCTCCACTGCGACGTGACGGCGCTCTGGTTGGCTGGTTGTGCATCCCAGGACCGCCGCACGACGCATACCTGTTCGGCGGCGCCGTTGGCTCTGACGAGTCAGGGCACACAGACTCTGGCGAGTTGATCAGCGATGCAGCCGTGATCAGCCAAGAGGAGATGGACGCCCGCATCGAGCGGATGCGCATCGCCGGCTTGGTTGCCACGTGGTTGCTGCGCCTTGGCCTCGCCGCCATTGTCGCCTGGCTCTTCTCGTGGTTGGTGACGCGACGCCTAGCGCGGGTTGCCGCTGTGGCACGCGCCGACCTCGACAGCACCGCAACGTTCGGGAACGCTGCACGCGGCTCGGACGAAATCGCGGCGCTGGCGCAGGCGCTGGTCGAGTCACGCGAGCGAGTGCGGTCGCTGCTGGGAGAGCTCGGCGCGCGCGATCAGGCGCGACGCGAGTGGATCGCGCAAGTTTCGCACGACCTGCGGACACCGCTGACCGCGTTGGTGGCGCGCCTCGAAGGCGCGTTGCCGACCGCCGATCGCCTGCTCGCGCAGTGCGCGGCCGAACCCGCTCGCGGCGCAGCGAACGAGCTGCGCTCGGCGATCGATGTGGCGCTGGCGGACGCCGATCGCGTCGCTCTGCTGGCGCGCGATCTGCTCGACGCGGCGCGCCTGGATTTGCCCAACCAACTCGAGCTCGAGCCGGTGCTCGTCGCGGAGCTGGTCACACGCGTCGGCGAGGAATTGGCGCCGCTCGCTGCAAAGTCCGGCCTTTCGCTGCGCACGACGCCGGCTGCGGGACTGCCTGCGGTCACGGGCGACGGTCGGCGCCTGCTGCGGGTGCTGGAGAACCTCGTGCGCAACGCGATCGAACACGCGCACAACCACGTCGAGGTGCGCGCGACTTCGACGGCGAACGGCGTGCGCGTCGAGGTGCTCGACGACGGCCCGGGCCTGCTCGCCGATCCATCCGCCAGCGATGCGCGCCGCGCCGACGCCGCCGGCCTGGGACTGCAGGTCGCGCGCCGCATCCTCGACGCGCACGGCAGTGGCCTCGAACTCGCCAACCGCCCCGAAGGCGGCTGCTGTTCGCGCTTCGTCTTGGCGCTCAACACCTGATCCGTCAGCTCGCTTCGCGCGCGCGTTCACGTGGCGCTGTCGGCCTCGATCGTCACCGCTTGTTACTCCGGTGTTTCGCGCTGCCGCGACGGACCATGAGCGCCGTGGAGAGTCGCTGCATGGATCGAGTACGACGGGCGCATGACGACACATCGACTCCGTCTCCGCCTGCTTCTCCTGGCGTTGGGTCTTGGCGCCGCATGCCAGCCCGAGGATTCCGCGGGGCGCGCGTCTTCGAGCGTCGCGGCGCAGGAATCTCACACGAGTGCAGACGCAGCAGCCGCATTGCAGCGGGCGTTGAGCTTCCTCCACTCGCTGCCCGCATGTCGGATGATCGCCACTCCGCCCGGGTACGACGGACTCACGCTCGAGGTGCGAGTCGCAACGGGGCAGTTCCGCGTCACGGCCGGCCGTGGTGAGAACGTGTTCGCTCGAACCGTCAGCGATGGTCGCCAGATGCTCGCTCAGCAGTGGAAGGAGCATGCGATCAGCGGCGCGCCCACGAACTTCCAGGCCTGGCTGGGCTCGGGCCCCGCGGCTCGCTTCTTCGGCTTCGTGACGATTCAGGGGTTGTGGGGCGGCGCGGACAACGACCGCAGCCTCGTCAACGCCAAGAACGTCGTCGCTCGCGGCGTCGAAACCATCGGCGGTCAGCCCTGCCTTCATCTGGCGGTGTTGGACCCCGATCTGGAATGCGAGATCTGGGTGCAGCAGGGTGATGAAGCGTGGATCCGGAGGTTCCGCCCGCGGCCCGATGATCGCGGGGTGATGGACTACACCTCCGGCGACATGGCCCTCGAGGACAACACGACCTGGAGCCGCGACCTGCCCGCGGACTCGTTCGCGATGATCGCGTCCCAAGACAGCGTGCTGGTCGAGGCTCTGGCGCAGGAGCGCGAGGCGGAACCGTACGCCGTGGACGCCACGGACGCAGAACTCGAGGCTGCTGTCGGCGACGTTCCGATCATCGACGAAGCAGGTCAACTCGCGGCCGCGGAAGAGGGGCCGCATCCGTCGCAGGGCAAGCCGGCGCCCGATGTGACGATCACTCTGCTCGACAACTCGACCGTGCGCCTCGCCGACCTCAGGGGCAAGGTCGTCGTGCTCGACTTCTGGGCGACCTGGTGCCCGCCGTGCGTCGCCGGTCTGCCGAAGGTCGCGGCGCTGACCAAGGGTCTAGCCGAGCGCGGCGTCGTGATGTACGCCCTCAACCTCGAGCAAACCCCACGGACCGTGCGCCGCCACCTGGAAGCGAGCAAGCTCGATGTTCTCACGGCGGTCGTCGACAAGCCGATCCTGGCGGCCTTCGGCGTGAGCGGAGTGCCGCACACCGTCGTCATCGATGCGCACGGAGTCATCCGCAAAGTGCACGTGGGCTTCACGCCCGGTGACGAGAAGATGCTGGAGCAGGAAGTGCTGGCGGCTTTGGGTTCATCGAGTCCTGCGCCGAAGGCGGCCAGCACAAACGACAAGTAGCAGCGCAGCTTGAAGCATGGCTGCTCCGCCGGCGCGCGATGCGTCGGCGAGGCGGCCGCTGACGGCGCGGACGAAGTCGAACGGGCCCGTTGCGCAGCTCACGGCCGCCCGAG
>ERZ1066135.1127-NODE-1127-length-11030-cov-6.683189_pt1 | contig 11030 bp, 9 predicted proteins | sample MGYA00382782_ERZ1066135 | MGnify/ENA primary metagenome ERZ1066135 (study PRJEB33369, sample SAMEA5778365) | biofilm metagenome | biome: Industrial cooling water; feature: Water cooling tower basin; material: Biofilm | place: United Arab Emirates | collected...
TGTGCAGCGCGGAGCGCAGGAGCTTGGGCAAGCTCACGCGCCGCCTCGCGCCTCCAGGCGCTGTTCGAGCAGCTCGCGCAACACCGGCGCCAGCGTGAAGCATTGGCGTCGCGACGCGGCCGCCTGCGCGCGGCGCGGGAGCGGCCCGGCGAGCACGCCGAGCGCGCGCACCAGTCCGCGCACGCCCGCGACCACGCACTTGCCGCGCAGACGCGCCAACGTGTCCCCGCGCTCGACGGCGATCGGCACGATTTCGAGCACACCGCCCGTGTCGATGCCTTCGTCGATCACGTGGATCGTGACGGCCGGCGGAGCGCCGAGCAGCAAGGCCCACTCGCAGGCGTTCATGCCGCGCACATCGGGCAAGGGCCCGGAGTGGGCGTTGAGCACGCGGCCATCCGCCGCTTCGAGGAACGGTCGGCGCAGAATGCCGCCGCCGGCGTAGACGACGCCGTCCACGCGCAGGGCACGCAGGTGTTCGACCGTTGTGGGCGCGTTGAGGTCGGTGACCGCGCGCAGCGGAACTCCGTAGCGCCGACACCAAGCGCTCAGCGAACGTTCCGCGATCGACTCCTGCACGAGCAAGGCTTCGACTTCGCTGTCCGCCGTCTCACGAGGCGTTCCCCCGACAAGCCGTCGCGCCGCATCGACGAGTCCGCTCGCGCCGCGCTGACGCACGAACTGCTTCACGCGGCGCACGCGCAGTGCGCGCACGACGAACACGGCCGCGACCGTGTGTCCGGCGCGGCGCGCGAGCTCGGCGATCGCCACGGCGTGGCGCGCGCGGTCGAAGCCTGCGGTCAGGACGATGCGCATGCCGACTCCGCCTCGCGCTCGATGCGCGCACTCAGGCGCGCGAGCGCATCGACGTGGTACTTCGCTGCCCAGTTGGGATAACGCAGCGTCATGTAGCGCCCCCAGATCGGCCACGACCCCGCGACCGCACCGCGCACCCCGGCGAGCGGATGCGTCAAGTGCTGCGTCGAACACACGCGGTCGACGAGCTTCGCCGCCGCGTTCACGATCCGCAGGTCGGGCTCGTTGTGCTCCCACAGCAGCAGGTTGATCGCGGTTTGCACCGAGCCGGTGAGGCACTCGTAGCGCGCTTTGGGTCGCCAGTCGTCGTCGAACTCGCCGGCGAGGCGGCCGCCGTCGAGCTCCGCCCGACGCAGCAGCTTTTCGAGCGCCGGCACCGTGCGTGCGCCGATGTCGTCCCACGCGCCGAGGATGCGCGAGCACTCCAGCAGACCGCGGAGCGCGTAGGCCATCGTGTGCGTGAAGGCGCGCGGCTCGTCCGTGAAGCCCCAGTGGGCGACGACGCCGTTGGGGCGGATGCGCGCGATCACAGTCGCAACTCCGCGTTCCACGCTGTCGCGCACGCTGCGTTCGCCGGTCTCGAGCCAGGTGTCGAGCATCGGCCACAGTACGTGCGTGTAGTACGAAGGCGTCTGGCTCGCGCGGTAGTCGCCACCGCCCCACAGGCCGTCCGCCGCGGCGCGGCTCGCGAGCCACTCGGCGCCACGTGACGCCGCGTTCAAGAACTCCGGCCCCGCTTCTGCGCGGTGCAGCGCGAGCATGCCCTTGAGGATCTGGCCCGTGTTGAACACGCTCGGTTTCGGCGCGCCCTTGCACGGGTGCAGCCCGCCGTTCCAAGAGCCGTCGGCGTTCTGGATGGAGAGCAGCCAGCGCCCACAGGCAAGCGCGTGCTCGCGCAACCCGAGCTCGGGCAGATCCGCGTGGTTCGCGAGCAGCGTCGGAATCAAGTAGCCGGTGGTTTCCGGATACGGATGCGACCAACCGAGCGCGATCGAGAAGTGCGCGCACGATCCGCCGGCGCCGTGCTCGATCGAGCGCAGGAGCCAGTCGAGCGTGGCGCGCCGATGGCGCGCGTAGAGCTCGAGGGTGTTGAGGGTGAGGTGAGTCATGTTCCTCTCGCGCTCTTCACGCCGAAAGCGTCAACGCGGGTTGGCGTGCGGCGAGTTGGCCGACCAGCGCATTCGCGATGCGCTCGGACGTGTAGCCATCGCCGTAGGGGTTTTTCGCGCTCGCCATCGCGCGGTACGCGTTCGGATCGCCGAGCAGTTCTTCCAGCGAAGCGAGGATGCGTTCGCGGCTCGCGCCGACCAGGCGCGCAGTGCCTGCTTCGACGGCCTCGGGCCGTTCGGTGACGTCGCGCATCACCAGCACGGGTTTCCCCAGCGCTGGGCCTTCTTCTTGAACGCCGCCGGAGTCGGTGAGGATCACGTCGCAGCGATTCATGAGCCACACGAACGGTTCGTAGTCGAGCGGCTGGGCGAGCACGACGTTCGGCGCGCCCGAGAGGATCTCGCGCACCGGCTTCTGCACGTTCGGATTGAGGTGCGTGGGGTACACGAAGAGCCAGTCCTCGTGGGCGCGCGCCGCATCGCGGATCGCGCCGCACAATTCCTCGAATGGCCGACCGAAGTTCTCGCGGCGGTGCCCGGTGACGAGCACCATGCGGCCGCTCCAGTGGTCCGCCAGGGTCGTGAGTTCGGGGCCGAAGGCCTGTTCGTAGTGCCGGGCGGAGCGCCCGGCGATGCGCTCGCGCACCCACAGCAGCGCGTCGATCACCGTATTGCCGACGACGAACACGCCAGCCGGGTCGGCGCCCGCGGCGAGCAAGTTGGCCTGCGCGCGCGGCGTCGGCGCGAAGTGCCAACGCGAGACGCAGTCGGCGACGATGCGGTTGAACTCCTCGGGAAACGGCGCAGCGAGGTCGCCCGAGCGCAGACCGGCTTCGACGTGCGCGACGGGAGTGCGCTCGTAGAAGCAGGCCATCGAGGCGGCCAAACAACTGGTCGTGTCGCCGTGCACGAGCACGACGTCGGGGCGTTCCTCGCGCAGCACGCGGCGCATGCCGACCAGCACCTTGCAGGTCACGTCGAACAGGTCCTGCCCCGGCCCCATGACGTTGAGGTCGTACTCGGGGACGATCTCGAACAGGCGCAGCGCGCTGTCGAGCATCTCGCGGTGCTGCGCGGTGACGCAGACCTTCGACTCGAAACGCGCGTCGCGCGCCAGACGCCGTACTAGCGGCGCCATCTTGATCGCCTCGGGCCGCGTGCCGAAGACGCTGAGGGCGCGCACGGTCACAGGAACAGACCTCGTGTGTCGACCAGCAGCTTCTCGTGCAGCGCTTCGCGCCGGATGCGCTTGAAGGCCTTGTGGTCGACGAGGACCAGCACGATGTTCGCGCGCTGGAGCGCTTGTTCGACCGGCGTCAGCTCGAACTCCGGATGGAACAAGAGGTGCGGCTCGACGACGAGCAGTTCGCCGACCTGCGCCCGCTCGAGCTCCTTGACGATGTCCACCGCCGGCGACTCGCGCAGGTCGTCGACATCGGCCTTGAACGACAGTCCAAGGCAAGCGATCACCGGCTTGTGCAGCGCCGCAGCGCACTGCTTCACGCGTTCGATCACCCAGTGCGGCTTGGCGTCGTTGACCTCGCGCGCCGCGCGGATCAGCCGCGCGTGCGCAGGGTCGCTGGCGACGATGAACCACGGATCGACCGCGATGCAGTGCCCGCCGACGCCCGGACCGGGCTGCAGGATCTTCACGCGCGGATGGCGGTTGGCGATGCGGATCACCTCCCAGACGCTGATCCCCGCGCGGCCGCAGATCATCGACAGCTCGTTGGCGTAGGCGATGTTGACGTCGCGGAAGCTGTTCTCGGCGAGCTTGACCATCTCGGCCGTGCGCGAGTCGACGCCGACGACTTCGCCGCGCACGAAGCTCTGGTAGAACTCGAGCGCCGCTTCCGTCGAAGCGTCGTTGATGCCGCCCACGACGCGGTCGTTCTCGACCAGCTCGGTGAGGATGCGGCCGGGCAGCACGCGTTCGGGGCAGTACGCCACGAACACGTCCTCGCCCACGCGCAACCCCGCCGCGGCGAGTTCGCGCGCGACGACGTCGTTCGTCGTCCCCACGGGGCTGGTCGACTCGAGGATCACGAGCGAACCCTTGCGGACCACCGGAGCGATCGAGCGCGCCGCGGCCTCGACCATGCTCAGGTCGGGCTGCTTGTCGGCGCGGATCGGCGTCGGCACCGCGAGGATGTAGACCTGCGCCTCGACGGGCTTGAGGCTCGCCACCAGCCGGCCCGACTGCACCGCCGACTTCACCATCAAGTCGAGGTCGGGCTCTTCGATGTGGATGCGGCCGTCGTTGATCGTCGCCACGACCTCCGGCGAAACGTCGACGCCGGTGACCTGGCAGCCTTTCGTGCCGAGCAACGATGCGGTCGGAAGACCGATGTAGCCCAAGCCGACGACGCACACGCGCAGCTCGGCGCAGGTGCGGAAGCTCGGGCGTTGCGCGAGCAGCGCGGCGCGCTTGCGGATCGAAGTGTTGTGCAGGTGCTCAGCCGGCAGCGCGCTTGCCGGCGCCGCTCCGTTGACCGTAGCCGTATCCGTAGCCATAGCCATACCTCCCGTTGGCGATCGAAACCCCGACGCCGTTCAGCACGGCGCCGATCAACTTGACTCCACTGCGGCGCAGACGCGCCGAAGCATCGGCGATCGTGCGAGCCGCGACCTTGTTGCAACGCACGACCAAGAGCAGCGCGTCGATGCGGGCCGCGGCCGACTCGAGGTCGGAGACCGCAAAGGCCGGCGGCATGTCGCACACGACCAGGTCGTACTCGGCGCGCGCCTGCGCGATCAGCTCGGCGAAGCGCTCGCCCTCGAGCAAATCGCCCGCGTCCGGCGGTTGCGGCCCGGCGCTGAGCAGGTCGATGCGTTCGAGCACGCCGCGGCGCACGTTGGCGCGCCAGTCGCCGCCTTCGGCGAGCGCCTGCGAGAGGCCGGGCTCGAGCGTCGTGCGCAAGTACTTGTCGAGGCTCGGGCGGCGCATGTCGCAATCGACGAGCAACACACGTTTGCCGCTGCGCGCGAACAGCTGCGCGAGCGCGATGTTCGTCGAGGACTTGCCTTCGCCCTGCGAGCAGCTCGTGGCTGCGATCACACGCACGTCGCCGTCGCTGAGCGCGTACTTCAGCGTCGCACGCAGCGAACGCAGCGCTTCGGCGCTCACGCCCTCGGGGTCGTCGCGCAGCGGGAGGAAGTGTTCGCCCGCGCCCTTCACGCGGTAGCGGCCGCGGCGGTAGTCGGGGATCGAGCCGAGCACCGGCAGGCCGCTGGAGCTCTCGAGCTCCGCGGCGGTGAACACGCCGCGCGAGAGCGATTCCCGGGCGACGCTCACGCCGAGTGCGACGATGCAACCCAGCAGCAATCCGGCGACGAGGTGCAGCGGAATCGAAGGCCCGCTGCGTTCGAGCGGCGGAACGGCGCGGTCGATGAAGTCCGCGGCGGCCGCGGTCGAAGCGCGCGTGATCTCGGCCTCCTGCTGCTTGCTGAGCAGGAACTTGACGATTTCCGTGTGCGCGCTGAGGCGGCGCGACGGGTCGGCCGCGCGGCGCGCCTCTTCGGGGAGCGCGCCCAACTCGCCTTCCACGCGCTCGATCTGACTCGCCAGGGCGCGCTCGTTGGCGTCGATGCCGCCCTGGCGCGCGCGCAGGTGCGCGCTCGTGCGCTCGCGCAGGTGCGCGAGCGAGGCTTCGATGCGCGCGCGTTCGTCGGCCGGGAAGCCGCGGATGCGCTCGCGGTACTCGGCCAGCAAGGCGCGTTGGTCAGCGAGTTGTTCAGCCAATCCCGCGGCGCGCGTGGCGAGCAAAAGCTCGATCCGCGCGCACAACTCGTCCATGTGCACCGCGAGCAACTTGCGGTCGGGGTGATCGGGCTGGAGCTTGGCCTCCATGTTCACCGCGCGCGACTGCATGTCGCCGAGCGAGCTCAGATAGCCTTCGAGCAAGGGATCGCGCGCGGTTGGCGGGCCGCCGCCCAAACGCGCCAGCACACCTCGGTCGCCGGCGCGCAGAGCCGTCAACGCGTCCTCGAGCACCCCCTGGTCGAGCGTGCGAGCCGCGATCTCGCTCTCCAGCGCGAGCGCACGCTCCTGGAGCCGCGCCTTGTACGCGCTGCTGTCGCTGCGCTCCTGCACGGCGGACTCCGCCGAGAGCTGCGCCAGCGATTGGAAGTACGCCGCCGTCAGCGGATCGCCGAGTTCGACCTGCAGGCGCGAGAGCGCGTCCAAGTCACCGGCTTCGAGGTCGTCGAGCGCCTGCGTCAGCGCGACACGCGCGACGGCGAGCTGCATGCGCTGCAACTCGAGCTGCGAGAGCTGGTCGATGAGCATCTCGCCCGACTTGCCCACGTTCACCGAACGCGGATTGTCGCGGCGCAGCGCCACGACTTCGTCCTCGGCTTGGCGCAGGCTCTCGTTCTGCTTCGCGAGCTGCTCTTCGATGAAGGCGATCGTCCGCGAGGCCCGCTCCTGGCCGCGGTTCTCGCCGCGCGCCATGTAGTTGAGGCACAGGGCGTTGGCGATCTGCGCCGCACGCCGCGGGTCGGAGTCGTCGACGGTCAGTTCGATCACGCCGGACGCGCGTTCGGTCTCGCGGACGCGCGTCGCGTCGAGCACACGCTGCACGGCGTCGTCGCGAGTGAGCCGCGTCAGCTTGAACGTTCGCCCGGTGAGGTCGCCGTCAGGGCGAAGCGTGACCCGCAGCGGTCCGAAGGCGATCGGACTGCCGTCCAGCCGCGCCTCGACGGGTTCGTACTTCGCGAGGCCGACGGCGGCGCCCAAGCCGCCGGCGCGCAACACGACGCGGTCGCTTGCGAGGAACTCGACCTCGAGCTTGCGCAGCTTGTCGAACTCGTCGTCGCACTCGAGGAAGGCTTCCAGTCGCGGCGGCAGCTTGCCCGCCGGTTCGCGCGCGAAGAGCAACTCGTCGATCGGTTTGAGCAGCGGATCGTCGACCAGTGTGGTCAGCCCCAGGCGCCGCGCCGCGAGTTCCGTGTCGCCCTCCGGCGCGCGCTGAACAGCCTGTTCGGCGATCGAACGCGCCTTGAGGATCTCGATCTGGCTCGAAGCCTGCGGCGCTTTGCCGAGCATCGCGAGCTCGCCGAGGATGCCGGAGCCTTTGGACGTGTCTTCGAGGACGACCGTGGCGCGCGCGCGGTAGCTCGGGTCGCGCCAGGCCACCAAACCGATCGCGCCCAGCGCGAACGTCGCGATGGTCCAACCGAAGATCGCCGTGTTGCGGCCGAAGAGCTCGTAAAGCCCCTCGAGCGAGAGCGTGCGGCCTTCTTCGCGCGGCGCCGCGCTGAGTTCGACCCGTTCGAAGTTCTCGCGCACGTCAGTTGCCCTCGGCGAGGCGGTCTTCGATCAGGAGCACGGTCGCCACCGAGGCGAGCGAGGACGAAGCGGCGACGAGGTACGGCATGATTTCGTCGCTGAACTTCCCGGCGTTGTTGCGGCGCGCGAAGAGCACGTCGTCGGGCTTGAGCGCGAGGAAGCCGCGCTCGTCGGGCGTTTCGAGGTCGATCACGGCGATCTCGAGGTTTTCGGGCGTGCCGCGCAGCAAGATCACTTCGTCGAGCACACCGCGTCCGGTGAGTCCGCCCGCCATCGCCGCGGCCTGCATGACCGTGAGCGGTCGATCGAACTCGATCGCGCCGGGCCGCGCGAACTCGCCGAGCGCGTAGAAGCGCCGCGCGCCGTGTTGAACGACGGACAAGTCGACCTGCGGGTCGACGACGTACTTGGCGTAGGCGGCGCTGATCGCGGCGCGCGCTTCGCTGATCGAAAGCCCCGCAACCGGCACGGCGCCGACCATCGGCAGCGACAGGTTGCCCTCCATGTCGACGCGTGTGCCCGGCGTGGCGAGCGGCTCGTGGCCGTACACGCTCATGCGCAGGACGTCGTTGGGGCCCAGCGGGAAGGCGCTCCAGTCGAGCTGGGGGCTCAGGGTCGCGCTGGTCGCCGTGCTGCGCAGCTTCACGGGCTGCGAGTTGCACGCGGTGAGCACGGCGCACAGCAGCGCGGCGCACGGGAGGATTCGGTGGGTTTGCATCGCGCGAGGGAAGGTCTCGCGGCTTTTCGTGCAGCCCTCGCTGGCGCTTGACCGCGGCGGCGGCGGCCGCGGCGCGATTCCCAGCTCCAAGACCGCCCCCCGGAAACGCGCGGCAGCGGCGCTCAAGCGCGCGGGCGTTCGCTCCGATCCAACACGACATGGCGACTTGGGTGATCGGAGACATTCACGGCTGCGCCGAGGAACTCGCGCGGCTCATCGAACGGCTGAATCTCGGCGCGGACGACCGCTTGGTGTCCGTCGGAGACTTGTTCCACCGCGGTCCGGATCCGGCCGGCGTCGTGGACCTGCTCACGCAGCACCGCGCGCAGTTCGTGCTCGGCAATCACGAACTCGCTGTGCTCAAGCGCGTCGGCTTGGCCCCGCGTTCCACCGACCCCGCCGATCGCCCGCCGCTACGCGAGAGCTTCCCCGAGATCGACGAGGACGACCTCGCCGGCGACGGCGGAACGTCCTGCAGCGTCGCGCCCCATCGGCGCGCGGACCTGCTCGTTTTCCTGCAGCGCCACAACGGCTTCTACCTGCGCCACGGCGCCATCACGAACGGCGCGCCGACGCGCGATGGACGCTCGTGGTGCGTGGTGCACGCCGGCCTCGCGCCGCGCGTCGCGCTCGAGCACAACAACGTGCGCGATCTCACCAGCCTGCGGCGCCTCGCGCTGCCCGGCGCGCCCTGGTGGTACGAGGAGTACGCGGGCGACGAGCTCGTGCTGTTCGGCCACACGCCGAGCTCGATGCCGCGCGTCTTCTCGCGCCGCTCCAAACCGATCGCGATCGGCCTGGACACCGGCTGCGTGTACGGCGGCAAGCTCACGGCCTACTCGCCGGAGTTCGACGAGTTCCGCAGCGTCGCCGCCAAGCGCGCTTATGCGATGAGTTGAGAGACGCGCCTACTCAGCGGGCGGCGCGGTCAAGACCTTGTAGAAGCACCACGCCAGCAGCGCGACGACGGCGCCGATCGAGATGAGCATGAAGGCCCAGGCAAGCGGGGTCATCGGAGTGCTCCTTGGCCAGCGGGCTTGGCCCCGCGTTCATCGTCCGGCGGATACAACCCGTCGAGGTCGCGTCCCTGCGCTCTCCAACGGCGCGCGCCGACGGCTGTGGTCGCCATCAACAGGCCGATCGTTCCGAGGATCACGCCCCAGCTCAGGCGCGTCGCAGGCTGCGCCGCCAGCTTGGTGTTGACGTCCTTGTCGACGAACGCCTGCAGTTCGGCGCCTTCTAGCTTCTTCTCGGTCCCGGCCTCCAAAGCCGCCGTTCGGAACTGCGCCTCGTCCCAGGTCAGGTTGGCCCAATAACCCGGCACGTTCTTCCAGCAGAACAGGCCGAAGATCACGAGCAGATAGGCCGGCGAAATCCACTTCATCGTGAAGCCGATCACGCTGGGGATGCGCATCTGCGCGCCCTGGTGAGCTTCCTTGAGCCCCTTGTCGAGGCCCGTGACCCACGCGAAGCACACGATCTGCACGCCGGCCACAACGAAGATCATCACGTTGCCGACCCAGAAGTCGATCGTGTCGAGGGCAAGCAATCCCTTGGAGTACCACAACACGAACAGGTTCCCCAGGATCGCGACCACGGCGACGATCGCGGTGCCCACCGTGCGCGAAACGCCGAGCGCTTCTTCGACGAAGGCCTTGGTCGGCTGCAGCATCGAGAGCGAGCTGGTGATCGCCGCGAGGAACAGCATGAAGAACCAGATCGCGCCGAAGATGTTGCCCGCGGGCATGCGCGCGAACACCACCGGCAGAGCGAAGAAGCCCGTGCTGAACGTGCCGCCCGTGTTGTCCTTGGTCGCGGCCAGGCCGAGGAACACGACCGCCGCCGTGAGCGTGATCATGCCGCCCAGCGCAACCTCGAAGAACTCGTTCGTCGCCGACGAAGTGAGCCCCGAGAGCACGACGTCGTCCTTCTTCCGCATGTAGGACGCGTAGTTGATGATCACACCGAAGCCGACCGAGAGGCTGAAGAAGATCTGCCCAGCCGCGGCGAGCCAGGTCTGCGGGTTCTTCAGCGCCTCGAAGTCGGGGTTCCACATGAAGTTCAGGCCCGAGAGCACGTTCTGCTCGGCGGGATTCGTCGGGTCGGGCGGCAGCGTCAGCACGCGCACGAGCACGATCACCGCGCACACCGCCATCGCCGGCATGGCCCAGGAGCAGAACTTCTCGATGCCCTTGGAGAGCCCGCGGAACACGAAGTAGATGTTGATCACGCTGGTGATCACCCAGAACCACACGCTCTGGTGGATCTGGCCGTCGGCGAGGAAGCCGTCGGACTCCGAGAACGTGACCTCGGCGAAGAACGACTTCGAGGTCGCGACCTGGGTCGCCACGTCCGCGCTCGGCGACACGCCGATGCCGCCCTGGAGGTAGTTCCAGGCGTAGCACAGGCACCAGCTCTCGATGATCACGTAGTAGAAGTAGACGGCGAGCGGAATGAGCACGCCGAAGGCGCCCATGTAGCGCGCGAACGCGCCCTTGCCCCACACGCCCATGATCGCCGGCGCCGAGTGAAAGCCCTTGCGGCCGCCGTAGCGCCCCATCGTCCACTCGGCCCATCCGATCGGGATGCCGAGCAGGAGGAAGGCGATGAAGTACGGGATCATGAACGCCCCGCCGCCGTTCTGCGCCGCGTTGCCCGGGAAACGCAGGAAGTTGCCCAGGCCTACGGCCGAACCGGCGACCGCCAGGATCACTCCCAGCCGGCTGCCCCATTGCTGCTTCTGCTCGGTCATCGATTCCCTTTTGGATTGGAGGGACGGCGAGACACTCGGGTGGGACCGCAGTGGCGCGTCGAGCTCGCGCTACGCGGGGCTCTCCCGCGCAGGCGCGCGTCGGAGGGTAGAGCGGTCTGCACAGGCACGCAACGAGGTAACCTGCGCCGCATGCACTTCGCCGCCGTTTCGTGCCTGTTCCTCGCCTGTCTCGCAGCCCTGCTCAGCTCCTGCGCAGCTCCCATCCAATCCCCCGGCGCCCGCCACGACATCGTGATCTACGGCGGCACTTCGGCCGGCGTCGCCGCCGCCGTCGCCGCGGCGCGCGCCGGGCGCAGCGTCGTTCTGATCGAGCCGACGCAGCAC
>ERZ1066135.1131-NODE-1131-length-11013-cov-6.033309_pt1 | contig 11013 bp, 9 predicted proteins | sample MGYA00382782_ERZ1066135 | MGnify/ENA primary metagenome ERZ1066135 (study PRJEB33369, sample SAMEA5778365) | biofilm metagenome | biome: Industrial cooling water; feature: Water cooling tower basin; material: Biofilm | place: United Arab Emirates | collected...
TCTCTGTTCGTTCGTTTGACGAAACGCTCATCGGCACCACCGAAGGCCTTGAGCCAAATGGAGCGTTGCGTCTCAGGAAAAGAAACGGTGAGCTCGTCATTATTCAGGCTGGCGACGTCGAGCAACTCAGGGCCGATGCGGCCGCCGATTGAACTTTCCATCCGCACGGTGTAACTTTGTAGCTTGGTCTTATGAGTAACGAGTTTGAAGCAAAGCCCGAGTTCGATTTTGACGAAGAGTTCGACGAAGAGTTTGAGGACGCGATGGAGGCGTTCGACGAATTCGAGATCGTCAATGAGGATGTAACTCTCCGGACGGCCGTTATGCAGAAGGAAAACATGATCGCCCTCCTGTGCATCAAGAGTGCACCGGTCGGGGCCGCCATCTGCCGCGTCGATCCTCGCGAAGCTTTGCCCGCCGTCCAGATATACGACGACCCGAAAGCTGCTCTGCATTGGTTCTCAAAGAGCCTGCGTACAAGCAAGGTCAATGGCTGGCAACTCGTTTACGATGGCCTGCCGCTTCAGGGTTGATCTGAAAATCAGACCTTCCACGCCAGACGGAGATCGGGAATTACTCCTGCTTTCCGTTTTTTCTTTATGCTGCTGGCAATCGATATCGGCAATTCCGCCATCAAGTTCGGCATCTACGATGCGACCGGGCTCCTTGACCGCTTTTCCGTTGCGACCTGGCGCGACTACGAACCCGAGGAGCTTTTCTTCGATCGTTTGCGTTTCGTCGCACAAAAATTCGTCCGGGTGGACCACGTCATCGCGGCCTCGGTAGTCCCGGAGGTCAACGCGACGCTGACCCGTGCGACCCGCGAACTCTTCAAGGTTACCCCGATCTTCGTTGACGAACGCACCGACTTCGGCTTTACCATCAAGTATTCGCCGCCCTCGCATGTCGGCGCCGACCGGCTCGTTACAGCCTTTTCGGCAGTTCAAAAATACAAAGCTCCTGTCATCATCTGCAGCTTCGGCACGGCAACGGTGGTCGATGCGGTTAATTCTAAACTTGAATACATCGGCGGGATCATCGCTCCGGGGCTTGGGATCATGGCCGAGGGCTTGCACACAAAGACGTCGCTGCTCCCGAAGGTGACCATTGCAAGAGCTGAGGGCCTTATCGGCCAAACGACCTATGACGCCGTGCTTTCAGGTGTTTATAACGGAACAGTAGCTCTTGCCGAGGGATTGATCTCGCGGGTTAAAGAAGAAATGGTAAAACAAGACCTGGCTCGGCCGAAGGTAATCGCGACCGGCGGCTTTAGCCGAGTTCTCGCACCGGACCTTCAATCGGTCGATGCCTTTGAGGACGACATGGTGCTCGAAGGGCTTCGCCTACTCGCAGAACGAAGCCTCCCGTAATAGGCCTACGCGAACGTCGGCAAAAGCTTCGGCTGCCGCCTGGCCTTCGTCGCCTGTTCAAAAGCATAAGCGATCCCGATCAACTTTGCTTCCGTAAATGCCTTTCCAAAGAACGAGATCCCGAGCGGCAGTTCCTTCGAAAATGCTGCCGGAACCGTGATGTTCGGATATCCGGCAACGGCCGCCAGCGAAGAACTCGAGATATAGCCCGAGCCGCAATCACCGTTCACCGTGTCGATCATCCAGGTCGGTGCGTTCGATGGCCCGATGATCGCGTCCAGCTTGTCGCGGTCCATTACGAGGTCGATTCCCTCGGCCTGAGTCAGCCGCTTGCTTGTCTCCAATGCTTCAATGTAAGCCTCATCGGTCAGCGGGCCTTTATTCGCCGCCGCCTCAAAAATGCTCTGGCCAAAGTATGGCATCTCGCGCTTCTCATTGTCCTTGTTGAACTGGATAAGGTCGTCGAGTGTTTTGTGGTCGGCATTTCGACCTGCCAGATACTTTTCAAGATCCGCCTTGAACTCGTAAAGCAAGACCTCAAACTCCGCTGCGCCAAATTTGCCGATCGAATCGATCGTCACATCGACCAGCACGGCACCGGCCTTTTTCATCGCGTCCATTGAGGCGTTGAGCATATCGTCAACATCCTTTCGCCGGCCGAAGTAGTTTCGGGCAACGCCGATCCGTGCTCCTTTCAGCGCTCCCGCATCGAGGAATTTCGTATAGTCGATCGGCTCCGCCTCTTCGCGGCCGGCCATCGCTTCATCTGCATCGTCAAGACCGCAGATCGCCGTCAGAACGGCAGCCGCATCGGCGACCGTCCGGGTCATCGGCCCGGCAGTATCCTGCGAATGTGCGATCGGGATGATGCCGCTTCGCGAGACCAGTCCGATGGTCGGTTTCAGTCCCACGATGCCGCAAACGGACGAAGGGCAGACGATCGAACCGTCGGTCTCGGTTCCGATCGCGACCGCCGCGATATTTGCAGAGATCGCCGCCCCCGAGCCCGACGACGAACCGCACGGATTGCGGTCGAGTATGTAAGGGTTACGCGTCTGCCCGCCGCGGCCGCTCCAGCCGCTGATCGAATCGTTGTCGCGGAAGTTGGCCCACTCGCTTAGGTTCGTTTTGCCGAGAATAACGGCACCGGCCTCGCGAAGCCTTGCGGAAATGAATGCATCTTTCTTCGGCGTCGGTGCGTTGAGGAGGGCAAGGCTGCCGGCCGTCGTTTTCATCTTGTCGGCCGTATCGATGTTGTCCTTGAGCACGACCGGAACGCCGTGGAGCGGCCCGCGGACCTTGCCGCTCTTTCGCTCGCGGTCCATCTGGTCGGCGATCTGAAGAGCGTCGGGGTTCAGCTCGATCATCGAATTGACCTGTTTATCAACGGTCGCTGCCCGGCGAAGATACGCCTGAACAAGCTGCCGCGACGTCATCTCGCCGGACCTCATGGCTTCTTGCAGTCCAGTTACGGTCGCTTCCTCGAGCCGCAATCCCTGCGTTGCGGCAAACGCGTTCGAAGCTCCGCCTGCGGCGATTGCCGCTCCAAGGCCTGCACCGATGGCGGTGCCTAAAAATTCACGACGATCGATCCCCATTACTTTTTCTCCTCTGCTGTTTGCGGCTTTGCGATCGGGATATGCTCATTGATCGCAAGTGTTCGTATCTTGTCGGTGATTCTCGCCTTTTCCGCTTCCTCGGTCAATTGACGAAGCGGCATACCCTGCGATTCGTCCGAAAGGTCAAAGGTGCCGTAGTGCATCGGCACCAGCCACTTCGCCCCGATATCGCCAAACGCCTTTACGACATCCGCCGGATTTGTGTGATTAGCTTCCATGAACCATCGCGGCTCATAAGCACCAATGGCGATAAGAAAGTAGTCGATCTCAGGGAAAAGCTCGCCCGTCTCTCGGTAATGCCGGCCGTAGCCGCTGTCGCCCCCGTGGTAGATCGAGGCCGAGCGGCTCTTGATCACATAGCCGCCCCAAAGCCGCCGGTTGGTGTCAAAAAGCCCGCGGCGTGACCAATGCCGCACCGGCAGGAAATATACCTCAACCGCATCATCGCCCAGTTCGAACCGCTGAAACCAACCCGCAACGGCGACCTTGTTCGTCGGCTTTATCCAACCGCGAAGCATCTCTTCGCTCCCCATTCCGGCGATGAACGTCGCCGCCGGAAACTTTTCCGCAATTGCCCGAAGCGTGGTTTCGTCAGTGTGGTCGCGGTGATCGTGCGAAAGGAGAACATAATCGACCCGCCTGATCTTCTCGAGCGGCGAAGGTACCTCGACCCATCGTTCTACCAGCGGCGGCGAGCCGAAGATCGGATCGATCAAGATACCGCGGCCCTCAAGCCGAATGTAGAATGAAGCGTGCCCGAGCCAGAGAATGCCGTCCTCATCGCCCGCGAGAAATGCCGAAGGGTCACGCACCTCGGGGCGAAACGTGTCGCGTTCGCGCTCGGCGGCAAATTCGTTCGAACTCAACTGCCACTTCAGCAACTCACTCGTCTTGGGTAAAAAGACGAACTCGTCGTTCATGAACCGCCCGCGTTGATCGACCGGCGTGCCCGGCCAACCGGGCCGCACCGTTTCAAGCTCCGGGACAGAGACCCGGCCTGTCAAAACGGCCACATCGGAATCGCTCCAAAAAGCCGTCCCGATCAGAACGAGCAGCAGCAAAACAAATATTCCGGCGATGCGAACTACCCACTTTTTCATTACTTAGACTATACGAACCGCCGGGGCATCATTCCAAACCCCGGCCGCGGTGCGGAAACAGGAACCACCTGTGCGATAATCCGAAAAGTGAACGGCCGGCCCGCTGATATCCCTCCGCATAAGCTCATCTCCGTACTCCGCGGATACGATCTGCTTCCCGCGATCGTGTTCTTGCCTACACGGCGAAAGTGCGACGAATCGGCCTCAGAGGTCGCCGCCGACCGCTCTCAGCGTTCCGACCCGGAAAAGTTCGAGAAGCGGAAACTGCTCTTCGATTCGTTTTCTGAAATGCACCCCGAGGTGCTCAAGCACAAGCACGTCAAAATACTCGTCCACCACGGCGTTGCCTCGCACCACGCCGGGCATATTCCGGCATGGAAGCTTCTTGTCGAAAAGATGATGTCGGCCGGATTGCTGAACGCCATCTTTGCCACCTCGACCGTCGCCGCGGGCGTCGATTTCCCTGCCCGGACGGTCGTCGTCAGCAACGCCGATACCCGCGGCAATGAGGGCTGGCGGCCGCTCACGGCAAATGAGCTTCAGCAGATGACCGGCCGTGCGGGCAGACGCGGAAAGGACAATGTCGGCTTCGTCGTCCTCGCACCGGGTCAATTCCAGAATCCGCGAAAGATCGCCGAGCTTCTCAAGTCGCCGCCCGACCCGCTCGAGAGCAAGTTCAAGGCCACCTACACGACGCTGCTCAACCTGCTCGATGCCTTCGGCAGCTTCGGCCCGATCCGCGACATCGCCCAGAAGAGTTACGCATTCCAGAAGACGGGCCACCGCATCGAACGGCTCCGGCAAAAGAATCAGAAGATCGAGGATCGGCTAACTGAGGCCGCTCGGCCGCTCGGACTGAGCTATAACGACGTCCGCGGCTTTGAGCGATTGGTCAGCACACGCGAACGGCTCCAACATCGCCTGCCCGAAACGCGTGCCGAACTGCGAATGGAATGGCTGCGGCAAAATGTCTTGCCCGGCCGCATCGTGACTCAGGGCCGTTCGGGCAAACGCTATTTCATGGTCATTAGTGCGTTTGGCGACTCGGTCTCGGCAATGCGTGATGATGGCTCCGGCCGGACGCTCTCGCTGGCCCGCGTCAACCGTGTTTTTGAGAACACATATCGGCTAAACGAAAACGCTGTCGAGCGGGCATTTATGGAAACGCTCGAAGGCAAAAATCCGCCGCTCGAAGAACCGAAGCCCGCCATCGCCCGCGGTAATCTCGACTCGGCCGAGGTCATCACGGCCAGCCTCGAGCGTTTTACGAAAGACGAAGCGACGGCAGAGTTCCTATGGCTCTCGGTCAAGGAAGCCGCCGAGTTCGAAGAGAACCGCAAGGACATCGAACGGCTCGTCGGCCGCATCTGGTCGCCCTTTGAGAATCGTGCCCGTGTGCTCGACCGCTTCGGCTTCATCGACTTTGCCGCCGAACGCGTCACCGACGACGGCCGTTGGCTTGCCGACCTCCGCATCGACCGCCCGCTGCTGATCGGTGAAGCCCTGCGGAGTGGCGTTTTCGACGAGATCTCGCCCGCGGCATGCGCCGGCTTGGTCGCCTCGATCGCGGCCGACGCCGAACGCAGCTTTGGCGAATTGAACCCCACGATGGAATTGCTCGATGCCGGGAACGCGTTCTTCGATGTTCTTCATCGAGTCGGGGACGTCGAGTGGGAATACGGCATCGAGCCGACCGAAGACATCAATTATTCCGCCGCCGCGGCTGCCGAATTCTGGGCCCGCGGTCGTGCCTGGGACGAACTCGCTGCCCGAACAAAGGCCGAGGAAGGCGACCTCTTTCGCCTGCTTTCCCGGACCGGCGAGGCACTGATGCAGATCGCCGAACTCCGCGAAGCCAATCCCACCGCGGCCAGTATCGCCCGCGAAGCCGCCGACGCCGTCCTCCGCGACCCCATCCGCTAGATCGACGAGGATCTGGTTGATCTGGCTTTGCTGCGTCCGGCCCGAATACTGCTGTTGACATTCCATGCGAAAGTGCTATAAGTGATGCGAATCTAGGAGGATACACCGATGCCTGCTTTGCTACGAGCTGTTGCCGCCCTTGCGGTTTACGCTCTCTTCGCTGCGCCTTCGCTCTTGTTGGCTCAGACAACCACCTTCACTTACCAGGGCTCGCTTTCTCAGTCCGGCCTCCCAGCAAATGGAAACTTCTCGATGGAGTTTTCCCTCTTTGATGATCTCAGCGGCGGGAGCGAGATCGGTTCGACGATCACGGTCAATCCTGTACCTGTATCCAATGGCGGTTTCACCGTTGATCTCGATTTCGGTGCCTCGGCCTTCAGCGGGCCGGCAAGGTATCTTCAGATAACGGTCAACGGTACTCCGCTAACGCCGCGTCGGCTCTTGACTTCAACCTCGTACGCCATCCGCTCATTGGACTCGGCTAGCGTGGCGGGGCCGATCTCCGGCGCGAATTCGGTCGCGCGACTGTTGGTAACGAATACTCAGGCCGGCATATCTAACCCGAGCCCTGCAAACATTCCGCCCGCAGCGGTTCGCGGAAACGCGACATCGCCTTCCGGATCGACGATCGGCGTTATCGGTACTTCGTCATCGCAAAATGGCCTCGGTATTGTTGGGCTCACCAGCGGTACAGGCATCTTGAAAGAAGCCGAAGCGATCGGCGTGCTCGGTCTCGCAACGAGCAATACCGGACGAACTATTGGTGTATCGGGCCAGGCAGTGAGTCCCGATGGCATCGCCATTGACGCTCAGGTCACGCCCGGCGGTAACGGTTATCTATTCCTCGGCAGCAACGGCAGTTCGTCGCCTTTCTTCGTCAAAAGCAATGGCGATATCCATACCGAAGGAAAGATTAGCGCCTCGGGGCTTGCGACCTTTCCCGGCGGGCTGACGGTAAACACGCTTCCGGCAAATTTCAATGGCGGAGCAAGTGTTGTAAACGGACTGTCTGTAGTAGGCGTCACCAGCACACAGAGCATCAGCGTCAATGGCAATGTCACGGTCAGTGGCTCGCTTTCTGTAGCCGGCGGAAAGAACAATATCGTCACCCTTCCGGATGGCAGGAGCGTGCTGCTTTATGCCAACGAATCGCCCGAATACTGGTACGAAGATTTCGGAACGGTCCGGCTCAGGAACGGCCGAGCTCTCGTCAAGATCGACCCGACCTTTGCGGCAACGACCAACACCGGCGTCGGTTACAAGGTCTTCCTGACGCCTAACGGAAACACCCGCGGGCTTTATGTGATCCGCAAGACGGCGACCACGTTCGAGGTCCGCGAAAGCAACGGTGGACGCTCGAACATATCATTCGATTATCGTATCGTCGCAAAACGCCGAGGATATGAGTCAATTCGTTTCGGCCAGTAGCCCGGAACTGCTGGCCAACCGTGCGGCCGGTCGTTTTTCCCTGTTCAAAATGCTAGTCTTTGTGGTTTGGCATTAATGAAGGAAGACATCAGGGAAACACGGCTGGCCAACGGGCTTACGGTCCTAACCGACCGGATGGAGGGCGTCCGCTCGGCGACGCTCGGGTTCTTTTTCCGCGTCGGTTCGCGTAGCGAGCCCGCCGAACTCGGCGGCATCTCGCACTTCATCGAGCATGCCGTCTTTAAGGGAACTTCGAAGCGTTCGGCGATAGAGATCGCTCGCGAGCAGGACCGCCTCGGCGGAAACCTCGATGCCTTCACGACCCACGAAGAGACCGGATTTGCCATCAAGGTCATCGACGATCAACTGCCCGCAGCATTCGGCCTGATCGCCGAGATGCTGACCGACCCGCGTTTTGACGAAGCGGATCTCGAAAGCGAGCAGCGTGTCATCATCGAGGAGATGAAGATGATCGACGATTCGCCCGAGGAGTATCTTGGCGACATCTTCCACCGCGAGTTCTTTCCCGGCCATTCGCTCGGGCTCTCGATCGCCGGAACACCCGAGACCGTCCGCACATTTGGCAGCAACGTAACGCGTGCCTATCACGCGGCCGCGTTCGCCCCGAAGAATCTAGTCATCGCCGCTGCCGGAAACGTCGAACACGACGCCATCGCCGAACTCGCCGGCCGTCTCGACTTCCGCCTGCCCAATGGCTCCGGGCCGGCCCTCGTGCCGCTCGCTTCGCCGCAGATGGCCGCGCCGATCGTCATCGAACACAAGCCGGAACTCGAGCAGGCACATCTGATCATCGCAACGCCGTTCGTCGATGCCCGCGACGAGCGCCGCTATGCCGCAGACCTGCTCGCCAATGCCATCGGCGGCGGCACCTCGAGCCGGCTCTGGCAGAAGGTCCGCGAAGAACGCGGGCTTGCCTATAGCGTCGGTGCCTCGGCATTGCTATTTAGCGACTGCGGGATGTTCATGGTCTCCGCCGCGACCTCGCCCGAGCAGGTCGAGGAGGTCGTCGACATTGTACTTGATGAAATGCGGTGGATCGCCCGCAACGGCGTCTCGGCCGATGAGATACGTTTGATGAAAGACCAGACCCGTGCTTCAATTCTGCTCGGGCTTGAGGACTCCGCCGGGCGTGCCGGCTCGCTTGCCAGCATGGAAATGCTCCACGGCCGCCAGATCCCGGTCGAGGAAACGCTAGAAAAGGTCGAGGCCGTTACCGAAGAAGATGTGAAAGGCCTCGCCGAAGCGTTCTTTAAAACTGAAAGGATCGCCCTCGCTGCCTTGGGCGACCTTTCTGGTGTCGCGATCACTCGCGATCGCTTTTTGCTCGATTAACTCCCGCCTTTCGTACGCGTCACGCTCAGCGAGAATTTTATATTCTCTGCCTGCGATTTCGCGGCGTTCTGGCTGACGATGATCTCGTATTCGCCGTCCTCGGCAAGCACTTCGTCAAAGACGATTCCGCCCGGAGCCCCTTCGGTCGTCCCATTCGGCCTTCGGACTATTCCGACCATTACCGGGCCTTCCTCACCGCTCCACTCGGCGGCTTCGATCTTGACCGTAACCCGCTCGCCTGCGGTTCCGGTGAATACGTACCGTTTTCGGTCGTCGAAGAAGACGAGCGTCCCGGACATCACCGCCGACATCATCCCGCCCTTAAGGTCGATGGCCTCGACCGGCAGCACGGCATCGCGATATTCATTGTCCGCCCCGCCCTGTGCGTCCGTTGCGGCATTCTTGCCGTCCGATCCGAACCGGATCCGCTCAAAGCCCTTGAGCCCGCGGACAATAACGCGTCCGTTGCTCGGGTCTTTGACGGCAACCGCAAACGGAACGCCATCTGCCAATCTCCATTCGACCCTGCCGACCGCATTCAGCTTATTAAGCCCGAAGCTCAGGACCGGCTCTTCCCACTCGCGGGTCGCATCGGCGACGTTGAGCTGATAGATCATCGCGGCATCGAAGTAATGGATCTGATATCCGCCTGGCCCTTTGCAGAACGTTGAGACGTGCCCGCCTTCTTCGCCGCCTTTCTCTTCGCAGCCCTTTGTAAGGTCGGTGTAGACGCTCGTGAACTCCGGTGTTCGCTTGCCCGTTCTAGCCGCTGCGAACCCATCGATGTCGATCGTGAAGATATACGCAGCTGCAGAATACTTGTCGGTTCTCGAAGACCCCTTGGCATAAACGCCGGCCATGTCGTCGTTGCCGAGAATTCGCATCTCGATCCCTGCGGGGTGGTTGGTAAAGGTCACATATTCGCGAGACTCGATCTCACTTCTGATGATCTGTTTAACCTTGCCGTAGATCTTTTCAGCCTCGGCGATCTTCATTCCCGGATGAACTCCCGCGGCCGTCCGGTAGCTTTCATCCCAGACCATTAAGTACTCGACCTTTGCTTTTTCGTCGATCTTCGCATCGCGGTCTTCCTCGCCGGCAAAGATCGTCATCACGGACTCTTCACCGTTCTTTACGGCGATCAGGGCAACGCCCTCGCCGTCGCTCGTTCGCTCAAGCTTCAGCGGAGCGACCGCTTTCCGAACCTCGGCAATGGTCATTCCGATCCGCACATTACCCGCACTACTCTCAGTAATTGTCCCCGTCGCCGACGTGGCCTGTGCAACTGCCGCCAATATACTAACTGCTATCACCAACATCCCGAATACACCCGTTTGCACCGCTTTCATCTCATCCTCCTTTATTGCTCAGAATTTCCGTTAGTTTGTCCGACCGCTCATGCGCTCTTGTTTTACTGAACGGGTCGGGTTGCCCGGACTTGCATTCCTGCCGCAAAAGAGTAAATTTCCGCTGGAGGCGCGAAATGAATACCCGCAAGATATTCCTGAACACGCTCATCGCATCCGTCGTCGTGAGCGCCGTGATCGGCATCGCCGTTATCCTGTTCGGCCAATTTGGCGAGATCGAGGTTCGCGTGCTGATGACCACGCTGACCGTGACCGCGACGAGCATTCTCGGGCTCGCCTGCGGAGCATGCTATGAGGCGGGCCGTGGCCGCAGGCTTCCACTCGCGGGCATCACCCTCTCGGTCATCTCCGCACTCGCACTTTTCCTTATCATCTGGAACGTGCTCGATGACAACGAAACATATATTAAGACAACGATGACCCTTGTAATCGGCGCCATCGTCGCCTCGCACCTCTCGCTGCTCCGGCTCGCCCGGCTCGATGGTAGATTTGCATGGACCTACACCTTCGCCGTAGTTTGCGACGTCCTGCTCGCAGCGATCATTCTCTATTTGATGTGGTTCGAACCCGAAGGCGAGAGCGACCTCGTTTTCCGCACCATGGGCGTTCTCTCGATCCTCATCGCAGCCCTTACGGTCGTAACGCCCGTCTTTCATCGGCTGAGTGCCGGAGACGATAATAGAGCGGAGAAGATCGACGAAGAGATCGCTGCTCTAAAACGGCGAATAGAAGAACTCGAAAAACTCAAGATCGAAACCCTCGATCAGCATTCAGAACCGCCTGCTTAAGCAAGCAGTCGACCCCTCAAACTACAAGCGGATCGATCAGCTTCAGGCCTTGAAATGATCTGTAG
>ERZ1066135.1137-NODE-1137-length-10977-cov-6.545962_pt1 | contig 10977 bp, 9 predicted proteins | sample MGYA00382782_ERZ1066135 | MGnify/ENA primary metagenome ERZ1066135 (study PRJEB33369, sample SAMEA5778365) | biofilm metagenome | biome: Industrial cooling water; feature: Water cooling tower basin; material: Biofilm | place: United Arab Emirates | collected...
CTGTAGGGCAACAATTTTTGCTCGCCGATTGGGGAATGGATCATCCGTCCGCGCATCGGCACGGCCTCGGAGAGCATAAAGGCGTCCATCCCGACCTCGCGTAGAGCGGCGATGCCGCGGTCCGAGAGTGCGAGGTTGATGGACCGTCCGGCCTCGACCCGTTCGTTTCGCATATCTCCGCGGGCCTCAAAGACCGTAACGGAAATGCCGCGGCGAGCGAGATATATTGAAAGGAGCGAACCCGCAAGGCCCGCTCCGATGGTCGTTACATTCTGCTGAGTCATCATTTATTCGCCGAGCTTTTCGAGCCGGACCGCCGTAACCTTGAACTCGGGTGCGAGCGTAAAGCGGTCGCGGACAGGGCTCGTCGCATAGTTCAAAAACACCGTTGGGTCGTGAAACGTCGCGAAGAGCTTTCCGTGCCGAACCTTTTCGGTGATCTTGACCGGAAGCGTGGCGTTGCCGTGGGCACTGACCATTCGCACTCGCTCACCGTTCGCAAGGCCGAGACGGTCAGCATCGGCCGAGCATATCATTATTTCGTCGGTCGGGAGCAATTCGATGTTTGGCGTTCGCATGGTCATTGTCCCCGCGTTGAAATGATAAAGCGTCCGGCCGGTCGTTAGCAAAAACGGGAAGTCTGCAGAGACGCGCTCGGGCGTTGGGCGATACTTTATGCGGCGGAGTGCTGCCCGCTTGCCGAGCGAGAAGCTCTCGCCGTGCAGTACGGTCTCGCCGGGGTGCGATTCATCCGGGCAGGGCCACTGCAGGCCGTGGTTATCTATTCGCGGGTAGCTGATGCCGCGGCCGGCGGGCCAAACGGCTCGAACTTCCTCCCAGATCTGTTCTACGCTTTCAAAAGAAAAGTGCTCGCCTTTGCCCATCGCCTTTGCCACCTCGCAGACGATCTCCCAATCGTTGCGGGATTTGCCGCGGGGCGCTACGGCCCGGCGGATCCGCTGAATTCGGCGTTCGGCGTTCATGAACGTCCCGTCCTTTTCGAACGAAGACTGGGCCGGGAGAAAAACATGGGCGAACCGCTTTGCCGTTTCGTTCATAAATAGGTCCTGAACGATGCACAGTTCGAGGCCGGCGAGTGAGCGTTCTGTTTCGTGCGAATTGGCGTTTGATAGAAAAACATCGTAGCCGATGGTCCAGAGTGCTTTGAGCTTCCCGGCTTTGGCGGCATCGACCATCTGAAGCTGATTCAGGCCTTTTGCATTGGGTATGGGTGCGTTCCAAACCGATTCGAAAAGCGGCCGGCCTTCATCGACGGCGATCGAGCCGGTGAGGATGCCGGGGTCGCAGCCCATATGGGCCGAGCCTTGAACATTATTTTGCCCGCGAAGCGGGTTTACGCCCGAGCCCGGCTTGCCGATGTTTCCGGTCAGAAGGGCGAGGTTAACGACCGTCATCACACCTTCGGTGCCCTGAAGATGCTCGGTCATTCCAAGTCCGTGGAAGCACATCGCGGGCTTTGCGGATGCGTAAAGGCGGGCCGCGGCACGGATATCCTCAGCAGCAACGCCGCATTCCGCGGCAACGGATTCGGGCGAGTAATCAGCAAGAAACGCTCGGAACTCATCGAACTCATCGACACGCTCTCGGATGAAATCTTCATCGGCAAGGCCTTCATCGATGATGGCGTGGGCCAGTGCATTGAAGAGCGGAATGTTCGTCCCGGCATTGAGCTGCAGGTGAACGTCGGCATACTTCGTGAGTTCGGTGCGACGCGGGTCGATGATGATCAGCTTTGCACCGCGGCGGACGGCCTGTTTGATACGTGCTCCCGGTATCGGGTGATTCTCGGTCGGGTTCGCTCCGCAGATGAGGATCGTGCGTGCGAGCTCGATGTCGTCAAATGAATTCGTTGCCGCTCCGGTGCCGAGCATCATCTTCATCGCTGCGGCGGTTGGTGTGTGGCAAACGCGTGCACAGCAATCGACGTTGTTAGTGCCGAGGGCGACGCGGGCAAACTTTTGAGCTATGTAATTCTCTTCGTTTGTCGCCCGAGCCGAGCCGAGTACGGCGACGCTGTCCGGGCCGTCGGCCGCGATGTAACCCTCAAGCTTTTCCGCCGTGTAAGTTATCGCCTCTTCCCAGGTGACCTTTCGCCATTCGCCGTTTTCGCGGATCATCGGTTCGGTAACGCGGTCCGGAGCATCGACGAAGCCGTAAGCATATCGTCCCTTGACACAGAGATGGCCGCTATTTACTGGAGCATCGCTGACCGGGCGGACCTGAACGACGCGGTCGCCGCGAGTTCCGACCTGCATCTCACAGCCGGTTCCGCAATATGGACAAGTGGTGCGTGTCCATTGCTCAGGCATGCCGTGGTTGATGACCGAGCGGTCTTCGAGTGCCCCGGTCGGGCAAACATCGGAACACGCACCGCAGGAGACGCAACTGCTTTCGCCGAACGGGCCGAAGTTGTCCGGCACGATGAACGACTCTTCGCCGCGGCCGGCGACCTGCCAAATGAACTGGCCCTGAACCTCGTCACAGATGCGCACGCACGCGTAGCAGTCGATGCAGCGGGACATATCGACCTTGATGTAGGTGTGCGAATCATCGACCAGATGGCCGTTGAAATTCTGGGCAAAATCGGCCGCCGTGAGGCCGTATTCGCGGGCGATGCGGTGAAACGGCTTCTCCGGAAATTTCTCGAACGCCTCGGCCGGATAGGTGCGGGCCAGCATCTTCAGGTTCATCCGGCGGCCCGCCTCGACCTCGGCGGAGTGCGTCTCGACACTCATACCTTCAGCGATCTCGACCGCACACGCTGGCGTTTCACGAAGCGAACCTGCGACGTCCACTAGGCAGAGGCGGCAAGCACCGGCGGGCTTAAGCCGCGGGTCGTCGCAGAGCGTCGGTAAGGAAATACCACATTGAGTCGCGGCCGAGAGGATCGTCGTGCCTTCGGTGAATTCGTGGGTGGTGCCGTTGATAGTTGCGCGTAGCATAATGCCTCCTTAAGCCGGATCGGACGGGAAAATCAAAGGCTAGATGCAGGCTAAGCCAGCGGTGATAAAGCCATTTTAGCGCAAGGCTTCGCTGATGACCTCATAAAAGCGGAAGACGTCAGCAAAACTGTTGTACAGCGGCACCGGAGCGACGCGAATGACATCTGGCTCGCGCCAATCGGCGAATACGCCCCGGGCAGTAATTGCGTCGAAGAGTTGCTTGTCGGAATCGCGGACGCGGATCGAGAGTTGGCAGCCGCGTTGCTGCGGGTCGGCGGGTGTTATCACTTCGATGCGGCCGGTATCGATGTTCTTGAGAAGATGCTCGAGGTATCCAGTCAGGCATTCGGACTTCGCTCTTAGGCTCGGAATCGTCGCTTCGTCAAATATCTCGAGCGAGGCGCGCAAGGCGGCGAGCTGAAATATTGGCGGATTTGAGAGCTGCCAGCCTTCGGCACCAGCCAGCGGGACGAACTCCGGACCCATCAGGAACCGCGTCGCTTTGTCATGTCCCCACCAACCGGCAAAACGCGGCAGGTCAAAACTGCGGGCGTGGCGCTCATTAACAAAGATGCCGGCGATGCCTCCCGGGCCTGCATTGAGATATTTATAAGAACACCAAGCGGCGAAATCGACTTCCCAGTCGTGGAGTTTCAGTTCCAGATTGCCCGCGGCGTGGGCGAGGTCAAAACCGACGACGCAGCCTTCGCGATGGCCGGCCTCGGTGATGGCGGCGATATCGAACGCTTGGCCGGTGTAATAATTAACCCCGCCGAGCATTACGAGGGCAATGCTCTCGCCCTCGCGGTCGATGAGTTCGAGGATGTCTTCGGTGCGAAGTGTCGCTTCGCCCTCGCGGGGCGTGAGTTCGATCAGGCTTGAAGTCTCGATCCCGTGAAACCTCAACTGCGATTCGACTGCATATTGATCCGACGGGAACGCTCCTTTCTCGATGACGATCTTGTAACGTTTGGGCGTCGGCCGATAGAACGAGACCATCAGCAGATGAAGATTCACCGTAAGCGAGTTCATCGCGACGACCTCGACCGGCTTTGCCCCAACTAGGCGGGCGAGCGACTCGGTCACGAACTCGTGATAGGGAAGCCACGGGTGATGGGCATGAAGATGTCCCTCAACGCCAAGTCGTGCCCAGTCATCGAGTTCGGCGTTGATGTAGTCGCGGGCGGTCTTCGGCTGCAGGCCCAGCGAATTGCCGGTGAAATAAACTGCGTCGCCGCCTTCAGGAAGCTGCGGAATATGAAACCGCTCGCGAAAGCCGGCAAGCGAATCCTCGCGGTCGGCGGCCGCGGCAAATTCCGGCCCGGTGTTGAACTGATGAAGCTGCGACATAAATTTCTGCTACAAATCTAAACCATCCGGAACATTTCGAAAACTGCCGGCGTTAAGCAATCTACCTAAACGGGCGATCAGGTTTTTCTTTTTGATATTTTTTTGATCCGAAGCTCGCGTTAGGAAATGCGGGACCAAGCAGACCCGACACTTTATATCGAACAAGACGGAGGCACTAATGAAAAAGATCTTCAAACTTACTTCTCTTCTCGCTGTCGCACTTTTCGCAGGAGCTGTCGCAACTAGCGCACAGACCGTTACTAAAATGGAAGCCGAGATCGCTTTTGACTTTGCTGTCGGCGGAAAAACGCTTGACGCCGGAAAGTACGAGGTACGCGTTGGCCGCAACACGGCTGGTGGTGCGTCCGTGTTCATCGTGAACGATGAAGGCAAGGTCGTACAGTCGGTATTCGCCACGTACACAGGTGACATCGCCAAGAGCCAGGCCGAACTTGTCTTCACCCGCCAGCAGGGCCGCTGGGCACTTGCGAAGGTGAATATGCTGGAATCTGGAATTGCAGTTCCGAAGGGTGCAAGGGGCCGGTACTCAGCCGACGTAAAGACGGAATAAACTTTTGGCTTAAGGGTTGAAAGTACAGCATGCCTCGGGCCGGAAGGGAAAGCCGGTGCGGGGCATCTTTACGTTTGGCTGAATTGTGAAAGTGGCAGGCCGAGCCAATTGAGCGCAGCACCGTGGAAGAGCATCGACTTGATCATATCGTCATAGGGCATCGAGTCGATCAGCTTTCCGGGCTCGAGTTCGCCGAGCGGAAAAGGATAATCGGTGCCGAGGGCGACCTGGTCAGCACCGACGAGCTTGATCAAGTAATCGAGCTTTGCAGGTTCGTGAACCAGCGAATCGAAATACATCCGGCTGAGGTATCGCCGCGGACTGTGCGGGTTGTCGATGGCGCAAAGGTCTGGCCGCACATTGAAACCGTGCTCGATCCTGCCAATGGTCGCCGGAAACGCTCCGCCGCCGTGGGCAAAGCAAATGCGAAGGTCGCGGCACTTTTCGAGCGTTCCGGAAAAGATCAGTGAGCAGATGGCCCGCGAGACCTCGGCCGGCATTCCAACCAACCAAGGAAGCCAATATTTTTGCATATCGGCCTCGCCCATCATCTCCCAAGGATGAACGAAGACGGCCATCCCGAGCTCCTCACACGATTGAAAAAACTCGAGGAACTGAGGCTCGCTGAGATTAAGCTGATTGACGTTCGTGCCGATCTGAACGCCGGCGAGCCCGATCGCCTTGCACCGTTCGAGTTCCTTTACGGCTAGCGACGAGTCTTGCATTGGAACCGTGCCGAGCCCGACGAAGCGGAGTGGGAACTCCGTGACAATATCGGCGATATGGTCGTTGAGGAACTTTGAGACCTCGAGGCAATCGGCCGGTTTAGCCCAATAGCTGAACATCACCGGCACGGTCGAGAGAACCTGCACGCCGATTCCGTGTGCGTCCATCTCTTCTATCCGCTTAACCGGATCCCAGCAGTTTGATTCGATGTCGCGAAACTGCTTGCCATCGTCGCGGACCATGTGTGCCGAACATGGCTGGTAATGGTCGAGCGAAATGAACCCGCCATATCCGAACCGCTCCTTCCACGCGGGGATCTCTTTCGGGAGAATATGTGTGTGTACGTCGATCTTCAGCACGTCAGTTCATTATCGGGTTCATTTCCGAATCCGCAAGTTCACCCGGCTGCCGGCCGCCAAGAAAAGCTTCGAGATCAGCTTGCTGATGCGGGTTTGCCGGCTTTGCGATCGGCGTGCCATCAGGAATGTAAATGATCGTCATAACCTCGCGAACTCGGTCAGCGTTATGATTCGGTCCTGCTGAATGGATGGTCCAGCCGAGGTGAAAAGTAGCATCGCCGGCTCTAAGGTTATCCGGGCCGCTGATGGGGTAACCCTTCTCATTCACGAATCGGGAATAATAAGAGTCGCTTTCGTCAGAGATCTCGAGGTCGGCGCGGTGTTGGTCTTTGTGCGAGCCTTCAGCGAATCGCACAAGGCCCATATCCGCCGTTACGTCTACTAGCGGCATCCACATTGTCACAGCCATTTCGGTAGCAAGCGGCCAGTAATACATATCCTGATGCCAGGGAGTTGGCCCGCCCCCGGGCTCCTTGAACAAAGCCTGGTCATGATAAAGGCGAACCCGTGCTACCCCGAGAATATCCGCAGCCGCCTGAGCGAAACCGCCGTTGAAAACAAACTCCTTCACGCCCGGATCCTGCCGCCAGAGGTTAGTAACCTGAAGGAATGCTTTGCCGTACGTATCGCGATCGCCGAGCGGGCGATGCTCGTTCGCGAGCCGTTTGACAACTGCTGAGATATCCCTTCGGCCCTGCTCTACCTCCTTCGAACTGGCAAGACCTCGCAAAAGTGTCCATCCCTTTTCGGTAAGACTATGGTCGAGAAACGTTGGTGCTTTTATCTTCGCCTTAAGGGTTTCTATGGTCACAAGCGAACCTTTCCATGCAAAAGAACTATTACTTTAATATTGAGGTCATGCAACGACCGGAGGCGGCTCCATTACGGTGCCGCAGCTCTTGCAGGTCCGTAGGTCCTGGCTGCCGTAGAACTTTTCGAAGACGCCCTGGAATTGGGTCGTGATGTCGCCTAGCTGGAAATATTCTTCGTAGAGCTTTTCGTTGCAGTTTTCGCAGTACCAGAGCAGGCCGTCGAGTTCGCCTTCACGGCGTTTGCGTTCGATGACGAGGCCGATGGTATTTTCACCTCGGATCGGGTTGTGCGGAATGCGCGGCGGGAGCAAGAACATCTCGCCCTCGCGGATCGGGACATCGACCGCCTTTCCGTCTTCCTGAATTTTGACGAGCAGATCGCCCTCAAGCTGGTAGAAAAGCTCTTCGCCTTCGTCCCAGTGATAATCTTTCCGCGAGTTCGGTCCGCCGACGACCATCACGATAAAGTCGTCGTCATCGTAAACGCATTGATTACCCACCGGCGGCTTGAGCAAATGGCGATGCTCATCGATCCACTTTTTGAAGTTGAAGGGACGGCGAATCATAGCTGCATTGTAACCGCGAAGTACGGGTAGAGGTCAAAGTGTGGTCAGCTTTTCGACCGTCCGCCAGTTGCGCGCGGTAACAGCCAGGTTGAGCTTTTTTTCGAATTGGCCGCGGCCAAGAAAACTCTCTGCGACTCCCATCGGCAGGTGGCAATAGATCTCGCGGCCGATAGCCTGGAAGCGTTCCGCCGACGGCGTCAATTCTACGAGCAGTCGGGCCTGTTCTGCGGTCAAGTTTTCTTTCAGAAAAAGCACGTGCATTTCTTTGTGGCTTTGGAATTGGCCGGCAAAGGGATTACTTTCGAGTACCGTTTGAATATGCCGCTTTTCGCGGACCATCACCGAGACGGTCTTGCCGAAAGTTTTTCGGATGGCTGCTTCGATCTGATCCGAGAGGATTATTTCGGGGTGTTCGCCCTTACTTACTTGCAGGCTACTGACACAGTCGAACGCGACGTTTCCGCTGTTGATATAGCTCTTGACGTTGCCAAAACGGAGAGCTTCGAACATCGCCCGAAGCTCTTCCATCTTGATCATTGTGTTCCCGCCAACGTTTATGCCGCGGAGAAGTGCAACGTGTCTCATATAAAGTGAAAAGGTGAAAGGGTGAAAAACTTAAAGGGTGAAAGAGTTGTCGGCGATAAGCCTTTAACTTTTCCACCCTTTCACATTTACCCCCTTTCGACTTCTTAGGCATTCGCCATATCGATGACAAAGCGGTAGCGGACATCCGCCTTCACCGTTCGGTCGTACGCGGTATCGATGTAGTCCGGCCTTATCAGTTCGATATCAGAGGTAATGCCGTGTTTCGCACAGAAATCTAGCATCTCCTGCGTTTCCGGAATGCCGCCGATAAGCGACCCGGCAATCGCCTTGTTGCCGAGTATTAATGACGCCTGATGCACCGTCGCCGGCGTTTCGGGCATTCCAACGACAACAAGCACGCCATTGAGCCCAAGAGCGTTGATATACGGATTGATGTCGTGATCCGCGGAGACGGTGTCGATAATGACGTTGAACGTGCCCGCAACTGAGCCCATTGCGTCCGCATCGCGGCTGACGACGAACTTGTCGGCACCAAGTTTCGCTGCATCAGCTTCTTTACTTGGCGAGGTGCTAAAGACCGTTACTTCGGCGCCCATTGCCTTTGCGATCTTAACGGCCATGTGGCCAAGCCCGCCGAGCCCGACGACGCCGACCTTCTGGCCCGGGCCAACGCCCCAACGTTTGAGCGGCGAATATGTGGTAATGCCAGCGCAAAGAAGCGGAGCCACGCCCGGAAGGTCCGCCTCAGGCGCGGTTACGTTTAAGGCGTATGCTTCATCGACGACGTAGTGTTTCGAATAGCCGCCAAACGTCGGTGTCGTGCGATCCATTTCGGTGCTGTTATAGGTCTGTGCCGAACCCTTGATGCAGTATTGCTCGACGCCATGGTGGCAGGCACCGCACTCGCGGCACGAATCGACAAAACAGCCGATACCGGCGAAGTCGCCTTCCTTGAATTTGGTCACCTCGCTGCCGACCTTGGTCACGCGACCGACGATCTCGTGGCCCGGTACCATCGGGTAAAGCGACGGGATGAGCGGTTCCCATTCGGCACGTGCCTGATGAATATCCGAGTGGCAAATACCCGCGTAAAGTATGTCGATTAGAATGTCCTTCGGGCCGACCTCGCGGCGTTGGAATTCGAATGGTTCAAACGTGGCCTCGGGGCCGGAAACTGCGAAACCGCGAGTCGCGATCCCTTCTGCTGCTGGAGCTGTCATTTTTGTTCTCCCTTATAGTCTATTTGCCCATGAGATATCCGAAGATTTGGTGCCGGGAAGCGACCTTCGCTATCTCACATCGCCTTTAAAATCGTTCAGACAACCGTTATTCAATGGTCGCGATGACCTTTAGTTCGATCGCGATCGGCGTGGGAAGCGAGCTTATCTCGACGGTCGTCCGGCACGGACGGTTCTCGGCGAAATACTCGGCGTAGATCTTATTATACACGGCGAAGTCGTCCTTCATGTTGGTAAGAAAGACCGTAACGTCCACGATGTTGCCCCACGACGATCCTGCGTCCTCAAGGATGTAGCGAACGTTCTGGAACACCGAACGGCATTGCGTTTCGATGTTGTAGGAGACGATCTCACCGGCATCGTTCAATTCTACGCCTGGTATTTTCTTCGTGCCGCGTTCCCGCGGGCCGACGCCCGAAAGAAAAAGCAGGCTCCCGACGCGGCGTGCGTGAGGATAAAGCCCGACGGGCTCCGGTGCCCTGGAAGATTCGAGGGCTGTGTTTTCGTCCATGAGTGGATTGTATCGCAGAAGCGGTTGCCTCAAAAACCCGGGCGGCTCTGTGCGGCCTTTTGGCTTTGCCTTAGAGATACCGCACAATCAAGGTATGGAACGGATCATCCTTGAGGTCGTGCTGATCGGCGCCCTGATTATCATCAACGGCCTTTTTTCAATGACCGAGATCGCGGTCGTGTCGGCCCGGCGGATGCGGCTGCAAGGCGCCGCGGGCGAGGGAAGCAAGGGTGCCGCAGCGGCGATCGAGTTGCAGGAGCGCCCGGAGCGTTTTCTTTCGGCGGTGCAGATCGGCATTACGCTGGTCGGCATTCTTTCGGGTGCATTTGGCGGAGCGTTTCTCTCTCAGGAGGTTTCTGCACTGGTCGCGACAGTTCCGGCTCTCGAACCATACTCGGCGAGCATCGGTTTCGGGCTTGTTATCCTTGTGATCACATATTTCTCGCTCGTGGTCGGCGAGCTTGTCCCAAAGAACATCGCGCTCAATATGCCGGAGGCAGTCGCGACGACGTTTTCGCGGCCGATGCGGTTCGTTTCAAAGCTGACGGCACCGGTCGTTTGGCTGCTCAGCCGATCAACTCGGGTCGTGCTCAGGTTGTTTCGCGTTTCAGAGGCGACGGACAGCGTGATGACCGAAGACGAGATCCGAGCCCATATCGCTCAAGGAACAGAGACCGGCGTGTTTCACTCGAGCGAGCAGGAACTGATCGAAAGCGTTCTTCGGCTTGATGATCTGAGGGCGACAGCGCTGATGACGTCGCGGGTAAAGATCGAGTGGATAAACCTTGAAGACGACACTGAGACCGTCAAACGGCGATTGGCAGAAAGCGGCTTTTCGCGGCTGCCGGCAGGACGCGGGAGCCTGGATGAACTCGCCGGCGTGATCGAGAAACGAGATGTGCTCGTCCAGATGCTTGAGGGCAAGGAGCTCGATCTTGCAGCATCGCTCCGCGAGCCGACGTTCGTGCCGGAAACGGTCACGGTCCTCGAACTGCTTGCGCTTTTCCGCAGCACAGCGTCGGACGTTGTCTTCATCGTCGATGAATTTGGGTCGATCGAAGGGCTGGTGACGCTAAAGGACGTGCTTGAAGAGATCGTCGGCGATTTTCCGATCGGCGGTTCCGTTCAGGGAAGCGTGTTTGTTAGAGAAGATGGCTCGATGCTGATCGACGGCAGTTTGCCGGTCGATGAATTTCTTGAGGCGATCGGCGTCAAAGCCTTGCCCGCGGGCGAACGCGGGATGTATCAAACGCTTGCCGGGTTTGTGCTGACCCGGCTCGAGCGGCTCCCGCACGAAGGCGACCATTTCGAATGGAACGGCCGCCGCTTTGAGGT
>ERZ1066135.1138-NODE-1138-length-10974-cov-5.524590_pt1 | contig 10974 bp, 5 predicted proteins | sample MGYA00382782_ERZ1066135 | MGnify/ENA primary metagenome ERZ1066135 (study PRJEB33369, sample SAMEA5778365) | biofilm metagenome | biome: Industrial cooling water; feature: Water cooling tower basin; material: Biofilm | place: United Arab Emirates | collected...
TTTTGATACGTTACATTGAGCGATGCTATGTTTTTGCTGTATCTGCTGGCAGGGTCGCCCACGATATAGTTGATGATGGTATTGGCATTTTGCGTAAGCTGCACAAAATCAAGGCTATTGAGCTGCAAGGTATCTTGCGGAGTGGCGGCAGTGAGCCGCTCAAACTGGTTGCGCACACGCGTGACCGACTGAAAATTGGAATAAGAAGAAGAAAAAGAGAGCTTTGGTGTAGGCGAAAAAGACACATTAGCCGAATAAATATTTCTGTTCATGCCCGATATTTTGTCGCCCTTGAGGTTTGAACGCTGAATACCCACACTCCCGGCCACATTGAGCCTGCCTTCCAAGAATTTTTTTCCTGCATTGGCGGTGTAATTTTCAAAATCGTTGTTGAAAAAATACGAACCCATCGTTCTATACTCTGGGTCTATGCGTTCGTAGCCTACGCCTAGAGTGAGCCCGTCTTTGCTGTAGGTAGCTTTGGCATTGTAGGCGTTGCTAGTAGCGCTGGTAGTTCGGTTTGTGAAACCGGGAAGATTGGCCCCAAGCACTTTTACGCTCGATTCTGTGGCTACAGGCGAGCGCACATCGTTTGTATAGGCACTGGTAGCGTATTCACCCGAAAGTGTAACCCACTTAGTAAGCGATTTGTTGGCCACAAACGAGGCAATGGCGTTCTCGCCCGGCTGTATGGTTTGCATCATTGGCGGACGAATGGAGTTGGGATTGTCTTCCCCTCTGAAAAATATGAAATCAAGAAAATTTCGCTCTTTCCCCACACCTATTTTCATGCCCATGCCCATACGCTCATAGTAGGGTACAATATTAACATTGTTTGTATCTTCTTGAATGGCGCGATTCAATCGTCCATACATGGCCGAAAATCTGAATATGCCCGGTTTTAGTTCTACACCACCGCCTAAAAACACATGCCCATTGAGTGAGTAGCTTGAAAAAATCATATTGTTATATCCCGCATAAAATTTTATCCATTTATAATATGGTGTAGCTCCAAATTGATTGAAAGGCTGCTGAAACTGCGATTGTTGATTTGAATAGGTATAAGAAAGTGGCACATTCCACCCATAAATGCCAATATTTACACTACCTGAAAGGAAGTAATTATAAGGAGGTCTTCGGTTGGGAATACCAAAGGCATCGTAATAAATTTGGTTAGCCGAAAGCGTGCCTGTGAGCTTAAAAGGTTTTTTGCTACGACCAATTTGGCTTAAATCCTGTGCCAAAAGGGGCATAGCAGCCATTATAAAAAACAGGAAAGCTACACTTAAAAACAACTTATATGACAGAAATGCTTTCACTAATTGTTTGGTTTGATATATCGCTCTTTTTGTTTGAATCCCTTTTTAAGTTTTTTGCTGTTTGCCTTAGATTTTTGTGGTTTTTTATTGGCATTCATCACATCTGGAATGTCTTTAAACTGTTTGCGCTTGCCAAGAGGTGTGTGGTAGCCCACAGCCAACTCATAAGCACCGCTAGCCAAGAGCACATTGGCCGAAGGCGAAACATTGAAATCGTAGTGTGCGACAATAAAAAAATTTGACCAAGCCAATTCTGTGCCTACACCTGCCACTTGGCTCAACGAAAAGCGAGGAATAATGCTAAAAGAAGCATCGTTAAGCTTGTATTTGACCCTTGCACCTATATTCACAAAGTGCTTTGTGCCTTGCCAACGATAGAAAAGTTCGGGCGTAAGAGAGATATTTTGTTTCAGTTCTATGCGATAGCCCCCATGCAATTGCAACCTTACCGGCAAGCTCGCTCTTGGGCCCATGAGCGATATATCGGGCTGATGAATGTGGTAAGCAGCGATTGCCACAAAATATTTTTGTTTTCGAGCCTCGTCTTCTTTAACCAAGTGTATGCCCAAGCCTGCATCGAAAAATGGCTTCACAAATTGTGAAGCATTCTCGCCCGTAGGCAACGAAGAATTGTATCCATAGTTATCCGAATATTGACTTCCGGTAGAGAAACTGGTACTTTCAGTAGATATATTGGCATAACCCGCCATAGCCCCCAAGGCCAAATGAAGCCTATTGCCAAGGGCAATGTCATGCGCATAAGCTGCCGAAGCTGCATAAAAATTGTATCCCGGAGTTCCGGTAAAATTCTCAGAACGGGCACTGATACCCAAGCCACCCCACCGAAAATATTCTTTTTTGGCACTCATAAATGGTTTTATCAGTGTGAAAGAAGGCGATTTGTAGCTGATGTTTGGCAATTGGTATTGATTTCTGTAGTGTACCATCGCCTTAAACTCATTGTCGGCTACAGCATAGGAAGGCGAAATGAGCAAAGGACTGTATTGATATTGCGTGTAGGCCACATCTTGCGCTTGCAAAACCAAAAGGAAGCAGAGTGAAAAAAGTAAAGTAAGAGGTTTGGTGAAAATCATTTTTGGGGTGTCAGGTGTCGGTTTTCAGGTAAAGTATTTATGAATGACGATTTTAGATTTACAATTATTTTCTCGCTGAGACTCTGAGAACGCAGAGATTTTATTTTCTTTATTTTTTATTTTTTCTTTGTGTAGCTCTCGCTGACACGCTGAGAGAGCCCCCTACTAAATCCTCCCGCAAAAGGGGAGGACTTTAGAGACGTTGTCAACGGAAATTAGTAGTCATATTTTGAACCAATTCTTTCATATCTTATCTCTCATATCTCATAGTTCATAACTCATATCCATCTTCATCTTACCAAAGTGACAATGCCGTGTTTTTTACCTTGGTAGGTGATGGGTTTGTCATCGTAAAATCGTCCTTCTATCTCCCACATGTAGGCACCGGAGGGTAGTTTTTCACCGCCTCGGCTGCCGTCCCATCCGGTTTGTTTTATTTCCTGGAGGTCGTCTGATTTATAGACCATTCTGTTGAAGCTGTCGAATATGCGGAGTGAAAGCTGTTTTATACCTGTGCCATACACATGAAAAAGGTCGTTTTGACCATCGTCATTGGGCGAGAAGAGGGAAGGAATAAATAATCGGTTTATCACCTGCACCAAAACTGTGTCCACGGCTCTACAACCGAAGCTATCGGTCACCTCTACAAAATATGTGGTGGTAAAATCGGGGAAAAATGAGGGCGATTGGGCAAATTTATCTGAAATATATTCCTCAGGAAACCAACGGTAGTACTGACCGCCAAAAGCAGAAACAGAAATATTATCACCATTTCCAATAGTCACCGTGTCTGCTGAAGTGTAGGGTTTTGGCAATGAATTTACAGTGACAGTGATAAAAGCAGTGTCGGGCTTACAAAAATATGTACTTGCTACCAAACGATACGTAGTAGTGGTTTGAGGCATCACCACAGGGTTTGAGGCACTATAATTTCCGGGAAACCATTGGTATTTGTAATCAAAATAGCTGTTTGTGGCCGTAGGATTGTCTCCCAAAGTGGTACTATCGCCAATACATATATACCTAGATGCACCGGTGTTGAGCACTGTGGGCTTATTTACTCTATATTTCACCGTGTCAAAAGCCAAACAAGCATTTTTGTCAATCACTTTTAGAAAAAACACAGAGTCAGAAATGATCGTAACGATTGGACGAGCCAAAAGACTGTCTGCCACCGCCAACCAACGATATTGGTAGGGAGTAGTTCCCAGTCGGGCAGGCTCTAAAGCCCCCAACTGGGCAGTGACGTTGTAACAAATGGTAGAATCAAGTCCGGCATGTGCTGTGGGTAAAGGGTAGTATCTCACTTGGAGTGTATCGAAATAATAGCAGCCCAAAGCATCGGTGGCTTTCACAGTCAAACTCGTGTTGGTATCTAGCTTGGCTATGGCAAACGAAGGCCCTGCTACAGAAGGGAAAACGGAAGAAAACCATTGTAAACCATGAGCATAAGTAGGAGAAATAGTGAGCGAATTGAATTTACAAACGGCTGTGTCTTTTATGGCTATGCGAGGAAGCGGCAGCGTGTCTACTACTACGGTATCAAAGCCTACACAGCCAAATTTTGAAGTAATACGTGTGAAAATGGTGTCTTTTTTGAGAGCTACACCTGTAAAAGTGCGATTGATTGACAAACTGGCTACACTTTTTGAATACCATAAAATAGTATCGGTTTCCAAGCCTTGGAGAAGTGAATAGGGCTCTTTGAAACATTGTTTGTAGACTCCGGGCAATGTGCCAACCGGAAGCGGGATAGCATCAATGGCCAAAGTATCGTACAAAGTGCAGCCAAAGACTTTTTTCAGGCTGATAATAATATTTTGGAGGCCACTCACCGTATGGGTGTAGCTAAAACTATTGGCTTTTGCCAAACCCACACCAGCCACCGACCAGTTGACAATATCTGTACCGCTGCCTTTTATCAAAGTAATGGTTTTGCCAAAGCAAGTAGAAGTGTCATTCCCCAAAGAAATACTCCTACACACAGCAAAGCTATCTATCGGAGAGAAAACACTCGATTTTTTAGCTGCATCTGTCGCCTGAATGCGCCAATAGTATTTGCCTTCAGGGAATTTTTTGAGCCATCCGGTAGTGGTAGAAGTATATTTACCCCTGGTATTAAGGTAATTATATCCGTTTGAAAGCAAAGCCTGTGGTGATAAGATGTTAAAGCTGTCTTTTTTAGTGCTTAACCACAGATTGTAAGTAAGTCCATCAGCAGGAGTAGCATCATCCACAAATGCTGCCCATGACAAGCGCACAGAATCGGCTTCTACCAATGCAAGTGCCTGTCCGCTAAAAGTGGGGGGACTGATGTTTTCTGTACCAACATTCCTATAAATATAAGTAACAGGCCCTCCGGTAGAGAATCCTGAAATCAAAATATCGTTTTTGGCATCGTTGTTAAAGTCTGCAATGGCCACATCTGAAAAAGATACGTTTTCAAACACCGCAGCCGATGGATTTAATAAGTTGCTGCCGGCATAGGTGTACAGAACTGATGCAGCCGAAGCCCCACCCGTGCGACCACAGAAAAATACATCTGCAAAACCATCGTTATTTACGTCTCCCCAAGCTATTCCGCCATTATCTATATTGGAAAAGGCACTAGAAATAGGCAAAAAAGCTGCGCCCAAATTATTTCTATATATCTTGGTTGTTCTCACATTGGTACGGCTTATCCCTGAAATGGCTATATCCGCATACCCATCGGCATTGAAATCAGGAGTGCTTACCCGACTGAAAGCCAATGGAGGCAGATTGGTGTTTTGCGCCACAAATGTGCCTTTGCCCGTGCCTAAGTACACATCGCTGAAATAATTGTTGTTTTCGTCTATTCCTCCGGCCACCAAATCGGGGAAGTTGTCACGATTGAGGTCGGCCACGGCAACACTTCCATTGGAGAAAGGCGGAACGCCCGTAACTGTTACAGCTTGGAAGGTCTCGTTTCGATTATTTATATAAATGACAGACATGAAGGCGTTTGCAGTGTCTTGCCCTGCCATGAAAAAGTCCATATCTCCATCGTTTTCTACATCAAGCCAAGCCACAGAACTGTAAGAAAGCAGAGGCAACGAAACCGACACTTCCGAAAAAGTGCCGTTCTTGTTGTTTTTGTACAAAATTGATTTTTTGTCTCCACTGGCATTTTCGCCCGTAATGAGCAAATCGGGGGCATTGTCCATGTTAAAATCGGCCATGGCAGCATCTCCTCTGTAAAGCCGAGGAATTGGAATGCCTGCATCGGAAAAACTAAAGTTGCCATCGTTGTAGTAAAATCCCGTTCGGATGATGCCGTCTACATCTGACCCCATAATAAACACATCTAAATCGCTGTCGCCATCTACATCGGCTGTAATCAGGCGTGTATTTCCCAGTTGCGGCAAACCCGTCACGCTGATAGGTATCAAGTTATAAGCTTGCGAAAAAGTTAGTAACGGAAGGAAAAGAAAAAGAAATTTCAAATTATTTACGAATTACGATTTTAGATTTTAGATTATTTTCTCGCTGAGGGACAGAGAACGCAGAGATTTTTTCTCCTTTTTCTCAGTGCTACTCTGTGATTCTTCGTGTGGCTCTGTGTAATAACTGCACTACAAAATGACACAAAGACTTCAATAAGAAATATCTATTTACGAATTACTATTTTGAATTTACGGCTTAATCATTTGTTGTCATATATCACATATCAGCTATTAGTTAATCAATATTTCACTTTCAACTCACCTGAAATGGGGGAACTGCCTCCGTCTGTGTGTTGCGCCCTGATTCGGTATGAGTATGTGGTGTTTATGGTAATGTTTTGGTCTATAAATTCCAATTTATCTTTTTCTATACTTTTGTAGAGTTTAATGGGTTTGTTGTTTTCTCCACGGAATAGAAGGTATTTCTCTAAGGTGGGCGAAGCGGGATACTTCCAATTAATGACAATTCGGGCGTTTTCTATCTCCGCTTTCGATTGCAATGCAGTAATGGCAGGCTTGGTTTTATTATTTACCAACTTTGTTTTAACCAAGAGGCTTGGTTCACAAGTATTCCCATCTTCGTCTGTGGCCGTGAGTCGGTATTGGTAAAGTCTATCTTTTTCTACTTTTTTATCTATAAATTGATTTGATGCCAAAGCCGAAAATGGTAAGCGTACCATTTCTACCCATTCGGAGGAGTCACTATCTAGTCTGTAAAGCGTGTGAAAAGCCACATCGTTGCTGTTGCTGGGTGCCCACTTGATTAAAATGGCTGTATCTGAGGCTATTAGTGAACTTATCACAGGCACAGAAGGAGCAATTTTATCAGGCTTACGTAGCTTCACATGAGCTGTCATAGCCGATGGGTTGTAGTGCCCGTCCACGGCTTGGAGCTTATAGTAAATAAATTTCGATAAATTATTAAGCGAAATACTATCAACATAAGCAGTGTCTTTGATGATGGGGTAGGTGTTTGAAAACTCCTCGTTTGGACTATTGGCCACAAACAAACGATAGCCATAAAAATCAGCTTCTTTATTTGGGTGCCAATGCAAATGCACTTTTCCTGTGGTGTCTATATATCCCGACAAGCCTTTGGGAATGGCCGGAGGCGTATTGTCTTCCAAAGCGAACAGCACCGGCAAAGAGGCATAAACCACACTGTCTTTGCCAAAAGCACGCACCACGATGTAGTTACTCGGGTGTTCAGCTTTCATCACCGCTTCTCGCACCGAAGTTTTGTACTTTCCTACCGATTTGTATTTTCCTGTAGCTTTTGAAGCCAAAGCCAGCTCAAACCCTGTAATCAATCCATTGTATTCTGCCGGAAATTCCCAAGTCACATACAGATTCACTTTGTCAATCATTTTCAAGGCTGAAATAGACGGACGGGCAGGCACCGGTTCTTTGCCTTTTCCCTTTACCACGGGGGAATATGGTCCAATATCACCAAAAACCGTAAGACCGGCTATTCTGTAGTGGTAGGTATTTGCATTATCGGGCAGTGTGTCTATAAAAGAGGCCATTCCATCGTTGCCAATGGCATTATCAAGTGGTGAAAAAGGAGCTTCGGTGATGTTTTGCCACTTTTTGCCATCAGCACTGCGCTCTATCTGCCAAGCAGAGTAGTAATCTTTTATTAAACTAATATCCCATTCTAATTTTACATTTTTTGTGCCAAAAGCAGCTTTTAGTCTTCTGATTTTTGGGCTTTCAGAGAGTATTTTGGCATCTACAAAAGTAAATCCCGAATCTATTTTCAGCACAGAGCGAGGTACATTTGACGATACTACATAAAGATATTTTTCATTTCTCTTAATGGTAGAATCTGCAAAATACAAAGCTGAAAACTGGGCAGCCTTCAAAGAGCGGTCGGCACTAAATAAAGCAAATCCAAACCTATTTTCGGTTTCTTTTGCCTTGTTTATCATGCTAAAAATACTTGAGTTTGGGGTGTTTAGTTCCAGCGATTTGCCGTGAATACACTGGGCTGCAATGGCAGCATATTTGTCGTTGGTAGCCAAGAGATATTTTTCCCATTCTATTTCAGAAATGGGCTTCAATGGCTGTGGGGTGAGAATGGTTTTGATAGGATGTGGCAGCAACGTAGAATCTCGCACCAAAGTGTAGCGCACCACTGTGTAGCCGTAGGTGTTGCCATATTCCCAAGCCATAGGTTTGTCGGGTGCCCAGCGGAGCAGTATTCTGTCTTTTTTCACTGCACTTTTCACACGCACAGCATATTCACTTTGGGCAAGAGCACTACCATGAATGGTTAAAAAGAGCAATATGTATTTTAAAAATTTCAAATGATTATGTTCTTGTTAATAAATTCGTTTTTTGTGCTTCTCGCTCAGTCACAAAGGCTCACAGAGATTAATCTAACTCAAATTATTCTCTCGCGGAGACACAGAGAACGCAGAGGTTTTATTTTCTTTATTCTTTATGTAGCTCTGTGATTCTTCGTGTGACTCCGTGTTATAGCTTTTATACAATGTGGCTCAAAGATTTCACAAAGGTTCACCGAGATTAATCTAACTCAAATTATTTTCTCGCTGAGACACAGAGAACGCAGAGGTTTTTATTGTCCATAATATGTTTTGTTTTATGTTGTATTTGATATTTGTATATCTCATTATTTTTTAGTTGCCAACTTCATTTGATTTTTTCCAATACTGCATTTTTGATAAACCGTACTTGCCCATTAGCCAATGCCTCCATGCTGCCATTTAATTTGATATTACTAAACTCCACCGGTATAGTCACGTTCACAAACGGAACTTCTAAATTAGCAATGCCCGAAATCGCATCCGTGCCCTCCTGTCGCACTTCGGTAATTTTCATTTTCAGGCTATTAATATTAATGTATTCTCCCACCGTGGGCATACGAATGGGTGGTATGGTAAGTGAAGGAACGGTGATTACAAATGCCTGATTGCACCGAAAATCAGGATTCACGGGGGAAGTGGTACTGAAAAAATCAGCCACGGTAGGCTCGCTTATCAACGTTTGGCAATTGGAAGAAACCCTATATTCGTACTTGCTGCCCGGTTTCAAGGTGGTGAGTGTAGCCTTGGGCGAGTTGTAAACCACTGTGTACCAGTCTGACAAAGGATAAGGCTCTGCCGTTCCTACCTCTCTGTACTCAAACCTAAAGGCTGAGTTTCTGGGCGAGGGTGTCCAAGCCAATTCTGCGGAAGTTTGAGAGATGTTGCTTTCTATGATGTCGGTAGGCGGATTGCAAGGGTCGCCAAAAGTAAACCGCAATACTTCAGAGAAGCCATTGTTTTTGAACAAATCAAAACCGTAGCTGTCTACCGCCTTGATTCTGAGTGCATAAGAACGCCCTGCAATCATGGAAGGCTCAGAAGGACCCATCACAAACTGTGTTTGCGATGTTTTAAAGGTATGAAATGCCGCTTGGGCATTGATGGCATCGTTGGCATTTCTGCCCTCAGGCCATATTTCCACTATTTTCACTTCGTATTCTACGCTAAAGGCAGCGTTGGGCGAGCCCGTGTGCCTTGGTGTCCACGAGAACATCACATTTTGGGGATTGGTGGCACGCACTACTTCATTTTGCTGCGGGAAATTCCAAATGGGAGGGTCGTTTAATATCACCCAAGCCATGGCACAGGCTTTGTTCGACACCACAGCACCTCTGTTTACCTCTACCGCCTCCACACAAAATCTGTATATCCCTTCGGGCAATTTCCCGTTGGTATAAAACTGTCCTCTCCCCTCCCCTTCAAACAATAAATTTGATGTACTGAAATAGCCCATTAGCTCTTGCGCATCGAGCACCTCGCTGCTACCACCTGACAATAATATAGGTGCTGGCAGATAATCGGGCTTGGTGCGAATGGTAATATTGTTTCCTTCAATGGTAAAGCGCAAGCGTACTCTCAAATTGTCCGTCTCCAAATCAGACACATAAAGAGAAAGATTCATTTTTCCAGGGGCATCGGTATAGTCGTTCAAATAAACCGAATAAGGCGGTGACACCACAAAAGAGGCCATCACGGGCACCTGTTGTGCCCATAGGCCCAGCGACAAAAGCATTGAAGCAAAAAGTATTGTGATATATTTTGTGGTATTCACCAGAAATGAGTTATAAGATTTATTGATTTGCTGTTGTTTTTGGATGTTAGTATTGAACTTCTTTTCATCTTTAGTAATTCTAGTGCTTCCTCATTAATACTTTTAAATTTATTTTCTTGCGGAGACACAAAGGCCGCAGAGATTTCATTTCCTTTATTTCTTTTGTAGCTCTGTGAAATAACTCTCGCAGAGAGCCAGAGAACGCAGAGATTTTATTCTCTTTTTTCTTTGTGAAACTCTGTGGATCTTCGTGTAGCTTTGTGAAATAACTCACGCAGAGAGACAGAGAGCGCAGAGTCCCCCTGCTAAATCCGTTTTCCACACAAATTATTACTTCTAATCAAACTCTATTGCTCCATTTCTCATCACTTATATCTCATCGTTCATCTCTTATCTCTCATATCTAAAATCCAAAATTTCCTCTCATTCCATCACCATTTTCACTACTTTCACACTGTTTTCTGTGCGGGCTACGAGTACATACAAACCCCGTGGGTAGTCTGTCAAGGTGAGTCTGTACTCATTTTCCTCCTTGCATTCTATTTGTGTGTTCCACACGGGTACTTCGCCCACCGAACGCCTTAGCTCAAAATGTACTTGCATGGGTTCGGTGAGTTTGACATAGATTTTTGTCTCTGCACTTCCCGGATTGGGCATCAAGGACAAATCCAATATGCCGCTGTAGCCCAAGCGAAGGTTTTCGCCTGTGGCGGTTCTGCTGCTTACATTAATTGTCTTGGTGAGTTTGTCTTCACACTCTGCCAAGTCGGCCTCGATAGCTACTTGATAAGTGCCTGTTTGCTGTGGTACTACATAGGTGTACATGCCATTGCCTGTGGTGGATATTATCTTAAAGCTCTCCGGCAGCTCATACTTCACAGAATCGGGCATAGGCCACGAGTACTCCACAAACAGCACCGTGTCGCCCACGCTCACGTTGGAGTTGGCTGCAAACAAAGCCTTCAGCAGTTTGTTTGAAGTGGTGAGGTTGTAGCC